>JACXTT010001985.1_pt1 | contig 33198 bp, 29 predicted proteins | sample 9270951 | NCBI WGS metagenome assembly JACXTT01 (sample SAMN15532306, study PRJNA645909) | rock metagenome | isolation source: weathered quartz diorite | place: Puerto Rico | collected 2017-06-21
CCCCATTTGCCCCGCTTGTCCCGTCTGTCCCTGTCGCCGCTGTTGTCGATGCGCCTGCTTGCTTCCGTGCTCGGCGTTGCCGTGCTTTCCGGTTGCGGCACGCCGCCGCAGCTACAGGCGCCAAGACTGGCAGGCTGGCAACGTATTCACCTTGGCGGTGGCGCGGGCTACGACTTTCCTGTTTACGCCAACCATCCGATCGGCGGCATGGACGCCGCCGCGCGCGCGCGGATTCGCGAGGTCATCTTCGTGCAGCACGGCCTGCAGCGCAACGGCGATGTCTATTACGCGGCCGGCGCCGCGCTGCTGGCGGCCACCGGACGCGATGGCGCGCAGGTGCTGCTGATCGCGCCGAACTTCCCGGGCACGCCCGACAAAGGAAAGGCGTTCGACCGCATGCCGCACTGGAGCGTGCAGGGCTGGATCAGCGGTGAGAACGCGGTCAACGCACCGTACACCGTCAGCTCGCTGCAGGTGCTCGACGATCTGGTGGGCTTCGTCACCGACCCGGCGCGCTTTCCCGGCGTGAAGCGCGTGACCATGGCCGGGCACTCGGGCGGCGCGCAGATCGTGCATCGCTACGCGGTGCTCAACAATATCGACGAGTCCACTCGGGCGCGCGGCATCGACCTGCGCTACGTGGTGGCTAATCCTTCCTCTTACCTGTATTTCACGCCGGAGCGGCCTGCCGGTGCGGACGGCAAATCGTTCGCGCCGTATGACAAGGCCATCTGCGCGGGCTACGACAAATACCGCTACGGGATGGAGGACATGGTGCCCTATGCGCGCGGCGCGGACGGCATGACGCTGTTCCGTCGCTATGCGCGGCGACAGATCACCTATCTTGTCGGCACGGAGGACAACGATCCCAACCACCGCGTGCTGGACAAGGCGTGCGGTGCCGAGGCCGAGGGCCCCACGCGGCTGCAGCGTGCACGGGGCTACCTGCGCTACGAGCAATATCTGACTGGCGCGGGGCAGACCGTGCACCATCCGGCCTACGAGGTGGTCGGCGTCGGCCACGACCAGGCGCGGATGTTCGGGTCGCGCTGCGGGGCGCAGGCGGTGTTCGGGCTGCCGGAGGCGGACAACCCGACCGGCGCGGCGTGCCGGGCGCCGCAGTTGTGACGGCCCCCGGCTCCGGTACGACAAGGGTTCAGTACGCGGCCTGGTAGATCGCCAGCGCGTCGGCTTCGGTCACCGGCCGCGGGTTGTTGACCAGCAGCCGCGTCTGCAGCATGGCGTCGCTGGCCAGTCGCGGCAGGTCGGCCTCGCCGATGCCGACCTCGCGCAACGTGCGCGGGATGCCAGTGGCAAGCACCAGGCTGTCGAGGTGGGCGATCAGCGTGGCGGTCTTCGCCCCGGCGCTGCCCGTGGTGCCCGGCAGGATGACATCGGCCAGTTCCGCGTACAGGTCGGCGGCGGCCGGGGCATTGAACCGCATCACGTGCGGCAGCACCAGCGCGTTGGACAGCCCGTGCGGCACGTGGAAGATGCCGCCGATGGGGTAGGCCAGCGCATGGACGGCGGCGACGGGCGCGTTGGCGAAGGCCTGGCCGGCGAACATGGCGCCCAGCAGCATGGCCTCGCGCGCGGCGGTGTCATTGCCATTGTCGCAAGCGGGCAACAGGTTACGCGAGAGCAGCGCCAGCGCCTTGACCGCGAGCATGTCGGAAACGGGGTTCTTCAGGTGCGCGCTGGTATAGGCCTCGATGGCGTGGACCATCGCGTCGATGCCGGTGGCGGCGGTCGCCGCGCGCGGCAGGCCGCGCGTCAGCTCGGCATCCAGGATGGCCAGGTCGGCAAACAGCTGCGGCGCGACCACGCCCATCTTGGTGGTGGCGCCGGTGGTCACGATCGATACCGCGGTCACCTCCGAGCCGGTGCCGGCCGTGGTCGGCATTTGCACCAGCGGCAGCCGCGTGCCGGTGACCTTGCGCACGCCATACATCTCTTGCAGCGGCTGGCCGCCCGGCACCAGCACGGCAATCAGCTTGGCGACGTCCATCGACGAGCCGCCGCCCAGGCCGAGCACCACTTCGGCGCGGGCCGCGACGGCGCGCGCGGTCGCTTCCAGCACGATGTGCTCCGGCGGATCGGCAATCACGTCGGCGATCAGCGTCACGTCCCAGCCGTGCGCGGCCAGGTTGTCCAGCGCGGGCGCCAGCAGCCCGCTTTGCGCGAGAAAGCCGTCGGTCACCACGCACAGGCGCGTGCGCGCAGGGTACTGCTCGCGCAGCAGTTCGCCAAGGCGGCGTGCTGCGCCGGATTCCACCACGATGGTGGGCACGGTCTGGAAGCGGAAGGCGTTCATGGGGGTGTCCTTGGTGGAAATGGCTTCAGACCTGCAGGCACAGGTACTTGATCTCCAGGTACTCCTCGATGCCATGCCGCGAGCCTTCGCGGCCGAGGCCCGACTGCTTGACCCCGCCAAACGGCGCCACCTCGTTGGAGATCAGCCCGGTGTTCAGGCCGACCATGCCGTACTCCAGCGCCTCGCCGGCGCGCCAGGCGCGGGCGATGTCGCGCGTATAGAGGTAGGCCGCCAGCCCGTATTCGGTGGCATTGGCCTGGGCGATGGCGTCCTCGTCGCGCGTGAAGCGGAACAGCGGCGCGACTGGCCCGAAGATCTCCTCGCGTGCCACGCGCATGGCGGCGGTGGCATCGCCGATGACGGTCGGCGTGTAGTACGTGCCGCCGAGCGCGTGCGCGCTGCCGCCGGTGAGCACGCGGCCGCCCTGGGCCTTGGCGTCCTCGACGAGCGTGGCGACCTTCTCGATGGCGGCGCCCTCGATCAGCGGGCCGATGGCCACGCCGGCTTCCAGCCCGTTGCCGACCTTCAGTTGCGCCACGCGCTCGGTAAAGCGGGCCGCGAAGGCGTCGTAGATGCCGTCCTGCACATAGAAGCGGTTGGCGCAGACGCAGGTCTGGCCGCCGTTGCGATACTTGGCGATCAGCGCGCCCTCGACGGCGGCGTCCACGTCGGCATCGTCGAACACGATGAACGGCGCGTTGCCGCCAAGCTCCAGCGACAGGCGCTTGATGGTCGGCGCGCATTGCGCCATCAGCAGCCGGCCGACCTCGGTCGAGCCGGTAAACGACAGCTTGCGCACGGTCGGGCTTGCCGTCAGCGCGCCGCCGATGCCACGCGCGTCGCCGGTCAGCACCTGGAACACGCCGCCGGGGATGCCCGCGCGCGCGGCCAGTTCCGCCAGCGCCAGGGCGGACAGCGGTGTCAGTTCCGAGGGCTTGACCACGATCGCGCAGCCCGCCGCCAGTGCCGGCGCGACCTTGCGCGTGATCATCGCGGCGGGGAAATTCCACGGCGTAATGGCCGCGCACACCCCCACCGGCTGGCGCAGCGTGACGAGGCGCTTGTCGGCGGCCGGCGTCGTCAGCACCTCGCCGTCCACGCGCTTGCCTTCCTCCGCGAACCACTCGATGAAGCTGGCCGCGTAGGCGATTTCGCCGCGCGCTTCCGCCAGCGGCTTGCCTTGCTCGCGCGTCATCAGGTAGGCCAGGTCGTCGGTGTTGGCGAGCATGAGGTCGAACCAGCGGCGCAGCACGGCCGCGCGTTCCTTGCCGGTGCGGGCGGCCCACGATGCCTGGGCGGCGGACGCGGCGGCGATGGCTCGCTCGGTCTCCAAGGCGCCGAGTTCGGGCACGTGAGCAAGCACTTCGCCCGTTGCCGGGTCGGTCACGGCAATCTGGCTGCCGTTGTCGGCGGGGATCCACTGGCCATCGACATAGGCCAGTTGTTTCAGGAGGGAAGCGTCTTTCAGTTGCATGGCGTTGGACAATCGAAAGAAAAATGGGAAACCGGCCGGTAGGTCGGATGGGCGCGCTGCACGACTTGCATTCAATAGGTTGAATGATATTCTATACAAGGAACGCAAGGAAGGGAAACCGGGGGTTTCCCGATGACGCCGCAAGGCGGCCAGCGACCGTCCAGACGGTAGAATGCCGCCCATTCCCGCCAACCGCTACCCGATGCCCAATCGCCAGCCCGCCGACTCCCTTCCCGCTGACACGGTGACGAATCCGCCGCTCAAGACGACCGCGCCGGCGGTGGTGCGCGCCGTGCAGGTGCTCGATGCGCTGGCGGCCACGCCGCAGTCGCTGGCCGATCTGGCGCGTGTCACGGGTGTGCCGAAAAGCACGCTGCACGGGCTGTGCGAAACGCTCGTACACCTGCGGCTGGCCAGGCGCCTGCCCAACGGCAACCTGGCGCTCGGCCCGCACCTGATGGGCTGGGCCAACGCATTCCTTGGGCAGACGAATATCACCGAGGACTTCCGTGAGGTCTGGGAAGACTCGCCAGCCTTTGCCGAGGAAACCGTGACGCTGTCCGTGCTGGACGGTGCCGACGTGGTCTACCTGGCCTGTCACAACGGCAACCGACCGCTGGGCGTGACGTTCCGGATCGGCATGCGTCTGCCGGCGCCCTACACGGCGACGGGCAAGGCGATGTTGAGCACGTTGGCGCCGGACGACGTGCGCGCCCGGCTGGCTGGCGACTGGCCGCCGCCGCTGACGCGCAGCGGCGTGGCCGATGTCGGCGCGCTGATGGAGGAACTGGAGGCGGTGCGCCGCGTCGGCTACTCGACTGACAACGGCCAGATGCGCGAGGGCATGATCTGCTTCGGCGCGCCGGTGTTCGACGCCAGCGGCCCGCAGGCGGTCGCCGGCGTGGCGGTCAGCTACCTGACCCACGATATCGACGCGCGGACCGGGCAGCGCATCGGCGAACAGGTGCGCGAGCTGGCCGACCAGTTGTCGGCGCGGCTGGGCGCGACGCTACCGGCCCGGCCGGCCTGCTGACCGGCCGGCGTCTTCAGCTTACGCCGAGGCCGTTCTCCACGGCGTAGACCGCGACCTGCACGCGGCTGGCGAGGTTCAGCTTCTTGAGGATGTTCTGCACGTGGATCTTGACTGTGCTCTCGGCCACGCCGAGATCGCGGGCGATCTCCTTGTTGCTCTCGCCGCGCGTGAGGCCCTGGACGATCTCGCGCTCGCGCGCGGTCAGCCGGGCGGGTGCGTCGGCGGCCGTCGGCGGGGCCGGTGGAGCGGGGGCGCGGAACTGCGCCACCAGCTTGGCCGTCATGCCGTCGGCGATGACCGGCTCGCCGGCGGCGGCGCGGCGGATGGCCGAGGCCAGGAAATCGGTCTCGATGTTCTTCAGCAGGTAGCCGCGCGCGCCGCTGCGCAGCGCGGCGCCGAGTTCCTCCGCCTCTTCCGAGACGGTCAGGACCACCACCGCGGTGTCCGGCAGGTCTTCCACCAGGAACTGCAGTGTTTCCAGCCCGGACAGGCCCGGCATGTTCAGGTCCAGCAGGATCACGTCGGGACGGTGCTGCTTGGCGCGCTTGATGCCTTCGACACCGTCGGCGGCCTCGTCGACGATCTCGAAGTCGGTTTGCCGCTGCAGCAGCGCGCGGATGCCAGAGCGGAACAGCGTGTGGTCGTCGATGAGCAGGATGCGGATAGTCATGGCTGGGGCCTGGTATTGAGGTCGCCCGCGGGGGCGGGGGTATGTTCGGCGGCGGGCGCGGAGCGCGCCTCGTGCGGCAGCGTCAGCGCGATGCGCGTGCCGCCGCCCGGGCGCGCGTCGATGGTCAGGTGCGCGGCCAGGCGCGCGGCGCGTTCGCGCATGATGCGCAGGCCGACGTGGGCTTCGCCGCCCGACGCCAGTTCGGCCGGGTCGAAGCCTTCGCCATCGTCCTCCACCACCAGCAGGAAGTCGCGTCCGTTGCGCAGGCTGACCCGCACGTGCGCGGCCTGCGCGTGCTTGCGCACGTTGGAGAGCGCTTCCTGCAGGATGAACAGCACCTGCAGTTGTTGTTCTGGTTGCAGCGGCGGGCCACCCGCCGCGCCGTCGATGTCGAGGACGGCCTCGGTGCGCGACTGGCGCCGGAAGCGCGCCAGCGTGTCTTCCACGGCCCGGCGCAACTCGCCGGGGGTCAGACGCGTGCGGAAGTTGAGCAGCAACTCGCGCACGTCCTGATAGCTTTCTTCCACGCCATGACGCAGCAGCGGCACGATCTCGCGCGTCTCGGCCAGGTCGTCGCGGCCGACCGCGCCGTCGAGCAGTTGCACCTGCAGGTTCAGGAAGTTCAGGCCCTGCGCGATGCTGTCGTGCAGGCCTTGTGCCACCAGGTTGCGCTCTTCCACCACGGCAAGCTGGCGGGCGGTGGCCGACAGGCGCAGGTGGTCCAGCGCCACGCCCAGGTGCTGCCCGAGCGTCTCCAGCAACTGCCGCTCCGACGCGGACAACAGGCGCGGCTTGCGGAAATGCAGCGAGAACACGCCGAGCACCCCGCGCGGCGTCTCGATGCGGAACGCGGCGAGGCCAGGGAAGCCATGCATCGCGCAGCGCGACGGCGTCAATGGCAACCGACCGGTCACGCCGCGCAGATCGGCAATGACCATGACCGGCTGCTGCGTGGCCGTGCCGCAGTGGCAGGCGTCGATATCCATGCAGCGCTCGGCCTCGGTCAGTGCGTCCGGCAGGCCGGCGGAAACCAGCAGATGCAGCTTGGCATCGTCGGGGTCCGTGGCGCGCACGCTGCCGCCGTCGGCATCGAACTGGCGCATGACGCGTTCCAGGAAGCCGCCGCACATCGCCTGCGCATCGTTGGGCTGGCCGAGGAAGGCGGTCAGGTCGTACAACGTTTCCAGGTCGCGGTTATGGCGGGCCAGCTCGGCGGTCTTGTTCCGCACGCGGGTTTCCAGGTCCTGGTAGAGGTCCTGCAACTCGCCCGCCATGCGGTTGAAACCTTCGGTCAGCGTGCCGAACTCGTCGCGGCTTTCCACCGGCAGGCGCAGCGAGAACTCGCGCGCGGCCATGCGGCGCAGGCCATCCTGCAAGCGCAGCACGGGAAGGATGATCCACAGGTAGAGCAGGTAGATCACGGCCACCGTGCCCATGCAGGCGATGGCCGCCAGGCTGGCCTGCGACAGCCGCAGCAGGTCAGTCTTGCGCGCGTTGTCCTGCTCGATCATGCGCACCAGGCGGTCGGCCTCGTCAACGAATTCCGGCAGCGCGGCCACATAGGGCACCGGCACGATCGCCGCATTGGCCAGGCTGGCGCGCGCCAGCGGCTTCATCGTCTCGTTCCAGGCGCGAGTCACGGCCGCGAGTTGATGGTGGATGGCCGGCTCGTCGGGCAGGAACAGCGGGCGGGAAGGGTTGCCGCGACGCAACTGCGCAAGCGTGGCGTCGAGCGTGGCGATCTGTTGCGCCAACTGGTTCGGCCGGCCGGCGTGCGCCAGTGTCAGTTCGATCGCAACCCGGTTGGCCCGCATGCGCAGGCTGCCCGCGTCGTTGATGGCGGCCCCGGCGCCTTCGAGCTTCCATGACAGCCATAGCGTGCCGGAGATCATGCCCAGCACCACCAGCAGCGCGACCAGCGACAGCGAGATGATGCGCGTGGAAAGCCGATGCCGCAGGCCGGGCGCATGGACCGGCGCGGCAGGCTGCGTGCCCGACTCGGGCGGGGCAGAGGAAGTGCGGGAAGTGCGGGGCGCGGGTTCTACCATGATTGTCCTGCCCCGTCGATTCGATGCGCGGGGCTGGCGTCATTGTCGGCCCGTCATGCTCACGGGCACCTGCGCCAGATCAAAAGATGCGCTGCGCAAGGGGCGCCCCGGGGGCGCCTGACGCACTTCCCATCAGTGCCCCGGCCTGTCATGCCGGGTTTGACGCCGCGCTGGCTACGGCTCAGGCGGACAGGCCATGCCGCGAAAGCCCGCGTCGACGTAGGTCACCTGTCCGGTCATGCCGCTCGCGAGGTCCGACAGCAGGAACGCCGCGACATTGCCGATTTCGTCGATATTCACGTTACGGCGCAGCGCGGCGGTCTGGGCCACATGGTCAAGAATCTTGCTGAAATCGCGGATGCCTGCGGCGGCCAGCGTTCGCACCGGGCCGGCGGAGATGGCGTTGACCCGCACGCCGCGCTCTCCAAGTGCCGTGGCGAGATAGCGCGTGCTGGCCTCCAACGACGCCTTGGCCGGCCCCATCACGTTGTAGTGCGGAAGCACGCGCTGCGCGCCGAGATAAGACAACGTCAGCAGCGACGCCGTTGGCGTCAGCATCGGCAACGCCGCGCGTGCGAGCGCGGGGAAGCTGTAGGCGGAGATGTCATGCGCGACCGCGTAGGCCTCGCGGGACAGGCCGTCCAGGAAGCCGCCGGCCAGCGCCTCGCGTGGCGCGTAGCCGATGGCGTGGACAAGGCCGTCCAGGCGCGGCCACTCGGCCGCCAGGGCCGACAGCGCGCTGTCGATCTGCGCGTCGCTCGCCACGTCGCACGGGTAGACGAGGTTGCTGTCGAAGGACGCGGCCATCTCGCGCACCCGGCCTTCGGTACGCGCATCGGCATAGGTGAAGGCCAGCGCCGCGCCTTCGCGCCGGCAGGCGCGTGCGATGCCGTAGGCGATTGACCGGCTGGACAGCATGCCGGTGATCAGTATCCGTTTCTCGTTGAGGAATCCCATCGATCTTGGTCCCTGTGACGCTCAGGCCAGCGCCGGCGTGGCCTGCGGCGCATTGGCCCGCAGGTCGGCGGGTTTCTCGCCGGTGAGCAGGTAGTGCATCAGTTCCGAGACGGAGCGGATGGCTTCGCCGAAGGGCAGCGCACCGTTGCCGCGGAAGAACAGCCCGCGCTCCACGTCGCCGCGCACGGCCTGCGCCAGCTTCAGGTCGATGCAGAACTGGCCGACGCGGCCGATGCCATCGCGCAGGCCGCACGACTGCAGGCAGTCGAAGCCTTCCAGGCACTGGCGAACCTTGGCGCGCGCCTGCAGCGCGGTCTCACGGGACAGGTAGCGCTTGAGCCAGGGCGTCAGCACCGCGCGTGCCGGGAGACCGGCCACGCTGGTGAACTCCTGCAGCTGCTCGGGCCGGGCGGTGGCCAGCACCTGCTTGAAGGCCGGATGCGCATCGCCTTCCCGCGTCACGGCGAAGGCCGTGCCGAGCTGCACGGCGGCCGCGCCCTCGGCTAGCCAGTGCCGCACCTTGGCATGGCTGTTGATGCCGCCGGTCACGATGAGCGGGACACTATTCCATGCAAGACCGAGCGTCGCGAACAGTTCCCGGCATTCCGTCAGCACCCGGCCGAAAGAAAATCTCGGTTCATTCAAGTCCTCGATGCGCGCCGCGCCCAGATGGCCGCCCGCATGGGCGGGATGCTCGATCACGATGGCGTCCGGCAGCCTGCCTTTCTTCATCCACTTGCGCAGCACGAGACCGATCCCGCGCGAATCCGACAGGATGGGAATCAGCGCCATCTTGGGATACGCGGCGGTCATATCGGGCAAATCGAGCGGCAGCCCCGCGCCCATGACGATGGCGTCCGCCTGGCTCTCGCAGGCCTGACGCACCAGCGCCGCGTGCGAACTGACGGCTTTCATCACGTTGACCGCGATCAGGCCTCGGCCGCCGGAGAGTTGTCGCGCGGCCTGGATTTCGCGGTCCAGCGCGACGAGATTGGCGGCCTCGATGCGCGCCTTGTCGCGCGTGCCGCCGGTTTCCGCCATCAGGTCGGGATGGTGGTGGCGCAGGTCGATGCTGGCGATGGTGCCCACGCCGTTCTGGCCTGCCACGGTACCCGCCAGGCGATGCGCCGAGATGCCAATGCCCATGCCGCCCTGCACGATGGGCACCAGCTTGCGGCCGGCGAGATTGAGCCAATGATCTGTCATGTTTTCCTCGAAGGGTCTTGCCGCCGGCGCGCGCTTGCCAGGCAAGGCACGGTTGCGGGCGATAACTGGCGCAGCGTTGCACAGGTCGGGCCCGCGGCTTTTGCGATGGGTCAAGTGCGCGGGCGCGCTCGTCCATTGGCCTACGCCCTCCGGACTAGACCGATCCGCGATCCATGCGGTGCTTTGCGCACGGTCAATGGTTTGAGGCCGCCGCTTGGCTAGCATCTGCGCTGCTTTTCCCGACGGCGGCACGCCAGGCCGGAACCGCATCTCACCGCAACGATCGCCGATTCCCGACATCGATCCCGAGACGAACCCTATTCCGCTTCGACCATGACCTCCCTCCAACCCGAAACCCGGCCCCGGCCGCAACTGGTGGCGCCGGCAGGTTCCCTGGCCGCGCTGCGCATGGCGTTGCAGCACGGCGCCGACGCGGTCTACCTTGGCCTGCGCGATGCCACCAACGCGCGCAACTTCGGCGGCCTGAACTTCACGGAAAGCGACATTCGCACCGGCGTGGCGGAGGCGCACGCGCGCGGCGCCGAGGTGCTGTTCGCCATCAACACGTTCGCGCAGATGGGGGCGGTCGAGCGCTGGCACCACGCCGTCGATGCGGCCGCCGCACTCGGCGCGGACGCGGTCATCATGGCCGACGCCGGGCTGCTGGGCTACGCCAGCCAGCGCTACCCCGACCTGCGGCTGCACCTGTCGGTGCAAGGATCGGCCACGCATGCCGATGCCATCGAGCTGATGCGCGAGCGCTTCAATATCCGGCGCGTGGTGTTGCCGCGCGTGCTGTCGCTGGCGCAGATCGGCAAGCTCGCCCGGCAGACCAGCGTGGAGCTGGAGGTGTTCGGCTTCGGCAGCCTGTGCGTGATGGCCGAGGGCCGCTGCCTGCTGTCCTCCTACGCGACCGGCGACTCGCCCAACAACAAGGGGGTGTGCTCGCCCGCGCATGCGGTGCGCTGGGACGAGCAGGGCGGCACGATGCATGCCCGGCTGTCCGGCATCCTGATCGACAGCTATGCGCCCGGCGAGCCGGCGGGCTACCCGACGCTGTGCAAGGGTCGCTTCGAGGTCGAGGGCGAGCGCGGCTATGTGCTGGAGGAACCCACCAGCCTCAACGCCGTCTCGCTGCTGCCGGGACTGATCGACATGGGCATTGCCGCCATCAAGATCGAAGGGCGTCAGCGCAGCCCACGCTATGTCGCCGATGTGGTCGGCGTGCTGCGCGCCGCCATCGACGATGCCTGCGCGGACCCGGCGCGCTTTGCGCCGCGCCAGGAATGGCAAAGCACGCTGGGCCGCCACGCGGAAGGCGACCAGGTCACGCAGGGCGCCTATGACAAGCCCTGGCGCTGACAGGGGCATTCCGCATGTATCCAAGATTCCATACCTCGGGAGGCATTGATGCCTGATCTTCACAGCATGACGGCGGATGGCGCCGGGCGCGGCCGCTTCGGCATCGCGCTCGGGCCGCTGCTGTACTACTGGCCGCGCACGGCCGTGATGCAGTTCTATGCCGCCGTGGCCGACGCGCCCGTCGACCGCGTCTATCTTGGCGAAACGGTCTGCACGCGCCGTCACGAGCTGCGCCACGCGCACTGGCTGGAGATTGCGCAGATGCTGCGCGAGGCCGGCAAGGAGGTCGTGCTGTCCACGCCGGTGCTGGTGGAGTCCGACACGGACATCGCCTGCATGCGGCGCGTCTGCGAGCAGGACGACTATCTGGTGGAGGCCAACGACCTTGGCGCGGTGCGCTGCATGAGCGGCCGTCCGTTCGTTGGCGGTCCGCACCTCAATGTCTATCACGCCGATACGTTGGCCTGGCTGGCGGACCTTGGCGCGCGCGGCTGCGTGGCGCCGGTCGAAATGGATGGCGCCACGCTGGCAGCGCTCTGCGCGGCGCGGCCGGATGGCGTGGCGCTGGAGGCCCTGGTGTGGGGTCGCATGCCGCTCGCGTTCTCGGCACGCTGCTTCACGGCACGTCATCACCGCCTGCGCAAGGACAGTTGCGAGTTCCTCTGCCTGGATTATCCGGACGGTCTGGTGGCGGCCACCGGCGACGGTCAGCCGTTCTTTACGCTCAACGGCATCCAGACGCAGTCAGCGACCTGCCTCGATCTGTGCGCGCAGGTGCCGGCGATGACGGCAACGGGTGTGGACATCGTGCGCGTCAGCCCGCACGCTACCGGCACGCTGGAGGCGGTGGCCCTGCTCGACGACATTCGCGCCGGCCGCCGCGCCGCCGCGCCAAGCAGCGTCATGCCTGCCGGGGCCACCCCCAGCAACGGCTACTGGCGTGGCGCCGCGGGCATCCTCTGGCAGGAGGGGCGGGCATGAACACACTGAAAACCTGGCTCGCGCGCGTGCATGGACGCGTGCCGGCGCGCGCTCGCGCGTTGCCGCTGGTGGCGGGACTGGAGTTGGCGCGGCGAGCCGGCTGGCTGCAGCCGCCCGCGGCGCTGGATGGCCACGGCTTTCTGCTGGTGGTGGAAGACCTTGGCCTGGAAGTGCCGTTCCGCTGCGTGGCTGGCGGCTTTGCCGCCGGTCCGGTCGAAGGCCAGCCGCCCGCGCTGACGTTGCGCGCTCGCGCGGCGGACTACCTGCGCCTGCTGGCAGCGGAGGCCGACACCGATACGCTGTTCTTCCAGCGGCGGCTTGCCATCACCGGCGACACGGCGCTCGGGCTGGAAGTGAAGTACTGGCTCGATGCCGCGCCGCGACCGCCCTGGCTGACGACGATGGCCGCGCGCCTGTCCGGGCTGCTGCCCGACTCACGCGCCGCCTGATCCGCGCGGCGCCTTTGCCGCGCCGCCGCGACGGCGGTCTTCGCGTTTGAAGCCAAGGCGGCTGGCAAGTTTGTGCAGGTTGCTGGCGTCCATGCCAAGCTGGCGCGCCGCCTGCGACCAGTTGCCGCCATGCGCCATCAGGGCGTCTTCGATGCAACGGCGCTGGCAGGACTCTACCGCCTCGCGCAGCGTGGCGGCATGCACCGGGGCCGGGGTGTCGCCACCGGCTGCCGCGCCAGGTACGCCAGGCACGCTGACGAGGCCGTCGAGATCGAGCAGGTCGGTGTCCAGCGTCACGATGTCATTGCGATTGGCGCCTCGGCTGACCAGCTTCAGCGCGGCCCGGCTGATCACGTGTTCCAGTTCGCGCACGTTGCCGGGCCACGGGTAGCGCCGCAGCGCGTCTTGCGCGGCGGCGGAAAGCCGCACGCTGCGCAGGCCGAGCCGCGCGCGGTTCAGTTCCAGGAAGCGGCCCGCCAGCAGCAGCACGTCGTTGCCGCGCTCGCGCAGCGGCGGAATCGGGATCGGATAGACCGACAGCCGGTGATACAGGTCGGCGCGGAACGAGCCGTCGCGCACGTGTTCGCGCAGGTTGCGGTTGGTGGCGGCGATGACGCGCACGTCCACGCGGCGTGGCCGGTCGGAGCCCAGGCGCTGGATCTCGCCGTTCTGTAGCGTGCGCAGCAGCTTGGCCTGGATGGCAAGCGGCAGCTCGCCCACCTCGTCGAGGAACAAGGTGCCACCGTCGGCGGCCTCGAAGCGCCCCGGCCGCTCGCCGGTTGCCCCGGAGAACGCACCGCGCGCGTGGCCGAACAGCTCGCTCTCCGCCAACGATTCCGGCAACGCAGCGCAGTTCACGTGGATCAGCGGCCGCTCGCGTCGCCGCGACAGGCGGTGCAAGCGATGCGCGAACAACTCCTTGCCGACCCCTGTTTCCCCGAGCAGCAAGACCGGCAACTCCGAGTCGGCCACCACCCCGAGCTCATGCAGCAACTGGCCGATCGCCTCGCTCTGGCCAATGATCTCGCCGTCGTCCCGCATGATGTCGCTGGCGGGTTCGTCGACGCGCGCCAGCCGCAGCGCGCGGATCTCCGCCTCCAGGCGCGTGGTGCGGATGGACGCCTCGATCACCGCGGTCAGCCGCTGCAGCGCCGCCTGGGCAGCCTCGGTAAAGGTACCGACCTCTAGCGCGTCCAGCGTCAGCACACCCCATGGCTTGCCCTCGCTCTGCAGGCTGATGCCCATGCAGTCGTGCACGGGCAGCGGCTCCCCGACGTGCTCGTCGATCAGGCCGTCATAAGGGTCCGGCAGCACGCTGTCATGGTGAAAGCAGGTCACGCCGCGCCGCGCCAGGATCGCCGCCAGTCGGGGGTGCAGGCCCACGGCGAAGCGGCGCCCAAGCGTATCGCGCACCAGTCCGTCCACGGCGACCGGGCGCAGATGGTCTTCCTCCAGTCGCAGCAATGCGACCGCCCCGCAGCGGAAATGCGCGCGCAGGCTGCCGACCAGGCGCTGCAGCCGCACGGCCTGCGGCAGGTCGGCGCAGAGGTCAGCCAATAGCAGTTCATCCATCATGGTTAAAAATACCTGACAAGGTAATAAACACCACATTTAGGCAGGGTGAATTTTACCTTTCAAGCACGTAATTCCTTGAATTTTCGAGAAATTCAATCAGGCACGAGAATCGCATAGTCAAGGCATGCCTCACTTGAGAAGGAGCAAATCATGAGCATGCAAGACCAGTCCCTGGGCCAGTTGGCCCGACGCATTCCGGGCGCGACGCGCGTCTTCCACGACTACGACCTCGATTTCTGCTGCGGCGGCCGCCACACGCTGCGCGAGGCCGCACAGGCGAAGGGCCTGGACGCCACCGCCATCGAGGCGCGCCTGCAGACGTTGCAGGAAGACGGCACGGCGGACGGGCGCGACTGGGGCGAAGTGCCCGCCGCCGACCTGATCGACCACATCCTTACGCGCTACCACGAACGCCATCGCGAACAACTGCCAGAGTTGATCCGGCTGGCGCGCCGTGTGGAGGAGGTGCACGGCGACCGTCCCGATTGTCCGCTTGGCCTGGCGGACCACCTGACGGGCATGCAGCAGGAGTTGTTGAGCCACATGCAGAAGGAGGAGCAGGTGCTGTTTCCCATGCTGTCGCGCGGACTTGGCGGCATGGCGGGCGCGCCGATCACCGTCATGCGCATGGAGCACGACGACCACGGCGTGGCGTTGCAGCGGCTCGCCGATCTGACCGATGACATCACGCTGCCGCGCGCGGCCTGCAACACGTGGCGCGCGCTGTACCTCGGCCTGCGCGCGTTCCGAGAAGACCTGATGGAGCACATCCACCTGGAGAACAACGTGCTGTTCGAGAACGCCTTATCGCCGGCGCCGGGCGGAGCCCACTGACGGGCGCTTCGCCACCCCGAGACGAGCGGTGCGAGCAGCGCCGCTCGTAACGATTCAGCAACGATTCCGCGAGACCCATCATGGGCCCCTACAAAAAACTCTGGTTTCTCCTGATCGCCGTAGTGGCGGTTACGTTTTCGCTCCTCGGCTACTACGGTGTCGAGGTCTATCGGCAGGCGCCTCCGATGCCAGCCAAAGTGGTGACCGCGGACGGCGCCACGCTCTTCACCGGCGATGACATCCTCGACGGCCAGACCGCCTGGCAATCCGTCGGCGGCATGCAACTCGGCTCGATCTGGGGGCACGGCGCCTACCAGGCGCCGGACTGGACGGCCGACTGGCTGCACCGCGAGCTGACCGCATGGCTGGACCTGGCCGCGCGCGAGCAGCATGGCAAGGACTTCGCGGCGCTCGACGCCGCCGCGCAGGCCGCGCTGCGCGAGCGGCTCAAGGCCGAATACCGTGGCAACCACGCCGATCCGGCCAGCGGCGTGCTGACGGTATCGGCGCTGCGCGCCAAGGCCATTGCGGTCACGGCCAACTACTACCAGCGGCTGTTCTCCGACGCGCCAGAACTGCGCAAGAGCCGCGAGAGCTTTGCCATGAAGGAGAACACGTTGCCCGCCGCCGAGCGGCGCGCGAAACTCACGCAGTTCTTCTTCTGGACCGCCTGGGCGGCCGCGACCGAGCGTCCCGGGCATAGCGCCACTTACACCAACAACTGGCCGCACGAACCGCTGATCGGCAATCGTCCCACCGCCGAAAACGTCGTCTGGTCGATCGCCAGCGTGGTGATCCTGCTCGCCGGCGTGGGCCTGCTGGTATGGGCCTGGGCCTTCCTGCGCGGCAAGGAGGAACCGCTGCCGGCGGCGCCAGCGCGCGATCCTTTGAGCACGTTCGCGCTCACGCCATCGCAACGCGCGCTCGGCAAGTACCTGTTCCTCGTCGTGGCGCTGTTCGCGTTCCAGGTGCTGATCGGCGGCTTCACGGCGCACTACACGGTCGAAGGGCAGAAGTTCTACGGTATCGACGTCTCGCAGTGGTTCCCGTACGCACTGGTGCGCACCTGGCACATCCAGAGCGCGCTGTTCTGGATCGCCACGGGCTTCCTGGCCGCAGGCCTCTTCCTCGCGCCGCTGATCAACGGCGGCAAGGATCCGAAGTACCAGAGGCTGGGCGTCGACGTCCTGTTCTGGGCGCTGGTGGTCGTTGTCGTCGGCTCCTTTACCGGCAACTACCTGGCGATCGCGCAGAAGATGCCGCCCGAACTGAACTTCTGGCTGGGGCACCAGGGCTATGAGTACGTGGATCTGGGCCGCCTGTGGCAGATTGGCAAGTTCGCCGGCATCGTGATCTGGCTGGTGCTGATGCTGCGCGGCATCGCGCCCGCGCTGCGCACGCGCGGCGGCGACAAGAACCTGCTGGCGTTGCTTACCTCCTCCGTTGTTGCGATCGGCCTGTTCTACGGCGCGGGTCTGTTCTACGGCGAGCGGACCAGCCTGTCGGTGATGGAGTACTGGCGCTGGTGGGTCGTCCACCTGTGGGTGGAGGGATTCTTCGAGGTCTTCGCGACGACGGCGCTGGCGTTCATCTTCTCGACGCTCGGCCTGGTGTCGCGGCCCATGGCGACGACCGCGAGCCTCGCGTCTGCCTCGCTCTTCATGCTCGGCGGCATTCCCGGCACGTTCCACCACCTGTACTTTGCCGGCACCACCACGCCGGTGATGGCGGTGGGCGCGAGCTTCAGCGCGCTGGAGGTGGTGCCGCTGATCGTGCTCGGCCACGAGGCCTGGGAAAACTGGCGCCTGAAGGAACGCGCGCCGTGGATGGCCAACCTGCGCTGGCCGCTGATGTGCTTCACCGCCGTGGCGTTCTGGAACATGCTCGGCGCCGGCGTGTTCGGTTTCATGATCAACCCGCCGATTTCGCTGTACTTCGTGCAGGGTCTGAACACCACGCCGGTACACGCCCACGCTGCGCTGTTCGGGGTCTATGGCTTCCTGGCGCTGGGCTTCACGCTGCTGGTGCTGCGCTACGTGCGCCCCGACTACGCACTGAGCCCGCGTCTGATGTCCGTCGCGTTCTGGGGCATGAACGGCGGCCTGGTGCTGATGATTGGCACCAGCCTGCTGCCGGTGGGCATCATCCAGTTCCTGGCCAGCGTGAGCGAGGGCCTGTGGTATGCCCGCAGCGAGGCCTTCATGCAGCAACCGCTGCTGCAGACGCTGCGTTGGGTGCGTACCTTCGGCGACGTTGTCTTTCTTATCGGGGCGCTGACATTCGCGCTGCAGGTGGTGCTGGGCCTGGCGGACCGCGCACGCGTCCGGACGGTCGGCGAGGGTAACCTCGGTGCTGCCCGCCGATAGGGATCAGACAATAGCTGTCTTGATGGCGGAGCGGGAGCGCAACCACGCTCCCGCCATTGCCGCGGCTGTCGGGTTGCCGGCAGCCGCTTTTGCTTCTTGCTTGCGCCCGGCCAGCGTTAGACGCGAGCAACCTCCTGTTCGCTCATACTCGACAGCAAGCCGCGCACCACGACGGGCGCCACCACGTGGCCGATCACGATCACCGCGGGACTTGCCAGGCCGGCAGCAGCCGCCTCGGCCAGCGTGGCCAGCGTGCCGGTCCAGCGCTGCTCGATGGCGCAACTGGCGTGCATCACCACGCCTGCCGGCATATCCGGCCGCAAGCCGGCACGCAGCAAGGCGTCGCGGATGGCTGCGATGCGGCTCATGCCCATGTAGATGACCAGCGTGGTGCCGCTTGCGGCCAGCGCGCGCCAGTCCGGGCCGCCGTCGTCGCGCGTGTGGGCGGTGACGAACGTGACGCCGTGGCAGTGGTCGCGGTGCGTGAGCGCGATGCCCAGCGACTGCGCGGCCGCCATGCCGCTGCTGATGCCGTTGACCACCTCGACCGCGATGTCATGCGCGCGCAGGAACTCGGCCTCCTCGCCGCCACGGCCGAACAGCAGCGGATCGCCGCCCTTGACCCGTGCCACGACGCGGCCGGCCCTGGCATGGGCCAGCGTCAGCGCGTGGATGCTGGCCTGGCTGACGGAGCAGCGTCCGCCGCGCTTGCCGACCGGCACGATCCGCGTGCCGGGGCTGGCATAGCGTCGCATTTCCTCCGGTACCAGGTCATCGACCAGCCAGACCTCGGCTTCGCCAAGCACGCGGGCCGCCTTGACGGTGATCAGTTCCGGATCGCCTGGCCCAACGCCGACCAGCCATACTTTTCCCGCTCGCGGCGCTGCATTCATGTTGCTCTCCTTCATGGTCTTCACACGGGTGACGGCGTGTTCAATGGCTTGTGCCGGAGGAGCGCGTCGTCTTGTTGAACACGTTGTACTTGCCGATCGGCTTGTCCATCGGCAGGCGCTTGATTTCCCGTAGCGTGGCGGCGTCATAGACGACGATCGCGCCGTCCTGCTCCATCAGGCTGACCAACGCGTAGCGACCATCGCGGGTGAATTCCACATGCGCGGCGGTGCGGCCCGGCGATGGCGTCACGCTGCCCGCGACGGCCAGGGTTTGCTTGTCGATGACCTGCAGTGTGTCGCGGCGCGGACTCATCATGGCGTCGGCCCACGCATACCGCGTGGCTTCGTGACTGCGCAGGAAGAACCCGGGACCGTTGGTCGGAATGGTGGCGATGGTCTGCCACGTTTGCATGTCGATGACGCTGATGGCGCCTTGCTTCAGATTGGGGGATGCCATGACCTCGCGCCCGCCGCGTTCCCAGGTGATGCCGCTGCCCAGATGCGGCATGCCGGACATCGCCAGGTCGGCCACCTTGCGGCCGGCGTCGAGGTCGATCACCTGGCCCGCGCCGGCACGAGAGGCGCCGAGGATGTGGCGGTAGGGCTGGTCGAAGAAGAAGTCGTCCAGCACGTCATCGAGCGGGATCACACGAGGCGCGAGGCGCGCCGGGGTGCTGTTGCTTGCGTAAGGAATCTCCCACACCTGCGGAATGTCGCGCAGCGCTGCGATGAAGGCGCCGCGCGGGGCGGCGTCGTACACGGCCGATACGCGCGATGCGCGGCCGTTGGCGCCGCTCACCGGGTAGACGCGCTCCAGCGTCAGGTCTGCCGCGCGCAGCAACACCAGCGTTGGCGGCAGCGTGTTGCCAGCCAGCACCCACTCGCCATCATCGCTGACGGCGACATTGCGGGTATTGAAGCCGACGCGGATTTCCGCAACCAGCGTGAGGTTCCACAGATCGTACTTGCTGACCCAGCCGTCGCGGCTTGCCAGGAAGACGTAGCGGCCATCCCGGCTGAACTTGGGGCCGCCATGCAGCGCGAAGCGGCTGCGAAAACGGTGGATGGGTTCGAGCTTGTCGCCGTCCAGCACGCTGACATGGTGGCTGCCGGCCTCGACGACCAAGAATAAGTTGGCGGGATCGGCGGCAAAGACGGGGCGCTCCGGCAGGCTGCCGGGCGCGTGGAGAATGATGCGCGAGGCGCGGATGTCTGCCGGCTCCCATTGCGGCATCTCGGCGGGGGCGGTGCGCAGCCAGTCGGCAAGCGCTGCCAGCGTGGCATCCGGCAGCACGCCGGCATAGCCCTGCATCTGCGTGGCGGGGCGACCGTTGCGCAAAACATCCTGCATTGCGTCGGGCTTCAGCCGCTCCAGGCTTTCCGGCAGCAGTGCCGGGCCCATGCCGCCCAGCCGGTCGGCGCCATGACAGGCGGCGCAGTGCGCGCGATAGGCGGCGGGAGCGGCTTCCGCGCCGATGGCGGGTGATGTCACAAGGAGCGCGCCGAGCGCACAGGCAATGTGGCGAGTCAGGAAGCGCAGGCGTTTCATGCCACCGCCTCCATGCCCAGCGGCGCGGCGATTTCCGCGTCGGACAGATAACAGCCGGGGTCCTCGGCCCAGGGATTGCCGCTGACAGCATAGGCGCGTGCGCGCGTGTTGCCGTTGCAGATATCGCGATGCAGGCAGGTGGCGCAGCGCCCCGCCAACGGCCTGCGCGGGGCGGCAAGGCCGCGCATCAGCGGGTGGCTGCGGTCCGCCCAGATCTCGCCAAACGAACGTTTCTGCACGTTGCCGAGCGTGACCTGCCACCACATGGTGTCAGGGTGGACGTTGCCGAGGTTATCGATGTTGGCCACGCCCACGCCGGTCGCGTTGCCGCCCCAGTTGATCAGGCGTTGGCGCATGTCGGGAAGACGTTCCGGCTGGAGCCGGGCGGTCCAGTGCAGCAGCCAGACACCGTCGGCATCGTTGTTGCCCGTGACAAAGTCGCCGGCTCGCCCTTGCCGCGCGCGCGCCCAGACATGGTCGAACAGCCAGTCGATGGCGGCGCGCGTGCCGGCGTGGCGGGCATCGTCGCCGCGATGGCTGCGGCCCCGACCCGCGTAGTTGAAGTGAGACAGGTAGAACTTGTCGATGCCCTCGGCCTCGGCCAGCGCCACCACGGCCGGCAGCTCGCCGGCGTTGGCATCTGTCAGCGTCATGCGCACCCCTACGCGCAGGCCGGCGTGTAGGGCGGCGCGCAGCCCGGCGAGCGCCTGGCGGAAGGCGCCGGCGCTGCGGCGGAAGCGGTCGTGCGTGGCTTCCATGCCGTCCAGGCTGACGCCTACATAATCGAAGCCCGCGGCCGCCAGCCTGGCCGCGTGCGCGGCATCGAGCAGCGTGCCGTTCGAGGATAGCGACAGGTGCAAGCCCAATGCACGCGCCCGCGCGGCGATCTCGTACAGGTCGGGCCGCAGCAGCGGCTCGCCTCCGGAAAGAATCAGGGCCGGCACGCGTGCGGCCTTCAGTTGGTCGAGCACGGCGAAGGCTTCTTCGGTGGAGAGTTCGCCCTTGAAGTCGGTATCGGCGGAGGTGGAATAGCAGTGCTTGCAGTTCAGGTTGCAGCGCCGCACCAGATTCCAGATCACGACGGGACCGGCGGGACGGCGCGCAGGCAGTACTGGACCACCGTCGCGCAGCGCTTCCATGAAGCGGGAGAGTCGGAACATGATTCAGCCTATGTACGGTGCGTTGGCGGGTCGTGCGCGTCGATCCGCGGCGCATCGGGCAGCCGCAGGCCGGTCTTCTTCAGCATGTGCGTGGACCAGAGCACGTCGTGCGCGCGGCAGGCATCGCCCAGCAGCGCGCGAATCCGCGCGATCCGCGGCGCGGCATCTTCCCGCGAGCGGGCATGCACCATCGCAAACAGGTTGTACGGCCACTGCGGCAGACGGCGCGGGCGCTGGTAGCAGTGGCTGACGAACGACAGCGCGCCGACGCGCTCGCCCAACAGCGTGATGCGTGTGTCGTCCACGTCCCAGACCGTCATGCCGTTGGCGCGCCACCCGAGCGCGTAGTGGTTGGGCACGGCGCCGATGCGTCGCAGCACGCCACGCTCGCGCATGGCGGCGAAGCGGGCGATGACCTCGGACTCGGTAATACCGAGCGCGTCTGCCAGCGCCAGCCAGGGTGTCGGCTCGAGCGACAAGCCGGCCTGCGTGGCGCGGATCAGCGCCATGTCGATCGCATCGGGCGCTGAGGAATCCGCCATGGCGGGGAGTGCTTCGGAACGGGGCGTGTGGGGCATGGCGGCTAGACCGGCAGATAAAGGTTGACGAAGAACTCGCGTTCCTTGGGAAACGGCAGCACCTCGACGCCGGCACTGGCCTCAATGCGGGCGAGCGTCGTCGGGACGTCGCCGGCATCGGCCACGGCCAGCACGAACCACAGGTTCAGGTGATGGGTGCGCGCATAGTGATGCGCGACCTCCGGGAACGCGTTGATGGCGGCGACCACCGCATCGAAGCGCTCCGCCGGCGCATGGCAGGCGCACAGGACGAACCGTCCGCCGGCGCGCTCGATCTGGTAGAGCGGACCGAACCGGGTCAGCGCGCCGCGTGCCAGTAGCGCGCGCAGGCGGGACAGCAGCGTGGCCTCGTCCGTGCCGAGCGCGGCGGCGGCATCGGCATAGGGGCGCGGCGTCAGCGGAAAGCCCTGTTGCAGCGCGTTGACGATGCGCCGGTCAAGCGCATCGAGTTCCATGGTGGTGGTGCCGGGCGGGCCGGCGGCATCGGGAACGCTCATGGCAGTGCCGCCTCGGCGCTGTAGCGTGTGCCGCGTTGCTTGTAGCATTTGCCGCTTCGGAGCACCGCGCCTGGCATCGCGGCCATACCGGCCTGCCGGTCGAAGAGTTCCAGCGCGGTGCGCAACTCGGCGTCGCTGCGCGCGTGCACCATGGCGAATACGTTGTAGGGCCAGTGTGGCGAGCGGCGTGTGCGGCGGTAGCAGAGACTGACCGGCGCGAGCCGCGACAGGCGCGTGCCGATTGCGTCGGCGCGGTTGTCCGGCACATCCCAGACGCACATCGCGTTGTGGCCGTAGCCAAAGCGCCGATGATGGAGGATGGCACCGAAGCGGCGGATCACACCGCTGGCGTGCCATTGGTCGATGCGCGCCAGCGCCTGATGCCAAGGCAGTCCGCAGCGCAACGCCAGCGCGTGGTAGGGCTGCGGGGTGAGCGGCAGGCCTGTCTCCAGCGCGGCCACCAGTCGCCAGTCGTCCTCGTCCAGTTGCGGCGGCGCTGGCGGCTGGACCTTGCCGGCACGGCGCGTTGCCGCGCCGGCGCCGAGCAGGAAGCCCAGGTCGATGTGGTATTCGCGCTCCAGCGGCAGGTCCAGCGGCGCCTGCCCGACATCGGATGCGATGCTGGCCAGCACGGCGTTGAGCGCGGCCCGGTTGCGCGCGCCGGCGACGAACCACAGGTTGTAGGCGTGGCCGCTGCGCGCGTAGTTGTGGCTGACCGCGCCATACGCGCTGACGCGCGCCGCGACGCGCGCCAGATCGGCCGTTGGCACGGCGAGCGCGGCCAGCGTGCTGGCGCCGATCACGTTGGGCGCGAACACCGCGCCGATGCGGCTGATGCGCCCGGCGCCGACGTCGCGCGCCAGCAGGCTCAGCACCGCGTGCTCGGTCAGGTTCATCGCCGCCCCGGCGCACTGGTAAGGGCGCGGCTGGAGGGGAAAGTCGCGCTGAATATGGTCGTAGAAGCGTTGTTCGTCGAACATGGCGAATCACATGCCGATGCGCTGCGCGCGCGCCGTGAAGAAGATGCCGCTTGGCTGGTCTGCCGGCAGCGTGGCCAGGCGGCGGAAGGTGGCGGTGTCGTAGACTTCGACGCGGTTCTCGTCGCGGCAGGACAGCCAGACGGATTCGCCCTTGGGCGTGAATTCCATGTGCAGCACGCCGTGGCAGGGCGTGAGCGTTTTCACGACCTGTCGTGTGGTGGTATCGACGACCTGCACCGTGTCGTTGTTCGGAAAGGCGAAGTTGACCCACACCTGCCGTCCGTCCGGCCGCGCCATCGCGAACACCGGCTGGCCGGCAACGGCGACCCGCGCGCGTTCCTGCCAGTCGCGCGCGGGATCGGCCACCAGCAGTTCGTGGCGGCCGATGGCCGGCAGCCAGGCCTGGCCCTGCGCCATCGCCCAGCCGCGCAGGTGCGGCATCTTGTAGACGGGCAGCCGCGCCTCGCCGCGGCCGTAGCCGGACAGCACCTTGCGCGCGGCGGGCGGCGTCTGCCACAGGTCGACCAAAGACAGGCCGTCCTCGCCGAACAGGCCGGCGAGATACCAGCGGCCGTCCGGCGTGACCAGTCCATCGTAGGGCTCGCGGCCCGCGTCGAGCCGTGCGATCTGCGGATGTCGGGGATCTGACGCGTCGATGATCCAGATCTCGCCGGACTCGAAGAGGCTGGCGGCCAGCCGCTGACCGGGCAGGTCCGCCAGGCCCACGACCTTTGAGCGGCGCCCGTCGCGGCCGATGGCGGGGATGTCGGCCAACGGTTCCAGCGTGGCCGCGTCGAACAGCCGGATGCCGCCGGGCGCGTAGTTCTGTGCGGCCACCACACGACCGTCCTGCAGGATGGCGCCGCCGATGCTGTTGCCGGCCTGCATCACGCGGTGCGTGACGCGGGCCGCCAGCAGGTCCACGCGCGACAAGCCGCCGTCGCGCCCGAACACATAGGCGTAGCGGCCGTCGCGCGAGAACACCACGCTGGCGTGAGACAGATCGCCCAGGCCGTCGACCGTGGCGAGCTGCGTCATGCCGGACGTTTCCACGACCTGGACGCGGCCGGCGGCGCGTTCGACGACAACGCCGAGGTCGCCGGTGCCGCGCGTAGTGTCTGCCGACATGGGGGTGCAACCGGATGCGAGCCACGCGGCGCACAGCACCAGCGCCGCGCGGCCACTCAGCCGGGTGAGCCGGTGGCCGAGGGCAGCGGTGAAGGCACGGACGGCGATGGGGACGGTGAGTCCCCCGCTTGGAGTCGATCGATCAGCCATAGGGCGTCTTCCTGCGTCATGAAGGGTTGCCACGGAGGCATGGCCGTGCCCGGCCGGCCGAACATCACGGTGGCCGCCAGGCCCTCGCGCGGCTTGCCGGCGAGCGCGGCGGCAGTCAACGGCGAGCCGAGCCCGCCTTGCAGCGTCATGCCGTGGCAGGCGCCGCAGTCGTCGCGCAGCCAGCGGGTCAGTTGTGCCTGCCGGGCGACGGACGGCTGTGCGGCGACCGGGGCGGCCAGCGTGCACAGCATCGTCAGCGTGCACGTCAGCTGCAAGCGGGAGGCGAGGGGCCGGAACATGGATCAGAGGGTCTGGATCCACTTGGCCAGCGTGTTGGCGTCCGCCTCGCTGACAGCGTTGGCGGGCATGGGGATCGGTCCCCATTTGCCGGTACTGCCGTTGCGGATGCTCTGGGCCAACTGCGCGTCGGCGTCCTTGTTGCCCTTGTAGCGGGCGGCGACGTCCTTGAAGGCGGGGCCCACCAGCTTCTTGTCGACGGCATGGCATGCCATGCAGTTCTTGCTGGTGGCGAGTTCGGCGCTGGCGTGGGCGGTGGTGGGCAAGGCAACGGGCAAGATGGCCGCCAGCACGGCGGCGCCAATGGCTTTTGCGGGATGCATATGGGTTCTCCTTGTTCTGGGTCGTGCTGAGTGCGCCGGCGTGGTGGGTGCCACGCCGGCGCCGCCGGTCAGTAGACGTCGTGTTGCGTGTTGTAGGCGTTGAACTTGCCGGTTGGCGTGATCAGGCGCGGGTCCTTGATGACGGTCTTGAGCTTGCGCGTCTTGTCGTCGACCACCACCAGCGCGGACTCGCCGTCCTTGGTGCCCCAGACCGAGAACCAGACTTCGTCGCCGGCCTGGTTGTACTCCGCCTGCACGACGCGCTTGGCGCCTTCGCCCTTCAGGTTGGCCCACTGCGCGATCGGCAGCACCTGGAAGCCGTCTTCCAGCTTCTGCGTGTTGAAGACGGCAACGGACTGGTTGAGCTTGGCGTCGGGATTGAGCGGCGTATCCACCCACAGATTGCGCGACTTCGGATGCGTCTTGATGAAGAGCGAGCCGCCGCCCTGGCCCTTGAGCGTCTGCACGACCTTCCACGCTTGCGGGCGATGCTTGACGGGATCGGTGCCGATCAGGCTGATGGTCTCGTCGCCAAGGTGGCTGGTGGCCCAGACGGGGCCGTACTTCGGATGCGCGAAGTTGGCGCCGCGCCCCGGGTGCGGCGTCTTGCCCACGTCGATCAGCGCGGCCAGACGGTCTTCCTTTGTGTCGACCACGGCGATCTTGTTGGACGCGTTGGCCGCCACCATGAAGTAGCGCCCGGTGGAGTCGAAGCCGCCGTCGTGCAGGAACTTGGCGGAGTCGATGGTCGTCGTCTTGAGGTTGCGCAGGTCGGAATAATCGACCATCAGGATCTTGCCGGTCTCCTTGGCGCTGACCACGAACTCCGGACGGAAGTGGCTGGCCACGATGGACGCCACGCGCGGTTCGGGATGATATTCGTTGTCGACCGTCGTGCCGCGCGTGGAAACGACCTTGAGCGGCTTGAGCGTGTCGCCTTCCATGATGACGTACTGCGGCGGCCAGTAGGAGCCGGCCACGGCGTACTTGTCCTCGTAGCCCCTGTACTTGGAGGTCTCCACCGAGCGGGCCTCCAGGCCAATCTTGACCTCGGCCACGATGTCGGGCTTGGGCAGCCACAGGTCGATCAGGTCCAGGCGGGCATCGCGGCCAATCACGTACAGGTAGCGGCCGGACGCGGACATGCGCGAGATATGGACCGCGTAGCCGGTCTTGACGATGTTGATGATCTGCTTGGTATCACCGTCGATCAGCGCCACTTCGCCGGCGTCGCGCAATGTCACCGAGAACAGGTTGTCCAGGTTGTACGCGTTCATCTTGCGCGTCGGCCGCTTGGCGACCGGCACGATGTCCTTACGCGTTTTCTCAATGTCGGCCAGCGAGAATTCCGGCGGCGTCGGCGGATCGAGCTGGATGTAGCGCGCCATCAGGTCGACCTCGGTGTCGGAGAGATCGCCCGAGGTACCCCAGTTGGGCATGCCGGCGGGGCTGCCGTACTTGATGAAGGTCTTCAGGTACTCGGTGCCGCGCTGACGCGTGATGTCCGGCGTCAGCGCCTTGCCGGTCGCGCCCTTGCGCAGCACGCCGTGGCAGCCGGCGCAGCGCTCAAAGTAGATCTGCCGTGCCTGGTCGAATTCGGCGGCACTCAGCGCGGGCGCGCTGGTTTGCTGCGCGGCGGGCGCTGCGCCCGGAGCGGGCGCGGTGTCGGCGTGACTCTGGGTGATCCAGAAGGAAAGCGGCAAGGCCGCCAGCGCGGGGAACATCCATGATTTCGCTTTCATGCTTATGCTCTAGCGAGTTGGGAATGCTGTGGGGTGGCATTTGCGCCGTAGCGCATTGCGCGACACATGCGGTCATCATGGTGAAGAAGAACGGCCGCGAGCTTGATTGCCGTCAATGCTCGCGGGGATCGCCGAGAACTTTCGCCACAGGCCATGAAAGCCAGCGCGGGGCATGCGAAATACACGGAAAAAATGGGTTATTTCGTGCGATGTGACGCGCGACGGGCAACGGGAAGGAGAGAAACCACGCGCGAAGTGAGGGCATCCGGCATGCCGTCGTGCAAGGGAACTTCCAGGGGAGCGGTACAGACGGTACGGCCACGCAGTCGCGTGTGTGGCGTGCGTGGTGTGTGTGGACGAGCCGCGCGGGGCGGCGCAAAGGCGTATCAGTCCGCGTCGTGCAACTCGGTCAGCGCCGCTTCCACGGCAGCCCACGCGATCGCGGTTTCGGCCTCGGTGCACTCGCCATGCTGGCGCTTGGTCGCGCCCAGCCGGTTGAGCACCAGATGCCGGTCGGGCCGCACGCCGGCGTTGTCCAGGCAGGCGCGCACGCAGGCCAGCGGGCAGCCATCGAGCGCCAGGATCGGCCGCCCGGAACGCGCGACGCGCGTGAGCGCGGGTACGCCGCCGCCCACGCCGCTGATGCATGACATTTCCGCCCGGCCGCTACGGTCGAGCCGCACGGCAAAGGCATTGGCCATCTGCGCGACGCTGGAGCAGCCGGAGCAGGCGTAGACGAGAGGCACGGGTGCGCAGAGCTGGGCGGGCATGGTGGCTAGGCGGCGGAGGCGGATTGTATGGAGCAGACCATTGGCAGGAAGTCGTCGGCCCGTTCGGAGTAGGCCAGGAGCGCGCCCGCTTCGAGGTCGAAGTACCAGCCGTGCAGCGTGAGCAGGCCGTTCTCCATCGCGTGTCGCACGAAGGGGAAGGTCTGCAGATTGCGCAGCGAGATTAGGACCGCGGCTTGCTCGCAGGCGCGCTGGCGCTGCGCGGGATCGGCATCGGGCAGGCTGCGCTCGACCTCATTGCGGGCGGCCATCGCGATGTGCATCCACGGACCGATGAAATCGGTCTGCTCGTCCGGTCCGACATGCGCCGGACGCGATTCGTCCTCGCAAGGGCAAGCCATGAGCGCGCGGATGCCGCCGCAGCCGGCGTGGCCCATCACGATGATGCGGGCCACCTTGAGTTGCTCGACGGCGAACTGGATGGCGGCGGATACGCCGTGCACGCTGCCGGCTCCGCAGGGATCGGCATCGCAGCGGGGCACCAGGTTGGCGACATTGCGCACGGTGAACAGGTCGCCGGGGCGGCAGCCCAGCAACAGCCCGGGATCGACGCGGGAGTCGCTGCAGCCGATCAGCAGCGTGCCGGGGTGCTGGCCGCGCCTGAGGTCGTCGAAAAGTGCCGGTTCGGCGTCGAAATACCGTTGCTGGAAGCGCTTGAAACCCTTCAGCAGTCGTTCGATGTCGTGCATGGCGGTCGGCGGCGCTACTGCACCAGCGGGCTGTCCGCACCCTGCAGGTCGATGCCTTCGATCTTCGCCCGGCCGATCAGCAGGCTGGCGTACTGCTTCCACGCGCGGTCGCGCGCGGCGGCGGTCAGCGCGTGGGCGATATCGCCGCGCACGGTGTCGAACGGAAGCCGCACGCCATTGCAGCGGTCGATCACGCGCACCACGTGCAGGCCGTAACGGCTCTCGATGAGCTGCGGCAGCACGCCCGGGGTGGGCGCGGCGAACAGCGCCCGCTCGAATTCGGGTGCGGTCTCGCCGCGAAACACGCGCCCCAGCCGCCCGCCGCCGGCGCCGGTGGGGCAGTTGGAGCGCTCGCGCGCCAGCGCGGGCAGGCACGACGGATCGGCCTGGACCTGCGCGAGCGTGCGCAGCGCGAGGTCGCGCAGGGCATCCAGCGGCACGCGCGGCGTCACCTGGAACAGGATGTGCTCGGCCTCCACCCACTCGCCGCTGCGAAAGCCGTCGGGACGGCTCTCGTAGTGGCGCCGGCAGGTGGTCTCGTCGGGGTCGGGCACCGGCGCTTCGCGCTCCAGCAACGCCAGCGCGAGCGCGTCGTCGTCGATATCGCCCATGTTGGCCGCGCCGGGCAGGCCCAGGCGATCCGCCTCGGCGCGCATCAGCTTGCGCAGCACGGCCGATACCACCGCGAGCCGCGTGGCATCGTTCTCGCCGTGGTGATGATCCAGCTCGCGTTCGATATCGGCATCCGTCAGTTCGACGCCGTTGACGGTGACAGGCATGTCGTGCTCCGGTTGAGTGAGTTGAGGAGTTGGCTCAGCGCCCGCGCACCAGTTGCCAGGCGCGGCCCAGATAGGTGACAGAGGCGAAGCCGCTCCAGACGTGGACCAGGCGCGTGAACGGGAAGATCGCGAACAGCGAGATGCCCATGAACAGGTGCGCCTTGAACAGCAGCGGTGCATCGGCTACGTAGCTCGCCGCGTCGCCACGCAGCGTGACGATGTGCTGTGCCCAGGTCATCAGTTGCACCATCATGTGGCCGTCCATGTGCTCGGCCGACACGAAGATCGTGGACAGGCCAAGCAACAGCGTGACCAGCAGCCACAGCAGCAGCACCTTGTCGCCCGTACGCGTGACCGCCGACACGCGGGCATTGGTCAGGCGCCGGTGCAGCAGGATCAGCAACCCCGCCAGGCACATCGTGCCCATCACGCCGCCGGCGGCCATGGCCACACCCTGCTTGAAACCATGCGAGACGCCCAGCGCATCCCACACCGCGACCGGCGTCAGCAGGCCCACGAGATGGCCGAAGAAGAGGCCGAGGATGCCGACGTGGAACAGGATGTTGCCCACGCGCAGATTGCCGCGATAGAGCAGTTGCGAGCTGTCCGTCTTCCACGTGTATTGCTCGCGCTCGAAGCGCGCGAGACTGCCGAACAGGAAGATGGCGGCCGCGATGTACGGGTAGATGCCGTAGAGAAATTGATTGGTCAGGTCCATGATCTTTGCCTCGTTCATTGCCAGGGCATGTCAGCACGCGGCGGTGGTGGCCTTGCCGCGCGGATGGAATTGCATGGTCTGGGTGCCGCCAAGGTTGGCATGGGGCGCCAGCAGCGGCTCCACGCCGTCCGCGCCGGGTCCGAAGGTTTCCAGCGCCTCGTCCATGTCGCGCACCGGCGGCTCCTGCCGCGGCTGCGGCTGGACATCGGTGAGCGTGCGCAGCACGCGGAACACGACGCCGTAAGGGCTTTCGTTGCGCGTCAGGCGGTCGCCCACGGCGGCCAGTACGTGGATGGCGTCGCCGAGCAACTGCTCGGCCCGCGCGTCGTCGTCCGCCGCGCCGACCGCGCCGAGGAATTCCAGGAACAGCGGCACGTAGTCGGGAAGTTCCGTGCCGACGGGCTCGAAGCCGCTGCGCCGGTATTCGTCGATCAGGTCGACCATGGCCTGCCCGCGGTCGCGGCTCTCGCCGTGCACATGCTCGAACAGGTGCAGCGAGTGGGCCGGATTGCGGTCGAAGGTGGCGACGTAGTTCTCCTGCAGGTCGATCAGCGGCGTGCCGCGCAGCAGCGCGGTCAGCGGCGACAGCATGTCGCGCGCCTGCGGCCATTCGGCGAGCGCGCCGTCGATTTCTGGCAGCGCGTCGATCAGCTCTTGCTCGGGATAGGCGAGCAGGGCGGCGAGGACGGGGTAAAGGGACATGTTCTGACTCCTGTCGTTGTGCCGGGCGCTCATGCGCGCTGCGCCGTCTTGCGGGACTTCGGCATGTCGGCGAAGACCACGCTGCCCTGGGGCTTCTTGCCGAACAGCGAGCCGTCGGACGTGCCGCCCGAACAACCGTTGCCAAAGGTGAAGCCGCAACTGGCCTTGTCGTTGAAGCTGTCCTCGACCATTTCCTTGTGCGAGGACGGAATCACGAAGCGGTCTTCGTAGTTGGCAATCGCCATGGTCTGGTACATGTCCTCGACCTGCGCCGGGGTCAGGCCGACCTGGTTCAACACGGCCAGGTCTTCGACGCCATCGACGACCTGCGAGCGCTTGAACGCGCGCATCGCCAGCATCCGGTCCAGCGCGGACAGCACGGGCATCACCTCGCCGGCAGTCAGCAGGTTGGCCAGGTACTTGACGGGAATGCGCAGGCTCTTCACGTCGGGGATCACGCCGTTCATGCCCATATGGCCGGACTCGGCCGCCGACTGGATCGGCGACAGCGGCGGGATGTACCAGACCATCGGCAGCGTGCGGTACTCCGGGTGCAGCGGGAAGGCGACCTTCCACTCGCAGGCCATCTTGTAGACCGGCGACTTGCGCGCGGCATCCAGCCAGCTTTGCGGAATGCCCTGGCGCAGCGCCTCGGCCTGCACGACCGGGTCGTGCGGATCGAGGAAGACGTCGAGCTGCGACTGATACAGGTCGCGCGTGTCCTCCACGGCCGCGGCGGCCTCGATGCGGTCCGCGTCGTACAGCATCACTCCGAGGTAGCGGATGCGGCCCACGCAGGTCTCGGAGCACACCGTCGGCTGGCCGGCCTCGATGCGCGGATAGCAGAACAGGCATTTTTCGGCCTTGCCGCTCTGCCAGTTGAAGTAGATCTTCTTGTACGGGCAGCCGGAGATGCACATGCGCCAGCCGCGGCATTTGTCCTGATCGACCAGCACGATGCCATCGTCCTCGCGCTTGTAGATCGAGCCGGACGGGCAGGAGGCGACGCAGGCCGGGTTCAGGCAGTGCTCGCACAGGCGCGGCAGGTACATCATGAAGGTGTTCTCGAACGTCGAGTACATCTCCTTCTGCACGTCGTCGAACAGCTTGTCGCGGCTACGCGAGGCGAACTCGCCGCCAAGGTCGTCTTCCCAGTTCGGACCCCACTCGATCTTCTCCATCTTGCGGCCGGTCAGCACCGACACCGGGCGCGCGGTGGGCGGCGTCTGCGACAGCGGCGCCTTCTGCAAGTGCTCGTAGTCGTAGGTGAACGGCTCGTAGTAGTCGTCGATCTGCGGCAGGTTCGGGTTGGCGAACAGGTTCGCCAGGATCTTCAGCTTGCCGCCCTGGCGCGGCGCCAGGGTGCCGTCGGCATTGCGGACCCAGCCGCCCTGCCACTTGTCCTGGTTCTCCCATTCCTTGGGATAGCCAATGCCGGGCTTGGTCTCGACGTTGTTGAACCATGCGTACTCGACGCCGTCGCGGCTCGTCCAGACGTTCTTGCAGGTCACGGAACAGGTATGGCAGCCGATGCACTTGTCGAGGTTCAGCACCATGGCCACCTGGGCACGGATCTTCATTGCGCGGCTCCTTCGTTCTTGTGTTCTTCCTTCAGCGGTCCTTCCAGCCAGTCGACCTTGTTCATCTTGCGCAGGATGACGAACTCGTCGCGGTTGCTGCCCACGGTGCCGTAGTAGTTGAAGCCGTAGGCCAGTTGCGCGTAGCCGCCGATCATGTGGGTGGGCTTGGTCACGGCGCGCGTGACCGAGTTATGGATGCCGCCGCGCATGCCGCTCATCTCGGCGCCGGGCACGTTCACGATCTTCTCCTGGGCGTGGTACATCAGGCACATGCCTTGCGGCACGCGCTGCGACACAACGACGCGGGCGGTCAGCGTGCCGTTGACGTTGAAGACCTCGACCCAGTCGTTGTCGCGAATACCGTTGGCGCGGGCCTCGGCCTCCGAGATCCAGACGTGCGGCCCGCCGCGCGACAGCGTCAGCATGCGCAGGTTGTCGGAGTAGGTGGAGTGGATGCCCCACTTCTGGTGCGGCGTGATCCAGTTCAGCACCAGCTCCGGGTTGCCGTTCGGCTTCCTGCCGAGCATCGGCGCCACGGTCTTGGTGTCGATGGCAGGCTTGTACACGCAGGCGCCTTCGCCAAAGTCCAGCATCCAGCGGTGGTCCTGGTAGAACTGCTGGCGGCCAGTCAGCGTGCGCCAGGGGATCAGCTCGTGGACGTTGGTGTAGCCGGCGTTGTAGCTGACTTCCTCGGATTCCAGGCCCGACCACGTCGGCGCGGAGATGATCTTGCGCGGCTGCACCTGCACGTCGCGGAAGCGGATCTTGTCGTGCTCGCGGCCAACGGCCAGGTGCGCGTGCTCGCGGCCGGTGATCTTCGACAACGCTTCCCACGCCTTGACGGCCACATGGCCGTTGGTTTCGGGCGCGAAGGTCAGGATCATCTCGGCGGCGTCGATGGCGGTGTCCAGCTTCGGCCGGCCGTAGCTCACGCCCGGCTCGGTGACGGTCTTGCTGAGATCGCCGATCTCCTTCACCTCATGCTGCGTGTTCCAGTTGATGCCCTTGCCGCCGTTGCCGAGCTTGTCCAGCAGCGGCCCGATCGACGAGAACTTCTTGTAGATGTCGGCGTAGTTGCGCTCCACCACGGTCATCGAGGGCGCGGTCTTGCCGGGGATCAGGTCGCACTCGCCCAGCTTCCAGTCCTTCGGCTCGAACGGCTGGCCGAGTTCGCCCGGGGTGTCGTGCAACAGCGGCGTGCAGACCAGATCCTTGCGCGTGCCGAGATAGGCGCCGCCGATCTCGCTGAACTTCTTTGCGATGGCCTTGTAGATCTCCCAGTCGGTCTTGCTTTCCCACAGCGGCTGCACGGCTTCGGACAGCGGGTGGATGAACGGGTGCATGTCGGACGTGTTGAGGTCGTCCTTCTCGTACCA
>JACXTT010001986.1_pt1 | contig 33196 bp, 23 predicted proteins | sample 9270951 | NCBI WGS metagenome assembly JACXTT01 (sample SAMN15532306, study PRJNA645909) | rock metagenome | isolation source: weathered quartz diorite | place: Puerto Rico | collected 2017-06-21
GGGGTAAAAATAACAGCTATTTAGCGCTTAAACCCGTTTGTGCGCTGAGGCCAGAGTCAGGCGAGCAGCATCGCGAGATGATTGGAGCCTGCGTTGAGAAAATCGCGGCGAGTCCGCAGTTTGCCAACGCACCCCGGTTGTGCAGATTTCTACGACATTGCGTCGGCACTGCGCTCGACGGGCGCGCGAATGACCTGAAGGAATCGCTGATCGGGATGGAAGTCTTCAACCGCGGCTCATCCTTCGACCCGAGGACGGATTCTATCGTTCGCGTCGACGCACGTCGGCTGCGGGTGAAGCTGGAAGAGTACTACCGGCAGGAAGGGCTCACGGATTCAGTTCAGATTGTTTTTACTCCCGGGAGTTACGTGCCCCGGTTCCAGTTCCTAAAGCAACAGGAGGCCGAGGCCGCGCCAGTTTCACGCTGCCGGCCGGCAAGCATCGCGGTTTTGCCTTTTATGAATTTGACTTCCGATCCGGAAATGGAGCACTTCAGCGATGGCCTCACCGAGGAGGTGATTGCCACATTGGCGCAGATACGGGGCTTAAGGGTCGTGGCCCGTACATCCGTGTTCCAGTTCAAAGGCAGGCCGCACGACATCCGGGAGATCGCTTCGCAACTGAACGTCGATTCCGTGCTCGAGGGAAGCATTCGCAAGTCGGGAACCAGATTGCGCGTCACCGCACAGTTGATTTCGGCCGCCGACGGCTTTCGCGTCTGGTCCGCCACCTTCGATCGCGAACCCGAGGACATCTTCGTCCTGCAGGACGATATCGCGGGCAGCATATGCGGCAAATTGAACGAGCAGGTCCCGCGGGAAGGCGTGCGGCCCCCTCGAAATCCGCTCGCCTACCAGCTTTATCTCAAGGGCCGCTATTATTGGAACCACATCACTCCCGATTCTCTGAGCCAGGCGCTTGCGTGCTTCGAACAGGCACGGGGGGAGGATCCCCTCTATTCCCCTCCGTACGCCGGGATCGCATACTGTTACACGCTGATGAGCGTTTTCGGCTTCCCTCCCGGTGAGGTGATGCCGAAAGCTAAGGCAGCAGCCTTGAAGGCCCTGTCTCTGGACGAAGCCAATGCCGACGCGCATGCCGCGTTGGGATGCGTGTGCTGTTTCTACGAATGGGATGCGAACGGAGCGGAGCGGGCGTTTCGGCGTGCCCTGGAGCTGAACCCGAGTTCGGCGCCGGTATATCAGTGGTATACCAAGTTCCTGGTTGCTTTCGGCAGGCGCGCGGAGGCTCTTGAAGTGATTCGCCTTGCAAACGCATTGGATCCGCTGTCGGCGTTCATCAAGGCGAACATGGGTCTTTTGCTATATGTGAACCGGCAATACGAAGCGGCTGTCGATCAATTTCAGAATGCCCTGGCGATGGATCCAAACTACTACTGGACTCACTGGCACCTCAGCATGGCTTATGCATCCCTGTCCCGGTTTGAAGACGCCGCGGCCTCCGGTGAACGGGCGCTCGCTCTGTCCGGCCGGAACACACCGGTTTTGGGGGCTCTTGGAGCGGCTCATGCGCTGGCGGGACGCCGGGCCGATGCCGAAGGTGTAATCGACGAGTTCAAGGCGCGTGCAGAGGTAGAACATGTCTCGCCGGTGCCTGCCGCGGCAATCTATGCCGCAATGGGGGAGAGGGAGGCGGCATTCGAACGGCTGGAGCGAGCCTATGAAGAACGGAACCCTTTACTGCTGTGGATCACCTGGCCTTTGTTCGACTCGCTTCGCGGAGATGCCCGCTATGAGTCGTTGCTTCAGAGGACGGGGATGCAGTGAGGGGATGCCGGCTGTCTTCCCGCCAAGTGACTGGGGTTTACCTCGATCCGGTTAGTCTGGCAGCCCGTGGCAAAAAAACCGCTCTAACGGTCCTGCCCGGTTCACAGAATCTACTGAGCCGCGCAAGTTAGTAAGCAGGGGGTAGTGGGTCAGTTTAATGGCTGAGCAACGGGCCTGACGCGCCGAGGCGGCTTGGCGGCTTTGCGTGAGACTCGGTTGTGGCGGCGCTCTTTTGTTTCTCGCCAAGACGCAAAGACGCAAAGAGCGGAGTGGGTTTAGTTGGCGGGCGTTGATTCAGCCGGGGCAGTGGGTCGATTTGGTGGCGCCGCCGTTCCAGAGCACTACATTTGCGTGCGTGCTACGTGGGTGGGCGTTTTTGGGTAAAAGGTGGAGTTCAATACTGTTTCGGGGCGCTGACCCACTATGTTGATTCGAGAACCGCGTGGTCGGTCAACCTTCAAATTGACCTACTACGTAAGCAGGGCTTCATGTCGAGGCCATTTCCAGACCTGTCACCCCGCCGGTGCTGCTGGCAAACGCATCGGCCTCCACGCCCATGCGCTGCAACATGCCGACGAAGAGATTGGAGAGCGGAGCATTGTTGTCGCGCTTGAAGACGATGTGCTGCCCATGCTTGAACCCGCCGCCCGCGATCAGGATCGGAAGGTTGGTGTTGTCGTGGATATTCGCGTCGCCCATGTTGCTTCCGTAGAGCACCATGGTCTGGTCGAGCAGACGCCTGCCGTTTTCTTTCCGTGCGGCGAGAGACTCGAGCACTCTCTTCAGCAGGATCATCTGCTGGCGGTCGATTTCCTGGAGCTGCTTGACCTTCGTCTCGGCCTGACCGTGGTGGCTGAGACCGTGGTAACTCTCGGTTGAAGTCTGCTGCTGGTTGAGCTTGAATACCGGCGTGAAGAAGGCATCGGCCATGAGGGTGACGATTCGCGTTGAGTCGGATTCCAGCGCCAGTTGCGCGGTCGCCAGCATGAGGTCGAACTTCTCGAAGAAAAGCTTCTTCTCCTGGATGTCGGGCGGGGCTGGCTGCGTCGCCTTCGGCTTGGGGCGGAGTTCCCACGCGCGGGCGGTTTGCAGCCGTTCCTCCACTTCGCGGACGGAAGTGACGTACTGATCGAGGCGGGCCTTGTCTTCACTCGCCAGGCTGCGGCTAAAGCGCTTCGTCTCATCCAGGAGCGTGTCGAGAATGCTGCCGCGGCTTTCGAGCTTGTGGAGCTGGCGGGCGACGGCCTCCTCGTCGCCCTGAACGAACATCCGCTCGTACAGTTTCGGCGCGCTGTCCTCGGCAGGCAGCAGGACGCCGTCGCGAGTCCAGGAGAGGCTGCGATTTCCTTTGTCGATGTTGACGCCCAGGTTCAGCGTGGGGAAGCGCGTGACCTGCCCGAGCTTCTCGGCGGCGAACTGGTCGAGCGAAATCGAATTCCGGAAGCCGCTTTTGAAGGCGCCGCGCGCGGCGGTCAGAAAGCAGTTGTCGGTGCTGTGTCCGCCGGTGACACCGGGATGCGAGAGCCCGCTGAAGACGGTGAAGTCGCGGCGGAAACCGGCGAGCTCCGAGAGATACGGCGACAGCTCGTAGTCGGGCCCGCCGGCCTCGGGGAAAAAGAACTTGGGCAGCACGCCGAGGTTGTTGGCGATGATCAGCATGCGGCATGGAGGCTGGGGCGCTGCCGCGCGGGCGAACACCGGCGTCATGCATTCCAGCATTGGCAACGCCAGCGTCACGCCGGCTCCACGCAGGAACGTGCGGCGCGGCAGGTGAGAGGAAGAAGTCGAGATGTGTGGCGCTCTCACGTCAATTCCCTTCAATAAAGATTCTACTTTGCACGAAGGCCTGCAGAAGGTCCCGCGTGCGATAGCCGTTGGCGGCGCACGCATCGAGGATCTGTTCAATCCCGGCGCGGTCGGAAAATCGAACGGGTGTGCCCGTGCCATACACCGTGAACTGATGAAGCAGATTGCGCGCCAGCCGGCGTGGATTCGCCGCAAACAGCGCCTTCAACTCGCGGACGCCGTTGAAGCTTCGGCCGTCGGCGAGGACGCCGCGCGCATCGACTGCTCCGGCGATGGTGTAGGCGAAATCGTGCCCGGTATGATCGATGCCGCTGACGCGTTCGCCTTCGGCAACACCGCGGTAGCGATCCCGCCAGCGGCCAAGGACGTCGAAGTTTTCGAGCGCCAGTCCGGCCGGATCGAACTTCGCATGGCAGGCGGCGCAGGTGGCCGACTTCGTGTGCATCGCGAGTATGTCGCGGATCGTTTTCGCGCCGCGGATGTCGGGTTCGACGGAGGGCACGCCGGGCGGCGGCGGAGGCGGCGGCTCTCCGATAATCCGGTCCATAATCCAGGCGCCCCTCAGGACCGGCGACGTTGACGTGCCGTTGGCGGTGACTTTCAGGATCGCCGCCTGCGTGAGCAATCCGCCGAGCGGACTGTCGTCCGGCAGCGTGACACGCCGCAGCGCGGATCCTTCGACCGCCGGAAGCTGGTAGTGTTTTGCCAGACGGTCGTTGACATAGACAAAGTCCGCTTCCACCAGCGTGCGGATCGGAAGATTGTCGCGCACCATGGAGGTGAAGAAAGCGAGCGTCTCACGCTCCATCGAGTCCACCAGGTACTCGTCGAGCCGGTACTCCGGATAGAGGCGTATATCGGGATCGTCGCGCCGGAGGTGGCGCAGATTCAGCCAATAATCGGTGAAGCTTTTCACGAACCGGTCGAAGCCGCTGGCGTCGATCAGGCGCTCCGTTTCGGCGCGCAGAACACCAGCGTCGCGAAGACGGCCCTCGCGGGCCAGCCGCATCAGATTCGCATCCGGCCTGGTGTTGGTAAGGAAGTGTGAGAGCCGCGCGGCGATAGCGAAGTGGTCCTGCGGTTCGGGCAAATAGAGGAACAGCCCGGAACAGAGGAAGGCCTGGTATCCGGCAAGCATCGCTTCGGCGAAAGGCTCATCCTTATCGAGCCGCGCGAGGACGAGCCGCTCGAACTTTTGGACCGCGTCTTCCGGAACCGGGCCCCGCGCGGCGAGACTCATGAAGCGCCGCAGCAGCCGGCGAGCGTCTTCTTTCGGCTGCTTCGGCATGGGCGGGACGCCTAGGTCGTCGAAGAGCACGCGATGGCTGGCCGGGGGCCATGAGGGAGGCGCGATGGGGCCTTCAATCTCCAGCCAATTGAAGGCGACGCCCGGCTGTCCGCCCGGCGGGAACGGCGGATAGCGATAGCTTCCGGGCTGGCTGGGGATGGCGTCGACCTGCGGCACGGGCAAGCCGAGCAGGCCGTATTCCACGGTCTGCCCGGCGGCGAGCAGCACCGTGGTTTCGTAGACGCGAGGTTGCGGCTGAATCTCGAGGATGCCTCCCGTGGACTTCACATCCTCCGCGATGTCGTGATTGCTCGGGCGGCGCGAGCGGAAGGTCATGGGCACCGCCTGCTGGGCCGGGGAAAGCTGGAAGCCGGGATGTTGCAGCACGGCCCTGGCGCGGAATCGAACACGATACTCACCGGCATGCTTCGCCGCGAAACCTCGCGGGAATGCGCCGTAAGGCCAGCCCGGCGAGCGGAAGAGCCCCATCTCGACGGACAGATCGGCTTCCACTTCCGGGCCCAGCGGCATCGCCCGTTCACTCTCGACGTTAATGCCCTTATCGCCTTTGATGAAGAACATCGACTCGCGTCCGCCGGTGCTGCGCAGCCCGGGAAACAGCCTGATTCCGGAGGCACGGAATTTCGTCACCGCCGGAGGTTCCGTGGAGGCGGCCATCGCCTGACGCAGCGCGGCTTCGGTGGCGTCGAGGTAGGCCGTCAGTTGCACCCGCGACATGTCAAGCGTCTCGGAAACCTTGTTGAAGTGGTACGCTTCGCGGTCCTCCGGCAGCATGTCGCGGATGTCGAGATGCGGGAGCTGGAGAATGTCGCGGAGGTTTTGCTCGTACTCGTCGCGATTCAGCCGGCGCATCGGGCCGCGGCCGTGCCTGGCGACTTCGCCGCGATCGGCGTCGTGGAGCGCGGCAGCGAGTTCCTTCACCATCGCGGCGCGCCGGGCGGCCGGCAGATCCACACCCTTCGGCGGCATCTCGCCTTTCTCGATGCGGTCGTGAATGCGAATCCAGCGGTCGCGGTTAGAACGTTCGGCTAAGTTATAAGGCAGCGCGGTCAGGTCCAGGCCGCCCATGGCGGTCTTCTGGTTGTGACAGCCGGCGCAGGTCTGCTCGATGGCCTTCGGGGGCGCGGCGTCCAGCGTCAGAGACGCGAGCGCGAGGGCGAGCGGAATAGCTTGGATCGGCTTCATCCTGCGGAATCTCGATTTTCTCACAACGTGCGCTACTAAACCGCTCCCTGACGCTCGCGGCTCGGTAATCTTTTATAGTCCCGGAGATGTAGAATCAACAATACATATGGCTGAGAAACCAGAATTCACTAAGCGCGAACCGGCATCCGGCGGAGCCACCCGCCGCGAGCTGTTCCAGATCGGAAACGCACTGGCGCTCCCCGCCCTACTCGGCGGCTCCCAAGCCTTCGCCGCCGGTCCGCTGCTGCCGGGACGGGATATCTACCAGTCCATCGGCGTGGAACCCGTGATCAATTGCCGCGGCACGTTCACCATCATCGGCGCGTCCATCGAGCTGCCCGAAGTCCGCGCCGCGATGGATGCCGCCGCGCAGCACTTCGTGCAACTGGACGAGCTGGCCGACGCCGTCGGCCGCCGCTTCGCGGAGTTGACCGGCGCCGAGTGGGGAATGGTTTCGGCTGGTTGCGCGGCCGGTCTCAAGCACGTCACGGCGGCCTGCGTCGCCGGCGGAAATCCGGAAAAGCTTCTTCGCATTCCGGACCTCAACGGTTTAGACAAGACCGAAGTGGTCGCTCCGAGGTCTTCGCGAAGCGTGTACGATCACGCCATCCGCAACATCGGCGTCAAGATGATCACGGTGGATACCGCGGAAGAGCTGGAGCGCGCGCTCAGCACGCGCACGGCAATGATCTATCTCTCAGCCGGTGGCGCGTCCAACGCCGGACCACTTTCTCTTGAGAACGTAGCCGCAATGGCAAAATCGAGGAACATCCCGATTCTGGTGGACGCAGCCGCCGAAGTGCTCACGATTCCAAACGTACACCTCGCGCGGGGCGCGACGGTAGTGGCCTATAGCGGAGGCAAAGCCATCTGCGGTCCGCAGTGCGCCGGACTGTTGCTGGGACGCAAAGACATCCTGATGTCGGCGTGGCAGGCCAGTTCTCCACACCACGGGCCGGGCCGCGACAACAAGGTCGGCCGCGAGGAAACGTTGGGCATGCTAGCGGCCGTCGAAGCATGGGTCAAGCGCGACCACAAAGCCGAATGGAACAAGTGGCTGGGTTACCTCGACAGGATTTCGAAGCGTGTGTCACAGGTGGATGGCGTCAGCACCGCGGTGCGCGAGCCGAACGGGCTTTCCAACCGCAGCCCTTCGCTGACGGTCTCCTGGGACCCGGCGAAACTGCACATCACAGGGGAGGAAATCGCCGAGGAGGTCGCCCGAACCAAACCTCGAATCGCGCTAGGCGCGGCCGGCCTGGAACGGGGCCGCGGCAGTGCCACGCCCGATCCCGCTAAAACTTCAATCGACATCACCGCCTGGATGATGCGGCCCGGCGACGACGCGATAGTGGCTGACCGGCTCTTCGACGTTCTTTCTCAGAAACGCAGCCCCAAGCCCGCGACCCCGCCTCCCGCTTCCAACATTAGCGGCCGCTGGGATGTCAACGTTGAGTTCTTCAGCAGCAAAAGCCAGCACACGCTGATGCTTGAACAGGACGGCAACCGCCTCCACGGTTCGCACAAGGGAGATTTTTCGGTGCGAGATGTGTTCGGCACCATCGAAGGGAATCAGATCAAACTCCGCAGCACCGAGCGCATTCCAGGCGATTCGATCACCTTCACCTTTGCCGGCGCGCTTTCGGGCGACACGATCTCAGGCCCCGTATACATGGGCGAATACCTGAACGCCAGCTTCACGGCAAAACGGCACTCCTATCCGGCCAACCGCGGAACGATCGTGATTCCAGGCGGACCTCCGCTGGCAAACTAGGTAGAACTCAGCCGGTCGCCTTTAGCAAAGCTTGCATGTAGCCGAAGGTGAACCCCCATCCTCCGTAGCCGTGCGTGTCGCCGGCTATCGACGGAGAATGGTCGGGAACCATCATCTGTGAGTATCCGACCTCGCGGAATGCCCGCATCGCCGCCAGCATATCCACCTGGCCTTCGTCGATGAACGTCTCGGTGTAGTTGTAGCGCGGTTTGTGCGTGCGTACGTTGCGGAAGTGGACGTGGTTGATGCAGTCTTTTCCGCCAAAGTAGCGGATCACCTCAGGAACGTTCTCGCCAATCTCCGCCGTCACGCCCGTATCCAGTGTGATGCCGTTCGACGGGCTGGGGATGAAGTTGACCAGCCTCTTCCATTGATCGAGCGTGGCGAACGGCTGCGCGATGCCGCGGTAGCCGGGCATCGGCGGATCGTTCGGGTGCAGCGCGAGGCGAACGTGCGATTCCACGGCCACCGGCACTACCGCCTTGAGAAAGTAGCTCAGCCGCTCCCACATCTGCTCGTCGCTTGCCGTGCCCAGGTTAGGGAGCGGCGTCTGGTCCTTGACACGCGCGTCGTCGAAGCCGCGGTAGGTCGCGCCGCCCCGCCCGGGGCGCCTGTCCAGGCCTTCCACGTTGCGCAGTCCGAAGAAGTTGTACTCGACCACCGGGATGCCCAGCCGGCCGGCGATGCGGATGGACTGCCGCGCATTTTCAATGTCGCGATCGCGCTCGGGAGTGCCCAGGATCGCGTTGGAAAAACCGTGCAGCATGATGTTGCCGAGGCGCATCCCGGCGGCTTCCACGCGGCGCACCAGGGTGCGGACCTCTTCTTCTTTCCAGGGCCCCGAGAGGCCGCCGGGAGGGCCGCCAATACCGCCTTGCGCGCCGTCTATGCTCTTCAGCACGGCCCCTTGGGTGAGCTTGGGATCGGCCGCCGTGCCTTGCGTCGCGGGCAGCGACGTTGCAATCCAATCGACTCCGATCTGCTTCAGAAATCGGAGAAGGTCATCCGTAAGGCCGGTGGCCATTCCAAGCTTGATGTTGGACGTCTTCGCCGCGGAGCGCAGCCGGACTGGGAGCGCGGCTGCGCCGGCAGCGGCAACGAGCGATCTTCTGGTAATGCGCATGGGTGTTTCCGGATCATATCCTACCGCCGCCGGCGCGGCAGGGAGAGTCCTTGAACGGTGAGCTCTGAGCCGGCCGCCGGTTCAGCGGTTCTCAAGCCGGTAGAGATGGGTGTCCGAGCGCAGAAAGATCGCCGCACCCGATACGGCCGGCGAGGCAAGACAGCGCCCGTCGAGCCGGTTGACCGCCAGTGGCTTGTACGTCCGTCCGGGCGCGATGACGGTGGCCACGCAATCTTCGCTGAGGAAGTAGATGCGGCCATCGGCGTAGATCGGCGACGCCGAGTAATTTCCGTCCAGCCTGTGACGCCAGTGCTCTTTGCCGGTCTTTGCGTCGAGGCTGGTGGCCACGCCGTTGTCACTCACGAAGTAGATCTCGCCGCCGACGAGAATCGGAGACGGGGTGAGCGGAATTCCGCGCCTCGCGCTCCAGGCCACATGCGTTTCGGTCACATCGCCGCTTCCGGTGGGTCGTACCGCAAGAAGATCGGCCTGATCGAACCCGGTGCAGATGTAGACCAGGCCGTGGCCGTACACCGCGCGCGGGACGTTGGAGTAGCCTTTTCCGTAGCGGACGCTCCAGAGTTCTTCACCCGTGGACGGATCATAGGCGACGGCACGCCAGGCTCCGGGGCTGATCATCTGATCCCGGCCGTTCACGGTGATGAGCAGCGGCGTCGTGTAAGCCTGATAGCCGGCGCGCGGCTTCTTCCAGCGGATCTCGCCCGTCCGTTTGTCCAGCGCGACGACGTACTGAATGTCATAACCGTCGCAACTGATGAGGAGCAGGTCGTTGTAAAGGGCAGGCGAGCCGCCGGGGCCGTGGCGATGATAGTACTCAAGCCTGGTGCGCCAGAGGATCTCGCCGTCCGCTCGAACACATGCAGTGCCGTACGAGCCGAAGTGGACGTAGATCCGGTCGCCTTCGACCACGGGCGTCGGCGAGGCCCGGCTGTTCTTGTCGTTGATGGGAATGGGACCTTCCAGGTGGAACACTTCGACGTTGCTCCGAATCGCGCCGGAAGCGCGATCGACGGCCAATAGCCGGAGCGAACGCCCCTCATTGGCGGCCGTCGTCAGCCAGATGGTCTCGCCCTGGATCGATGGGGACGACCAGCCAAGACCGGGTAGTGCGACCTTCCATCGCACACTTCCGGTTTCGCTCCAGTCGATGGGTAACCCCTGTTCCCTGGAGTGCCCTTGGCCGTCAGGTCCGCGGAACTGAGGCCAGTCCTCGGCCAGCGCGAGCAGGTAAGGCACCGCGAGGAGCAGGAGCACTTTCATGCTCCCACATCGTACCAATTGCTCTAAGACAGCCCGAAGCTGAACGGCGATTTCGCGCGTGTCCGCGCCGATGATTGGGGTCCAGGCCGCAGTACTACACGGCGCCGGCCATGTACTTGCAAGTGATTGACTACCAGCCGGAAGCCCTTGTCCTGAAGATGGACCAATTCGCCGACGCCGGAGGGGATCAGGAAGCAGCCGGGCCGAGGGGTACTATCGTGCTGCCCGAATCCTTGCCGGCTTGGTTGGATTCGCCGCCGAAGATCCGATCGCGATCCCGCAGGAGATAAGGTGGCGCGGTGTCCAACGGAAAGGCGTCTCGGTGCGCCGGTCCGCTCATGCGCGGCCTGCCCTGCGCCACCAAAAGAAAATCGGGATTCCAGACAGCAGGATGGCACATCCGGCAAGCGACGATCCCGGGCGCGCAATGAAGGTGGCGATGACGAACCATGCCGCGAAGGCGACGAAAAGAAGCGGCGCCCACGGGTAGCCCCAGACTTGATACGGACGCTCCCATTCCGGATGCTTCCGGCGCAACACGATCACGCCCAGTACGACCGCGCCGTGCACGATCCAGGCGATGATGAGGACGTAGGAGATCAACTGTTCGTAAGATCCGCTGAGGGCGAGGACCGAGGTCCAAACACCCTGTACGAGGATGGAGTTTCCGGGCGTTTGGTAGAACGGGTGAATCGCGGCCATTTGCCTGAAGAAGAGGCCGTCGCGGGCCTGGGTGAAGTAGATGCGCGGCGCGGTCATGATACAGCCGTTGGCCGCTCCGATCATCGACAACACGATCGTGAGCGTGACGAAGGAAGCGCCCAGCCCGCCCATGGTGCGCTCGGCGGCATCGGCGGCCACGCGGCTGCTGGCGGCGATCTGGGCGAGAGGCATAACGGAAAAGTAGGCGACATTGGCGGCCAGGTAGATCGCCATGGCGCCGGCGACGCCGAATACCAGGGAAAGCACGATGTTGCGTTTGGGGTTGATCACCTCGCCGGCGATAAATGCGATGACGTGCCAGCCGTCATAAGCAAGGAACGCGCCGAGCAGCGCCGCGCCCAAAGAGGGCGATGAAATGTGCGCGGGCAGCGTCCAGTCGATCGTGGAACGAACGGGAGAAAAACAGGCGCTGGCGATCAGCACGAACAGTCCTGTCAGTTTGAGGATCGTAAACAGCACCTGTACCCGCGCACCCTGCTTGACGCCGATGTAGTTGATGCCGGTGAGCGCGAGAATCAACAGCACGGGAAACCAGGTCGTCAGCCCGGGAACCCGCGGCAAAAGGTAGGAGAGAAATCGGGCGCAAGCCACCGTAACCGCCGCGATGGAGCCGGACTGGATGACCAGGAAGAACGTCCAGCCGGTGAGGAACGCCGGCAGCGGTCCGTAGGCCTCTCGCAGATACACGTACTGGCCGCCGGAATGAGGCAGCATCGCCCCCAGTTCGGCATAAGCCAGGGCGCCGAAGAACGAGGCGAATCCAGCGAAGACCCATACGGCGAGAATCGCCGGGACGGAAGGAAGGTCGCGGGCGACAACGGACGGGATCACGAAGATCCCCGCGCCGATCATGGTCCCGATGACGATTGTGGTGGCGTCGAGAAGGCCAAGCTTCCGCGGCAGGCCGGCATCCTGGGTTGGAGACACCTTAGAAGTATATTCGGCTGTGCCAGATCAAAAACGCTTTGGCAAACACAGGGACGATGCTGCGCTTCGATGTACTGCTTGGGTGGCCAACCTGAACTCAAACTTGCGCTGGGCCAGACCCGAGCAGCCAGAGCTTTTTTGAAATCCTGCGTCGAAGGTGCGCAGGTCCGGTTGGGGACTCGGGGCGTTCCGGTGTTACGATGCCGCGACGGCCGAATGAGCGCCCTCGCCGGGATGTGGTAGGGTGGCTTGTCGTATGAGCGAGGAGCAATTGGATCGCAGAGGTTTCACGACGAAGATCGTCCTGGGCGCAGCGGGGATGGCGCTGGCGCCAGGCGCCCGGATCGCGATGCCGCAGAGCGCCGGAAGCGGGCGGGCCGAAGCCTTGACATTTCGCAAACCGGCCAATCCGCTGGTCCCCTGGATGTATATGATCTTCCCGATCGAGCAGTGGCTGGCCGACTTCGAGCGCACGTTCGACGCCTGGGCGGACGGCGGTGTGCGGGGCCTGGTGATCGGCCCGCTGCACTTCTACCACGAGGTTCCGCGTTTCGACTACACCTACCAGCGGCCCGGCGCGCGGTTTCCGACCTTCGCGCCCGATCCGCGGATCTACCGGTCCTACGGAGTGGATCCGCCGCCGGCCGCCCACCGCGATCCGGAGAAGGAGAAGCGGCTGCGCGGCCTGCTGGACAGCGCCGCATCTCGCGGCTGGGAAATCATGGCCTTCGGCCCGGGCATCTCCGGCGGGAGCAAACCGTTCCAGGAAGACCCGTTCGGCGCGATCGGACTGGCGGCCGCAATCGCCGACACCATGCGGGCTTTCCCGCAGCTCAACGGCGTGATCCTGGATGGCGCCGGCGAGCACCCGTACGAGCTGGCCTTTCACCACGGCGGCGAGCTGTTCGAGATCCGCGACCACGAGAAGCAGCAAGCCAAGGCCGTCGGAATGGACGTCGAACGCATGGAACGCGGAATGGAGAGTCTGCGCCAGAGCTTCCACAAACTGACCTCGGCTCTGGTCCGCTATCATTCGCCCGGCGGCATACTGGGCGGAATGTCGCTGTTCGACCTAACGGAGGACGCGCTCTACTGGCTGCGCTCGCGCCAGGAGATGACCCTGCGAGGAATGGCCGCCATCCGCCGGCAAATCGACGCGATGAACCGTAGGGTGAAGCTGGGAACCATCCCCCGCTCGCCCGCCTTTTCCATCCTCACTACGCAGGACTACCAGAGGATGCACGCTTACTTCGACTACATCTTCCCAAAACACTACTTCTGGCACCGGGGATTCGACGGCATGTACGGAACGGTAGCGCGCTGGGTGCGGACGATCGGCGAATGGAATCCGGGCCTGACCGAGCAGGACTGCTTCAGCGTCGTGAAGTCATGGTTCGGGTTGACGCTGCCGGGTGTCGCCTCGCTGGCCGACATGGAGCTGGGATTTCCGGACGAGTTCTTCTCAGAGGTGGTCTACTCGGAAACGCGCCGCGCCTTAGAGGCGGTCGGCGATCCGGGCAAAGTGATCGCCTGGGTGTCGACCGGCCGGAACCCCCACGCCGGCGACCCGATGGCCGCCCGCGACCTGTATCGCATCCTGACCGAATCCCACCGCGCCGGGCTGAAGCGGTTCATCTATCATCCCGATCTGAACCTGACGGCATCGGAGTGGAGCGTAATCTCCGGGCTGTGCGGAAATCGCTGGAAGGAAGATCCCAACGGTTACTGGCCCCCCGAGACGCCAAAGCCGGACACCTGGAACGGAGGGCGAAAGCCGCAGCGATGGCGGGAGTGACGCCGCAGTTCTTGCGCGGCCAGCGCTGCGGAACGTAAGTGGACCTCTGAAATTAACTCAACGGCGAACCGCACGCGACTGTTTCTGCGAGCACCCGTTCCGCACCGGCAGCCGGCGCCTATCCAGCGTTCGTGTATGATTCACCATGTACAACGGAAAGGACTCCCGCTTATGAAGCCACTTCTCATCGCGTTCCTGGCGCTCGCGGCCTCGGCTGCCGCCGCCGACAAGAAGATCCTGATCCAGGGCTCCGCCCGCCAGGGGAACTGGGTGTCGAACGACGCGGCCGTCGCCCGATACCGCGCCGCGGCTGGCTCCGGCGCCGATGTCATCGTCGCCCGCAACAACGAGGAATTCGCCCGCGAAGTCCCCAATGCCGACGCGGTCATCGGAGGCATCAGCCCGGAACTTTTTCCCAAGGCGAAGAAGCTCAAGTGGCTTCAGACCATCAGCGCGGGCGTCGAGCAGTACTCCTTCTGGCCGGAGTTCGTGCAGAGCGGCGTTCAACTCACCAATTGCAAAGTGGTGCAAGGCCCGACCATCGCCGACCACGCCTTCGCTCTTCTGCTCACGCTCACGCGCGGCATGAATGAGTACGTCGCGAACCGCGCCAAGCGTGAATGGGGCGGCCGCGAAGCCGCGACTAGTGCCATGACAGAGTTGCCCGGAATGACCGCCGTCATCGTCGGCTGCGGCGGCATCGGAACCCAGATCGCCCAGCGCGCCAACGGTTTTGGCATGAAGGTGATCGGCGTCGACCCGCAGGATGTGCCCGTCTCGAATTATTTCTCCGAAATCGTGCCGCCCGACCGCATGAATGAGGTGCTCCCCAAGGCGGACGTGGTATTCATTTCCGCGCCGCTGACCCCAAAGAGCGAACGCATGATCGGCGACCGCCAGTTTGAGCTGATGAAGAAGGGCGCTTACTTCATCGCCGTATCGCGCGGCAGGGTCTATGACAAGGCGGCGCTGGTGAAGGCGCTCGACTCGCGGAAACTCGCCGGCGCCGGCCTTGACGTCACCGACCCCGAGCCGCTGCCAAAGGAAGATTCGCTGTGGAACTTTTCGAATGTGGTGATCACGCCGCACGTCGCGTCGGCGGCCGAGGGTTCCAACCAGCGTCGGATCGGGGTAATTGAGGAAAACATCCGCCGCTTCTCAACCGGCCAACCACTGACCCATATGGTGGACAAAACGAAGGGGTATTAAGGCAAGAGCCCAACCACCCGCCCCAAATAATTTCGGCCCAGACTGCGGTACTGAACGGTCTCCGCCAGACGCCTCGCGGCGATGCGCTCCTGGCCGTCCGGTACCAATCTAATCAGCCAGCCCTGGAGGTGGGACGGCGGATACTTACCGTGAGTTACTCCAGCTTCCTGCCGGACTTCTGCGGTATTGTAGCCCAGAGGAGTCCACCGAATGGAAACCAACAAGAACAAAGTGTCGAGCGGCGCGATACAGCTTTACAACCTGTTCATTCACGGCGAAATTGACCGGCGTGAGTTTATGGAAGGCCTGCAGAAATTCGCGACGGGCAGTGCGGCTGTAGCGGCGCTGGTCGAAGCTTTGATGCCGAACTACGCAGCGGGCCAACAGGTGTCGAGGACAGATGAGCGGATCAAGGCTGGCTACGAGGTGGTCCCGTCGCCGCAGGGTAACGGCGAGATCAAGGGTTATTTGGTGAGGCCAGTAAGCGCGGACTCGCGCGAAGCCAAACCTGCGAAGCTACCGGGCATTATTGTGGTCCACGAGAACCGCGGGCTGAATCCGCATATCGAGGATGTGACGCGCCGTTTTGCGTTGGCCGGTTTCATGGCATTCGCTCCGGACGGGCTGACCTCGGTGGGTGGGTTCCCCGGCGACGACTACCGTGGCGGACTGATGTTCAGAAAGATCGATGGCAAGAAAATGTTCGATGACATGGTGGCGGCGGCGCTCTGGCTGAAAGGCCGCGCCGACTGCACGGGCAAGATCGGCGTCACCGGTTTTTGTTACGGCGGGGGCGTCTCCAACAACCTGGCCGTACGACTGGGGGCGGATCTGTCGGCGGCGGCGCCGTTCTACGGTGGGGCTCCGACGGCGAAAGAAGATGTGGCGAAGATCAAGGCGGCCATTCTGGTGCATCACGGCGAGTTGGATACGCGACTGGTCCAAGCATGGCCGGCGTACGACGCCGCGCTCAAGGAAGCGAATGTGACGCACGAGGGTTATGTTTACCCGGGCGCTGTCCACGGCTTCAATTGCGATGCGACCCCGGAGCGGTACAACAAGGCCGCCGCCGATCTGGCTTGGGGACGTACGGTGGATTGGTTCAACAAGCACGTGCGGGGATAAATGCCGCGCGTGTTGAAAGGGCCAGCAACCGCGTCGGACAAAACGACCTCGCCTTCGCAGGATCAATAGACGGCAATATCTGTCGGCGGTACTTCATTTCGGGGCCGGGCTGGAACTTCTATAAGTCTCACTGGTACTCGCAGAAAATTCGCATTGGCCGCCCCTCCCAGGGACCTGGATCTCTGGAAATGTTTGTTCTTGCCGTGGTGACCTACCGTCCCTCCCGCTTCAGCCCGTGTTCAGTTACTGGACGCACGGACAGGGATTCAGTGCGCCGACCAAGAGGAAGTTCGCTGAAAACGGGAAGGCAGGCCGGTCTGGTACAGGTCTAGCTAGTACGGTGGACCGGATTTGCTAAATATTCGCCGATAATCCTACTTGGCAACAGTGTCTCGGCGTGGCTTGGTGCCTGCAGCGTCGACTAAACCAGACTGCAATGGAACTTACAGGGCGCAGTCTGCCGGTTGGTCGAAAATTCCACAATGCCCGATTTGGAGCATTTCCAACTGGCCCTTTCGCTTCGTCCGTCGCATGAAGACTCATAACCATCGGCGTCCGACACGTGTGGATTGGCCCCCGAGTAGGACGCTTGAATATCCTAATGCATCCAAAACTCTCAGCGCCGGTCGAACATCCAGATATTGTCCTGGTCTCGACCGCCGCCACGGATCTGTTCAACAGCCCGAAGACGCCGGCCCTCTTCCAGCAGCTCGTAGCGAAAGGAGATCGTCCACAGAGCATCCGGACTCTGCGACCGGCCCGAAAAGACCAGAGCGTCTCCATCCCAGCACAGGTTATTTGTGCCTCCTACTCCGGCGACTTCCTTTCCATCCGACAGGCCTTCGTAAGCATACTCCACCGGCTTACCGTCGGCGATGAATCTAAGTTGAAAGCGGAAGCTCGGCTCGCGATGGTCGATCCACAAGACGCCGCTCTCCATTGCGGCTGCGCCGGAGTTGAGAGTACTCGCCTGCCGGTTCAGAATCCATTCGCCGCTGAATTCACGCCTCATGAGCGGCCCCAGTCGTGGATCTCACGGCCATCTACACGGCCGCGATCCATCCGTATTGGGTGTTGCTCGGCATCGGGCTGCCGGCCTGTCTGTAGAGCTTCTTCAATTGATCGATGTAATCAACCGGTACTGGCTTGCGTTTGGCCTTGGCATCAATCCCGTAGATGCGCGCTGCGTTAAGCCCGAAAATCTGCCGCTTCACCTCCGTGGTGAGTGGCTTATAGCCAAATTGCTTTATCAGCGAGTCGGGCATTTCCAGCCTGCGCAAGGCTTCGATTTGCCATTGCGGCGAGCCCCACCAGATCGAGTCGGTGCCCCACAGCAGGTGGTCGGCGCCGAAGGCATCGATGATCATTCCCAATACATGGCAGCACAGCAGCGGATGGGTGATCGCCATCATCCCGAAGGTGCTGCCCAGCTCCATGTAGACATTCGTCATATGCGGATTCTTTTTGCGCCACTCGCACAGATCCGAGACCCAGGGCACGTAGGAACTCTTTTGGAATCCGTCCTGGGCGGCCGGCAGGGCTGCTTCGAGCGACTTGAAGCCGGAGTGGTATAGCAGAAAGTTCAGGTCGGGGAAGTCTTTCGAAACTTTCACCACGTCCCGCGGGTTACAGTGGCCCTCGTCGAAAAGGCCTGAAGCCAGGCCCTTGTGAATGCAGATGTTCTTCACCTTCAGCCGCCGCGAGTATTCAAGCGTCGGGTACGCGACTTTCTCATCATCGAGCCACCATCCGCTCTTGTCCGCGCCGAGCCCCTGGCCCGTGTAGCCCTTCCAGGCGTCGATTTTCAGTTTCTCGGCTTGAATCTGCATCCGCTCCTTATTTTGCGTCCCCAAGTCGGGTGAGATGAGGCCGTGGCTGATCATGCGGCGAGAGTGCGTAAGCTGGTTCACCCAGCCGCGGGTCCGAACCATCTGATCGGGCGGCAGGATATTCACGTCGTCCGTCAGCGCCGGGATACCGGTGATGGCAGCCACATCCGTATCGCTGTCGAGGAATACCTCTTTGATGTAGTTCTCCATATAGAGGTCTTCCGGCTTCGGTTGCCCTTTTCTCAGTTCCGGGTTGAACGTTCGTCCACTGCGGCGAAGGTCCAGGAAGTTCATACTGAAAAACTTCCAGCGGTCCACGGCTACGTGATGGGTCTGCACGTCGAAGATGAAGAAATCCACCTTGCGCTCCGCGGCGGCCGCCGCCTCCGCCATTTCCGCTGCTTCCACTCTGAAGAAGTCGCCGAAGACGTGATTCATGGCCGTGAACGCAGCAGCCATGCCACAGGCCGAGCGCAGGAACTCCCGCCGGTCGGTCCCCAGCTTCCTGGCATTACGAGTCGCCAATTCGAGCAGGTGGCGCTCGACTGCCTTTTGCTTCCGGGTCTGTGGGAGCGGATAGTACTCCTCATTCGAAACGACCTGGGTCGGTATCGGCAGATGTCGGTCCAGGTAATCGTCTAGATCACACTTATGTACCCAACCGTTCTGCGGCACAGGCTTGTGCGGGCATGGCATGGTTTTCGGATTGCTCATCGCTGCCTCCAGTTACTGCGAATGATACACCCGGCCATACTGGAGTGGATGGTTCCATCGCCTTCCTGCCTTCGAGCAAAGTAGAGCGATGTCAGCGGGGTACTCTGCATCCGACGAAAGGGCATGACGCGGCGGAAGTAACGGTAGAGTCGTGGGTTTTGCGTCCGTCGGGCTATCGAGTTGCTGGACCCGCACGCTGTTCACGGTGGCGAATCGAAGTTTACCAACGATCCGTCGCGCAATGACCGCTGCGAGAGGCGCTCGGCGTCCGCAGGGCGGCCAATGGCGATGTAGAGTCCTGCGAGATTGTAAGAGGCTAGCCGTGACGGCCGGGTGTTCGGGGCCAAGCTTGCCCGCCTCACGAAGTGCCTCAAAAAACACCTGCTCCGCTTCCGGCAAGCGGGAGTCTCGAACGAGTTGTTGGCCGTGACGTATGGACTCATGCCATTCGATCTGGGGTTTCTGGGCATGAGTCGAGTTGCCGTGAGCGACTTCCGTGGGTCTGATGCCTCCCGGGTGGACGTCAGCCGTATGATCCCTCAGCCTGGCACGAACCGGCGGAGACGGACGCCGCGGATGATCTTGGACCGTAAAATCATCCGCCCCAATAATTGCGATCCAGGCTGCGGTACTGGACTGCTTCGGCCAGATGCTTGGCGGCGATGCGCTCCTGGCCGTCCAGATCGGCGATGGTGCGGGCGACTTTGAGGATTCGGTCGTGAGCGCGGGCGCTGAGACCCAGGCGGCGGACGGCCATTTCGAGCGTGCGCTCGCCGGCGTCGTCCAGAGCGCAAAGCTTCCGCAATTGCCTCGGCGGGACGTGGGCGTTGTAGAAGCCGCGGCGGCGTTGCAGGGCGCGGGCCTGCTCGACGCGCTGGCGCATGGCGGCCGAGCCTGTGCCTTCGGACGCTGCGCGCAGCTCCTGGTAGGCAACGGCCGGCACTTCAATATGGAGGTCGATGCGGTCGAGCAGCGGGCCGGAGAGCTTGCCCAGATAACGTTGGATAATGGCGCCGGTGCAGCGGCATTCACGCGTGGAGTCGCCGTAGAATCCGCACGGACACGGATTGAGGGCTCCCACCAGCAGGAAGCTGGCCGGGAACGACAGTGTCATGGCGCTACGGGCCAGGGTCACGGTGCGATCCTCCAGCGGCTGGCGCAATAGCTCCAGCACATTCCTCGGAAACTCAGGCAGCTCGTCCAGGAAAAGCACGCCGTGATGCGCCAGGCTCACTTCGCCCGGCCGCAGCGTGCCGCTTCCGCCGCCGAGCATCCCGGCGTCCGACGTGGTGTGGTGCGGCGAGCGGAACGGACGCTCCGAAAGCAGGCCCGCGCCCGGCGCCAGCAAGCCCGCCACCGAATGGATGCGCGTGGTTTCCACCGCCTCGGACGGGGTCAGCGGCGGAAGGATGCCGGCAAAGCGCTTGGCGAGCATGGTCTTCCCCGACCCGGGCGGCCCGATCATGAGGACGTTATGATTTCCCGCGGCGGCTACTTCCAGCGCGCGCTTGGCCGCGGTCTGGCCGCGCACCTCGCCGAAATCGGGGAAGGATGAGTCCTGGGCGGCGGGGGCGGCGCAGGTTTCCGGCGAGGGCGTGAAGCGGGCCGGTTCATTGACGAAGGAGACCACCTCGGCCAGATGGCGCATGCCGAAGACTTTCAGCCCGCCGGCGATGGCGGCCTCGGCGGCATTGTCGGCCGGGACGATGAGGTTGGAGATGCCGCGATCCAGCGCGCAGACTGCGATGGAGAGCATGCCCCGCACGGGCCGCAGCGAGCCGTCCAGTGATAGTTCTCCGACGAAGACATGGTCGCCGGCGCCGCCGACCACACCCATCGCGCCGAGGATGCCGACGGCCATCGGAAGGTCGAACCCGACGCCCTCCTTGCGCACGTTAGCGGGGGCGAGGTTGATGGTGACGGCTTTGTTGGGATAGCCGAAGCCGGAATTGAGGAGCGCGGATTTGATGCGCTCACGGCTTTCGCGGACGGCGGTGTCGGGCATGCCCACCGTGACGAAGTCGCGGGCGCTGCCCGGGTACATGTCCACTTCGACGTCGATGAGGTGCGCGTCAATGCCGTAGACGGCGGCGGACCGGGTTCGATAGAGGGCCACTTGTGGAAGAGTGGGCGCGATGGGGGAATGTTCTCAAGTATTTGTTGGCGTAGCCGCCGCCGTCCGCATCCGGTCCGCGGGGTTCGCGCTGCCGTTTCGAGGTTGCCGAACTTCTCCGGGTGGGGCATCTTCGGCGCCGGCTGTTTGAGGCTCTTGCGGCGGGCCGTCGCCGTAGCAACCTGTAGCGGCACGTCATAGGCGTCGCCTTCGACGGGCACGCAACCCTTGATGGTGGTCCGGCGCAAAGCAGCGCCGCTAGCTGCGCGCCGGCGGGCCGCCACGTGGGCGATTCCCAGGACGGAATATCAGACTTTGGGGCGGGCGGGTAGAGGCCTCGTCAGGGTCCTTTCACAGAGCCGCTGACAAGAGTAGAATCGGGCCAATCCAGATATGAAGGAGGAAGCCATGGGAAAGATCAATTGGACCCGGGTGATCCTCGATGGCCTCGTCGCCGAGTAGCCAAAGACATGGCGGCGGCAATGAGCGCACTGGGCAGGCAGGTGAGCGGAGGCGCGCTCGCGAAAGCGAATGCCAGAGATCACGAAAGTCGGGTCCTTTGGCCCTGACCTACGCGCCGGAACCAATTCTTCGAAATACGGCTCCCACGACGCAATCGCAGCGAGACAAGTGAAATGGAAAGACGTCCGCAGCCACGATACCCGCCCGCTGTTGGATTTCCTTCCGCAAGAACGATCGTGCCCTATGAAATCTGGTCTTCACGGTCTCGACTCCAATGTCCAGGCACTCCGCGGTTTCCGCCACGCTGAGGCCTTCGACGGCCCGCAGCACGAAGACCGATCGGTAAATCCCCGGCAGCGAGTCGATCGCGCACTCCAAAACCAATCTCAGTTCGTGATCGTAGGCCTGCCGCTCTGGATTGGGTGTGCCTGCAATCACTTTGGCCATAGTGTGCACGCTCGCTTCTGAGAGCGACTCCATCTCCCCGGTTCTCCCGCGCCGTCGAATTCGTCCCAGCGCCTCGTACACTACGATCTTCGTCAGCCAAGTCGCGAACTTCGCCGTGCCGGCAAACTGGTCGAGATGCTCGTAGGCTCGTACGTACCCTTCTTGCATCGCGTCTTCCGCCTCTGCCTCATTCCGCAGAATGGACCGCGCAATGCGGTACAGCCGCTGATTGTAGCGCCGCATGACGATCTCGTACAGTGCGATTTCCCCACCGCGAATCCGCTCAACCAGTCCCTCGTCGGGGATCGCATCCCACGCTGCGCGATCCAGCTCCGGCGTAGACGCTATCGACGGCATCATTCACGCTCCTTAATTCACAGAGTCCCCATCCCGCAAAAGGTTCCCGGATTTCTTCACTTTTCTTTTCTGCAACCAGTGTCTCCCCAACCACTCTGTACTGGCGCAAGACACCTTGAGAAAACATGGAGACGAACAATGACATTTAGCGACGATCTCAACTATTCCTGGTGGGCGCTCCGAATCGGTCTGGGCCTGGCTGCCTTCCTGGCGGGCTTGGACAAGTTCTTTAACCTGCTCACCAATTGGAGCATGTATCTGAGTCCGCTCGCGGAACGGTTCCTTCCCGTCAGCGGAGAAACCTTAATGCGCGTAGTCGGCCCGGTAGAGATGCTCGTCGGCCTCGCCATTCTGACGCGCTGGACCCGAATTGGCGCGTATGTCGCGTCGGCGTGGTTGCTCGGTGTCGCCCTCAACGTGCTCACAACGGGTGCGTTTTTTGACATTGCGGTTCGAGACGTGGTGATGGCGACCGCCGCTTTCGCTCTGGCCAATCTGAGCCAGGCCAGAGATTCGGTCCAGCGCGGACATCCTTCCGGCCCCCGGTTGATAGAGGATTCACCGCGCTCCACGGCGGCAGCGTAAGTTCGCCGAATGCCCCAAGCCGGAACCTCAATTTCCTAAGGAATCTGAAATGACACAACCAAGGACAAAACTCTCACGGCTGAAGAGGGCTCTTCTGGCGGGCGCTTTTGGCCTCGCGATTCTCGTGTCCGGCTCCGCGCTTGTGCCGGGCGCGCACTCCGAAGATGGTGGCCAGAACGACGCCGAAAGCGTGGTCGAAAATAACGTACGCAAGATGATTGACGAAGGCCGGCGCACCTTCCGCTTCGAAACCTTCGGTGATGAAGCCTTCTGGGGCGACGCGCTCAAGCTTCATCAGGCAATTGCCGGCTCCCGACTGGGGGGAGTCGGTGCGGGAGTGAGTCCGCGAACTGCTTTGGCCGTTGGTTTGAAGGTGGATATGGACGCCCTCCCGGCTTCCCTGCGTAGTGACCTGGCGCTGGGCAAAGTGGACCTGGACGATCCGGCGGCCACACTGGCGCTGCTGAAGCTCAATTCCGTTCTCGGCGTCACAGGCTTTTTCGACACCGATGGACGAATCAAGTCGATTGGGATTCAGTGCGCCCTGTGTCACTCCAGCGTCGACAATGCGTTTGCTCCGGGAATCGGGCGCCGGCTGGATGGTTGGCCCAATCGCGACCTCAACGTCGGAGCCATCATCGCTCTGGCCCCCGATCTCACGGTCGTCACCGGTCTATTGGGCGTCGACGACGCATCCGCTCGAAGCGTGCTGAACAGTTGGGGGCCTGGCAAGTTTGATGCATCGCTCTTTCTCGACGGAAAGGCATTTCGTCCGGACGGTAAGTCGGCGGCGACGCTCATCCCTCCGGCTTTCGGCCTTGCCGGCGTGAATATGGGCACTTGGACCGGCTTCGGCTCAACGACCTATTGGAACGCTTTTGTCGCGAATCTTGAGATGCATGGTAAGGGAACGTTCTACGATCCACGATTGGACGACGCCCGCCAATTTCCGATCGCGGTCAAAGCCGGTTCCGCGAATGTGAGCAACAATCCGGATCTCATCACTCCCAAGCTCGCGGCCCTTCACTTTTATCAACTCGGCATCCCCGCGCCGAAGTCTCCCGAAGCCAATAACCCGTTCGGTTTCTCCTCCATCCGGGGGAAGGCTGTCTTCAATGGCAAGGCGCAGTGCGCCCGGTGCCACGTTCCCCCGCTTTTCACGGAGCCTGGTTTCAACATGCACACCGCGGAGGAGATCGGTATTGACGACTTTCAAGCCAAACGGTCGCCCGCAGGGCGCTACCGTACCGCGCCCCTGAAGGGTCTGTTTGCCCACGAAAAAGGCGGCTTCTATCACGATGGCCGGTTTCCTACGTTACGCGCCGTCATCGATCACTATGACAATTTCCTGAAAACCGGCCTTACTGAAGACGAGAAGAACGACCTGGTCGCGTACTTGAAGACCCTATGAGGCGGTCTCCACGCTTGGCAGAAGGCGATGCTGAAGGACACACCGAAGCGGATCGGGCCGGCGGAAAATGGGTGCCACGCCGAGGTGGTAGCCTCCTTGTTAGCGTCGGAGCGCACGAAATCGGAGGAGGTATGCCGAAGCGTGGAGAGGGAGCCGACGGGCGCATTTCTGGAGCGCCTGCATGGCTTTCTCACTTCTGAGGGACGCATCTAGCGGACGGCCTCACCCTGGAAACGCGAGCAGGGGTCATCCATTGCCGGATCAGTTCATGGAGCGCTGCGGGCTCAATTTACCCGGCCCGGCCCTCGGAGCGTCGCTAGATTCGCGCACGTGACTTAGGAGCAGCGTAGCCATCAGTCTAGTGCCACAATCGCTTTGGAAACCGCAGTCGGACCGGTAAGACTCCCCCGCCCCGTTCGACGGCACCAAGGAACGCGGCTTGCCGCGCCGAGGCGCTATTGCAAATCTCATACGGCTCGACTGAAGCGCGCGAATCAGTGCCCGACCTTGAACGACACGTCCGGTATTGCGCCATTGTTACAAGTGACGGTCTCTCCAGAAAGAGCGACGCCCCCGCAGCCGAATGAGGAGCCCGTGATGGTATATTGATACTGTTTTACTTTGAATCCGACCGGACCGCAGGATGTTTTCACGAGCAAATCTCCTGCGGCGATGGAGATGACGGGGCACGCGAAGGTTACCCCGGTGCACGGAAACGGACTGGCTCCGCAAAGCAAAACGTTCACTGTCGCGGCCCCGCCGCCGATGGTTTGAGCCACTATGGGCGTTTTTGGTCCACCTGCCTCGAGGATCGCAATCGCAATCGTGAACAGCAATACAACCGGCAAGATTCTGAGATGCCTCTTCATTCGTTCTCTCCGACCAGAGGCGTATCCCTGTTGCTTGCCTGGGCCACACCAATCCTAGGTGGGTTTCCGGCTTCTGTCAAGAAAATAGAACCAGACCAACTAAAACAAAGTAACGGAACCGCTACTGCCCCGAGTCCTTCGGACGGAGCAGTTCGAGTTCCACGCTCTCGCGACCGCCCTCCTCAATTTCGATCTTCGTGCCGCCTTCCTGGAGCGACTCCAGCAGATCCGGTTCGAGGCCCGACGGGAAGGCGGTTTCGTCCGGAAGCGCGAACAGAAGGTAGCGGCCGGGAGCTACTCCACGAAGCCGGAATCGGCCGTCCGGCCCGGCCTGCACTCGTTTCGAATGAAATGGCGGACGGGGGCGCTCGGGTTCGGGCTCCAAGAAGACGGTCGCAACCGCCGGCCGGCCTCCCGCGCGAACGCGGCCTTCGACCGTTCCCGCCTTACCACTGAGCGTGATCTCCAAGTTCGCCGTACCTTGAGCCTGACTCAAGTCCAGAGCACGTCCCATCGCGTTCTGGCCGTTTAGCCGGATGGACTTCAAGTAGCAGTCTTTCGGCAACCGCTGGAAATCGAGACGGTATTCGTCGCGCGATACTCCTTCGAGCCGGAATTGCCCACTCTCGGAGATGAGTGCAGCAGTCAGGCCAAGGTTCGGGCCGCCGGCGGCTGTGTGCAGAATCACCGTTGCGCCTTGAAGCGGTGGACCGGAATCACCTTCGAAGCGAACGGATCCCGTCAATAAAATGCCCTCGCCCGGTTCGAAGCGGAGGTCCTCGACGTGAGCCGCGGTGACTTCGACCGGCATACGGCCCAAAAGGCGCGCTCCGCCTTGGGTCCGCACCGCAGCGAGTTGATACGATCCCGGCTGCACTCCGCGGAACTCGAATGCACCGTCGCCTGAAGAAAAGGCGATCAGCGGAGCAACATCTTCCATTGCGTCCCCTTCGTGCCGGGGCAACAGCCGCATCTCCAGTCCCTTGACGGGAACGCCTGCCAAACTCGCGGCGACCCTGCCTCGAACGCGAAACACCCGCGCCTTCTGGAGCCGGATGTCGATTCCGAATGCCACCTGGCCCGCGTCGATGCGCACCGGCGAGGCGCCTGCCGCATCTGCCGCTCCAGGGTAGAAACTCGCGACGTACACTTCTTCAGGCTGAAGCCGCTGCGGGTTCGATTCAGCGACCGTGGTGGCATCGCGGCCATTGGCGGCCAAAAAATAGACGCCGGGCTCAAGACCTGCTATCCGAAAGTCGCCCACGTCATTCGTCGCGACGGCATCGACTTTGGCAAGACGCTGCGCGCGCCCGAATCCAGCGCGCCGGAAGATGGTGACGTCGACATGAGGCACGGCCTCGCCTTCTTCGTCGACCACTTTACCCATAATCACCGCTTGTGGCGTCAGGCGCAGGTCGAGGCCGGCCGCGGACCCGGCCTCGGTGACCACTACGGGCGCTCCCGGCGATTCAGTTCTTTTCGCTCCATATTCCAGTCGAAGAAAACCCGTGCGTTCGGCGACCAGACGGTAGGCGCCAGCTTCGACCGCCTCAAAGACGAAGCGGCCCTCGGAGTCCGACACGGCTGCTCGCTGTGTTCCGGTGTGGTCGATCGGGCTGAGGGAGAGCGTCACTCTGCGGAGCGGCTCGCCAGAAACCGAGTTGAACGTCCGACCCTCGACTCTCGGCCGCTCTTTCGCCGGGATCGCTCCCGCGACTTCCGCAGCGGGCGTCTGCGTCTGGCCAGCATGGCCTCCGAGAAGTAGCATCACCAGCCAGGCGGACGAGCAAAAACACGATGCGCGTCCCAGCATTGTCCTCAACTCTATCATGCGGTCAGAGAAATCTCCGCGCGCCGAAACCACAGGCGGCTTCGCGACGCTACTCTCCGCTTCCAAAACTCCCGAAGCGCTGAGCGTTATCCTGCCGGCGGCGCAGAAAGAATGTGGTGCTGTTCCGGACGTTGGGAAGACGAGACACTTACTGCTACGTCGGGGATGGAATTAGCGCTCACCGTTCCGCTAACAGCTCGTGAAACGAGCATCACTAACGACATGACAGTTTGATGCCGGCGGCATATTCGGGGCATTGCCCTCGGTTGCGTCGCGGGACAGAATGGAAATGCACAAAGGAGCACTCATGGTGAGCACAAAGCCTTCCCGCAGAAATTTGATGCAGTACGCTGGTGCGGCCGGCCTGGCGTCTGTGGCGCATCCGCCGCTTGCCACTGCCGCCAAAGCCGCCAAAGCGTGGCCAATCGAAGTAATGGGCAACGGGATTCCCAAGATCTGCGCCTACGCGGGCAACAGCGAGGCGGCGAACCGCGCGTTGCAGCAGGTCGGCGTCTATCACGTCATCGGCGGCGGTGGCGGCACAACGCCCTGGACCGAGGAAAAGCTCCGTACGAACCTGACAAGGCTCAAGGAACAAGGTATGACGGTGGTCAACGCCATGATCGGCGGAATGAGTCACATCATCCGCGGCGGGCCGAACCGCGATCAGGAAATCGAGAACATCATCAAGTCGACCCAGGCCGCCGGGAAAGCCGGGCTACCCTGCATCGAATACAACTTCTACGCTCACCGGCTGACCGAAGGTTATGAGGAGGAAATCGGTCGCGCCGGCTCGGGACTTACCCGTTTCAACTATGCTCGCGTGAAGGACCTGCCGGCGCTCGAACAGGAAGGCGCGCATACACTGGAGGATCTATTCAAACGCGCCGAGTATTTCCTCAAAGCCGTAATTCCGGAAGCGGAGAAGGCCAACGTCCGCTTCGCGCTGCATCCGAACGATCCGCCAGCTCCGGTTTCGCGCGGATCCCAGCAAATGTTCGCCTCATTCGCTAACTGGAAACGCTATCTCGACCTGGTCAAGAGCCCTTACAACGGCATCACGTTCGACTGCGGGGTGACGCGCGAGCTGGGTGAGGATCCGGTGGCCGTCTGCCAATACCTGGGAAAGCGCGACGTGATCAACCACGTCCACTATCGCAACGTCACCGTGCGCCAGCCTTACGTCGACTACACCGAAGTGTGGCTCGACGAGGGCATGGTCAACATGTACGAGGTGATGAAGGAACTGGTGCGCCAGAAGTATTCGCGCAGCGTCCTGCCGGAACACCCTCGGGCCATTGACATTGACCGTGAGCGGGGAATCGCCGGCCAGTATGCGCGGGTGGGCGGCGGCGGCTTCGTCGGCGAGATCTATAACTATGCTTTCGCCAAAGCGATGCTTTTGGCCGCACTGTCTTAACGCGCTACTGTCTTGATGATCCCGAGCGCCTTCGCTAATAAAGATTCCGCGTGAAATCGGCGTGTGCCGCTGAACGATTGCAGACCCCGGTCGGCATACGGCGCGCTCGAGGCAACGGATCTCCCAACCTTCACCGTCTCCTGGCCCGGCAAAGGAAGGACCCTTTCTTCCGCGGATGCGTGATCCTAAGACAGTCTTCGATAGCGGTGTTTTGACTCTCAACCGCTGAAAGCCGCCGTTCGAAGCGCCCCTATCGCTGCCATTCTGGCTGGCTGCTATTCTGGCTCACATCATGGAGTCGACAAACATGAATCGGCGCGACCTTGTACGTATGACCGGAACGGCGATCGCCGGCCTGTCCGCCAACCCGGCCAACGCCTGGCAGGCGGCCCAAAACACTCGCACCAAGCAAAGAGTCATCGTCATGGGAGCCGGTATTGCCGGGCTCTCCTGTGCCTACGAGCTTGTGAGGCGAGGCCACCAGGTCACCGTGCTCGAGGCCAGCGGGCGCGCGGGCGGCCATGTCCGCACCTTCCATGACCAGTTCGCGGATGGCTTGTACGCCGACATCGGCGCTGAACATTTTTACTATCCCGGCTACAAAGAATACTGGCGTTACGTGAAAGAGTTTTCTCTGACTCCGATTCCCTACCCGCGGCGTGACAACATGGTGCGGTTTTTGAAGGGCGAGCGTTTCACGGAACAGGATCTCCAGCGGCCGGCGATCCTCGGCAAGCTCGGCTTCAACCAGAAGGAATCCGATTTTCTCGCACGTCGTCCATGGGCCGAACTCCCGTTGCTCTACCTTCAGCCACATGTGGACAAAGTGCGCGATGAAAACGATCCATTCGCCGGCGGTCTCAGCCGCCTCGATCAACTCAGCACAAGCGAGCTGCTGAAGCGTGAAGGCGCCTCCGCCGCCGCCTTGCAATTCTTCGGAGGCTCGGGCTGCGCTCTGCAATCCATATGGGCCGCAGCCATCAAGAAGCTGCGCGGTACAGATCTCGAGTCGAAAAAGCTCTTCCGTCTGAAGGGCGGTAATCAGCTCATGACCGATGCATTTGCGGCGCGGCTGGGCGGCCGGATCCACCTGGGTTGCCCTATAGTCCGCATCGAGCACGGCGCTTCCGGCGCAACCGTCACCTGCCGCGAGTTCGGAGAACAACGCCGTTACGAAGCGGACTACCTGGTGAGTTGTATTTCGGCGGTGGCGTTGCGGCAGATTCCCGTCTCCCCGGATTGGCCGGAGGCCAAGAGTTTCGCCATCCGGGAGATGCCTTACTACACGCGCACGCGGGTTGTCTTTCAAACTCGGACGCGCTTCTGGAGCAGGGACAAGATCAGCCCTAACTGGTCGCCCCCCGATCCCAGGCTCAACGAGTTGTGGTCCATGGCGGAAGAAGTGAATACGCCTCGCGGCATCCTGCTGGGAGGCGCCCAGGCGGGCGTTCCGGCCGCGGAATCACTGGCGGAGTTTCACAAGCTTTACACGGGAAAATCCTCGGACATCGAACAGGTCATCGCGCATGATTGGTCGAAGGATCCCTACTCCGGCATGTGCGAAAGGATCTCGTACAAGCCCGGCGAGCTGGCTCGCTTCTGGCCCGAAGTGACGCGTCCGTTTGGCCGCGTTCATTTCGCCGGCGCGTATGCCGGGGCCATGTCGTGGGGACAAGAAGCAGCGCTCGAATCGGCGAATCGCGCTGCCGGCGAAATCGATCGGGCATAGGCTACGGGAAAGGGATCGACCGCGGCAACGCTGTCTTCCGCGCGGATTCGGCTGGCGATGGATGCTTCGGCGAGCCGGCGCGCGCCGCCTTCGGCTACCATAGCTCGATGGCCTCCGCGCGTACCAGCGACCTTACGGAATCGACAATTCATCGGGCGCGTTCCGGAAAGTCTCCTCTCCGTGCGCTGAATGATGACGCCTTCGCGGCCTTTTGTCTGCACTGCCGCGATCGAGCCATCAATGCCTGCTCCGTGGCGCTCGGCTTGGTTGGGTCGGAAGGCGAGTTGTGATGGCCCCCGCGGCGCCGTCGCGAACCCGCCACTGGGTATTGGTTCTAGTCGTTCTGGGCGCGTTCATCACCTATCTCGACCGTGTCTGCATCGCCGTGGCAGCGCCGCTAATGCAATCCGAGCTGAGGCTCTCGCAGTACGAGATGGGGTGGGTGTTTACAGCGTTCTACCTTGCGTACGGCATCTTCGAGATCCCCTCTTCCCTGATGGGGGATCGCCTGGGGCAGCGGCGGACACTAGTTCGAATTGTCGGCGGCTGGTCGGCTTTCACAATACTCACCGGAGTCGTGCGCGGCTACGCGAGCCTTCTTCTGGTCCGATTCCTGTTCGGCGCCGCTGAGTCCGGCGCCTTTCCGGCGCTGTCGCGCGCCCTCTCCCGATGGTTCCCCGCCTATGAGCGAAGCTACGCCAACGGCCTGATGTGGGCCGGCGCCAGGCTGGGGGGCGCCATCTCACCTCCTCTCGCCGTATTGGCGATCGCATGGGCAGGCTGGCGCGGCGCTTTTTTCCTGTTCGGCGCCGTGGGTCTCATTTGGGTGGCTGTGTGCGCCGTCTGGTATCGCGACGATCCAGCCGATCATCGCGGCGTGAACAGCGGGGAACTGGAGACGATCCGGGTGGGCGCCGCGCCTCCGCCCTCCAGCACGCAGCCACTTCCGTGGAAAACGTTTCTGACGAATCGCGATCTCCTCATCCTTTGTGCCACCTACTTCGCCTCGGGATTCGGATTTCAGTTTTTCGTGACCTGGCTGCCTACCTACCTAACGCGGGAGCACGGACTCACGCTGGCCCGCTCGGGGTTCTATGCCTCCCTACCGCTGCTGGCCGGAGCGGCCGGTTGCGCGCTTGGCGGATTCGTGTCGGACGTCATCACACGGCGAAGCGGGAGTCTGCTTTGGGGCAGGCGGATCGTCGGAGCGGGTGGATTCCTGCTGGGGGCGGCCGGGTTTCTGCTCGCAGTCAAAGCCCGTTCTCCCGAATTCGCGGTCGCCTGCCTTGCCTTCGCCTCCGCCTCGCACGACCTGACGCTGCCTGTGGTCTGGGCAACCTGCACCGACCTCGGTGGCAAGTTCGGCGGGACCGCGGGCGGCTGGCTGAACCTGGCATCCAGCATTTCCGGCATGCTCGCGCCGATTGCATCGGTGGGCCTGGCCGAGCTGTTCGGCTCATTTCATTCCGTTTTCTGGGTAACGATTTCGTTGTACCTGGCAGGCGCGCTACTCTGGCTCTTTATTGACCCGCGCAAGCCGGCCATCGCATAAAAGGAGCACCTATGGAGAAAACCCCGTACCTGTACCAGCATCACACCTGGGTCGAACTGAAGGAGGTTGCCCGGAGCGCGCCTGTTGTTGTGCTTCCCATCGGCTCGGTTGAAGATCACGGACCGCATCTGCCCTTGGACGTGGATAACTTCCTCATCTGGGAGATCTGCGCGGAAGCAGCCAAGCGGGCAGGCGGGGACATCCTGCTGATGCCGATTATTCCTTACGGATTCGAAACGCATCACATGGATTTTCCCGGCACCATCGACATCCAGATGGAGCACCTGCTGCACTTCGTACTCGACGTGACCAAGAGCGTGGCGCATCATGGATTCCGCCGCATCCTGATCGCCGATGGCCACGGCTCGAATATGCCCATCCTCGAACTGGTCGCCAGGCGCACGATTCTCGAGACCGAAGCCCTCTGCGCGCCATTTCTTTGGCCGTCGCTTGCGTTGGCCGACATCCGGAAAGTGCGGGAGTCCGGGCGCGGCGGAATGTCGCATGCATGCGAATTGGAGACCTCGGTCTATCTCTATCTCGACGAGCGGCGCGTGCAGATGGATAAGGCGCGCAAGGAACAGGGCGTCCCGCAATCCGACTTCATCTGGCAGGATCTGACCGATCCGGGCCCGATCAAAATGATGGATTACTGGACGTGTTTTTCCAAGTCGGGGATCAACGGCGATCCGACACTGGCCACGGCTGAGAAGGGGAAGGTGATCTTCGAGGCGGTGGTGACGAACTTTGTGAGATTCGCCCGGGAGTTCAGGCAGCGCCCCAGGGGTGAAAGGACGGACCACCACCTGTAGGTCCTCGTCGAGAGACGCCAGTGAAGAGGTTCCAGGACGGCTCCCCTGCGGTTGCGCTTTTCCGAGCTTGCCCTTGACCGCTGCCGGAGCGTGGACGTCCGCTGCGATTGAGTGAAATGGGACTGCCTGCCCTCGAATGCCGGGACCCAAGGGGAGCATTCGGCAAGTTCGACGTGATCCGGTTTAAATCCCTTGACAGACATTCTTGAAGAGAGCAGACTGATCTCGAAAGCTGCGCCAGAAACAAAGGAACCAGAACCATGAGTGACTTTACAGAAAAAGCCAAAGAAAAGCTCGCGGATGCGGCCGATGCAGCCAAGAAAGCGGCTGATCAAGTCGTCGACAAAGCCAAAGACGCGGCCGATGCAGCTAAAAAAGCTGCGGACCACGTCGCCGACAAAGTCAAGGATGCCGCCCATAGGGCCGGCTGAGACGATTGACCGATCTGGAACTGCTTGATCGCCAGGGTAGCCACAAAGCGCCCACCGCGTTGACGCGTTCCAGGTTTAGTTACTGTTTGCCGGCAAGGTAGCGATTGAACCACGCGACCATCTCGCCCAGGTAATCCGGCGGATTCCTGGCTCCAGGAAACGTTGGACCATGCCCGGCGCCCTCGATACGAATCAGTTTCACCGGGACACCGGCGGCTTTGAGCGCTTTCTCCATCTCCTCGGATTGGGCGAACGGAACCGATTCGTCGTTGTCTCCATGCATCAATAGAAAGGGTGGGTCGCCGGGTGAGACATGCGAGATTGGCGATGCTTCCCGATAGGTCCGGTACTCCAGCGATTTCGCCGCGTCAGGGCCGGCGTCCACGGGCACTCCTATCCCGAGAAAGGAGACTCCAGCGGATTTCATTCGGAAGAAGTTGACGGGAGCAGCACGGGCGACGACGCATTGGACCTAAGGGATCGCGCAACAATAACGACGCAGGGTTGATCTGAATTTGCACATGCGCCCGACATCGTGGGAGGCTTAGCGCACCACCGAAAGATGTGCCAGAAGTCCTATAAATACTAAA
>JACXTT010001987.1_pt1 | contig 33188 bp, 26 predicted proteins | sample 9270951 | NCBI WGS metagenome assembly JACXTT01 (sample SAMN15532306, study PRJNA645909) | rock metagenome | isolation source: weathered quartz diorite | place: Puerto Rico | collected 2017-06-21
CGCGGACCGGCCCGAGGGAGAAGGACAAGCCCCGCGCGCACCAGGCGGCGCACCCGCAGGGAATGCCCCACGCGAACCAGCGGGAGCCCCTACCGGGAATGCCGAGCCGAGACCTGCTGCACGCCCGCCGCGCGCTGAGGGACCCGATTCGCGCGATCGGCGCGGCCGGGGACGCGGACGAGGGCGCGATGACGACCAGCAACGGCGGCCCCCCGGACCGCCGCCTCGCCACGAACGCCCGCAGATGGCGCCCCAGGACGCCGGCGACCTGCTCGACGAGCAGCCCGAGGCTGCCGCCCCGCGCCACCGCACTCCCGAATCGGACACCGATTTCTCCGATTGGAATGTTCCCTCCTGGCAAGACCTGATCTCCGCCCTGTATCGCCCGGATCGCTAGTTCGCGACGAATACATTGGATTGAGGTTAGGCGACGTTTCAGGGTTGTGTTCCGTGGTGCAGGCGGCGCGCCTGCGCGAACCGTGCGCCGGCGAGCCGCCTGCACCACGATCCCAGATATTGTCCACACAACCCAGTTCGTGGATCGTCCGAGGAATCGAGATCATGGCCGATGCCATCATCGATCTGGTCGGCCCGGAAGAGTTGCCGATCATTGCTTCGCTGTACAATCAGATCTTCCGTCCGGCGCGCGACGTGGAGTCATTCCGCCGGCGTTTTCGCGGGCGGTACAACGTGCTGATGCTGGTCGCTCGCCTCGACGGCCGACCGGTCGGCTTCTTCATCGGCTTCGAGTTGAAGCCGACCGTTTTCTTCGCCTGGTTCTACGGAGTTGCGCCGGAGCACCGCCGGCAGGGGATTGCCAGCCAGCTCATGGCTGCCGTCCACAGCTGGGCCAAGCAGAACGAATACGACTCGATCCGCTTCGAGTGCCACAACAAGCACCGCCCGATGCTGCACCTGGCCATCGCCCTCGAGTACGACATCGTCGGCATGCGCTGGGACCCCGACCGCGGCGACAATTTGGTGATCTTCGAGAAAGCGCTGCACGAATAAGCCGCGCTTTCGTTCAGAGCTCGCATGACGCCATGCGGGCGCCAAACGAATTCAACCCATCGCCATGAAATTCTTCAGCAGCATCGGCCCTTCCTTCGTCAAAAAGCTCTCCGGATGAAACTGCACGCCGTGCAGCGGCCAGACGCGATGGCGCACGCCCATGATCTCGTTCTCCGCGGTCCAGGCGCTGATGATGAAGTCCGGATTGTGAAACGTGTCGCGCTTGATGACGAGGCTGTGATAGCGAGTCGCCTCGAATGGGTTGGACAGGCCGCGAAAGACCCCCAGGCCATCGTGCAGGATCGGCGACGTCTTGCCGTGCATGACGCGGTAATTGCGGATCACCTCGCCGCCGAAGCTGTCGCCGATACACTGGTGCCCCAGGCAGACGCCAAGCGTCGGCACGGTCGGCGCGAATCGCTTCAACACCTCATTGGAGATGCCCGCTTCCTTCGGCGTACACGGCCCCGGCGAAATGATGATATGGCTCGGCTTCAAGGCCGCGATCTCGGCGAGCGTGATCTTGTCGTTGCGCACGACGCGGACATCGATGCGCGCATCCATCTCGCCCAACCGCTGCACGAGGTTGTACGTGAAGGAATCGTAGTTGTCGATCAGAAGGATCATGGATAATGCCGCTTGCGGCTTAGCGCACGCAGTGAAGTTACGGTAACATTGGAAATGTTGCTGCGAGCGCTAAGCCGCAAGCGGCAAACAGACTACCCTTGCTTTTCCGGCAGCACCTGAGCGCTATTGGTGTTCTTGTATTTCGCCGCCTCGGCCGAATCGACCTTGACGAGAAATTCGTCGGACGCGGGGATGTCGTACCAGCCGCCGTCCTGGAAATCGACGATCGCCTTGCCGTTGTAGTTGACAGTGACGACCCGGCCGACAACGCCGGCGAAGCGCTTGAGTTCGGCCTTGTTCTCGTTGACCTTGACAAACTGGTCGATCCACGATTTGCGCAACTCGTCTTTTACTTCAAAGCGGTCCATGACGGCCTCGTTTCGGATGTCGATGATGTGATTTTATGATATGGCAACTGGCAGCACGGGGATACCCCCGTCTTGTCAAGTCGTGGTCGGCGTGTGGGGATGTGTAAAACGCGCAGGCGCCATGCAACTCATCCGTCGGGGCAGGGTGTCAGCGTGCAGAGGTGTGTATAAAACTCGCGCGCGCCATGCAACTCATCTGCAGGGCGCTCACCCCTGGGCTTGCGGGAAATCGAGTCGTTTGACGAATTTGCACGCTTCCTCGGCGCCGTGCTCGCGGTCCATGGCGGGGTCGCTCCATTCGACCGATAGCGCGCCTTCGTAGTGGATCGCGTTCAAGACGCGGATGATCGACTCCCAGTCGATGCCGCCGTGCCCCGGCGCGCGGAACTCCCAGCCGCGCCGCGCGTCGCCGTAGGGTTGGTAGGCGTTCAGGACGCCGGTGCGGCCATTCAGCGTCATGGCGACGTCCTTGATGTGAACGTGAAAGATGCGATCGGGAAAGCGACGCAGGAACTCGACCGGATCGACCCCTTGCCAGTGGAGGTGGCTGGGGTCGAAGGTGAAGCCGAAGTCATCGCGCCCATCGAGGGCGTCGAGGGCCATCTCGGCGCTATGGAGGTCGAAGGCGATCTGGCCGGGATGGACTTCGAGGGCGAAGCGGATACCGGCGTCGGCGCAGGCGTCGAGGATGGGCTGCCAGCGGCGGGCGAAGTCCTTCATGCCATCCTGGACCTCGCTCGGATTGTTGGCGGGGTAGCCCATGACACCTGGCCACAAGGACGAGCCGGTGAACCCGCTGATGACGCCGACGCCGAGCTTCTGGGCGGCCTGCACGGTAGCGAGCATCTCGGCGGCCGCGCGTTGTTGCACGCCCTCAGGATCGCCGTCGCCCCAGACGTAATCGGGGAGTATCTTGCGATGCCTCGGCTCGACGCGATCGCAGACCGCCTGGCTGACGCGATGATTGCTCAACACCAGCACTTGCAGATCGTGGCGGGCGAGAAGATCGAGCTTTTGCTGGCAGTATTCGTCCTCGCTCAAGGCCCGCTGCACCTCGAAATGATCGCCCCAGCAGCACAATTCCAGCCCGGCATAGCCCCAGTCGTTGAGCTTCTGCGCGAGTTCGTCGAGCGGCAATTGCGTCCATTGCCCGCTGAAAAGCAGCACGGGACGAGACATGCGTGATCCTCCGTGACTGATCCGCTTGCGGCTTAGCGTTCGCAAGGCACCACGCGAGCGCAAAGCCGCAATCGGCAAAAAAGAATTCAGGGATGTCCGTCCGCCGGCGGATTCTCGGACGGCGGCGGCAGCGGCGGCAGGGCTGGCTCGCTTGGCGCAGGCGGCGGCACGTCGGCGGTATAGGACGCTGGCGGCGCCGGCGGCGCCTCCACCACGTTCAAACTCACCGTGCCGGGCTTGCTCACCGGTGCCGCCGCAGCCGCAGGGGCCGGCGCCGGCTTCAGGAACGGATCGTCCAGATCCTCGTCGTCCTGATGTACCTCATCCATCTCCGTGTCGTCCACGTAGCGCCGCATCAAGAAGTAAATGATCGTGCTCGACGACCAGAAGAAGCTATAGCCGAACCCCAAAACGAGCAGGAAGAATGGGTAGATCCACAGCGAAACCAGAAAGGCGCCGAAGGAGTTCATCGAGCTCAACACGTAATCGGGCTTGAAGTCGAGCTGATCGACTTCGCGGCCGTCCGGCGCGATGACCTTCACGCTCTTGACGTGCTCCGTGTTGCTGCTGATGAGCAGATCGCGCCAGCCATAGGAAGTCGGAGCGTACGTGAACAAATACGATGGCTCGCGATCGTGGGTCGCACGAATGTCGGACACGCCCGCAGCGCTGCTGACGCCCCACTTGCCGACGAACACCATTAGCGAAGCCATGAAGCCGATGAAGAAAATCAGCACCGCTCCATAGACCACGGCAAGGAAGTTGTACCACAGGTACTGCCACGGGGCCTGATAGATGTAGCTGTACGATCGGCTCAAGGCGTCGAAGCTGTCGGTGCCCTCGGTGCTGACGGTGGCGATCATGAGCGGCCAGCCCACCAGGCCGACCATCACGATGGCCATAGTGAAACCAATCAAGATGACGAGAGGCCAAAAGAGTCCGGCGAAGATTTCGCCGAACCACGGTATCCACACCAGCCAGCCGAAGATCATGAGCACGAGCGTGAAGATGGCCAGCAGCACCAGCGGAAACACCGGCGCCGCCACATACGACGCGTAACGCTCGCGCGTGAAGGCAATGGCCTCACGCAGGCTGATGCGCTCGTTGCGGGCGACCTGCACCGCGGCGATACGGCAAATCGCGCCGCCGAAGAAGCCCCAGATCGCCAGCGTCCAGACCATGATCAGGATCAGGTAGAGACGCACCCAGAAGCCAGCCCGGGCATCGAACAGGTAAACGATCGGCGCGAGGAACTTCACCAGTGGCTCCAGCAGCACCAACGCCTTGCTGCTGAAGACCCAATTCAGCGCCGCACTGCCGGTCTCAGTCGTGTGCCCATGGCTCTTCAGCGTCTCGGCGACGATCAGGTATTGATTGGCGCCGCGATCCTCCGACCAGGGCGAAATGCGCAGCATGCCGGATTTCTTGATCTTGGGCCTTACCAGATGGGTTTGGAATTTCTTCAGGGCGTCCTTCTGATTACCGGCTTTGTCGGCCTTCGCCGCGATCTGTTCCAGCGTCATGGCGCCGTCGCGGTGCTCCTTTAATTTGTCGAATTGCCCGTCGGTCGTAAACTGATCGCTGCCGATCTGGATTATCTTGATCGATTTTTCGGCGTCCTTCTTTTCGACAAGCATCAGGGACTGCACCGTGAGCTTTTTATCTTTGTAGGTCGCGAAAATGGCCTTCGCCTCCTCCTCGTCTTTCGCGATCGGCGTCAGTTTCCACTTCTGCCCGCCCACCTCCAGCGTCTGATCTTTGACTTGCACCGGCTCCTGCGATCGTTTGTAGGCCAGTTCCCATTCGTACAGGAAAACATACTCTTCCAGGCTACCGGCAACGTCGCCGGCGTCTTCTTTTTGATGATCGGATGGCGAACCCGCCAGCTCGTGCAGCAGGTTCCATGAAGCGCGTTTCGCCTTGAAGTGGGCCCATTCGGTCTTCTGAACGTCCTCCGACTTCTCCTTCTTGAGATCGACCACATAGACCGGAAAACTGTGCATGCCGTAAAACGTCCAGCCGATCAGCGCCCAGCCGGCCCAGGTCAAAAAGATGCCCGCCGCGGCCAGCAGGAGTTTCTTCATATCGAGGGCGACCTTGAACGCGGTGAATATTTTCGTCCATGGGGCCCTGGCCGGTGCACCGCTTGGTTCTTGAGCCATGGATATCGCTCCTTCTAGGGGTAAGTCGTTTTCCTGACAGCACGGCAGTACGGACATGGAATCACGTGAGGCAATTATATGGACAGGGCCGCTTGCGGCGTAGCAGTCGAATGCAACGCCGCACACGGCAATAAGTCACCCCCAGCACACCAGGCCCGGTTCATACGGATTGCCGAGATTGGCGTTCTTCGGCAGCACACGCACGGTGTAGCCATAATGGCCGCTCGAATTGCAGCGGATACGGCCCTTGAACAGCCAGGTCGCCCCTTGGGAGGAGCCGTTGGTGGACATTGAGGCGGTGCTCGGGTGCGGGATTTCGCCGGCGTTGTCGATGATGCCGTGGAAGAGCTGCACCTCGACGTCGTCGGGCGCCAGGTTGCCGAGGTTGACGCGCGCCTGCACCTCGAACTCGGCGCCGACCTTCATCGCGTCCTTGCCGTCGGCATCGACGTTCTCAACCTTGACCTGGGTCCATTCCTTCAGCAACTTGCGCCGCCACAGCGACAGGTCGGCTGCCGACCTGAGGTTGTCGCTCGACAGCTTGGCATAGCGTTCCGCCGAGGGGATGTAGCAAATCTTGGTGTAATCCTCCACCTGGCGATGCGTGTTGAAGACTGGGCAGCACGTCTTGATCGATTGCTTCATGTAATTGATCCAGCCGCGCGGCGTGCCGTCCTGCGAGCGGTTGTAGTAAAGCGGCACGATCTCCTGTTCGAGCAGATCGTAAATGGTTCGACTCTCAATGTCATCCTGGTAGGTGCGGTCGGCGTCGGAGTACTCCTCGCCGGCGCCGATGGCCCAGCCATTGTCGCCCGAATAACCTTCACACCACCAACCATCGAGGATGGAGAGGTTCAGCCCGCCGTTGATGCAAGCCTTCATGCCGCTGGTGCCGGACGCTTCGAGCGGCCGGCGCGGATTGTTGAGCCAGATGTCCACGCCCTGGACAAGAACGCGGGCGACGTTGATGTCGTAGTCCTCGAGGAAGACCATGCGGCGGCGGAACTCGGGGCGCCGGCAGGTGTGGACGATTTCGGCAATCAGCTCCTTGCCGCCGTGGTCGCGCGGATGGGCCTTGCCCGCGAAGATGATCTGCACGGGGCGTTCCTTGTTGTTGAGGATCGCCGCCAGCCGTTCCAGGTTGCGGAAGATCAGGGTGCCGCGTTTGTAGGTGGCGAACCGGCGCGCGAAGCCGATGGTCAGCGCCTCGGGATCGAGGACTTCATCGGCCCGGTTGATCTCCGACGGCGTGGCGCCGCGGCGTTCGAGTTGGCCGCGCAAACGGCCGCGCGCGTAGACGACGAGCCGTTCACGGCGCCTTTCGTGAGTGCGCCACAGCTCCGCGTTCGGGATATTATCGACCTTTTTCCAGATGGTGTGATCGGTCGGCTTCTGGTCCCAGTGTCCGCCGAGGTAGCGATCGTAGAGGGCGGAGAAATCGGTCGCCATCCAGCTCCGGGTGTGGACGCCGTTGGTGATCGACGTGATCGGAATCTCGCTTTCGGGCAGGTTGGGCCACAGCGTTTTCCACATGCTGCGCGACACTTTGCCGTGCAGGGCGCTGACGCCGTTGGAGATGTTCGACAGCCGCAGCGCCAGGACGGTCATGCAGAACGCTTCATTGAAATCGCGCGGGTTCTGCCGGCCCAAGCCGAGGAATTCGTTCCAGTCGACCTTGAGCAGTGGGAGGTAACTGGCGAAGTAGTGCTGGATGAGCTGCGGGGCGAAGACGTCGTTGCCAGCGGGGACCGGCGTGTGGGTCGTGAAACAAGTGCCGGCGGAGACGGCCTCCCGGGCGGCGGCAAACTCAAGGCTGCTCTCTTCCATCATGACGCGAATCCGCTCCAGGCCGCAGAAGGCGGAGTGCCCTTCGTTCATATGGCAGACGGCCGGGATCTTGCCGAGCGTGCGCAAGGCGCGGATGCCGCCGATGCCGAGCACCATCTCCTGGCGAATGCGCATATCGTGGTCGCCGCCATAGAGCCGCGAGGTGACTTGCCGGTCATCGATACTGTTCTGCGGGATGTTCGTGTCGAGAAGGTAAAGCGGGATGCGGCCGACGTTGAGCCGCCAGACGCGAATCGATACGTCGCGCCCAGGCAAGGGGACGCTGACCAGCAGCGGCGAACCGTCGGGTTTCGTTTCCGAGATCAACGGCAAATTGAAGAAGTCGTTCTCCGGATAGCGCTCCTGCTGCCAGCCATCCACGTTGAGATACTGGCGGAAGTAGCCCTCGCGGTACATCAAGCCCACGCCGACGAGCGGCAGGCCGAGATCGGACGCCGACTTGAGATGATCGCCCGCCAACAGGCCGAGGCCGCCGGAGTAGATCGGCACGCTCTCGTGCAGGCCGAACTCCGCGGAGAAATACGCCATGCGGTAGCGATTGAGCGCCGCTTCTTGATCGGCGGATTTCCTGACGTAGGTCTCGTGAAACCAGGTCGAGGCGGTCATGTAGCGTTGCTGAGCCTCGAGTACGCGCTTCATGTGGGCCATGAAACCGTCATCTTCCTTGATCTGCTCAAGCCGATCCTGCCCGACAGTCGCGAGCAGGCGGACCGGGCTGTGCTCGGCTTTCTCGAAGAGCTTCTCATCGATACGGCGCAGAAGTGCGATGGCGTCGTGATTCCAGCACCACCACAGGTTATAAGCGAGATCTTGCAATCCTTGCAGTTCGGGAGGCAAATTGGGCAGGACAGTGAAAGTTCGCAGGGGTCGGGTTGCCATTGGCTTCGTCCTCTTGGCTCGGAAACGAGAAATCCTTGCTGGTTAACATATTTTGCCCCTGCGGATCGGCAATCGGTTTCTCAGGAACGAAAGTTGGCAGACCAAGCACTCGCCGACTTTCGGCTGCGCGCCTACAACAACTCGGACTGGAGCGGAGGGGACCAACACATCATTGGCAAGCTCTGATGCAGAGGGAGACAGCGATGAACACGTGCACACGCCTCGTCAGATCTTTCGTGCTGACTGTCGCCGCGGTCGCCTTGCCGACCGCCGGCGCGGCGGCGCAAGATTCATGGGTCGGTAAACCGGTCTTGCACAACAAGCCGACCAGTCAGGTCAAGTTCGGCGACCGCATCAACGACAAGGAGGTCACCTATCAGTTCACCGGCATCTGGCCGTTTATCGTGCGCGACGAACGCGACGGCTGGCTGCGCATCCACGATCGCCGCAATGAAGGCTGGGTCGACAAGAACGATTTCGTCCTGCAGAGCGAAGCCGTCGAGTACTTCACGCGCAAGATCAACGCCAATCCCAGGGACACCTTCGCCCTGAACATGCGCGCCGGCGGTTGGCAGGAGAGGAAGGAATACGACAAGGCGATCGCTGACTACAACGCCGCCATCGCCATCAATCCCAAAGACCCGACCGCCTACAACAATCGCGGCGTCACCTGGAGAGACAAGAAAGAATACGACAAGGCGATCGCCGACTACACCGAGGCCATTCGCATCAATCCCAAGCTCCCCGTCTACCACATCAACCGCGGCGCCGCCTGGCGGCAGAAGAACGAACTCGACAAGGCCATCGCGGACTACGATGAAACGATCCGTCTGGAGCCGCGCTACGCCATGGCCTATTACAGCCGCGGCATCTGCTGGTACCTCAAGAAAGACTATGACCAGGCGATAACGGACTATGACGACGCCATCCGCCTCGATCCGAAATATGCGCCGGCCTACGTCGAACGCGGCCTGACCTGGCGCATGAAGAATAATTACGACAAGGCGATCACGAACTACGACGAAGCGATCCGGCTCGACCCCAAGTCCGCCACGGCGCACTACCATCGCGGCGTTTCGCATGTGCTCAAGAAGGAGTACGCTGCCTCGATCAAGGACTATGACGAGGCGATTCGGCTCAATCCGAAGTATGCGTTTGCCTTTCGGGAGCGCGGCGTCGCCTACAAAAACCTCAAGGATTACGCCAAGGCGTTGGCCGACTATGAATCAGCCAGCCGCATCGACGCCAAGTATTCCGCCGTGATGGCCGATCAGGCCTGGCTGCTGGCTACCTGCCCCGACGCCAAGTATCGCGACGGTCCGAAAGCAGTGGCGGTCGCGAAAAAGGCGTGCGCGCTGAGCAAATACAAGACCGCGTCGCATCTCAGCACTCTCGCCGCCGCCTCCGCCGAGGCTGGCGATTTCAAGGAAGCCGTTCACTGGCAGACGAAGGTCCTGGAATTCCCCGATTACATGAAGCAGTTTGGCAAGCAAGCCCGCGAACGCCTCAAGCTTTACGAGGCCGGCAAGCCCTATCATGAAGGGACCACTGCCCCCGTCCCGCCAAAGGCCAACGTGCCCGTGCTTCGATCGTTCGGTGCAGACAGGGCACATCAATAATTCTGAATTCGTTTGGCGTTCGCATGGCGCCATGCGGGCGCTGTACGATCATATAAGAGGCCCCTTCATGCGTACCCTGATCAGCGGCGGCGCCGGTTTCATCGGCTCGCACCTGTGTGAGCGCTTTCTTGCCGAGGGACACGATGTTCTCTGTCTCGACAATTTCATCACCGGCAACCCGGTCAATATCCAGCACCTGCAAGGCAACCCGCGCTTCACCATGCTGCGACACAACATCTCGAATCACTTTGAGATTGACGGCCCCCTCGACAATATCCTCCACTTCGCGTCTCCCGCCAGCCCCGTCGATTACCTGCGCCATCCGATCCCGACCCTCAAGGTCGGCTCGCTCGGCACCCACAACTCCCTCGGTCTCGCCAAGGCGAAGGGTTCGCGCTTTCTCCTCGCCAGCACCAGCGAGGTCTACGGCGATCCCGAACGCCATCCGCAGCGCGAAGACTACTGGGGCAACGTCAACCCGATCGGCATTCGCGGCGTCTACGACGAGGCCAAACGTTTCGCCGAGGCGATGACCATGGCTTACCATCGCTCGCACGGCATCAACACGCACATCATCCGCATCTTCAACACCTACGGCCCGCGCATGCGCCTCGACGATGGCCGCGTCGTGCCGAATCTCATGGGCCAGGCGCTGCGCGGCGAGCCGCTCACCGTCTACGGCGACGGTTCGCAGACGCGCAGCTTCTGCTTCGTTTCCGATCTGGTCGAAGGCATCTATCGCTTGCTGAACAAGGATTTCCATGAGCCGGTCAACCTCGGCAATCCGCACGAGGTCAGCATCCTCGATTTCGCCAAGGAGATCGCGGCGCTGTCGGGCGGCAAGTGCGAGATCGTCTTCCAGCCGCTGCCTCAGGACGACCCGAAGGTGCGCCGCCCCGACATCACGCGCGCCCGCACCTTGCTCGGCTGGGAGCCAAAGGTGGACCGCCACGACGGCATGAAGCAAACGATGGACTACTTCCGCGGCACGCTCAAGAAGTAGCGCAGGGTTTCGCCGCTGGCGGCTTCGTGATCGCCTGTCGCCCCGGCGAACGTTAGAACCCTGAACGAGACGTAAGGATTCTTTGAATATTTGATGAAAAACGCATGATTCTCCAGTGCACCGTTACATTCCATTAAGAATGGGATTCCCCGGTTGAACCCCCCCCAAAACGGTGCGTATATTCATCAGTATGAGCCTCCCCATATCGACGAGCGAATTGGCGAGCCAGGCCGCCGAGCCGGCACTGAATGGCACGCGCGCGCACCCGGCCGTGCCGGCGCCGCGCTGGCTGCTGCCGGTGCTGGGGGTATTTGCCGTGGTGATGCTGGGCGGGGCGACGGTCTATTTTCGCGATCCGCTGCTGTCGCTGATGTCGAAGCCGGAGCTGAATATCGCGGCGCCGCCGACGGACCCGGTGACAGTGGTGGAGAAGGACGTCATTGGGATTGCGGAGGGGGCGGCGCTGAAGAAGCGTCTCGTGCTCGCGCCTGTGAAGCGTGAGGACTTGGAGTATCCGCTTTTGAATGTGACGGGCTATGTGATGGCCCGGCTCGCTCCAGGCAAGGATCACGCCGAGAGCCGCTGGGACTTCGCCAGCTCGGAAGTTGCGACTGCCTATGCCGACTGGTTGAATGCTCGCGCCGAGGTCGAATTCCTCGACAAGCAGGCCAAGAAGACGTTGCAACTGGTCAAGGTTCGCGTCGATTTTCTGCACGAAGAATTCAAACGCAAGGAGGCCAATGCCAATGTGCTTCCCCCGCGCGACGTGCTGGCGGCCAAGAACGATTGGCATCAAGCAGACATTCAAGGGCAGAAGGACATTTTCGAAGCCGACACCGGCGTGAAGAAAGCCGTGCGCAACCGCGGCCTGCTGGAGCGCCAGCTGTTGCAGGCAGGAGTCGATCCGGAGGTCGTGCGCAAGGGGACCGACAGCCTGGTACTGGTGGTCGCCGATGTGCCGGAAGTGAACGTCAGCCTGGTGACGGAAGGCCAGCCGTGCGCGGCGAGCTTCTTAAGCGTGCCTAACCAAGTCTTCAAGGGCAAGGTCGGCCGACTTGGTCCGTCGGTCGCCAAGGAAAAACGCACCCTGCGGGTGACGTTCGAGCTGGAGAAATCCGCCGGCAAGCTGCTGCCCGGCATGTTCGCCGACATCGGCCTGGGAACCGAATCACGCAATGTCCTGACCGTCCCCACCGAAGCCGTCTTGCACGCGGGAAGCAACGATTATGTTCTGAAAGAAGAAAGCCCCGGCAAATTTCGCGTCATCGAGGTCAAGGTCGATGAACCCAGGCAAGTCAAGCGCGGCAGCGACAGCGCGTCCTGCATCCCGGTGCGCGGCGGCCGGCTTAACAAAGACGATATCGTCGTCGGCGCCGGCGCCATCCTCCTCAAGCCAATCCTGGCCAAGGCGCTCGCGACCGGCAACCAGTAAAGGCGAGCGTCGGGGCGTGAGCCCGACGTGGGTTCGTGGCGCGCACTCGTCGGCCTTACGCCCCGACGCTCGCCGAGACGTTGATTCCTCATGATCGAACCCCTGATTCGCTGGGCCTTTCGCGCTCGCTGGTTCGTCCTGCTCGGCGCCTGCATGATCGCGGCGCTGGGGGCGTGGGCCTTCAAGCACATGAAGATCGAGGCCTACCCCGACATCTCCGCCGTCAGCGTCACCATCATCGCCCAGTACCCGGGCCGCGCTCCGGAAGAAGTCGAACGCCAGGTCACCGTCCCCATCGAGTTGGCAATGGCGAACTGCCCGCAGCTCGACACCATGCGCTCGCGCACCATCTTCGGCCTTTCCGTCATTCAGCTCACCTTCGACGACGGCACCGAAGGCTACTGGGCGCGGCAGCGCGTGCAGGAACGGCTCACGCAGGTGAATCTACCTATTTCCGTCAATGCCGGCCTGGGCCCCTATATCTCCTCCGCCGGCGAGGTGTGCCGTTATGAAGTTCGCGCGGACGGCACCCACAGTATCATGGAGCTGCGGACGCTGCACGACTGGGTCGTCATCCCGCGTCTGCTGCGCACTCCGGGGGTCGGCGATGTCGCCAACTTCGGCGGCGACGCCAAGGCGTTCGTCGTCACCGTGATCCCCACCCAATTGCAGCGCTACGGCGTCTCGCTCGCCGACGTCGTCGATGCCGTCCGCAACAACAACAACACCTCCGGCGGCAGCGTCATCACCTACGGCAGCATGTCGTTCGTGGTCCGCGGCCGCGGCGCGGTCCAGGACGAAAAGCAGATCGGCAGCATCTTCGTCAAATCGATCCAGGGCACGCCCGTCAAGGTGACCGATCTCGCCGAGGTCCGCGTCGAGCCGAAGATGCCCACCGGCTACTTTGGCATGAACGAACACGATCACGCCATCGAGGGACTCGTCACCCTGCGCAAGGGGGAGAATCCCTCCGAGGTTATGCGCAAGGTCAAGGAAGCTATCCAGGAGCTGAACGAGAATGGTCTGCCTCCGGGGGTCAGGCTCGCGATCTTCTACGACCGCGAGTTTCTCATCGACAACACCTTCGAGACCGTCAGCCATTCGGTCGGCATGGGCATCGTCCTGGTTGTCGCCGTGCTGATCTTTTTTCTCGGCAGCCCGCGCCTGGCAGGCCTGGTTGCCCTGACCATTCCATTCTCGCTGCTCTTCGCCCTTACGCTGATGTGGGCGACCAATATTCCGGTCGGCTTGCTCTCGCTCGGGGCCATCGATTTCGGTATCATCGTGGACGGCGCCGTCATCATGGCCGAGAACATCGCCAGCCGGCTCGGGCATTTCCGTCATTACGTCACGCCGAAGGAGATCCGCCGGCTCATCCTCGATTCCGCGCTGGAAATCCAGCGTCCCGTCTTTTTCGCGGTGCTGATGATCATCGGCGTCCACGTGCCGCTGTTGACGCTGGTCCGCATCGAAGGCCTCCTGTTCCGCCCGATGGCGATCACCATCGTCTTTGCGCTTATCGGCAGCCTATGTTTTGCCCTCTTCGTCGTGCCGGTTTTGTGTTCGTTCATGTTCCGTAACGGCTTCAAGGAATGGGAAAACCCGCTGCTACGGCTGTCGCGCTATCTCTATCGCCAGCTGCTGGCCTTCCTGTTGCCGTTGCGCTGGATCGTCGCGCCGGCGGTGATGGTGATTTTCGGCGGCGTCATCTGCTGGTTGTTCCAGAACATGGGCGTCGAGTTCCTGCCGAACCTCGACGAAGGTGTGATCGCCATGCGGGCCAACTTTCCGGAGGGAACCTCGCTCCAGCAGACGGCCACATACGCTAACCAGATCCGCGCCCTACTTCGCGAATTCCCCGATATTCAGAATGTCTCGAGCCGATCGGGCCGCACCGATAGCGGCCTGGATCCGTTTCCGCCGAATCGCATCGAGTTTCAGGTCCATCCCAAAGCGTATGGCACGTGGACGCAGTTCAGATCCAAGCCGGCGCTGCTGGACGCCATCGGCAAGCGTTTGCGCTCGGAATACCCAACGACCCGGTTTCTCTTCACCCAGCCGATCATCGATAACGTGACCGAGGAAACCAACGGCACCTCGGCGGAACTGGCCATTGAACTCACCGGCAAGGATCCGACCGTGCTGCAAGGCCTGGCCGATAAAACCCTCGAAATGCTCAAGACCGTCCCCGGCGCCGTCGATGTCGCCATCGAGCAGGAAGGCCCGCAACCGCAACTCGTCATCGATCCGCAGCGCGACTGGTGCGCCCGCTACAACGTTCGCATCGAGGATGTCAATGCGCTGGTCAACACGGCCCTCGGCGGCGATCCGGTCGGCAACCTGTACCAGGGCAACCAGGTATTCGACATCCAGGTCAAGTACGACCGCGCCCGCATCACCTCGCCGCACGCCGTCGCCGCACTGCCGGTCTTCACGCCCGACGGCATCCCGATCCCGCTGCGGCAGGTGGCTCTCGTCGAGGTGAAGGACGGCCAAACGCTGATCGCCCGCGAGGGCAGCCGACGCCGTGTCACGGTCCGCTGCGACATCTCCGGCCGCGATCAGGGCAGTTTCGTGGCCGAGGCCCAGCGCCGCTTCAAGGACGAAATCGAACTCCCCGACGGCTACCGCGAGAACTGGATCGGCATGTTCGAGAACCTCGACCGCGCCCGCCAGCACTTCTACATCGTCGGGCCGATCACCGTGGGACTTGTCTTCGTCATGCTCATCTGGTCGCTCGGCTCGATCCGCGGCGCCCTGGCCGTCCTCAGCGCCATTCCCTTCGCCTTCGTCGGCGGGGCGCTGGCGATCTACCTGCGCGGCATGAACCTCAACGTCTCCGTCTGCGTCGGTTTTGCTGCTCTATTCGGCGTCGCCATCATGGACGGCATCCTCATGGTGCAGTTCATCAACAACATGCGCCAGCGCGGTCTCGACATCGACGAGGCGATCATCCGCGGCGCGTCGGAGCGCTTGCGTCCTATCCTGATGACATCGATCGTCGCGATGCTTGGCCTCCTGCCCGCCTCGATCGCCACCGGCCTCGGCTCCGACGTGCAGCGCCCGCTCGCCACCGTGATCGTCTGGGGTCTATTCAGCTCCACCGCCATGACTTTGTTCGTCGTGCCGGTGCTCTATCGCATTATGGTTCCGCCATTGCCGCAGACCGGATCGCGCGAAGAAGAATAAACAAGTCGTCATAGATTACACATTCGCAAATCTAATCATTACTTTCACGTTAACATTACGCTTTCCTTGGTTTCATCCTGTCGATTCGGTGATATTATTGCCTGTAGCCTTTCTGATTCGCAAGTATTGTCTACCGGTGCGTATGGTTGCTCCGTCAATTCGCTGGGCGTTTCGCTTTCGCTGGGTGGTGCTGGTCTGCGCCTTCCTGATCGCGATCCTTGGCGCCTGGCTCTTCAAGCACATGAAGATCGAAGCCTACCCTGACATTTCCTCCGTCAGCGTCAGCATCATCACGCAGTATCCGGGACGGGCGCCGGAGGAAGTCGAACGCCAGGTCACCGTGCCGATCGAGCTGGCGATGGCGAACTGCCCGCAGGTCGAGACCATCCGCTCGCGTACGATCTTTGGCTTATCCGTAATTCAACTGACGTTCGAGGACGGCACCGAAGGCTACTGGGCGCGCCAGCGCGTGCAGGAACGGCTCAGCAGCGTCGATCTTCCCAAGGGGGCCTCGTCCGGTTTGGCGCCGTACATCTCCTCCGCCGGTGAAGTTTGCCGATATGAGATCCGCTCCGACGGCACGCGCAGCATCATGGACCTGCGCACCTTGCACGACTGGGTCATCATCCCGCGTCTTTTGGCGGTGCAGGGCAGGGGCGTCGGCGACGTCGCCAACTTCGGCGGCGACGCCAAGCAGTTCGTCATCAGCGTGCAGCCGCACAATCTCAAACGCTATGGGCTGTCGTTCACGGACGTCGTGGATGCCATCCGCGCCAACAACGCCACTTCCGGCGGCAGCTATATCACGCGCGGCCCTATGTCGTTCGTCGTGCGCGGCCGCGGCGCGGTCAAGGACGAAGAGGAGATCGGCGAAATCTTCGTCAAGTCGATCGGCGGCACGCCGGTCAAAGTGCGCGAGGTCGCCGACGTGCTCGTCCTTCCCAAGATCCCAACGGGCCTCTTCGGCAAGGACGAACGCAACCACACCATTGAAGGCGTCGTTACCATTCGCAAGGGGGAGAATCCCTCGGTGGTGCTCGACAAGGTCAAGGAAACGATCGACGAGCTGAACCACGGGGGGCTTCCCGAAGGCGTGCGCATTGAGCTCTTCTACGACCGCAGCAACCTCATCACCACCACCTTCGAAACCGTAGCGCACTCCGTCGGCATCGGCATCGGGCTGGTTGTCCTGGTCCTCTTCTTCTTTCTCGGCAGCCCGCGTCTTGCCGCCCTGGTCGCCGTCACGATTCCCTTTTCGCTCCTCTTCGCGCTTGTCTTGATGTACTTCACCAACATTCCGATCGGTCTCTTGTCCATCGGGGCGATCGACTTCGGCATCATCGTGGACGGCGCCGTCATTATGGCGGAGAACATCGCGCGGCGGCTGGGGCACTTCCACAAGTACGCGTCGCCCAAGGAAGTCCGCCGCATCATCCTGGAGGCCGCCCTCGAAGTGCAGCGCCCCGTGTTCTTTGCGGTGCTCATGATTATCGGTGTTCACCTGCCGCTCTTGACGTTGGTTCGTATCGAAGGATTGCTGTTCCGGCCGATGGCGATTACCATTGTGTTCGCCCTGATCGGCTGCCTGATCTTCGCGCTGCTGGCGGTGCCGGTGCTGGCGACGTTCCTCTTTCCGCGCGGCCTGGCGGAATGGGAGAACCCGCTGCTCCGCGTCGGACGGCCGATTTATGCCAACATCGTCGGGCTGCTGGCGAACAACCGCGTTGTGGTTGCGCCGGTCGTATTCCTCGTGATGGGCGGCCTAATCGTCTGGGTGTCGCAACGGCTCGGCACGGAATTCTTGCCGTATATGGACGAAGGGGTCGTCTGGATTCGCGCCAACTTTCCCGAGGGGGCCTCGCTCGAGCAAACCAGCAAGTACGCCAACGACATTCGCAAGATCCTGCGCGAATCGCCCGACATCCAGTTCGTGTCGAGCCGATCCGGCCGGGCCGACAACGGTCTCGATCCGTTTCCGCCGAGCCGCATCGAGTTCATGGTCGGCCCGAAGCCGCGCGGCGAATGGACGCAATTCAAGAGCAAGCGCGAGATGCTCGACACGCTCGGCAAACGCCTACGCGCTGAGTTTCCCACCACGCGCTTCAACATTACGCAGCCGATCATCGACAACGTCACCGAGGAAACCAACGGCACCTCCGCCAACATGGCCGTCGAGTTCACCGGCGAGGATCCGCTGGTCTTGCTCCAACTCGGCCGGCAGACAGTCGAGATGCTCAAGACCGTGCCCGGCGCCGTGGATGTCGCCATCGAGCAGGAAGGCCCGTCGTCCCAGATCGTCGTCGATCCGCAGCGCGATTGGTGCGCCCGCTACAACGTCCGCTTCGACGATGTGCACACGATCATCAACACCGCACTCGGCGGCGACCCGGTCGGCGTCCTTTACGAGGGCAAGCGCGTCTTCGACATCGCCGTGAAATACGACCGCGCCCACGTCGATTCGAAGGAGGCGATCGAACACATGCCGGTCTTCACCCAGGACGGCGTGCCGATCCTGCTCAGCCAGGTCGCCAAGGTCTACATCAAGGAAGGCCAGACACTCATCGCCCGCGAAGGTTCGCGCTTGCGCATCACTGTCCGCTGCGACATCGTCGGCCGCGATCAAGGCGGTTTCGTCGCCGAGGCGCAGAGCCGGTTTGATCAGGAAATCAAGCCGCACATGCCCACGGGCTACAAGGAGAGCTGGATCGGCATGTTCGAGAATCTCGAGCGCGCCCGCAAGCACTTCATGATCGTCGGCCCCATCACCGTGCTGCTGATCTTCCTCATGCTCGTCGTCACGCTCGGCTCCTTGCGGGCGGCCTTGGCGGTGTTCTGTTCGTTGCCATTCGCGTTCGTGGGCGGCGCCATCGCCATCTACCTGCGCGGCATGAACGTCAACGTCTCAGTCGGCGTCGGCTTCGCGGCGCTGTTCGGCGTGTCGATCATGAACGGCGTCTTGCTGGTGCAGCGCATCACCACGCTGCGCATGCAAGGCATGGACATCGACCAGGCGATCCGCGAGGGCGCGGGCGAGCTGCTGCGCCCCATCCTCATGGCGTCGCTGGTCGCGATGCTGGGCCTGCTCCCCGCCTCGATGGCGGACGGCCTCGGCTCCGACGTGCAACGGCCCCTGGCGACCGTGATCGTCTGGGGCCTGTTCAGCTCGACGGCGTTGACGTTGTTCATGGTGCCGGTGCTGTATCGCCTGCTGGCCCCGCCGCTGCCGCCGACCGAGGTGAAGCAAGACGACGATTAACCGCTTGCAGCTTGACGTTCGCCAGGTGCCTTGCGAGCGCTAAACCGCAAGCGGCTAATCTCGTACAATCCCACCATGAACCAACCTCCCCCTGTCGCCTTAATTACGGGCGCCGGCAGCGGCATCGGCCGGGCGCTGGCCAAGCTGCTTGCGCACGAAGGCCACGCCGTCGCCGCCCTCGATCGCCGCGAGGAAGGCTTGCGCTCCCTCGCCGACGACCTGCAAGCGCAGCAGAAACCGATCGCCTGGGCTATCGCCGACGTCACGGATGCCGCAGCACTCCAGCAGGCGACCGCCGACCTCGAAGCCAAGCTGGGGCCAACCGATTTGCTGATCGCCAGCGCCGGCATCGGCATCGAAACCAGCGGCATCTTCTACAGCACCGACGACATGAACAAGGTCCTCAACGTCAATCTCCTCGGCGTCTCCAATTCCATCGGCGCCGTTCTCCCCGGCATGATCCGCCGCCGCCAGGGGCACCTCGTCGCCATCTCCAGCGCCGCCTCCTATCGCGGCTTGCCGCGAATGCTCGCCTACAGCGCCAGCAAGGCCGGCGTCAACGCCATCATGGACGGCCTGCGCGTCGAGCTGAAGCCGCTCGGCATCCACACGACCACCGTCTGCCCCGGCTGGGTGAAGACGCAGATGACCTCGAACGTGAGCACGAACGAAGCCCTCATGGAGGTCGATGACGCCGCCCGCGAAATCGCCTACGCCATCGCCCGGAAGAAAGCGTTCTACACCTTCCCGCGCCAGATGCGCTGGCGGATGCGCATCCTGACCATGCTGCCGCGCTCCTGGCAAGACTGGTACATCGCCCGTCTGATGCATCGCGTCAAGGTCAAGTAGCCAAGCCCGCCGGTGAGCGCAGCGAACCTGCGGGGTACGGAGACACTTCAATGAAGCTCACCCGCCGTCAAGCCGTGCAATCCCTGGTCGCCTCGACACTCGCGCTCCCCGCATTCCCCGGCGAGCCGCGCCGTCGGCCGCGTGTCGCCGTCATCTACACATCGTGCTACCATCGCTCACACGCCCACGTCATTCTCGAAAACTTCCTGACGCCTTACCTCTTCAACGGCAAGCTGACGACGCCCGCCGTCGAGGTCGTGTCGCTTTACGCCGACCAGCGCCCGCTCGGCGCCGATCTGACCGATGACATGGTGCGCCGTTTCAAGCTGCCCCTCTATCGCACCATCGCCGAAGCCGTCACGCTCGGCGGCAAGGAGTTGGCGGTCGATGCGGTCCTCGCCATCGGCGAGCACGGCACCTACCCGACCGACCGCTTCGGCGTGCGCGAATACCCGCGCAAGCGCTTCTTCGACGACATTGTCGCCGTGATGCGGCGCAGCAATCGCTTCGTGCCGATCTTCAACGACAAGCATCTGTCGTATCGCTGGGATTGGGCCCGCGACATGCACGACACCTGCGTGAAGCATCGCATCCCGTTCATGGCCGGCAGCTCGGTGCCGCTCGCGCAGCGCCGCCCCGCGTTTGAGATGCCCGCCAATTTCGTGGTGGAAGAGGCCGTCAGCATTCACGGCGGGCCGTTCGAGAGCTACGACTTCCACGGCCTCGAAGTCCTGCAAGCGATGCTCGAAGCGCGCAAGGGGGGCGAGACCGGCATCACGCATGTCGAATATTTGCCGCGCGAGCCGTTGATGCAAGCCGCTCAAAAGGGCCGCTGGTCGCTCGACCTGGCCCGGGCCGCCATGCGCCAGGAGTTCGGCGACAAGGTCCCCGATATCACCCGGCCCATCAATGGCGTCGAGCCGTGGGGCATCCTCCTCACCTACCGCGACGGCACCAAAGCCACGGTCCTCAAGCTCGGCTTCAGCGGCACCCGCTGGCACTTCGCCTGCAAGCTGGCCGGCGAACAAAGACCGCGCGCCACCAGCCATTACGTCGGCCCCTGGCGCAATCGCTGCCTGTTCATGGCATTGTCGAACGCGATTCAGCAATTCTTCGTAACGCGGCAATCGCCCTACCCGGTGGAACGCACCCTGCTGACGACCGGAGCGCTTGCGGCGGCGGTGCAATCGCGCGCCGCTGGAGATGCGCTGGAGACGCCCCACCTGAACATCGCGTACCAGCCGCGCGACTTTCGGGCGCTGCGCGAAATGGGTGAGTCGTGGAGGATTTTGACGGAGGAGACGAAGGAGACCTTGGGGTTCAGCGATCGGCCGTTGCGGCAATAATAGCTCAGGTAGGTGATTGAAATACCTGGAAGACTTTACACAAATTTGCTCGCCATCAGGATAATTTGGCATATACAATTTCACTAGGCCAGCGGACTCTATGGTCGCCGAGCAGTATTGATGGAATCTCAAAAAAAGGAGTGCAGCATAAACGTATCGGTCAAAGACTTATCGGTTACCATGGAAATAAAGAGTAAAGGCATTGAACTTGATGTATACGACAACAACGGCTATCACCTCGGGGACCTTGTCGTAACCAAGACTAAGCTCGTTTGGTGCAAAGGTAAGACGGCTGTCGAAAACGGCAAAGAGATTACTTGGCAGAACTTCATTCAGCATATGGAACAGCTGTAAGGATTGCGTAGACCAAGCTGCTCTTGAGCGACTATCGGGATTGGCTGGCTTGTTTCCAGATTGGATTCGTGTGGCAAGAAGTACAATAGCGCCAAATTCACCGGTTCAATCTCAGCGCCGACGCTTGCCGCGTCCCGTCGCCTTCTCTAGCACCGCGCGCCAGACCTCCGGCGTGCCGCTCCAGCTCGCCATGTAGGTCTCTTCCAGCGGCGTATTGATGTAGCGTCCCGCGTCGAAGAACAACGGCATCTCCGGCAGCTCGCTGCCAACGGCAACATGCTCAAGGTAGGCCGTCACCTGGGTTTCCGCATCATAGGATGCCAGGGTCAAGGGTTCATCGCCCGGCGCCTTCTCCGCTTCATCGTCAAGGCGTTCCCACAAGGCCGCGTGCAGCCCGCGCGGATCGTGTCGGCCAGGCGGAAACAGGTCGACGACCAGCACATGAATCCCTTGAGCGAGCGCGGACTCGATCTTGTTGAGGAATCTCTCGACGTGATCCTCGGGATCCTTGTTGGCGCGCGACACGATTTCCACCAGGGCGACAATTCGATGTTCGGTGGCATGGCGGATCGTGAGCGTCTTTCGGAGCGAACTGGCTCTTGGCGAAAGAGACACTTCCCGGCGCACCTTGGGCGGCGCCTCCGCCAACGCCAAGCCGCCGGTTGCAGCTCGCGGTGAGTCCGCGATGACCGGTCGTTGCAGGGTCAGAATGTCAGCAATAAGCCTGTTGCCATGCTGTTCGGACATTGCGTAAAAACCGTGCGGCAACAAGCCGCTGTTCATTGCATTGCGAAGCACCGCGATCCACACATTGTGAAAATCGTGAAAAACGCCGGCGTCAACGCGAGTCCAGTCGTGAACGGGCATGGCCGATTCCCCTGACGATTCATCGTCCCTATTCCACCAATTCGCGTTCGGCGTTCTCGATCAGTTGCAGCGCGGCGGGGCCGGACTCGGCGGCGCGCAGCTCATCAAGAAAACCAGGACGCAGCATCAGGCGCGACAGGCGGGCGAGGACGCGCAGGTGCGTGGAGGCATCGCGGCAACTGACGAGGAAGAACAGATCGGTGAGGCCGCCGTCGGGAGCATTGAACGGGATGCCGCGGGAGGTGCGGGCGAAGGCGATGACGGATTCGCCTTGAGCCTTTTCGGAAAGAGGCCGGGCTGGATGGGGGATGGCGACGCCCGATTCGAGAGCGGTGGCGCCGAGTTCCTCGCGCTGTTTGATCGCGGTGAGCAAGACATCGGGATCGTAGACTTGCCACGATTGGGCCGCCAGATTCACGAGTTCCTTCAGGGCGGATGCCTTGGTGGTGGCGAGCAGCGGCACGGCCACCGTGCTTTCGGAGAGCATCGAGCCAACCAGGCTGCCGCTGGCGGCCCTTGTGCCGCCGCGCTGTTCGAGGGCTTCGAGTTCTTTTTCGGTGAAAGCCGGCATCTGGGTTTCGATCCAGTAATTGATCTCGGTGGAGGCAAAGCGCCAGACGCCGCCGACCTTCTTGCCCGGCAGATAGCCGCGGTTGGCCAGCTTGCTCAGCTCGCGCGCATCGCGCTGCAAGTAAGCGGCCAACTGCTCCAGGTCCATGACTTCGGCTTCCACCGTACACCTCCGCGCTCGATTCGTAAGGCGGATTGGCAACCCGCCCCGCAATCCGGTACAATCGTTATTCTAGGAATCCTCGGGCTCATGTGTGAACCGAGGCCAATGCGTGCATCCTCGTGAAGGGGAAGCTGCACAAGGTTTGCCGATTGGGCAAGTTTTATTGTCTGCCGGAGACGGCAAGCGTGTCAAGATCAGAGCGACTTTTGCTGCCGCGTCCGCTTTTCGAAGCGATGCTCCAGCACGCGCGCACGGAACAACCGAACGAGTGCTGCGGGCTGCTGGCGGGAGTGCGCGACGGCCTGGTGCTGCGCGGCTTGGTCTGGCATCCGCTGGTCAACGAGGCTGCCAGCCCCGTCGAGTACCGCTCGGAGCCGCACAGCATGTTCGAGGCGGTCAAGGCGATGCGCACGGCCGGGCACGAGATCGTGGCGATTTACCATTCACACCCGACGAGCGCGCCGTCGCCGAGCGCGACCGATCTGGAGCGCTATTATAGCTCGGACGTGGTCCATTTCATCATCGGGCTGAGCGGTGCGGAGCCGCTCATGCGCGGCTGGTGGCTCTCGGAAAGTAGCTTCGTGGAGGCAGCCTGGGAGATCACGGAAGCGTGAAGTTCGCATTGCTCCGCAATTCGCCAATGTGTTACGATTTCCAGGCGAACGCTAAAGGAATCAATCCCTCGCGGTTCATGGAGGAACCTCATGCGCGTGGCTCTGCTGTCGGGCAATGCGCCGGCATTCAACGCGATCGGCAATCAAATTGCCGAGAAGGTGCGCTTCTTCCAGGAGCGCGGCGCCGAAGTCCGCCTCTTCGTGCAGGACGCCCGTCGGCTGCATCCCGACCTCCAGACCTGCTGCACCGAGGTAGCGCAACCGAGCGCTGACGGGCCGGCGTGGGATTATCTGCGTCAGGCCGATCTCGTCTTCGCCGTGTACGCGCAATACCACGATCTACTGCAATATCTCCCGCGGCTTGCCGGCATGGGGCCGCGAACAATCGTCGATTATCACGGCGTCACGCCCGCCGACTTGTGGCACGTCGCCAATCGCGAACCCCTGGAGCAAAGCGCCCGGCAGCGCGGCTATGTCTGGTGTGCCGATCACGCCCTGACGACCAGCGACGCCAATCAGCGCGAGCTTGACGATGCGACGCGTTTCGCGCCGGAGCTGGTGACGACATTGCCGTTGGCGGTGGACCTCCAGCACTTTCGGTCGACCCCGCGCGAGCGCTGGCTGCAGCACAAGCTCGGCATCGATGGTCCGATCCTACTTTACGTCGGCCGGGTCGCAGGCAACAAGCGCGTGCCACTCCTGATCGAAGCGCTTCCACGTTGCGGCTCCGCGTCGGCGCATGCGGTGATCGTCGGTGACGGTCAGGATGTTTATGCCGAGGAAGCGGCTCGCTGCCGGGTCCTCGCGCAGCAACTCGGCATGGCGGAGCGCGTTCACTTTCTCGGGCAGCTTGACGACGCCGAATTGCCGCACGCTTACTGCAGTGCCGACGTGCTGGTAATGCCGTCTCTGCACGAGGGCTTCTGCGTGCCGGTGATCGAGGCGATGGCGTGCGGGCTGCCGGTGATCGCGTCGCGCAGCGCCGCCTTGCCGGAGACGGTCGGCGATGCCGGGCTGACTTTCACGCCGAGCGACGTGGACGATCTCGTCCGCCAGCTTGGCCGCGTGCTGCCGGCATCCCCGGCAGACAAGAAAGTCTGCCCCACGGGCCCGCGCCGCGTTGCCGTCGTCAGCTTTCGCTTCGGCCCCGACATCGTCGGCGGTGCGGAGACATCGCTACGGACCATGGCCAGGGCGCTGCAAGACGCGGGCCATCACGTCGAGGTCTTCACCACCTGCACGATTTCGGAAAGCCACTGGCAAAACGATCTACCCGCCGGCAAGAAATTGCTGGGTGGCCTGTCCGTTCATCGTTTCCCGATCGATGCGCACGATTTCGTCGCGCACGGCGAGGTCGTGCGCACAATCCTTGAAGCCGACGGACAGGTTTCGCCGGACCTTGAGCAGCGCTACCTGGAGCACAGCATCCACTCATCGGCGTTGATCGCGGCGCTGCGGGATCGGCAACGCGAGTTCGACGCGATCATCGTCGGACCTTACTTGTTCGGCTTGACCGCGGACATTGCCAGGGAATTTCCGGACCAGACGCTGCTGGTCCCCTGCTTCCATGAGGAGACGCTGGCCCGCTTGACGATCTGGCCGCGGCTCTACGGCAGCGTCGGCGCCATCCTATATCACAGCGTTGAAGAACAAAACCTCGCTCAGCGCCGGCTCGGCGTCAATCACCCCAACGCGCACCTCGTCGGCACGTGTACTCCAATGCCCGCTCAGTCGGCGCCGCCGTTCGTCCTGCCCGCGCAACGGCCCTACGTTGCCTACTGTGGTCGATACTCGGAGCAGAAAAACTTGCCGTTGCTGGTTGAATGGGCGCGGTGGTACCAGGCGGAGCGGCCGGACCGACTCGATTTCGTCTTCATGGGTCAAGGCGACATCCAATTGCCGGACGAGCCGTGGCTACACGATCTGGGCCGCGTCGATGAAGCGACGAAGCGATCGGTGCTTGCCGGGGCAAAGGCGCTGGTGCAACTCTCGACGCACGAATCGCTGTCGCTGGTCGTCCTGGAAGCATGGGCCGAGCGGACGCCGGTGATCGTGCAGCGCGCTTGCGCGGTGCTGGCGGGCCAAGTGGAGCGGTCGGGAGCCGGCGTCGCCGTTGGCGACTACACATCCTTGGCAAATGCGCTCGATGGTTTGTTGAACGACCAAGCTGCCTGGCGCGAGCGCGGCGCGAAGGGCCGGGCATTTGTCGATGCGCACTATGTCGTCGTCAAGGATTATGTTGATCGACTGATTAGCGCGATCGATCAACTGCGCGTGCCGATCGGCCAGCAGATGCGCGAGCGCGGCTTGCGGCGTGCTCAGGAATTCGCTCGGCCGCGCTGGCAGCAGCGCTTCACGGACGTCGTCGAGCGTGTGTTGACGCAGCCGGCGCGAGCGCTGGTCGAGCGGCTGAAGATCGAGCCGCTGCGCGCCGACTGCCGCGCCGCCGCCGGCACGCGCACGCTGCTGCTGCCGGTGCGGCTCGTCAACGCAGGATCGCACGCCGCGGCGCCCGACGGGCCGGGACGGACCATGGTTTGCTTCGAGATTCGTGAAGCAATCAACGATGCTGTCGCGGTATCGCGCACGGAGCTGCGTCTGCCGGCGCTCTTGGTGCCCGGTCAGGCGCAAGTCGCCGCGCTGCCGATTCCCTTGCCGGCGGAGATTGGCGCCTATCGGCTCTTCCTATGGACGGAGCGTTGCGGCGCACTTCGACCGATCACAGCAGCTAAAGTGGGGCTGCCCATGAACATCGAAGCCGAACAAGCGGGCAGATCGGCGTCGTGCCTGGCGACGTTTCTCGACACGGTGCAGGAAACCTTGCCGCAAACGCTCCATTTGCAGCAGTTGCCCGCCGACTACGTTGACGTCACCGAGGGACGCCTAGCCCCCGTGAAACGGCTGCTTAAGCGCAAGTTGCTGAATAACTTCAAGCACGCCTATGTCGATGTGCTGTCCCGGCAGCAATCGCAGGTCAACGGCCTAGTCGTCCTGATGATCCAGCAATTGGCCGAGTGCTGCGCGATGCTCGATCACGCCGTCACCGGGCTGCATCAACGGCTCGACGGGCTCGAAGCGAAAATGGAGCAGATGACCGTGGCGAACGTCAAGGAATACTCGGGCTTACGTCTCGACCCGCGCTGAAGGAGGCTGCACGGATGAAATGTCTCGTCACCGGATCGGCAGGATTCATCGGCTCGCACCTGTGCGAACGGCTCACGCGCGAGGGGCATACCGTCACGGGCGTCGATGCCTTCATTCCGTACTATCCGCGTGCCCTCAAGGAAGCCAACCTGCTGACGCTGCGCCACCAACCTGCCTACACGCATCACACGCTCGATCTGCGCAGCGATCCGCTTGACGCGGCGCTCGACGGCGCCGAAGCAGTCTTTCATTTGGCGGCGATGCCGGGGTTGGCGAAAAGCTGGACCGAGTTCGATTTGTACCAGAGCTGCAATCTCACCGCGACTCATCGGCTGCTTGAATCGGTACGGCGCACGCCCAGCGTCAAGCGGTTCATCTACGCGTCCACGTCCTCGGTCTATGGCCGTTACAGCACCGGCGACGAGACGATGCCGACGCGACCGATCTCCCCCTACGGCGTGACCAAGCTGGCGGCGGAAAATCTGTGCCGCTCCTACGATGAATACGGCGTGCCGGTAGTGGTGCTGCGCTATTTTTCCGTCTATGGGCCAAGACAACGGCCGGACATGGGCTATCACCGCTTCATCGCCGCCCTGCTCGAACATCAGCCGACCACGGTATTCGGCGACGGCCAGCAGATGCGTGGCAATACCTATATCGACGATTGCCTGGACGCGACGGTGTCTGCACTGCGGGCGCCGATCGGCGAGACGTACAACGTCGGTGGCGGCGAGACGGCGTCGGTGTGGGACATCTTGCACAAGCTGGAAGCGATCGTCGGCCGACGCGCGATCGTGCGCCGCGAACCCGCCCGGCCCGGCGATCAGCGCTCGACGATTGCCGACACGTCGAAGTTGCAGCGCCATCTAGGCTGGCAGGCGAAGACGACGCTCGACGAGGGCTTGGGCCGCCAGGTCGCCTGGCAACGCCAGCCGGCGCAGCGTCAGGCGGCGTGATCAATTTTGCTGCATGACCACCGAACGCCAATGCTGCGTCTTCAATGCCTGCACCGGTTTGTCAGCGGGGAGCGAGCTGCAATGGGAAACCTGCGATTGCGCGGAGGCCTGCCGCGTCCACCAGCCGAGTGACTGGATGCCGCCGATCGTCAGGCCGAAAACTACCAGAAACAGCCACCACATCGATTTCGAGTACATGCTGGACATCCTTGTCCTGGTTCGTGAAGTCACCACCGGGCTCATAACATGACCGGCACAATGATCCAAGCCCAGAATTCCCCAAACGCGCGGTTTGCACCTTTTGCCTGCACGATGAGTAAACTTTACACGCTCGTCAACGGCTCGCGTTCGCGCCGGCTCGCCCAGGCCTGCACGGACGGGAATTGCGCTTGCAGCCGAGCCGCGAGCGCTTCGACACCAATGCGCTCCGTCGCGTAATGGCCTGGTAGCACCAGGGCCAATTGCTGGGCCTGGGCGGCCAGGCAGTCGTGGAAGCGCATCTCGCCGGTCAAGAACACATCGGCCTTTCGCGCCACCGCATCCGCGAGAAACTCCCCCGCGGCGCCGCAGGCAAGCGCGACGCGCTGCACCGATTGGGTGGCCGCGCCGACGGTCTGAACGAACGATGCGTGTAAAACTTCCTTGACCAGGCGCGCGAACGCGTCGAGCGCGAGCGGCGTGGGCGACGTGCCGAATCGACCGGCGCCGGCCTTACCGTGTTCGGGGCGCAGCGCGTAGACGTCGTAGGCCGGCTCCTCGTAGGAATGGGCCGAGCGCATGGCGGCGACCGCCTTGGCAACGAGGCTGTCGGGGCAGATCAGCTCGAGCCGCCATTCGGCGACCTCCTCACGCCGGCCCTTGACGCCGATCGTCGGGTTGGTCCCCTCGCCGCCGAAAAACGTGCCGACGCCCGCCAGGCGATAACTGCACTCGCGATACTGGCCGATGTGTCCCGCCCCGGCGGCAAACAAGGCGTCGCTGACCTTGACCAGGTCCTGGTCCGGCACGAAGACTACGATCTTGCATTGCCGGACCGCCGCCGCTGAACGCAAGGGACCGACGTCCGTCAGACCGAGCCGCTGCGCTAGTAAATCATTGATGCCGCCGGCGCAGTTGTCGAACGCGGTGTGCGGGCTGTAGACGGCGACGCCGGCCTGCACCAGATTGAGCAACATGCGCCCTTCGGCGGTCGCGGTCGTCAGCTTCTTGACCGGGCAGAACAGAACGGGATGATGGCTGACAATCAAATGAGCCCGAGCCTCGATCGCCTCGGCGACCGATTCGGGCGTCACCGTCAGGCAGGTCATCACCCGTTCGACCGGCGCTGCCGGATCGCCGAGCAGAAGGCCGACGTTGTCCCAGTCCGCCGCCAACGACAGCGGGGCAATCATTTGCAGGACAGCGGTCAGGTCGGCAACGGTGAGCATGGGTGAACTCAAGATCATGAAATCATTCGCGCCGGGCCGGCATGCAGACGAGCACCATCACGATGACGACGCCGATCGCGGCTAACGTATAGCTCACCGCCACGGCGCCGTCGCGATCCGCCTTCTTCGTCTCCGGCGCTTTCGGCGGCTCAACGGCCTTCTCGGTCGGCGCCGGCGGCGGTGCGGGCTGGGCGCCAATCGGCGCGCTCGAAGCGAGCACGATCCAGCCGGCAATCAGCCACGAAAGAAGCAGTCCACGCATGGGGGTTCCTCAACTCGTGGGGCCAGACAGGAATGTTTGGCCCCACGAAAGGCTAACAGGGAGGTTTCCGATTGGAGTGTAGCCGAGCGGAATGGAGTTGGCAAGCGGTTCAGGCCGCGCGTTTCGCTTTGCCGCCGAAGCCGATCTTACCGAGAATCATCGAGGCCATGTTGTCGCCGGCCTCACCCTCGGCCTCCTTGAGCCGGCGGGCCCGTCGGCGTTCGCAGTAGAACTGAAATGCGAAGCCGAACAGAGTGCCGATGCCGCACAGGACCGACAGGAAAACGGCATTGTCGCCGCTCCAGGCGACGGCGTCGAGCATCTCGTGATAGTGCATGAGAGCGAGGATGCCATAGGCGAGCAGTGCCGCGCCGAGCAGGCTCGTCAGCGCCATGAAGAACCAGCGAAAAAGCAAGAGGCACACCAGGCCGCTGATGAGAAAGCAGATGACGTGCTGATGCCAGCTCGGGAAAATGAGCTGGATGAGAAAGACGCCCGTGAGCCCGCCGGCAGCGAAAGTGATCACGCGCACGAGCGCCAACGCCAGGACGCCGGCAGCAATCGCCAGCAGCACCGCGGCGACGATCGGCTGCGCCTGCCAGGCCGGCGCCTCGATCAGGCCGAACACGCCGGCGCACAACGTCGTCGCCAGCACGATCCAGAAGCGATGGCTCCACCAGCCAAATAGCCACAACAGCAACCCGACGGGGATGAGCGCCATCAACAGCCCCAGCGACAGGCCGCACAGGTCCGCCAGGATATCGGTCGCGATGAGCACCATGAAACGTTAACGCCTCTGTCCGCACAGATTATGTCCACGCTTGGTGCATAGATTTTTTATTAGCCCGTGTCAAGCACAGTTAGCAAGCTGCGCGCTGCGCGGGGGTGTTTGCCCTTTCCGGCGCCCTCGTGCGCAGGTTCTGTCTCGGAACGCGCTAATCTGAGGATTCGCTTCGAAATGGAATTCCTCGCTTGTGTAGATTCTCCGGATCGCCTATCGAAGGTCACTTGAACAACCAACGTAGGTCCCTGCTGCGCTTTCACGCGAATCAGGGCCTCGCAGTAGCGGGTTCCCGCGCGAGAGAATCGGGCCGAGAAGATCAACCACACGCCGTCGGCAACAGAAACTGCTGCACCACCTCCGCCAGCACCTCCGGATGCGTCAACTGCGGCAAATGACCGCAGTTCTCGATCTCGGCGCGAGCCACCAGCGGCAGGCCTTGCTTCAGTTCCTGTTCGCACGTCTTGCCGACCAGCGGGTCGCGGTCGCCGCACACCATCAAGATGGGCTGCGTCAGCGCGGGAAGGATGGAGCGCAGGTCGAGACGATGGATCAGCAAGGCTCGCGCCGCCAGTGCCCGCAGCGGCATTTTCAGGTGCTGCTCGACAAAGAACCGCCAAACCGCTGGTTCGCGCCCCTGCAAGGCATCGCGTTGATGGTGCTCCACGATTTTTCGAGCGAGCGGCCAATGCGCAAGCCGGCCGGGCAGAAAGCGCGCAAAGGAAGCCGCCAGCACCTCGGCCCAGGCGAGCGGACGCCGGGCGAAACCGCCTTGCAGCAGCACGCGCGAAAATCGGCCCGGCTGAGCGTGCAGCGCGGCCAGTGCGATCGTCGACCCAAACGAGGAACCGAGCACGAAGCACTGGCGAAGCGCCAGATGATCCAGCAGCGCGAACAGGTCGGCGACGTGGTCCGCGTGATGGTAGGTCATGAGATGGGCGCCGTCGGCCTCGCCGTCGGGCAGGTCGAAGCTGATGCAGCGGAAGTGCGCTTGCAGCCGGGCCATCAGCAGCACGAAGCCGACGGCATCCATGGCCATGCCGGGGATCAGCACCAGCGTCGGCCCGCGGCCCCAGACGACATAGCGGCAGCGATAGCGCCCCGTAGCAACGACGCCCGGCTGCGCCTCGCGCCGCCAGCGCTCCAGGCATTCGCTCAGCAGCAGCCGTTTCGCACAGTCCGGCTCGGCTTGGGTGGTGCGGGGGCAGGTGGATGCCATGAATTCTTCGTTTTGCGTTCGCAGCGCGCCATGCGATCACGCGGTGTCAGGCGAGCGCTAACCCATGTTTGATGTTGGCACTGTCATTTTCGCAGGCCGGCGGGGCGCGGACCACGGAATTTCCGTGGTTTGCTCCATGGTGGCGCGCTTGCGGGCCAAAAGCCGTAGTGACAACACTGTGCGATTTGTAATCATTTCTGGTCATTATCGCAATTGATCTGAGCCCATCGAATTGTAATGCTAGCTCCATGTTCATCCGCACCGTCAAAATTCCGTCCTCCAACGGCTCCATCAATGAGTACGTCCGCGTCGTCGAGTCCTTTCGCGAGGACGGCAAAGTTCGGCAACGCACCGTGTCCGACCTCGGGCGCAAAGACGTTCTCACGGCGATGTTGCCCAAGCTGCAACGCGTGCTGCTCGGCACGCCCAAGCTCAGCGGCGAAAATCTTGACGACATCGAAGTGCTCGACGCTTCGACCTGGGGCCCGGTCCTCGCCGTCCGCGTGCTCTTCGACCAACTTGGCCTGTGGACTATCCTCGACGAACTTCTGCCGCGCGCCAAGAAAGGGCCAAGCTTCAGCGATCGCGTTTTCGTATTGCTGGCCAATCGCTTGACGCGGCCGACGAGCGAACATGGCCTGGCGCGTTGGCTCGAGACCGACTTCGTGTGTGATCGTCACGGCCGACGCTTTGTGCCGAACTGGAATCGCCAGGGACGCGTGCAAGTCGATCATCGCCAACGGAGCGCGTGGTATCGTACGCTCGATGTCTTGGTCCGGGTCAAAGAAAAAATCGAAGTGGCGTTGTTTCATCGCCTGCGCGACTTGTTCAGCTTGAAGCCGGACCTGGTGTTGTTTGACATCACGAGCACCTACTTCGAAGGCGCGGGTCCCGAGGATTTCGCCAAGCACGGCTACAGTCGCGACGGCAAACCACAGAACGTGCAAGTGGTGGTGGGCATGGTGATGGTGGCGGGTTGGCCGATCGCGCACCATGTTTGGCCTGGCAATCGGCTCGATGTGACGACGGTGCGCGAGGTGCTGGACGATCTGCGCCGGCGGTTTGATTTTCAACGCGTGGTGTTCGTGGGTGATCGCGGCATGGTCAGCGACGCGAACCTGACAGCGATCGAAGACGACGGACATGGCTACCTGGTCGGTTTGAAGCGGCGTCGCAACGCGGAGCTGGACGCCTGGCTGCAAAAGGTGGACGAGACGAAATGGCTCGATTGCCCGATGGGCATCACGGCACGTGAGAAGAAAGAGAATCCGCCACGCACGCGCGTGCAGGAAATTGCCACCGGCGACGAAAAGCGGCGGGTGTTCGTGATCGATTCGGACGAACGGCGTGCGTACGAGGAGAGCAAACGAACGCAAGCGATGGAACGCACGCGTGTGAAGCTGGCGAGTGTGCAACGGCGCGTGGCCGACGGGAAGGTGACCGACGCGGCCCGGATCGGCGCCGCGGCGGAACGAGCGCTGCGCGATCACAAGGGGCAGCGTTATTATGCGTGGAGTTATCAGGACGGCGTGTTCTCGTTTCGCGAAGATCCGGTGCACTTCGAGCGTGAGAAACGACTCGAAGGACGCTACGTCATTTCTACGAGCGAAAAATCACTTGCGTGTCTGGATGCGGTCGCCATGTACAAGCAATTGATGGACGTGGAGCGTGGCTTTCGCCGCATGAAGGATGTGCTCTCCTTGCGTCCGGTGTATCATCAGGTCGAGCCGCGCGTGAAGGCGCATGTGTTCGTGGCGGCGTTGGGCTTGCTTTTGCAAACGCTGTTGCAGCGTCAGTTGGATGACGCCGACGTCGACTTGTCCGCTGAGCAGGCGCTGCAGGCGCTGGAGACGGTGCGCCACGTGAGCTTCCGCGTGGAGGCTGGTGTCCGCACCGGCATCAGCGCCACAAATCCACGCGCCCGCCAAGTGCTGCGTGCCCTGGGCGTGCAAGAATTCCGTCCCCCAACCCCGCCGCCCGGGGAAGAAACGATAATGTAATGACTAATCGATTTTTTCGCCTGGATTTTTCCAAGGCGCGGCGAAGCATATATCAAACATGGG
>JACXTT010001988.1_pt1 | contig 33178 bp, 34 predicted proteins | sample 9270951 | NCBI WGS metagenome assembly JACXTT01 (sample SAMN15532306, study PRJNA645909) | rock metagenome | isolation source: weathered quartz diorite | place: Puerto Rico | collected 2017-06-21
TCGGTTATGCTCAGACCATTCTCTCTCGGCCTGGTCTTCGCGACGCTCGCTTCCGCGGGCGTGTCCGTCGACATTCGCGTCGGACTCGGCGAGTTCTATCGCCGGCCACAGCGCGAGATCATCGTGCTGGAAGAGCGCCGGGTCCCTCCGGACGAGCTACCTGTGGTCCTGTTCATCGCCGAAAAGGCTGGCGTGCCTCCGATTGAAATCTGGGAGCACCGTCGCGCTGGTCTGGGTTGGGCGCGAATCGCAGCCCGATATCGTCTGACCGCTGATGTCTTCTACGTCCCCATCACGGTCGATCCTGGGCCGCCCTATGGACGAGCCTATGGCTATTATCGCAAGTACTCGCGCCGGGATTGGCACCGCATTGCTACTGGAAGACGGAGACATCGTTGCTCTCGTGAATCTGCGGTTCTACTCGGAGCACTACCGGCTCCCGCCCGATCGCATCGTTACCTGGCGCTCAGGGGAGGTCCTTAGTACCGGGTGCTGGACGCTGCGGACCGCGAGCATTGGAAGGACGTCCGGGAGCGCGAGAAGGACCGGCGCGAAGCCGAGCGGGAACGTGACAAGGATCGGCGTGAGGCGCGGCGCGAATCGGAGAAACACCGGCGGGAGGACTGAAAAGAGGGCCGCGGCCGCAATTAGGAAAGCAGTCGACGCCGGATCGATCAAGCCCTAGGTCACCTTCCATTCGGTTAGGCCATCGAAAAAGATGCCTCCCATGGCTACCATCTGACACATTCGAAAGGGGCATTCGTTGTAGTCATCGAAATCACGATGAGACGAAATCGAGAGTGAAAAGGGGGCGAAGTCTGTGCTGGCTGGCCAAGCCCGGGTACGGGCAGAGGAGAGGAAGACCGGGCGTCGCGGCTGGTCTTCAACCGCGATGACGTGGTCCGCCGAAGGACGAGATACAGCTTTCGTGGGCGCAGATTGCAAAGAAGCTAAGCGTAAGTGTCGCGTCGGTCAGGAGGGCATATCAGGGAAGGACAACCGCGCAGTCGTCGCGGAAAGATTCCGGTCCGGAGGCCGCATGAAGGGAACTGAAGGGTTGAGCCGGAGTACGGTGAGTGCCGCCCTTTTACATTCGCGTGTCGACGCAGGACCAGAACTGCGAGTTGCAGATCCGCGAACCACGCGAATACGCCGAGCGGCACGGCATGGAGATCGTCGACACCTTCCAGGACGTGATGAGCGGCGCGAAGACCAATCGGCCGGCGCTGGCTCGGTTGATGGAGGACCCACAGGCGAACAGATTCGTGGCCGTCCTCTGCTGGAAACTGGACCGTTTCGGCCGCTCGCTGGTGGACTACCTGAACAATATCCGGGCGCTGGAGGAGAACGGCGTCAGGTTCATCGGCGTGACCCAGAACCTGGATACCGATCAGAAGAATCCGGCGTCCCGGTTCCTGCTCCACGTGCTGGGCGCAGCGGCGGAGTTCGAGCGGGAGCTGATTCGGGAGAGGTCGGCGGCGGAACGGTTGCGGTATCTGCGGGATTTCCGGGTAGGCAAACTGGGGAGAACGGTCTGGAGCCGGTCGAGGAAGAACATGCCGCCAGACCGCCCGAAGAAGATCTTTGATCGCGATGAGTTCGTGGCGCTGCACCGGGAGGGGATTTCGGTGAGGCGAATCGCGAAGAGGCTGGGGTGGGGGTGGGCACGGTTTTCCGGACGCTGGAGGAGCGTTCCAAAAGTTCGTAACGTTGAATTGGAACGGTTGGTCGAACCAATCTTGGGCGGTGGGCCGCCCGACATTCCGTGATCGCGACACGCGGCCAATTCACAGAGGAGAAGGATCGCCGAACTGAACGGTCTCTTCGAAACTCGTTTCGGGCGGGCCAACTTCCGGGTAGCAGACGATTCAAGACAGGGCCGATTGCGAGGATTTTATTGAGGCTGCAGCAAGATTGGCCGGCAAAGCCGGACCTCGACGATTAGCCTCCACATGGTCGATTACCGCCCGAGGTCATCCAACAAGGCGAGCGGACCGATAAAGCCACCTGAGCGCTGCGCCAGTGGTTCGCCCTACGAGGGCGCGACCGCGGGCTGCGGAAACCGGCTTTCCCTTCGGCGGCCATCCGAAGGTATCGCTCAAAGCCTCGACAAGTGTTCCGCTGGCTGGCCGGAGAAGCGCTCGCTCGATCGACCCTACAGATTCTTCAGCTGCCAGTTCCGATAGCGCACCTGCATCGGCGGACCGACGTGCACCTGGACGCCGAGCAACCCCTTCATCGCCCGCCCCTGCGGGTCGTCGTCGATCGTAACGCTCATCACGCGGCCGTTGACGTGATGCATCAGGACGTTGCCGCGCGCGATGATGTGCGCCGTGTTCCAATCGTCGCGGATCAGCTTCGCCAGTTCGTCGGAGTCGCCGACGCTCGCCAGCACGGTGGGTTTGCGCTTGCCGGTGACGCGGGTGACCTCTCCGCGAACGGCGAGGAACAGCCGGCCCTTCTCCTCGTAGTTGTTGCCGGTGTAGCGCCGCTGCCCATCCATGTCGCATTGATAGCCGCGCATGGCATAGCGGTTGGATGGCGTGACTTTGTCGGCTACCACGACGCTGCGGTAGTTGATGCCGCTGTTGCCGCCAGAGGTGATGCGGAAGTCGACTTTGAGCTCGAAGTCGGCCGGCTCGCCGCCGCGCCAGATGAGGAAGGTGTTGCTCTTGACGATCGTCTCTGGGGTGATCTCGCCGACCATATCGCCGGCATCCACGCGCCAGTATTTCGGATCGCCTTCCCATCGGTTGAGCGTCTTGCCATCGAAGATGCTCTCGAAGCCCGGCTCTTCACCGGCGAGCGGTTCAGGACGGTCGCTCTGTTTGGGGACGTAGGGGGCATCCTGCGCGCGTAGCGAGAGCCCCAATGCCAGCGAGGAGAGAAAGGCTCGGCGGGGCGGTGCTGGATTCATGAATCCCATTCTAAGGGTTGCGCTGCTCCTGGTGCAGACCTTGCTCGGCGGGGCCGCGGCGCATTACCGTGCGGCTCAGGAAGTCAGAGCAGTTGAGTCGGTACGAAGCCGGGAGGGATGTTACGCTCCATCCCAAGGAGCCCCGAACGGGAATCGCCAGACCGGCGGGCGCCAGCGAAGGTCCGTGCGGCCAATTCTTCCGTGCGGCCAATTCTAAGGATTGTGAGAATTCTGAGAAGCGTGCCGCCTTCGATCGGAGGCTTCCGCGAACCACGGATTGCTCATTCTAGCCGAAACCAAACGTCTTGCCCGATGTTGCTACCAGATACAGCTACCGGATCGTCAAGTCCACAGTTTCCAAGATGCCTTTCGTCCGAATTGGATTGTTTCCTAGTATCCGACGATTTTGCCGGAACAGCCGTGGAGTAAAAGCGACGCTCAGAGACGTTTCCGACTCCCGGGACAGCATCGAGGTCGGGGCGAAAGATTCGCGATATTGAACCTGCGTCGGAGACACGCCATCACCCGAGGCCGTCTGGTTCCTGGTTGTCGTTCTGGAGAAACTGCCGGCCATACCCCTCGCACCGTTTGCTGGCGCCTAGCCGAACAAGTCTCGCCGGACGGCAGACGCCTCATCGGAGTCACCGGAGTCACCGGAGTCACCGCCTTCGACCTGTGAGTGCCGATTTTCTCCTACGTATTCGGCGAGGGCCAACTGTCGGTCCCATGCGCGCTCGTCTCGGTATTCCGCCTCTGTGAAGAGTTCGATGGGGCTGCAGCCCAAACCCCGCCCTGCTGGAGGAGCAACTGGTGAAAGAGGCCATCCATGAGTCGGGCCACACGCTCGGCCTGCGGCACTACGACGACTGGCGCCTGGGCGTAATGTCCGCCAGCCACACCGTCGAGCGTCTGGATGTGAAGGGGCGGCGTTCTGTGAAGGCTGTCGCGGCTCGGCCTCAGGGGGCCTCGCCTGAAGGAACCTTCCCGTCCACGCCGGCTCAACGATGAATATAGTGGAAGGAAACACAATCCTCTCGGAAGGAAGTTGCAAGCTGCCATGAAAATCGCACCCGCACTCTTGTTCATGCTCGGAATCGCGGCCCTCGCGGATGGAAAGGCGTCGGCGCCCAAAGAGACCGTCATGGTCCCAATGCGCGACGGCATCCGGCTGGCCACCGACATCCGCGGCGCGGATCCAGCCAAGGCGAAGCCGGTCCTCCTCCTGCGGACTCCATACAACAAGAACAACGCCGAGCCCACTGCGAGCCGTTACGCCGATGCCGGCTACGTCTCCATCGTCCAGGACACGCGCGGCGCATTCGCTTCCGAAGGACGCTACGTCCACCATAACAACGACGAGCAGGACGGCTTCGACACGCTCGAATGGATCTCGCGCCAGCCGTGGTCGAACGGCCGCGTGGGCATGTGGGGCAGCTCGCATCCCGGCGCCGTCCAATGGCTGGCCGCGGCGGAGCGTCCCTACGGCCTCGCGGTCCTGACACCCACCGCCGCATCACCCAGTCTGTATCGCACCGCCTATTCCGGCGGCGCTCTGCGTCTGGCCCTGATCGGCGGAGCCGGGCCTCTCATCAACACCCCGCCCGACGGCAAGAAAGCGCCGGCCGATCTCACTTCAGCGTTCTTCACAATGCCCCTGGCCGACCTCGACCTCGCCATCGGCTGGCCGATGCCCTGGCTGCGCGCCATGGTCACCCACCCCTGGCTTGACGGCTTTTGGAACCGCCAGGATGTCACCAAGCGCGTGGAAGGCCTGGACCTTCCCGCCCAGCACATCGCCGGAGTCTTCGACTTCCTCGGCCGCGAGACAGTGGCCAGTTTCCAGCGCCTCCGGAAGCGGTCGGCGACCGCGCGGGCACGCGCCAATCAACAGCTCATCCTGGGTCCGTGGGATCACAGCACTATCGGCAGGACGATGGTCGCCGGAGTCGACTTCTCCACTGCCGCGCAACTGGACGTAGTCGGAGAAAATCTGAAATGGTTCGATCGCTTTCTCAAACCCGGGCCGGCCGTTCCGGACTTTCCGCGCGTCCGCTATTTCGTGATGGGTCGGAATGAATGGCGCACCGCCGACGACTGGCCGCCGCCCGGCGTTTCCGAGACGGCTCTTTACCTCCATTCCGGCGGTCACGCCAACACGCGCCGCGGCGACGGACTCCTGGCCGCGAAGGCCGCGACTCGCGAAGAACCGCCCGATCGGCTCGAGTCCAACCCGCGCGACCCTGTTCCCGCCGAGCCTCCCGGCGGCGACCCCCCGCCTCGCTCCTCGCAGTTCCGCCCCGTCAACCGCGCCACCCTTGAAGACCGCGCCGACGTGCTCGTCTATTCCACTCCCCCGCAGGCACGGGAAGTCATCGTGGCCGGCACTCCGCGGGCCGAGCTCTGGGTCAGCGTGGACGCCCCTGACGCCGACTTCGCCTTGAAGCTGGTGGACGTAGCGCCGGACGGTGTTGCAAGACCCATGGCCGAAGGATTTCTGCGGCTCACCCACCGCGAATCGGACGAACGCCCTTCGCCGGTCGAGCTCGGAAAGGTCTATCGCATTGACATCGAACTGGGCCACACCGCCTTCGCGCTGAAACCCGGACACGCCCTACGCATGGAAATCGCCGGAAGTTGCTTCCCCACCTATGACCGCAATCCCCACACCGGCCAAGGCCCTTTCTCCACCACCGAACGCCCCTCCACCCAGTTCCTGCACCACGCGCCCGGCAGGCCTTCCCGCGTCGTGCTACCCCTGCTGGAAGGCCGGCTGTCCGGTCATTAGAAGTTTGGGTATACTACCTCCAGCCTGAGGCCCCCGGGAGGAGGCCTCGGAGGAGCGTGACCCATGCTGGCGAGAACACTAGCTATATCGGCCTTGGGTATCACTTACGCCGCCATGGCGTGGTCCCAAGCAACCGGAACGATCCTCGGTACGGTTTCCGACCCTACGCAGGCCGTAGTCGCGGGAGCCAAAATCACCGTTACCAACGTCGACACCAACGTCAGCCGGTCCGCCGAAACCAACGGCGCGGGCTACTACCAGATCATCGACCTGATTCCCGGCCAGTACACCGTAGCCGCCGAGATGTCCGGATTCAAGCGGGCAGTCCGCTCGCAATTCGAGTTGCAGGTCGCGCAGTCCGCGCGCGTCGACCTCCGGCTCGAAGTCGGAGACACCACGCAATCCGTGGAAATCTCCGCCGCCGCGCCCCTGGTCAACACCACGGACGCGACCGTCGGCCAGGTGGTCGGCGTCCGCGAGACGCGGGAGCTTCCGCTCAATGGCCGCAACTACCTTCAGCTCGCCACGCTGGTGCCCGGGACGTCGGTCGTTGGAAACCGCTCCTTCTACAATTCCGGCCTCACCGATAACCAGGGCTCCGTCTCCTCCGGCGGATCCGGCGAGGATCGCAACGACATCACCCTCGACGGCGCCGGCGTCAAGAGCTACATGATCAACGTGGCTTACGTCCCGTCCATCGACGCCCTGCGCGAGTTCAAAGTGGAGACCAGCCCCTACTCGGCCGACCTGGGAAGAAGCGGCGGCGCGCAGATCCGCCTCGAGTCCAAGAGCGGTACCAACCAGTTTCACGGCTCCCTGTTCGAGTTCCTGCGCAACAGCGACCTCGACGCGAAGAACTTCTTCGATCGCGCCGACCGGCCCATTCCCCCGTTCCAGCAAAACCAGTTCGGCGGCAGCGTCGGCGGCCCCGTCATAAAGAACAAGCTGTTCTTCTTTTTCAACTACGAAGGCTACCGCAGCCGCAAAGGACGTACCATCTTCGGCACCGTGCCCACCCCTCTGATGAAGCAGGGCGTCTTCACGGAAGAAGGGCGTCCCATATTCGATCCGCTGACCACGCGCCAGGATCCGGCGAACCCCGCCGGCTACATCCGCGATCCTTTACCGGGGAGCACGGTCCCCGCGGCGCGCGTGAACAAAGTGGCCGATTATTTCACGAAGAACCTGTACCCGAATCCCACCGGCCCCGGCTTCGTCAGCAACTTCGCGACGTCGTCCAAGGACAAAACCGACCGCGACCAGTACAACGGCCGCGTGGATTGGAGCCCCTCTCTGAAGGACACGTTCTTCGGCCGGTTCAGCTTCAATGACTCCACGCTGTTCCAATCCACGGGCATCTTCAATCAGGCCGCCCTTCCCGGGTTCGGAGACAACTTCATCAACAACACCCGCAATCTGGTGCTCTCCGACGTCCACGTGTTCAACCCCACCACCATCCTGGAAGCCAAGGCGTCCTTCTACCGCAACATCCCCTCGCTCACGCCGGAACAACTGGGTAACGCGGTCAACGCCCAACTCGGTGTCCAGGGCGTGCGGCAGAATGAGCCGCTCAACCCCAACGTCACCGGCTTCAACAATCCCACGTCGAACCCGTTCGCGCCCGAATTTTTCGCCGCCAATCAGTATCAGTACGTGCTCAACCTCACCAAGATTCTGAACAAGCACGCTTTCAAGGCCGGCGGAGAATACAACCGCCTGCAACTGTTCGAGGTGGCCCCGCGCTACCCGCAAGGTGGCTTCGACTTCACCGGCGCGTTCACCACTAATCCGGCGGCGGCGCTCGGTTCCACGGGCAGGCCCTTCGCCGATTTTCTGCTCGGCTTTCCCAGCTCCGCGCAAACCATCCGCGGCGACACCGCGGGCCAGCTCTTCCGCAATGTCTTCAGTTGGTACGCCGTCGACACCTGGCGCCTGACGCCGAACCTCACGCTCACGCTCGGCCTGCGCTACGAATACATCGGCAACCCGTACGACAAATACGACCGCATCTCGAACTTCGATCCCGGCAAGGGCGTGCTGCTGATCGCCAACAAGGACGGCGTCAGCCGGTCCACCATCGATAACGACGGCAACAATTTCGCGCCACGCGTCGGATTCAACTACAACCTGCCCAATCGCAAGATGTCCATCCGCGGCGGCTACGGGATCTTTTACGACATCCTGCAAATGAATACCTTCAACGCCGTCCGCGCGAACATCCCGTTCACCGAGTTCAGGAATTTCATCGTGGATAACGCCATCGGCAAGGTGCCCACGGTTCCCGTTCAGCAGGTGTTCGGCGAAGGAGGCGGCCAGCCGCCCTTGCCCACGCTCTCGCTGTTCGACCCTCACCTGCGCACCGGCTACATGCAGCGGATGTCGCTCAACGTGGAGCGGCAGCTCGGCGGCAACCTGGTTGCCGACATCGGCTATGCTCGGGAGAAGAAGACGAAGTTCCTCGCTAGCCGCGACCTGAATCTGCCTCAAGCTAGAGGCACTTTCATAAGGCCCTACCCCCAATACGCCGGCCTCGGACAGGGCTCCGGCTTCCAGGACGGCGACTATCACGCCTTGCTGGCCAAACTGGAAAAGCGCTTCTCGGCCCGGACCAGCTTCCTCGCTTCCTATACCTATTCCAAGGCCCTCGACAACGCCTCCAACGGGACGGGCATCGGTGCGCCCGGCGACATCGGATTCCAGGACATTAACTGCTTCTCCTGCAACCGCGGACGCTCCTCCTTCGACGTGCGGCAGCGCTTTGTGCTCAGCGGCATCCATGAACTGCCCCCGCTGAAGACGCTTCCAATCGCCGCCCGCCTGATCGCTGGAGGCTGGCAAATCTCCGGCATCTTCAGCGCTCAATCCGGCTTCGGCTTCACTCCTCTGATCGCCGGCGACAACGCGTTGTCGGCTACCGGCAGCCAGCGTCCGAACGTGATCCTGGGCGTCGATCCCTTCGGCCCCGACACACGCACCCCAACGCACTGGTTTAACGGGAACGCGTTCGTCCTCGCCCCGCGCGGCTTTTTCGGCAACGGCGGCCGGAATATTCTGGATGGCCCGGGGATCATCAATCTCGACCTCGGCCTGATGAAGAACTTCCCCGTCACGGAGAGGATCCGCGTCCAGTTCCGCGCGGAGTTTTTCAACCTCTCGAACCACCCGAACTTCCAGGGACCGGCATCCACGGTCAACAGCCCGTCGGTGGGGATCATCTCTTCCACCAATACGGAGGCGCGCCAGATCCAGTTCGGGTTGCGTCTCGATTTTTGAGCCGCGGATGAGGCCCTGCGCGGTCCTGCTGGCGGCGGCCGTCCTCTGCGCCGCCGCCGACGAGTGGCAGGCCCGCTACGAGCGAGGCTTGGAGCTTCTCAAGGCCGGCCGCGCCCTGGAAGCCCAGCAGGAGTTCCAGGCGGTGCTGGCGCAGGCTCCGTCCGTCCGCGATCCAGTGGCTCTATTCAATCTCGGTACCGTGGCTCTCGAATCTGGCGACGCCCGTTCCGCCGTGTCATACCTGGAGAAGGCTTCCGCCGCCCAGCCGCGCGACCCTGTGACGCTGAAGAGCCTGATCGGCGCCTACCTCAGCGCCGGCCAGCCAGCCGCGGCTCTTCAGAAAGCCGACCAGTTGCTCGCGCTCGGCGAGCCCGACCCCAAGTTCTTGATTGAAACCGGCGAAATGCTCAGCCGCGCCGGCCATCTCAGCCACGCTGTCCTGTTCTATCGCGCCGCCGGAAAAGAACAAACCGGCGCGTCTGGCTTTTACGCGAACCTGCTGGCCGAAGCCGACGCGCAGATCCAGCGCGACCGCGAAGCCGTCGCCCAGCTTCAGAAGCTGGTCGCGGCCGAGCCGCGAAATCCCGCGCACACCTTCCGGCTCGGCCTCGAGTGGATCAAGCTCGGCCAGTTCGAGCGCGCCTATGACCTTTTCCGGCCGGCCGTGACCGGGCACAAGTCGCCCGAGATCCGGCCGCCCGAGATCCAGCTTGGCTACGCGCTGGCCTGCTACTTCACCGGCCGCAACGAAGAGGCCGAAAAGAGCTACCTGGAGTTGGTTCGCTTGAGCCCGGGCTCGGATCAGCCCTATTTCGCGCTCGGCAATTTCTATGCCGATACCGGCCGCACCGCGGAAGCGGTCAGGGCTTTCCGCCGCGCCTCAGCGCGGAATCCATCCAACTACCTGAACGCCTACATGTGCGGCGTCTCGCTTTTCCGCGCCCAGTCCTACGCACAGGCGGAAACGTCGCTCCGGACTGCGCTGAAGCTGAATCCACAGCACGCCGACTCCTACTTCTGGCTCGGCAAAATCCGGCTGCTGGAAGGCGACCGCGAAAAAGCGCTCGAAGCCTTCGAGCGCGCCGCGAAGCTGGAGCCGAAGCATCCCGGAGCGCATTACCAGAGGGCTTTGCTCTACGCGCAGATGGGCGAGAAGCAGAAGTCCGAAGAAGCGTTTGAAATTCAGCGCCAGTTGAACGCCCAACTGCATAAAGGATTGGTCGCCTTGCGAATGCCGTAGGGGCGGGGTGGCGGTGCCAGGAAAGGGATCCTCGCGCCGCCGTTCATGGTGCGAGCCCCAATCCTGGCGCGGACTCTTAGCCTGCCGCGTCTCGACTCCTGGGGACGCCCTTCGCGGAGTACCCTCCGGCCCATCGAACGTCCACGGGAGTTCAGAGTCTCGATAACGGTAGCCGAGAGCCCTGTCTACATCACCTGCCCGCACACGAACTTCGTTCTGACCTGCCGCTCATGCAGGCTCGATGTAGCATGGGACCCTCCGGAATCCATTGAGGCGTAAATGTCCTGGCCGATTGAGCCGTCGATTACGAGTCCGGTCCGATAGTGGAGGATAGAGCGGCAGTCCAGGCCAGCACTGGCAGGGCTTCGCGGGGGTGTCTTGGAGCCGGCGGGGATGGCTTGCTTCATCAATTCCGTTCGTGGCCGTTGCGCACCCAGCTCAAACCACATCCACCCGCGCCAGCAACTGTTGGTGGTCGGTTTCTTCGGGAACCTTGATCCGCGTCTTCGACCGCTCCGCCGCCATGGACATCCGCGGTCGGGCATTTTGCGTCAACGTGCCCGCAGGCGGGTTGGTCTACGCTTGGCGACCCAACGTAGCACTTATCGCAGAACACCTTGATCTTCGGCCTATCATGTTCTATGTTGAATGGTAGAAGCTTGAGGCATCCATGCCGTCCTCCCGGTTTCCCATCCCGCAAGGCACGCTCGACATGCTGATCCTCCAGATACTCTCCCTCGAACCTGCGCACGGTTACGGCATCGCGCAACGGCTGGAGCAGGTTTCTCGATCCGTCGTTCAAGTCAACCAGGGGTCGCTCTATCCCGCTCTTCACAGGTTGGAGCAGAAGGGATGGCTACAGTCCGAGTGGAAACAATCGGAAACGGGACGCGAAGCCAAGTTTTATTCTTTGACATCTTCCGGACGAAAGCAGCTCAAAGTCGAGAAAGATAGCTGGGCTCGCCTTACGGGAGCCGTCCAGTTGGTTTTTGACGAGGGCAACTGATAATGAAGCGGCTATTGAACTGGTTCCGGCTCCGAAATCTTGAGAGCGACCTGGACCGCGAATTGAACTACCACATCGAACGGCGGGTGAGTGACCTGATACTTTCGGGTTTACCGGGGCCGGAGGCAAGAAGGCAGGCCACTCTGGAACTCGGCGGCGTCACACAGATTCAGGAGGAAGTGCGTGACATTTGGCTGACTCGATGGCTGCTAGATTTCGCATACGACTTGCGGCTCTCCGCGCGTGCCTTTCTCCGCAGCCCGTCGTTTACGGCAACGGCGGTGCTTTCGCTAGCCCTCGGAATCGGGGCAACCACTGCCATCTATTCTCTGCTTGACCAGGTCGTTCGGCGCGCGCTCCCGGTGCATGAACCCGAACGCCTGGTTCTCATCGACTGGAAGGGTGATCAGGCGACCGTCGGCGCGTTCGGCAGCTATAACTTGATGTCCTATCCGATCTGCCGCGACCTTCAAATGCAGGAGCGATTCTTCGACGGTGTACTCTGCCGTGCTGCCATGACCATAAGTCTTTCGACGGGCGGAGAGCACAGAGTGGCGGCCGCGGAAATTGTGTCGGGCACTTACTTTTCGGTGCTCGGAGTAAATCCGGCACTCGGCCGGTTATTGACGGTGGACGATGACCAAGCGCCCGGCGCAAGCCCTGTGGTGGTGCTGTCGTACGACTTCTGGAAGACCCAACTCGCGAGCGCCCCGGATGTGGTGGGCCGCAAAGTGTTGGTGAACCAGTACCCGATGACGGTAGTCGGAGTCCCCTCCCCGACATTCCGAGGCATCGACGTTGGCGAAGTTCCCTCGCTCTGGATTCCCGCCGCCATGTCAGCTCAGGCTATCCCCGGCTTCAGCTTCGACCGAATGCTCGACCGCCGTACGAAATGGATGCAGATCCTGGGCCGCTTGAGGCCGGACGTTGCGTTGGCTCAAGCTGAGGCAGGCCTGCAACCATGGTTCAAAGCGATGCTGGAGGAGGACACCCGTCGAGCAGGATTCCCCAGAATCACGGCCGAGCGCCGGCAGCGGTTTCTCGCGTCGACACTCGAACTCACCCCGGCTTCACAGGGCCATTCGGTTCTGCGGCGCAGGCTTTCGCAACCACTCTGGGTTTTGTTCGCCGCGACGGCGGTGCTGTTGGGTTTGGCTTGCCTGAATGTCGCTGGTCTTTTCCTGGCGCGCGGATCGGCTCGTGGCCGGGAGATCAGTACACGGTTGGCGCTGGGCGCTTCGCGGGGCCGAATTGGACGGCAGCTTTTTGCCGACAGCGTCGTTATCGCCCTTGCTGGTGGATCGCTAGGGGTCGTGCTGGCCCCGTTCGCCATGCGGGCGCTCATGGTATTTCTGCCTCGTGATGTTGCGTCGAACGCTCTCCAATCCGTCGCCGATGGGCGTCTGTTGCTTTTCGCGTTCCTGGTCAGCATGACGACAAGTGTTCTGACCGGCTTTGCGCCGGCTGTGCAAGCCAGCCGTGGATCGCTGATTTCCTCACTCAGGGAACGGGGTGGTACTGCCTTCGGCGGCCTCCGGCTTCGAAGGATCATTGTGACGGCTCAGATTGCTTTCACGTTGATCCTTGTCGTCGGAGCGGCCTTGTTTGTTCGAACCCTTGCCGGATTGATGGCCAAAGGTCCAGGGTTTGACACGTCCAGCCTTATCTCGTTCGGCATCCACCCGCTTCGGAACGGCTACTCTCCGTCCGAGGCAACCCGGCTCGTTCGCCGGATTCATGACGAAATCCGTGCTTCGAGGAGCACTCAGGCATCGGCCGTTGCGCGTATCCAGTTACTGACCGGTGGAAGCTGGAATAACCCCATGACGATTCAGACCAGCCAGCGAATCATTACGGATCGCGAGGTCCATCTGAATGCGGTCAGCCCGGGATTCTTCGCGACCCTCGGGACAAGAATTGTCGTCGGGAGAGACTTCGATGAACGCGACTCGCTGCCGGTGAGCGAGGGAGGACGGCGCGTGGCCGTTGTCAACGAGGCTTTTGTGAAGCGATATTTGGGCGGGCACAGCCCTCTGGGTGCGCGCATCGGTCAGGGCTCGGGACCGGACGTCAGGCCAGATGTTGAAATCATCGGCGTCGTGGCAAACGTCAGCTATCGTGGTGTTCGCGAGGAATGGGAGCAAGCCTACTTCCCAATAGGCACCCGCGAAGGCTTCTACGAAGGCGCCAATTTCTATGTGAGGGTTCAGGGAACCTCCGAGGCAGCCTTTCAATCAATTCGAACGATCCTTCGGAACGCTGATCCGACATTACCGATCAATTACCTTCGCACGCTGGATGAGCAGGTCAGCCGGTCATTGAACACGGAGCGTATGTTGGCCGCGCTTTCGGGCAGCTTCGGCACGCTTGCGCTGCTGCTCTCGCTGGTCGGTCTTTACGGCGTGATGTCGTTCGTGGTAACGCAACGCACGCGCGAGATCGGCATACGCCTGGCGCTGGGGGCCACCCGGCTTGCCGCCGTCTGGCTGGTGCTCCGTGATGCGCTGGTGATGATTACCGTGGGAATCGCCATCGCCCTGCCATGCGTCTGGACGCTGGGCCGCCTCGTTGAGTCGCAGCTGTACGACATCAGGCCGACGGATCCGGCTACGATCGCCGTGGCCGCCTTGATTTTGTGCTCGGCGACGTTAGGCGCGGCGCTCATTCCAGCCCGCCGCGCTTCGGCGGTGAACCCCACCGAGGCACTGCGATTTGAGTAAGAGCCAATTTCCATCCTTTCTAGCTTGCTTTTAGGAGCCATTAGGCACGCGCCGGCGCGGTATGGCGGCCTACCGCCAGTTAATGAGACGGGCGTTCGACCTCAATCCTCGTCGACCGAGTAGCGTTTACGAATCCAACTTAGTGACCATCGAGTGCCGGCACGGAGTCCCCACCCATCTATCTTGGCGCACAGGCCTACCCGTCCGGCGAGCGGGCAAGATCTGGGTACGTATCCAGATGCATTCCGTCCAGGACAGGGGATCAAACGCCGGATCACGACACTTTCCAGCGAAGATGGCTAGAGCTTCTTTTTCCAGGCGGCGACGAGTTCTTTCATCGAAATGAAGGGGCTTCCGCTACGCTTGCGGGACCCGAGTTCCGCCACCACCTGTTCAAGCGCCACGGACTGCCGAAACCAGAGAACCGAATTCGAGGCGATCTCATCGTCGTATTTGCCCCTTCTACCAGCGACCGCTCCTTCCTGCTTCAGGCGTTCCTGTACGGCGAGACCGTAATGCTTGATCCGATCATTCACTTCGTTCGAGCCCCATTCAGAATTGGATCGCCGACGTGGTCTGGCGCCGTTCCGTTCCAACGCTGCGCCTATTCGTTTCAGGGGGTGCTTCACACTGGCCCCGACGCAGAGCGTGATAGGCAGTGTAGATCCCTTCAGACAGATCGTCCTGCAACCGGCCAATAGTCCCGTACGGTGAAAAAGCGGAACAACGAGCAGGAAGCCGAAGTCGTGAAGCGGATTAACATCTCGCGGATCGAGGGGCTGCCGCGCTCGTAATAGGACCCGCTCTGGCTTACAAGGAACTGATCGCGAAGATTCAATCTGAGATCGGCACCGGGTCGCAAGTCTCGATTGACGGAGAGGCGCTTTTGGTTTATCTCGGGCCGGGTGCGGATCGCTCCAGGAGGAAGAGTGAACAGGACGGCCCGAGTCTCTCTCTCCGTTTTTAACTCTGGATGAAGTTTACCCCCTTCACCGAGGATGAATCCACCGGGTGTTTTGCGGGTATCGGGCCTAGGTGCCCTTAGGCTTGGCATTTGGTCGCTTCGGCTTGCGCAGTATATTCGATCAACGCTGGGTCATCTAAAAAATTCATTCTGATGGCGGCCAATCCTGACCCAATCTCCTCCGGTAACAACAAATAGCGTGTCAGTTCGGACACAACGAGGCATTGGCCCGCCGAATGCTCGCCATCCCATCAGGCCGGGAGAAATCCTCTCCTCCCCCATAGGAGGGCGCTTGTGCTCGCCAGCCATGCGGCAAGCGTCCGGACGAGTTTCTCCCGGTCTGCAAATTCTACACAATCGGTTAGTTTTTGCGCATAAAAGTAGTCGAGGATCAGCTCCCGGTGCTCGCGTAAGGAGCGGGCGATCTTCTTCATCCGCTTGATGCGGAGCGCATCGTCTGGCGGGACCATTCCTCCAGGAATTTTGCCTGCCCAGGCGGGGAGAGTTGTAATCCCAGATCCCACTCTTTTTCACCACTTTCTCCCAGATTCCGCTTTCCACGCTGCCCCAAAGAGCGTTCAAGGTGATCGCTCGTCGGCTCGCCGAGTTTAGCCACCACACTGGTGCGGTCCTCGCGGCCCGTGAGCCTCAAGGCCGGCAAACGCGGACAGCAAAGGCCCGAGGCGAAGGGCCATTCTTTGGATCGTTGCGGCCCCTACTCTCTCCCCAAGAGGCCGAGGCTGAACAGCCGCGTCTGGTCGAATTGCCTTACCCGTCGCGAGGTCCTTCAATCTCAAAAACGGCCGCCCGATTAGCGGACTTGCATTGGATCGCGGCGGGGTCTACGCCGTTCTGGAGAGCTTTTCGGCTTCGGGCAATAACTCCACAGTCCGCAAGTACGATGCCGATTCGAACGAGCTGTGGGTCCGTCCGCTCGGCGCACTCGGGAACACCGGCTTGCCGCTCCGCGCCGTAACAGCGGATGCCACAGGTCTGTACGTAAGCGGTTCGGCGCGGGGCCCGCTGCCCGGCCAGTGCTATGCCGGAAATGATGACGCCGTTGTGCGCAAGTACGACATCATTTCCGGCGATGAGATCTGGACCCGCGAGTTCGGAACTCACCAGTTTGATGCAGTCGGCGGGCTCGCAGCCAATGCCGCCGGCGTGTTTGTCATCGCCGGGCGAACTTGGCAAAACTCGTGACCAGCCCGCCTGCGGATTGCCGCGGATCGTGAACGAATGCGTCCTGAACGCGGCCGGCCACATTGGCGGTGGCGTCGTGCCCGGCGAGATCGTCACAGTGGCCATTTCCCGACGCGTTACCCGGCTCCTCTTCAACGGCCTGCCGGCGCCGATTTTCGCCGCATCGGACGAAAGCTTGACCGCTCTGGTTCCGTTCGAACTGGCCGGCCAGGCCGCAGTGCAGGTTGAGGTCGAATCCGAAAGGATCGCATTTGACCCGGTGACGCTACCGGTCTTTTCTGACGGGCTGGGCGTCTTCAGCGCTGACAGGTCTGGCAACGGGCAGGCAGCTGTCGTCAATGAAAACGGCAGCCTGAACAGTCCTTCTCATCCGGCGCTGCTTGGCTCGGTAATATCGCTCTATGCGACTGGAACCGCGGCGAACGCGGTTGCAGTGGCCATTTCAAATGAGATTAAGGCCTCCCCTGAAGTCGATGGCGGCGCGGAAGATTATCGGTACTACGCCCCGATCCTCTACGTAGGCGCCGCAGGCGGGCTGATCCAGATCAATGTGCGAGTGCCTGCGGGCGTGCCGTCACGCAGCGCCGTACCGCTGCACATCCTGGCCGGCGGTGTTCCGATCGAGCAATCGCTCACGATCGCGATCGGCCAGTGAGTGTCTCAGACCGCGGGTTTCTTAGCCTGTGAGAACGGCGAAGTGCACAACCGGACAACAGGGGCTGCGCTTCATTGAAGCCTTCGCCGCTGCTCGGTCTCAGAGAGCCAAACTGCTTCGGAAGAGAATACTGGCTACGGAAAAAGAAAGGTCTGCGCTGATCGCTTTTTAAACGCGCGACAGAATGCGCACTGGACGCGACCGGCGAGACGCTGAAAATCTTCGCTCAGCGGAAAGTCAGGACCGAGGGCGCAGTTTGTGGTCCGGCTGACTAAAATACCAGCTTCAACCCCAACTGGATCTGGCGCGGAGCCTGAGTCCCACTGATGATGCCGGCGGTGGGGACGTCCACCGCGGCGGCCGGGAGTAGAAAGTGCGGCGTGTTGAACAGGTCGAAGAACTCGCCGCGAAACTCGACCCTCATGTGCTCCCGGACGGCGAACTCCTTGAAAAGGGAGAAGTCAAAGTTCACTGTTTTTGGGCCTCGTAGAATGTTCCGGCCGGAGTTGCCGAATTGATAGGGGCTGGTTCCCTGCTGTCCCTGAATAACGAACGCTGACTTGTCGAACCACCGGTTGATGCTCTGCTCGGAGCCGCTCAACTCGCCGCTCGCGATGCGAAAAGGCCGGACGGAGCCCGCGGCCCCGGCGTTGGTTGTCGGGTTGGCCACAGTCGGTGTAAACACGTTGCCGCTTTGGAACGTGCTGATGCCGTTGATTTGCCATCCACCCAGAATGAAATTGCCGACCCGTGGCATTCCGCTCAGGAAGTGCCGCCCCTTGCCGACCGGGAGCTCGTAAATGTAGCTAACGATCATCCGGTGGGTGAAGTCGAAGTCGGAGCGGGCCCGCTCGGCGCGCCAGTTGCGCACATCCTGCGGCTGGGCGCTCGAGGCATCGCTGCCGTTGGCCGTGAACGAGCCGTCATCAATGGACTTTGAGAAAGTGTAGGCCCCGAGAATGTAAAAGCCCTGGGCGAATCGCCTTTGCAGCTTGGCCTGCAAGGCGTGGTAGATCGAACTCTCACGGTTCAGCAGCCCCAGAATCGAATTCAGCTTCGGGTTGTACAGCGATCGGGGACCGGGCGGTTCAGCTCCCGGGGGCGCCTGGTTGATGTTTACGCTACCCGTCAGGTGAACGCCACGGGAACCGGCATAGGCCAACTCGGCAAGGAAGTCCAACGGGAGCGCGCGCTGGATGTTGAGGTTCCACTGCTGCATGTAGGGCATGGGATCGCCATCCATGTGGTAGTTGACACTGCCGCTGGGATTCTTTGGGTCGCCTACCGGCAGCGGAAGCCCGTCGGAAACGCGGACAGTTGGCGCGATGAAGCTAAGCTGGGCCGAGTAGTTATTAATAAACGGCTGGTTGGTGCTCAATCGTTCGGTAATAGTGCCCACGGCGGCCGTTTGCAGCAGCAGATAACCGATGCTGTAACCTCCGCGAACCACCGTCTTACCGTCGCTGCTCAGCAGATAGGCAAACCCCAGGTGCGGGCTGAAGTTGTCTTTGTGGGTCCGGATGGTCCGCGCGGAAACTCCGTCCTTGCCGGCCAGCAGCATCGTACCGGTGCGCAGGTCATAGTTGGCCTGCCGGTCGTGTGCCTCGGTGGCGGGTGGGTTCAGATCGTAGCGCACGCCCAGGTTCAGCGTCAGCCGGCGGTTCACCTTCCAGTCGTCCTGGAAATAGAAACCGTACTCTTTGAGGCGCTCGCCCCAGGGCGGGCCGAAATCGCGGCGCGACTGGAATGGGTAGCCAAGAAAGGTGCTCGCCATGGCATCCCCGCCGGCGAACCCACTGCTGGCGGTTGAGAGACTAAGGAAGAAAAACCAGCCGCGGGGCGCTACTGCCTGGCCGATGTTGAACTGGCGGAAGCGAAGCGCGGCGCCCGTCTTGAAGGCGTGCTTGCCGCGATTGAACGAGAAGTTGTCGGTGAGCTGTGGGATGTTGTGAGCCTGGCTGACCGGGATGCCCAGTGGGCCGCCGAAAAACTGATAGCCGATCGGATACATCAGCGGAAAGCCAATGCTGAATGTATCAGTGGGATTGGTGTTAATGCCCGGGATTCCGAGGTCGGGCTCGTATTGCTGACCCACACCATTTCCCGCCACCAACCAGTCGCGCTTCCAGCCCAAAATCAGCTCGTTGACCGTGGATGGGCCGAGCACCCGAGTGTAGTTGAGCGACGCGGTCCGGGATTGGAGCCGAAAGTCTTTTCCGCCGATCAGTTGATCGCTGACGCGCTGGAAGACATCCTGGGTGATGCCCGTATTATCATTGAACGTCAGCACCGCGGATAGCCGGTTGCGTGCGTTGACGTGGTAATCTCCGCGAATGTCGAAGGGGTTTTTGGTGGTGGGGATGCCGGCGAACTTTTGGAAATTGGGCTGGCCGGACGCGATCGTACTCGCCGTGTTCGGCGCCGGTAACAGCGACATCATGAAAGCGGCGGGACGATCAACGACTGCGGTCGGGATGCGGTTGGAGGGGAACGGCGCCCGCGGACTGGTGCGCGGGTCATATATCACTGTGGCCGGCAGCAGCTCCGAAAAATCACCTCGGTCCATGGCCAGGCTTGGGATGCGGTAGCGCCGCAGCGCCTCCTCCCGGATCCTCGTCCCTTGAAAGTCTCCGAAGATGAAAAGCTTGTCTTTGATGATCGCGGCGCCGGCGGAACCGCCGAACTGGTTCCAGGTGTACTTCGGTGCGCTGGGGGCAAAGAAGGGTCGAGCGTCCAGCACCTTGTTCCGCAGGAAGTGAAACAGCGTTCCATGCAGCTCGTTCGTCCCGCTCTTGATGTGCGTGCTGATGACCCCGCTCAGACTGCGGCCATACTCGGCCGAAAAACTATTCGTGATGATCTTGAATTCCCCGATGGCCTCCAGTGACGGAAACGTCCGGATGGCGTCGTTGCCGTGACTGGAGGTGTCCAACCCGTCGATCAGGAAGGCGTTGCCCTCGCCGCGGCCGCCGTTCAGATGGAACTTATTCTGCGTGAAGCTCCCCTGCGGACCCGGCTGAGCCCCTGTGTTCAATCCGATCAGTGTCTGAAAGTTCCGGCCGTTGAGCGGCAACTCGCGAATCTGGGACTCCTCAATGGTTTGCCCGAGACTCGACGAGACCGACTCGACTAACTGTTCGCCCCGCGCCACGACCGTCACCACCTGCTTCTGTTCGCCCGGTTGCAGAACAAAATTAACGACGATGGTCTGGTCCAGAGACAGCACCAAGCCCGCCTTGGCTTGTGGCTGGAAGCCGGCCTGGCTCACTTCAACCCGATAGCGGCCTGGAATCAGGCTACGGCCTACGTAGATGCCGGCGTTGTCTGTTGTCAAGGATCGCTCGACGTTGGTGCCCTCATCGACGATCTTGATCGCGGCGTTGGGCACGCTGGCGCCGCTGGCGTCAATAACCGTGCCGGTGATGTTTCCAGTGCTGATCTGCCCCAGCAGGGCAGAGGGCGCCAGCGAAAGACTGGCGATTAACAGATACACTACGCGCGTCATGACACCTCCCTCTTCCCCGCGTGCCCCTATGCGCGCCTTCTCGACAGCCCGCTGCAACGTGGGGCGGTCCGACATCTTGACGTCTTACTCACCGATTAGTTCTAACAAACTATGCCACCGAGGCCTAGGTGTCAAGGGGGTGCGAGGTCTGTTCCTTCTTCTCCGGCCCGGCATTCCTCCACGTCACACCGTGCGCTCCGAGTCGCAAACGGTGGCCTCCTGGCCGCTTCTTATCAAGACCGTTGTCATACGATATCGACGGTTTGCCGTTGGATGTAACCAAGCTCCTGGCGGGCTGGAGCCAGGGCAAGCAGGCGGCCCTGAATGATTTGATTCCCCTGGTCAGCCCTCCGGAGTGGGACGGGCGCGCGCATTTGTTCGCCAGGCCTCACGGGTAATGCGAAGATCCTTGTGGATACTGGTTGTGCCGTGCCATGAAGGTTGACGAGCCGATCTGGTCATGACTACGGAACGATGGCGTCAAATTGAGAGCCTTTTTTTAGCCAGGCGCTCGAGTGTCCGTTTACGGAACGGCAACTGTTCCTTATTCAAGCGTGCCAGGGAGATGAGGATCTGAGGCGCGAAGTGGAGTCGTTGCTGGCGTGCGATGCTCCGGATCAGCACCTCATTGACTTTCCGACTGTCCTCAATGCGGAGAATCGGGAATCCGAACCCGACATGGCTGGCCGGCGCGTCGGACCGTACCGGATCATCCGCCTGATCGGCCGCGGGGGAATGGGCGCAGTCTACCTCGGCGTGCGGGATGATGACCATTACCAGAAGCAGGTCGCTATCAAGCTCCTGAATCGCGGCATGGACACCGATTTCATGCTGAGCCGCTTCCGGCAGGAACGGCAGATCCTGGCTAACCTGGAGCATCCATTTATTGCCCGGCTGATCGACGGCGGAGCGACTGAAGACGGGCTTCCTTACGTAATGGAGTACGTGGATGGCTGCCGATCACGACCTATTGCTCCGAGAAGAATCTGTCCATTCCCGAGCGGCTCAGGGTGTTCCGGCTGGTCTGCGAGGCCGTACAGTGCGCTCACCAGAACCTGGTGGTTCATCGGGACATCAAACCCAGCAACATCCTGACCACGAAGGAAGGGATTCCCAAGCTTCTCGATTTTGGGATCGCCAAGGTGCTCAATCCGGGAATGCCGGCGGACATGACGCTCACACAGCGCGAACTTCGCATGCTGACGCCCGACTATGCCTGTCCTGAGCAGGTGAAGGGATTGCCGATCAGCACCGCCAGCGATACCTACTCATTGGGCGCGGTTCTCTATGAATTGTTATCCGGGCGACCGCCACACCGGTTTTACATCCGTCTCACTCGCCGATATGGAACGTGTCATCTGCGAGATAGACCCGGATAAGCCAAGCCTCGCCGCAGATAAACAGTTGGATCGGCAGCTTACCGGAGACCTGGACAACATCGTTCTCACCGCGATGCGAAGAGAGCCGCAGCGCCGCTATGCATCGGCTGCGGAATTCTCTGAAGATCTCCGTCGCCATCTGGAGGCACTTCCCATCCTCGCACGGGATGACCGATGGACCTACCGGGCCGGCAAGTTCATCCGGCGCAACCGGCTGATGGTAGGAGTAGCGCTGCTGCTGGCTTTCAGCCTGATAGGCGGGATCGCGGCCACAAGTATCCAAGCTCGCCGAGCGGAGCAGAGATTCCAGATCGTACGTGGGCTCGCCAGGACGATGCTATTTGACCTGTACAACGAAATGGAACGTCTGCCGGGATCGATTTCGTTGAGAGCCTCCACCATTCGGACGGTCGTCAACTATCTGGATGCCCTGGCGCAGAGCGGATCGCAAGATCCGGATCTTGATCTTGAGCTTGCGAACGCCTACGAGCGCGTCGCCAACCTTGAAGGTAATCCGTTCGTATCCAATCTCGGCCACGGTACTGAAGCGTTGACTAACTACCGGAAGGCCCTGACGATGTTTGAGCGGCTCGCCGCCCGCCGCCGTCAGGGCATGCGCGGTCTGATTGACATGCACCTCAAAATAGCGGGAATGGAATCGCTCTTTGGAAACCGCTTCGAATTGATCGACGGCGCTACAGCCGAAACCGTTGGAATCGTTAGCTCCGGCCGACGAGGACGCCCATGGAATGGCTTTCAAGGCTTAAGCGCCCTTGGCCACAGCCGTGTCGTTCTGGATGAGAGTGCGAAGCAGATCAAACGCGACACAGATCTTCTCAGGAAGAACACGAAAGCAGAGCAACTGTCGAGCGGTAGCGAATGAGGGGCAGGCGGGCGCGCGCCCGTTTAGGCTCGCCGCCCGTTGGCATAGCAGCCGATTGATCTCAATACAGGGACAGTCGGCTGCGCCCGGGCAAGCAATGCCGTGTGAGTCTGGAGGGTTTATTTTCTTGCCCTCCGTTCATTGGACTCAATCACACGCTACGCTCCCTTGTGGCCCCGGTCCACACGAAGCTCCTTCTTCGCTCCCGGATTGGCGACTACGCTTGGCGTCGACGATGCACCTACCGCCACTTGGCATACGCGTTTTGACGCCTCTCACCCTGATTTGGCTCTTTGGGACTCGCGCAGGAGTTGGACAATCTCCTCGCGACCTCTTTCGAGCGCGACACGAAGCGGTGTGTAGCCGAATTCGTTGCACGTCTCGATTTGCGCGCTGGCGCTGGACCGAAGTAAAAGATTGATCGTCTCTGGACTGGCGTCGCGTGCGACGCCCATGTGGAGAGCCGTCGATCCATTCACATTCTTCGCTGCGACGTCCGCACCATGCTCCAGCAGAGCTTCGACGGTCTCGTACGAGCCGGACGAGACAGCGCACATCAATGGCGTAACCAGATCGGAACCAGTCGACCCATTTACTGGAGCGCCAGACTCTAGTAAACGCCGGCACAGCTCGGCGTGTCCTCCCTTGGCGGCACCGGCAAGCGCGTTGGTCAACTCGCCCGGTCCCGGGCTTTGGCCGAGCAGCCGGGCAAGGGCGGCCTCGTCGCCTAGCAGCGCTGCGCCGTCAACCCGCTGATGCATTCGCGGTTTGAGGACATCGTCAATGCGCGCATCCCCGGTTGGGTAGTCCAACGCATCCCAGGGGCTACCGGCGTCGATCAGGGACTTAACGACGCGCCCGAATTCGCCTTCCGGATGCCTCTTTTCTACTGTGCAGTCATAAATCGCGAACCCGAGGGCGGCCGAATGGTAGCGCGGGTCGACAAGATCTGTTGGGTGACCACGCGCGAGCAGCAGATCCACGAGATCCGCTGATCCTGACCATGCTGCGTTATGCAGAGGCGAGTAGCCGTGGGTCGTTTCCGGGTAAGCCACAGGGAACCCGAGGTCGAGCATCAGTCTGACCGCTTCGTAATTCTCGTTCGTCTCCCAGCAGTAGCGTGCGAGCAATTCGAGATCGGCGGCGGGAAGGGACGAGACAAGACCAGGATTGCCGGCGGCGATCGCTTCCGCCTCTTTCCGCCGGCCGAGCACACACGAAACCAAAAAGCGCGTGGTCGTGTCGCTGTGCTGGTACAAAACATCGAACAGGGCGCCATGACCCTTCAGTAGCGCGATCTGGTGGGCATAGGAATTGAACGCCAACGTCCATTGATAAATCGTACCGCCTCGACCTTTGTACCCTAGCGGCGGGAACTCAGGTTCTCGGCCATGCGGTGGGTGAGACATCGGCGGTTGGCATTAATGAGCTCCTCGGCGAGGCCGCGGTCGCCTAGCGCGGCGGCCACGAAGATGTCAGGGGTGGCGCCGCGCTCCAGGAGGAACCGTGCTACGTCCGGCGCATCGCCGACTAGCCATTGGGCCGGGGTCGATTCGTGATCTTCGTCGCGGGCATCTACGCGTGCGCCACGTTTGAGGAGCAACTCGGCCGTGGCGACGTCGCGAGAAAAGTGAAGCGGCGTGCAGCCATCGCCACCCTTGGCGTCGATCAAGGAGGGATCCGTGGCGAGCATGTCACCTAGACGATCTATCAGCCCAAGCCCGGCCGCGGCGTGCACGGTGAGGCTCGCACCGCGTTCGACAAGAAGCCTTCCCACGTCCTGCACCACTTCCCGTGTATACAAACCGCGGGCCCACCACTTGGCAACGGCTTCCACGTCGGCTCCCAGGCGCAAAAGCCATTCCGCAGTGGTGACGCTGCGTGCCGTAGTTATCGCCGGACGCAGGTTCGGGGCGTTCAGAAGACCTGGGTGCTCGCGTACCAGCGCGTCGATTGTCGCGACGTCGTCGGATTCCAAGGCGCGAATCAGGAGTGTGCGAGGCTGATTGGGCATCGTAGCTGGTAACAGGCGCCTAACGTCCGATCAATGCTTCCCCGAGGTTACCATCGGGCAACCCGATTTCCTCGTGACTCAGCGTACCAGGAATGCGAGCCCTCCCGTAACGCGGTTCGCTTCCTTCATGGACTGTTGTGCGTCCGAGAGCTCCTCGCGCTGCTCTCCACAAACCCACGTCAACCCTCCTCCGCCGGCCACATGATTCGCGCGATCGCACCTGTCATCTGCTTCCATTTCGACTCCTCCGCCGCGAGTTGTTTCCTGCCGGCAGCGGTGAGCCGGTAGTACTTGAACTCACGCTTCAGATCCTTCCCTGCGGCCTCCCACTTCGCCGCGATCCAGCCTTTGCGTTCGAGCCGATGTAGGCCAGGATAGAGCGATCCGTGCTCGACCTGCAGCAGGTCGTCGGTGGTCCGCTGGATATGCTTCGCGATCTGATGGCCGTGCGCTGGGCCAAACAGCAGCGTCCGCAGGATCAACATGTCCAGCGTTCCTTGCAGTAACTCGATTCGGTCGGACCGTTCCTTTGCCATGATGTCAGTAGATATTCTACCCAGCTTTCGGCTTTGCTGGGCAGATGCCCTGCATTGTCGCTCACGGCCGGTTACTGCGAGCCCGCTCTCTACCAAGAACGACTGGTGGCCGCCGGCATGCCCACATCGGCGTAGCTTGAACATCACTCCCGTGAAGTCCCTTCACGTCAACTGGACTGGAAACGTTCGCGCTTTCGCTATGGCTCTCGAACCAGGCGGGTCCGGCAGAGGGGATCGTAGGCGATACATCTTCCGCCGGTGTAAACTCTCCTCATGGTGTTCAGCAAGCGTCTTCGCGACGGAGTTCGACGCGGAGAAATCACTTGCAGTGTCCGGATATGGACGCGTCCTCACGTCAAGGTTGGTGCCCGGTACCGTATGGAGAACGGTGAGATTTTGGTGGATTCGATCACGCCGATCGGTTTTCCGGATATCACTCCAGAGTTGGCGCGAGAGTCGGGTTTCCTGGGTGTGGTCGATCTGCTCAAGGTTGCGAAGCGCGGTAAAGGCGAGAATATCTATCTAATTCGGTTCCACTACGTGCGTCCACGCATCAAGGGGGCAGGTCAGCGCAAGCCTGCCTGAAAGGGTGCTACTAAGCCTGACCGCCGTGCTTAAAGGCCTATCCCCGACGTTGGATCTCCTCGGTAACATGATTGCATGCCGTATGGGAAAGCGAATGTCCGACTCGCGACGGTCCAAGATGCCCGCGCTATCGCCCAAGTTCATGTAGAGAGCTCGAAGTCAACATACAGGGGAATCGTCTCAGAGAATCTCCTTGATCGCTTGTCCGTTGAAGACCGCACACGATTTTGGAACGAGACGCTCACAAAGCCGGAGGCTCCGTTGGTCACACTCGTGGGGTTGCGTGAGATCCGGTCATTAGGTTTTGCTTCGATGGCCGTTTGGGTATTAGCCTTGAATCCATCGAGGAAGTTCTATGAAGCCCTCGGAGGGAAAATACTTGCCGAGCAGGAGATCGAGCGCGGTGGCGAATCGTTCGTGGAGATTGCGTACGGCTGGAGCGATTTGAGCAGGTTTCGGGCATGATTGCCAGTTCCAGCTTGGCTCGCATCGCTGTCGGCGAACCGTCGGCAATCCGGAAGTTGACCTCCAAACCGCGTTCCCAAAGATTAAGCCGCCCACAATCGCGGCATAATCCGCTCGGGGAAGACGCTCCCGTTAGCAACTGATCCCCTTATCCGACGGCTCGCAGGGGGGGCAGTGGCTGTAGCAGAGTTCGTTTTTCCGCGCAGTCAGGTTATAAATGGAACCAAAGGCCGGTTCGACAGGCCAGCGCAAAGCGCACCCTCCGAAAGATCCCGAAATCCAGTCCTCAGACCATTGGCCGGTTTAAAACGACGACTCGGCCGCATGCCGTTTTCCAGCATCTCCGCCATCCGCTAGCGTGTTTCTCTTTGTGGACGCCTACTTAGGTTAGGCGGCGTGACTCGAAAGTCCGGCGGAATCGAAGTAGAGCAACGATTGCAGTGATCGTAGCTGATCACTCGCGTGATCCTCCAGGCTCCGTCCTTATTCTGCCAGAGGTGAGTGAAACGGGCAACGCCGCTGCCGTCACCGCACTTGCCGGTCGTCTCTGTACTCTTTGGGTCGCAGAAGAGGTGAATTCCCGTTTCAACCGCGCCATACCCCCTCAACGGATACACGGCGAGCGTCCCAGGAACAAGATCCCGGTGCACTCTGCCGCAGACATTGTTCTTCACGGCTTCGACGGTCGCCTGCCGCCCCACGCTCAACCCGCTTTGATCGTGATAAAACTCAAGGTCCTCAGCTAAGAACGACGCGAACTTCGCGAGATTGCATTTGTTATAGGCATCGAAGACTTCGGCGTCGAGCGCCGTGATCTTGCTCGTAAGGTCATCCGGTGACGCCGTGAGCAGTGGCAAGAGGGCCAGAATCAGCGTGATCATATGGCTTCTTTACGTCAGGAGGAATCAGAAAGTTCCGCAAGCTTCTTGGGCGCAGTGTCGTCGTGCTGTGAAGAACCCTTGTGCCGAGCCGTCTTGAACGGGGGAAGACACCGGTTAAGTCCTTGTGGTATCGTTCACCGACAGGAGAACTCTGAATCACGGCACGTGTAGCGCGATTTCTGTCCCTGGTTAGCCTGCTCCTTACGATGGGTGCAGTGGCCCAGGAGCAGCGCCCTGAAGGCCCATCCGATTCGCCTTGTAATCGCCATCGGACCGAGCGGACTTCCGGCGTGATTCCGTGCTGCCTCGAAGGATAAGTTCTTCGCCTGCAATCGCCTTGCGGGTTGCAAGAAACCTGCCCTACAGCAGACCGCGTCCAATGCCTCAGGAGGGTAAGAAATGTTCAGGAAATTGAGAGTTCCCCTGTTGATTCTTGGAACGACCCTCACGCTGTTAGGTTCGGGATGCGCGGTGCGAGATCAGCGCTCCAGTTTCAGCGTTTCAGTGCGGTCTGGCCCAAGGCACTACCCGAATGGCTACTACGACAGATGGGGATATTGGCACCCTTACCGCTACCGCTATTACGATCGGTGGTATCGATAGTGCGGCCTTCCGATGCTCGTGCAAGTTGGTTAATCGGTTCTGCTGACCTCACGACAAACGGCGGATAGGGGGTCCGCAAAGCCGCTCCATCAGGTACAGCTTGCCGATGAACTCGCCTTCCTGAGAAAGAAGGAGGCATCTGCTCCGAGCGGCGCAGGACTGTAGCGTTGGCACGGCAGCAGGCAGGCTCCTGTTCACTGATGCCGTTTTGGTTTTCACGTCGCGTCTCGCTTCTTTACTGAGAGCGAAGGTCGATGCCGGCCGTTTCAACCGTGTTGGCCCGACGGGCGAATTCCTGCTCGGTCTTGGTCTGAGGGACAGCCAAGCCATCCCGCGAACCCGCGGTCCAGACCTTCGAGAGAAAGTACTGGTTGCCGTAGCGGGTAAATTGCAGAATCCCCTGTGGGGGCGCGTCCCGCAGCGAACGCGGGTTACGATCCGTGCCGCGGCCGCATGGTCGCCGCCCTGCTGATGCATGACGAGCAGTGCGGACTGGCGTTGAAAGCGATATTCTCCAGCGGGCATCAGCTTGTCGCCGAACTGGAAATCGAAGGGGATTTTCGCCGTCAGGTCCATGCTTTGGGCGAACAGCCCGAAAGAAGGAACCGCGGCAAACAGCACTGCTGCAAGAACGTAACGTTTCATGGTGAACTCCTTTAGTTTTTTCGAACTTTGGAGGCGATCGAAAGAGGCTTAAGGTCTCACCTAAGTAAGCGGCCCTTCCGGAAAACTTCGCCATCTCGCTCGGGACCAGCCTCCGGAACAGCGTCAATCAAAAGATTTGCTAAGGATCGCTGCGTCCCTCCTGAACCGCACAAACGCTCTCGGCTTCGAGGGCCGCTGAGCTTGGAGCAAACGAGGCTGCTACTTGATCTTGTAAACGCGATCGCCCTTCTCATCCTTCGAGGACTCGATCTTGATGCCGTGCTTCTTGCCGGCAGTGGAGATGATGCCCCTGGCCGAGTGGGCCTGCCAGCCGGCGGCTTTCATGATCTCGGCTAACGTCGCGCCTGGGCTCGTCCGATCATCTCCAGGATCTTCGCGGTCTTGCTCTCGGCGCGGGGAGTGCCGGGCTTCTTGGCCTGCGTGGGCTTGGCGGCTTTCTTGCCGACCTTAGCTACCTTCTTCGGCGCGGCAGCCTTGGGTTTGGCACCCTTGGGCTTTCTGGCCCTTGGGTGCGCCCTTATTGGGGTTGACCCCCTCTTTCGAGGCTGCCTTGTCTGGCGCGACGTGCGCGCCCTGTGCCGCAACGTGCGCGGCTTTGTCGGTGGTGGTGGTTTCTGTGTTGGTCATGTTCGTTTTGGTCCTCTCTGCGCGTTCCGCGCACGACGATTCATCACTCTGGTCGCAGGGAAAGGCAAGAGAATTCGACGGAGGAAAGAAACAGAAACGTAGGCGGATGTTTTGGGGGGCTGGCGGGCATCGTCGTGTGTTCGCTTCAGTTCGACGCGGCGGGCCACAAGGATTTAGCGGCCAGCGCGTTGGCAACATCGCCTACGCTATTAGTTCGCCCGGACGGCTGCCACCTGGAGGCATCCGCCATCTGCGGGAGCGAAGGCGTACGTTGCGGGCGATTGCGACCGAACTCAACTCCACCGGCTGGCTCACGCGCCGGGCACCGCTTGGCGGCTGGAACACGTCGCGCGGATTCTAGGCTCTCCAAACCAGACCAAGCGTCGTTCCATTCAGATTTGCGCCAAATAAATTCAGAAAGCGATGTAAGAATGTTGATCGCGAGTGACTGCCTTTGATTGTGGGGCAGGATGAACTGTACCAGGAAGCTGCAGCAACTTACGGTGCGGCGCTTGACCGGCTAGCGAGTGCTTACGAAGCCGATGCGGACAAGCGCCGCGACCTAGGCCAAGAAATTCACCTCGCGCTGTGGGGTAGTTTCGCAGGCTGGAATGAGCAGTGCTCGTTGCGTACCTGGGTTTACCGAGTCGCGCACAGCGCGGCAACGTCCCACGTCATCCGGCAGCGCCGCGCCAACGCCCAGACGCTGGTCAGCCTGGAAGAACTGGAGCACTTGCCGGATCGCAGCAGGCTCTGGCAGAACCAGAGCGTGGAGGCTGTTCAAATGTCACTCGAAGAGATTCGGCAAAAAGCAGAGAGATTTCAAAAGACGATTCGCAATCGCAATCTCAGGGAGTATGTGGCGGCGGCGTTTGTCTTTGTCGGATTCAGCTACTTCATGTGGCGATTCCCCGGGACGCGTTTGGGGGCCGGTCTCCTGCTGGCCGGCACCGCCTATGTGCTGTACCAACTTCACACAAGAGGTTCAGCTAAAACCGTTCCGGAGTCCCTGGCCTTGGGTACCTGCCTCGAGTTTCACCGGCGGGAACTGGAACGCCAGCGCGACTTGGCGCTCGACGTCTGGAAATGGTATCTGCTGCCATTTGTTCCCGGTCTGCTCGCGTTCGTTGCCGCGCCGCTCATGCATCAACCGCCCGAGAAATGGATCGGAACGGCGCCCGTCATTCTCTTGTGGGCCGCAATGTTTTACGCCATCTGGAGATTGAACAAGCGCGGGGCTAACAAGCTGCAGCGCCAAATCGATGAGTTGAATTCCACGAATCGGGAGGGGCTATGACGCTTGTCGTATTTCTCGGCTGAAGCCTAAGCACGGACTTCACAAATATGCTCACGCATCAGAGGCGATCGCAGTTTCCGGTAATCGGATTTGGGGCTCGCTTCACCGCAGGCAACATCCTCGCGATCAGCCTTTTTCGTCTTTGTGGGTCGCCGGGTTAGATCCGCTGACCGGGTCGCGGCACGCAATGCAACAACTGAATCGCCGTGGAACTGGCGCCCTCGCCGTACCGTATGTTGATGCCACGCAAGCAGGTCGATCAGCAGTGGAGCCAATTCCCAACTCTCGGGCTCGATCCTCGCGGCGGCTCGACCACTCGTGGAGCGTCACCGGACCGAAGGTAACCAGTGCATCACCCTAAGCGGCAGAACGCACCGAAGGCGCCGATTCCGACGGAGTTTTCCCTCGCGCGGCGCTATGGCCCGGAGCTGATCGCAGCAACACGTTTCGCCTAGCGGAATCTTCGACCATGGACGGGTCGATTTCGATCGCGCGGCCTACCAGGCTGTTCTCCAAGGCATGCAGGTATCCCTTTTGTAAGCGCGTTGACATCACAAGGGCCTTTCCCAGCGACCTGATGGGCCATCATCAGCCCAGAGACGGCCATGGCCGTGCGAGTTTGCGCGCCGTACGGAGGTTCGCCGGTGGTACTCATATTGCAGTCTCTCCGCTGCGCTCGGGGCGATGGAGCCGCCACCAGCGTCTGGCATCGGCCTGGGTCCATTCCGGCACATCGGCACACGCCACGAGAAGTGCGTCCAATTCTGGCGCGGTCTGCGGTCGATCCTCGCGCTTCTTTTCGAGGCAGCTCAGCACTACGCGCTCTAGCGACGGCGGAATCGGCAACTCAGCTCGTTGCGACGGCGGCTCAGGCTTCAGGTCGATGTGTGCAAGGGCCATGGAGATCGCGGACGAGGAGTGGAAGACCAGCGTCCCGGTCAGCAGGTAATACGCCACGCAGCCGAGGCTGTAAATGTCGGCCCGCGCGTCGATTATCCTCCTCCGCCAGAGCCTGTTCGGGTGCCATGAAAGCGGGTGTGCCGAGGCTCTCGGCTTGGGCGGTGAGCCTTGATTCCCCGTTGTTGTACAGCGCCTTAACCAGGCCGAAGTCGAGGAGCTTGACGAAGTCGGCCCTTTTGCCCATTCGGCAGATGAACATGTTCCCGGACTTGACATCACGTTGAACCATACCCGCGGCGTGAGCTTCTTCCAGAGATTCGCAAGCCTGCCGCAGCATCGAGATTACTCTTCCCGTCGGCTGCGGCCCGTACTGCTCGACCAGCGTCTCCGCGTCCAACCCATCGAGTAACTCCATGACATAGTACAAAGAACCGTCATCGGAGCGGCCAAAATCGTAAAGCTCAACGGTATGCGGCGAGCGCAATGTTGCCATGGCCGCCGCTTCCAGTTCGAAACGACGATGGATTTGGCGCCACCCATGCGAATCGGTGAGAAGGCCGGGACGCACGAGTTTCACGGCGGCATTGCGCCGCAGAAGCTTGTGACTGGCGCGGCGGTATGGGCGAAGTATGGCGCGCCCCAGCAGCGCCTCAAGTTGATATCTGCCGAGCTCCTGCGTGCGGCTCAACTCGTGCTGCATCTGGTGGAGCCGCCTGCTGAGGAAGGGCGTCCAGGCGGCCATGAAGAAGGCCACCAGCGAGTGGCTGGCCACCTGGTTCCAGGATGCAGGCGGATAGCCCAGAGTTCGCGCCCCTAACAGATGGGCGCAGGGAAGCATCGCGGCGGAGAGGAACGCCGCGGTGATACTCTTCCAGGGCCGGCTGGGAACCACGCCCCGCCGGGGAGGGGTTATTGTCTTCGTTAACTGCGTCTCCGCGGCGCCATCGCCTAGCGGTCGATTCCGACCACATCGATTCGTGAGGCCCTACGTCGTAAGTACACGGTGACCGTGCCGGGACAGGCCACGCGTACCGGCGAACCCTTGGTCTTCAGGAAGTAAGCATCCCGTCTGAATTCGGACGGAACCAGCCTCTGAATCATTTTTCCCTCCCCCTAGCCGGATCTATCCGGTGTTACTTCGCCCTCGAAAGGGTTTGAGCGAATTACGGTAGCTGCGCCGCGCCAATCCAGGCCTACATCCGAGAAGAGACGTACCCTGCTTCTTTTGTTGGACGCTTTGGGAGAATGCCGGCGGGACTCGACCTCGGGACAGTGGAGGTCGGCAAGGTCGCTGATCTCGTACTTCTCGAAGCCGATCCTCTGGCAGAGATCTCAAACACAAAGCGCATCGCGGCCGTCGTTGCTCACGGAGAGCTGATCGAGAAGCCGGAACTTGACAGGATGCGCGAGCTGAGTCGCTGAGCGGCCAGGCCGAACATCGCCGGGCGTCCCTTACCGGAAACATCGCGAACGACGAAGTGTAGTTTGAATTCACGTTGCCATGTAATCGGCTTGTGCCAGGCAGGCGGGCCCCTAACGGCGTTCTGGAAGTGACATCGCGTGACCACTTGGCCCGCAACGCGTTTGTCTCGGGCGGCCACGAGGCCACCGTTTGCTCCCCGGCGCGCCCCTTGTGGCGTATAGGAAAGCCGCCGGGGAAAGAAGGCTGTCCCGCAGGGAGCCGGTCGTGATGGGACACGAGTAAACCCGCCCATATCGCTACTCTGGTTCGGGCAGGCTTTCCAGTGCGAATTAGCCCCAAGCGGCCTCCAGGCCGCCTTTCTTGTCGCTCTCCCGTGCGCTGGGCGATGCCGTGGGCTCTGTGGAGCGATTTGGTGGCGTCGTTTGATATCTCGCCTGCGGGCGGATTGGTGTCACGTCACCAACATGGCTGCGATATCGGAACAGAGCTGGCGGCGACCGGTGAACGCACCAAGGACCCGCTGAGCTATAAGGTGTCCTTTCGGTGAGGCTGCGTAGCGCGATGGCGGGGCCTATTTCACGTGAAAATAGGTCAGCGTGGAGATCGGCTCAAGGGGGGCGTGTCGGCGCGGCGCGGCCTGTTCCCTTCGGC
>JACXTT010001989.1_pt1 | contig 33177 bp, 27 predicted proteins | sample 9270951 | NCBI WGS metagenome assembly JACXTT01 (sample SAMN15532306, study PRJNA645909) | rock metagenome | isolation source: weathered quartz diorite | place: Puerto Rico | collected 2017-06-21
AGAGGCGTCACGAATATGGAAATATTAAGAAAGAAAAGTTTGAAAGTTGACCGCCGGCAGTTCGAGGGAATCGTCAAGAACCTGGTTCGGGCAACGCCCGTCAAGCGCGAGACGTGAAGGTCGGCAAGAAGAAGCCCGCGAAGTTAATCCATCGCAGAAGGGAGATCTTCATTTTAATTCGCTATTCCATTTTACCGACTTACCGAATTGGAGCCAAATCAAATGCTCTTTGCCTTGATGGGAACTGGACCATCGTTCCTTGGGGTTGCGTAGCAGGCGATAACTGCGTTCCAAGTGAATTTGATTGCCTAGTGTGCTAAAAAGTCCATCCGCCCCTTTTTCGCCTTTTGCAGCATGAACCACAATCGCATCTGGAATCGCGCCCTCCATGAGTTCCGGGTCAAGATCTGGATTATCTCCGCTCTGAGGTCCAAATGGAGAGCAGCCAGAATCTGAACCAGCTAGTTGAACCATGACACTCGCCAATGCCTCGGTTTCCTTTGGAGCAGAAACGTAAAGGACGCACGGAATTCCATGCATGTCGCGCCCAAATGAGCGAAATGCTTGAAGCATATAGATTAAATTAGGAAATACAGCATCAGTAGTTGAGATGTTGTGCTTTCTCCACTCCAGATCCTTTTGCAGTTTGGCGTTGGTCGCCGATAAGCTGTTATTTTGCACGACCAAAGTTTGGTGATCGCCGTAGATTGTAGATACTGTAAAAAACGCCCAAGCAGATACGACCAATGCGATCACGCCACCGGCCAAAAGAATGCTAGCCAATAGAGATTCGCGGAGGGCACGCGAGAGCGGTTTTATCTGTTTATCTTGTCGTAGCTGCCACCACCGGGCAAGGATCGGAGATGCCCATCCAACTATGGCGATACCTATTGTCCACAGAATAAATCCAAGCGTGCTAGTGCTAGTCGCCCTGGTCATGGCATTCCATGAGCGGCCAACTAAATTAAGCAGGTGAATATGCCACACGACACACACCTCCACCACACGCTGAGAGCGTTGACTTGTGTGCGAGTCGCTACGCTATTATGCTTAGTCAAACTCGCGGCCCCGCACGGTCCGATCCGCCAGATCGGGCTTTTTTATTTAGGCCGAATGAAGGGTGTAAAAGCGTTCTCTTCTACCAGTTGTGCATAAGGCATCCCGCCCGCTAGCGCTATCCGCCGCGCCGAACAGGTCAGGCGCTTTCCGATTGTCGAACCGGAAAGAGAACTCATTCAAGTAGCTTGCAGGTGCTTTAACGAGACCTTGCGGAGTATGGCTGTGACTATTCCGCGGTGACTCCCTTCAAGAACCGATAGTAAAAATCCACGCCTCGATAGAACCCTTCCACCGACTCCCGCTCATCCTTTCCATGTGCCCGGATGTCATCCCGGTCGTAGGCGACGCCCGACACTGCATAGGTCGGCATGCCGGCGGCGTTGGTGTAGACACCGTCGGAAGCGCCGGTGCTCATGCTGGGCAGGACCGGAATTCCCGGCCACATGGCGGCGACAACTTTTTCGAGCGGATCGAAAACCTCTTTTCGCGGCGCCGGCGGCACATAGCTGTGGCGATCCGAGCCATGATCCAGTAGCTGGTTGTTGTTCTCGCGGAATTGCACTTTCACTTTCGGATCGGCGACAGCCTTTTCCAGCGCCAGCCGGATTTCTTCCAGCGAATGCCCCGGCAGGATGCGGCAATTTATGTTGGCCTGTGCGCTCTGCGGCAGGGCGTTGTTGGCGTGACCTCCGTTCAGGCGCGTGGCCACGCAGGTGGTATGCATGAGCGAGTTATCCATCGCATCTTTCGAGAGGCGCGCCACCGCTTCCATGTCCGATGGATTTTTCAGGATCGCCTTGATGTCCGAAGCGCGCTGTCCGGTTGCCACCATGTGTTCGTAGTACGCGCGAGTAATGTTATTCAACTCGAATGGAAACTGATACTGCGCAATCTTCATGAGCGCCGCCGACAATTCATAAATCGCATTCTCGGGTTTTGGCAGGGAACTGTGTCCGCCGGGATTCGTTGCCGTTAAAACGAAGTCGCCATACAGTTTTTCAGTCGCGTTTACGTCCATGAATGTGGGCTTGCCGTGATCCAGCAGCACGCCGCCGCCATCGTGATTGAGGACGAACTCGGCATCGATCAATTCGCGATGATTCTTGAGCAGCCAGTCCACGCCGTTCGAAGTGCCGCCTTCTTCGTCCGCAGTCATTGCCAGGATGATGTCACGGCTCGGCACGTAGCCTTCTTTCTTCATGCGGATCAGAGTGGCCGACATGATAGCGTCTCCATCTTTCATGTCGGTCGTGCCACGTCCGTAGAAATAGCCGTCCTTCTCGACGAACTCGAACGGATTCGTCGTCCAGTCCTCGCGCCGGGCCTCCACCACGTCGAGGTGGCCGATCAGCAGGACGGGCTTGTGCTTGCCCGATCCATGCAGACGCACGACGATATTCTTCTTCCGGTCATTCGGACCGAGGATCTGGATGTCGGCGGGCGGGAATCCTGCGTCGCGAAACCGCTGCGCCATCGCTTCCGACGCGGCCGTGACGCTACCGACCGAGTCGGTGGTGTTGATTTCAATCAGTTGCTTGAAGATGTCGTGGGCCAACTGGCGCGTGGAGGCGTCGTTCAGCTGCGCCGAAGCCAAAATGGCAAAGAAGAATAGGAATACAACCAACAAAAACAATTTGGGCCGATTCAACTTGAGTCTCCTTGGATACGGGGAAGTCGCAGAAAACACTACCAGATGACGATTGAAAAGCACAAAGGTCATCGACGCCTGCAATTCACAGCACGAATCGCCGGCCGCGCGCTCCAATTTTCCACGCAAATTTTCCTCTTTCCTCTTGACGAGAGAAATAAAATCATGGCATCCTAAAGTATCTTCTCCAGAAAGGACGCCCAATGGCGATTAGCACAACCCATAACGTGCTGCAGATGCCAGAACGGTCCGTACAGGATCGACTGTGCCTCGGGGCGTCGTTTGACTTCGTCAGTTAGTAAGTCAGCAACACTCCCAACGCAGACTCAACCATAACTTTGCTGGGTGGCGCAGGCCACGGCTACTTCGACTGTTAATCGACCACTGCCGCCGCCGAAGGTTCCCCCAGCGTGAAATTGGCAGGCGCCAATCGACCGCAAAACGGCCAATGGCAGGCCTGTTGCACGAAATCCTGAGCCGTATTGTTTGAGGCGACGGATGCTGTACACAGGGTCGGTGGCGATGGCCACGGATACTTCTTAGGGAGCCCGCGAGGGCCGAGGTTCGACTCCTCAATTACCGTGTCCGCATGTACCCCGACCAGAATTTAGAAGTAGTAATTGAAGTCGCAGGCCTGAGGCCTAACACCTAACACTTAAGACCTGAGACTTGATTTCACGCCGGTGGTGAAGAGAAGAGTTACTTCGCTGCAAACGAAGACGTGCAGGGTAAGCGAACCCTGCCGAGGTGCAGCAACCCGCGGGACGGGGGCGCAGCCCCGAAGTGCCAGGTACCGCGGACGATGCGACCTCGAGTCGCTCTCTTCTCGTATGTTCCCCGGCGGATTGAGCTAATAACCCCGGCCGAGCGCCGGTTAGAAAAACGGTATATGCAGACAATCGTGATGAAGAAAGCCGCGCTGCGGGACGAAGAGTCCCTCTGCCATGCGTGCTACTGGGCGCATATCCAGAAGGGTTTTCGCGAAAGCGAAGAGGCCGTCTTCTGCTGTTTCAGTAGACTTCGCGCCGTCCCCTTCAAGGTCGCGGACTGCACGGATTTCAGCAACAAGAACCTGCCCACGCGCGAGCAGATGGAGAGTATCGCTTTGATCATCCCGACGAAGCCGGCACGCAAGGCCAGCGGGTTTGCTGGCGTGGGGTTTGCAGGCGATCAGGAAAGGGAAGAGGTGGAAGACAACGAACTCGTCTCAATGACCGAATGACTATGATCGGGATCTTCAAGACCAGTCAGCGCTTGTTGGAGGAATCTTTTGCTGAACCGGCGGAGAGGGAAAATCCAATTCGACGATTCGTTGCAGGAGGTGGCTCCATTAGCTCGCGAATAGCCTCGATGAGTTTCTGGATGTTGCCGTCGTGGCTTTCGACTCGTTGCTCGAGTTCGGCCAGTTTCGACATGATTTGCTGGTTCGCGGCTAAGGCTTCGCGCATGCGCACAAAGGCGCGGACCACGAATATGCTCATGTCGTCCGCGCGCTCGGAGTTCAATACTGACGCGGCCATAATAGCGCCGTGCTCAGTGAAAGCGTTGGGCAGGTAGCGCCTCCCGCCATGGCTGGAACTTGAGGTCACAATTTGTGACCTCAAGTTCGCCGCTTCTTCTGCGGAGAGTTGCACGACGAAATCGTCGGGGAAGCGCCGGGCATTGCGCTTGACCTGCTGATTCAGCTGCTTTGTAGAGACTCCATAGAGTTCAGCAAGGTCGGCATCGAGGATGACACGCTGACCGCGAATGAGGTGGATCTTGGAGTCGACGCGTTTGGCGAGCACCGTGATTTGCTTGCCCATATATGCTTTCGAGGTCGCATTTTGCGATCTCAAGTTAACTTAGCAGTATATCGCGCTGCTGTTAATGCAAAGGAGTCGTTAGTACTAACGGCTTTCAATGTGATCGACAGCGGCATGATTCAGTTTCGCCGGTGGCGAAGACAACGGTTCCTTCGATAATCCGACGGTCGCGGGTTCAAATCCCGCCACGGCAATAAGCCGTGTAGCTCAGCCCGGAAAGAGCATCGGAACAAATACTGTCGTCGCTCATTTCGCCGGCGATATTTCGAACGCTGGCAGAGAGCAGCTAGCAGCAAGGAGTCACTAACATGACGCGTCTTAATTTACTCAATCTCGGCTATGGCCCACGCACTCACGAAGGCGCCCCTGCCCGCAACCTGACACCGGAGTTCCAGCTCCGCCGGTCGGTGCTGGCCTGCCTGCTCTGGGAGTCGCAGTTCTACGAGGACGGCATCGAGATCGCCGGCCGCATCGCCGAACTGGTTCCCAAGGTTCAGGCCGAGAAGGTGGCCGCGCTCGCTGTCGACGCGCGTGAACAGATGAAGCTCCGTCATGCCCCGCTGCTTATCGTCCGCGAGATGGCGCGTCATGCTACGCATCGCCGTTTCGTGGCCGAGACGCTTGAGCGCGTCATCCAGCGTGCCGACGAACTCGCCGAGTTCGTCGCCATTTACTGGAAGGACGGACGCGTGCCGCTCTCCGCTCAGGTGAAGAAGGGACTGGCGGCGGCTTTCCCGAAGTTTGATGAGTATCAGCTTGCCAAGTACGACCGTGGCGGGCCCATCAAGCTGCGGGACGTGCTCTTCCTTTCGCACGCCAAGCCGCGTGATGCAGCACAGGCGGGCGTCTGGAAGAAGCTCGTCTGGGGACGTCTCGCCACGCCCGACACCTGGGAGGTGGCGCTGTCCTCGGGTGCCGACAAGCGCGAAGCCTGGGAGCGTCTGCTCCGCGAGCAGAAGCTGGGCGCGCTCGCCCTGCTCCGCAACCTCCGCAACATGCGCGAAGCCGGAGTAGAGGAGTCGCTCGTGCTCGAAGCGCTCAGCGCGATGAACGCATCGCGCGTGCTCCCGTTCCGCTTCCTGGCAGCGGCTCGTTACGCGCCGCACTGGGAAGAGGCACTCGAGCAGGCGATGCTCAAGTCGGTTGCGGGACAGCCGAAGCTTCCGGGCCGCACCATCGTGCTGGTGGATGTCTCCGGCTCCATGACCGCGCCGCTCTCGAAGCGCTCCGACATGCAGCGCACCGACGCGGCCTATGGTCTCGCGGTGCTCGTGCGTGAGATCGCAGAGAAGGTTGCTGTGTACTCCTTCTCGGATCGCGTTGTTGAGATCCCGGCGCGTCGCGGCTTCGCTTTGCGCGACGCCATCGACGCGTCGCAGAAGCATAACGGCACGCTGCTCGGCAACGCGGTCGAGTGGCTGAACAAGGGCGAGCGCTACGACCGCCTGATCGTCATCACCGACGAGCAGGCACACGATAACGTTCCCTCGCCGAAGGGCAAGGGATACGTGATCAATGTGGCGTCATACAAGAACGGCGTCGGCTACGGCAAGTGGACGCACATTGATGGCTGGTCGGAATCGGTCATCGAGTACATCTGCGCGCTGGAGTCGCCCGCCAACGGCTGGGTCAACTGATCCAGTTCGAACCTCAACGTAGAGACGCGGCTTGCCGCGTCTCTCTTTTAACGAACTATGAGGCGCACGTATTGTCCAACCCCGAACCCATCCCGCTCTACCGCGACGGCCGCCACTACGACGCTCTCAACCGCAGTCTTGCGCTCGCTGACGCTCCGTTCTACCTGGAAGAAGCGAAACGAGCGCGCGGCCCGGTATTGGAACTCGCCTGCGGTACGGGGCGCCTGACCATCCCGATCGCCCAGAGCGGAGTCGCAATCGTCGGGCTCGACCAATCGGTGTCAATGCTTTCCTACGCCCTCAGTAAGGCCGCGGATGCAGACGTTAATATCGCCTGGGTCGAGGCTGACTGCCGTCAGTTTGAGCTAGGACGCAAGTTCGCGTTGATCTTCATGGCGTTCAATTCCATGCAGCATCTGCACGACCCTATGTCGCTGACGGCGCTATTTGACAACGTGAGGAGGCATCTGGCCGAAGGGGGAAGGTTCATCTTCGACGTGTTCAATCCGAGCATCGCCCTTCTGAACCGCGATCCCAACCAGCGGTACGTGGATCGGCAATACCAGGATCCCGATGGCCATGGCACGATCACGATCGAGCAAACCGCGGTTTATGACGACGCCGCGCAGGTCAACCGCATCACTTGGTACTTCAGTCTTCCCGGCGAGAAGGACTTCCGCGTGGAACAACTCCCCATGCGATGCTTTTTTTCACAGGAACTGGACTTGCTGGTGCGCGCCAACGGCTTCGAGATCGCAGAGAAGTTTGGCAACTTTGAGCGCAAGCCGTTCGCCAGCGGAGATATGAAACAAGTGGTGGTATGTAGGAAACAAGCGTAGAGACGCGGCTTGCCGCGTCTCATTGCCCCGCGGCTGGGGAGTTCGAGCTCACAGGACTCCGCACCAGCGCCAGCGCGGTCACATCATTGTGCGTGGGAACAGTCCGCACAAACTGCTGCACGGCGCGCAGAATGGTCAAGCACAGCTCCGGCGCATTGTATGGTAGAGCCCTTTGCAGGCTGCCTCTTGCGCCTTCCAACCCGAATTCTTCTCCCTCGCATTCCGCTTCCACCATTCCCCGGGAGACGACCAGAAGAACCGCACCCGGCGTCAAGGCGCAAGTGGACGCGCTCCGAGTGGTGTGAGAAAAAAGGCCGAGCGGCAACCCGGTGGCCTCAAGCGACGTGATACCCGTCTGATCTCGTAGCAGAGCGGGAGTGTGGCCCGCGTTGGCGTAGCACACCGTACCGAGATCCTCGTTGTAGCAGCCGATGAACGCCGGGCAGCTGCGTACTCCGGCACAACGCAGGATCGTCCGGTTGAGCTGCTGGGAGAGTTCGATCATGGCTACCGGTTCGTTGATGTCTTCCTCTGCAAAGAGCTCAGGTGCGATCGTTCGGAACGTTCTCTGGGCGGCGATGAGGATCTCGCGAGTATCCTCGCGACGACCGGCGATGTCGAACAATCCGAAGAGCACGCGGGATGGACTTGCTCGCAGGAATTCGTAAAAGTCTCCTGCCATCCGCAAACCGTGATAGATGGCCGCGATCTCGGCGTGCCGGAGGGCGGGCACATCGGAATGCAAGGGGTTGGTGAGAGGGAGCGGCGCCGGACGGCGGAATAGGCGGTGAGCGAAGCTCAGAGATGGCGACTTCAGTGCGCGAATCAGATTGGTTGTGACTGGCATTGGTCGACCACTGCGTCAGCGCAAGTGCTTGGGAGCCGACAGAAGGCGCGTATCAAGGACTGAAAAGCAAGCAGTTGCGCAAACTTATTTATCGGCAGGCTGGGCAGGTGCCTTAGAGAATCAGGCTTTCGAGAAGTTACGAAAAGGCATAAAGGTCCGGTGAGCCTACCCTAGTAGCTTGAGCCTTTTGCCTGAGTCTTTGGTGATAGTCACGGGGTTACGCTGCTGGTACGGAGAGTTGTGCCGCGTGTTACCGAGTGCGAAGGGTCCCCAACACACGCTGCCTGAAGTCCGCGATCCGCGCAGCTTCCGGTTCCAGGGAAAGACGCACGGACAGAGCCTGGAGGAAATACGTGTGGTTCTGATACCGCGCGAGCGTCTCAGGTGTTAGCGGATTGGCCCACACTTGTTTATCTTCATCCTCCAACCGCGTCAGCCAGCTTTCGAAAGAGGCTGTATCAAAGTCCGATCGACGAATAACGGCGAGTACTGCCGCAGCCATACGGTCCTGCTCGCCCTGCGTGTAGACCTGGGGCGCGGAAGAAAGACGTGCCGCGAGTATGGACAGAATGCTGCTTTGCTCGCCTTTAGTTAAAAGCGGACTGGAGGCGAGCGCTCGCAGCAGGTCGGAAGTATGTGCGTTCGCATGGATCCATCCCAGCTTCGCATCGTATCCGCGAAGATCGCGCTCGGACTGGAGATAACCTACGGCGTCGGCGAGCAACTGATGGTAACGCGCCTCGCCGAGAAACGGAGCCTTTGCCTCGCGCTCGGCAATCGAAGACAAGCAGAGGGCGGAGAACGACCGCCTCAAAACCGATTCCGTGCCGATCTCTCCGATTCCGTGTTTGAGATTAACGCGCCACTCGTCCGCCAACGCCTGCAGATCCGGAGCCTGCAATATGTTCGGGCGATAAATCCAGCGTGCCAGTATGGAGTATGCCAGATCGTCCCGCAGTTCGGGGTCGGGGGATCCGAGCAGTTGGCTGAGTTCCTGCGCCAACGTTGAGGCCGACTGATTCTCAGGGACAGCGTAGTGATTGTGCGCGATCGCCAGCCAGAACGCACGGTCATGCTGGGCAGACTGCGCATTCAGCAGCAGTGCGGATAGGACGAGGAACAGGACTGTCCAAACCACTCTACTGAAGCGCATATAGATTCCCGTCCATGCTCCCGAAGTACACGACGCCGTGGTCGACTGCCGGCGACGACACAATCGCGCCGATCGAAATGAATCGATAAAAATCAATGTACATATCTTCAAAGTCGCCGAACATGGATGAAAACGCTTCCTGATTCAAGCTGCCGTCCGCGTTCAGAATCTTCATAGGATCTTTCTTCGAGGCCTCGACTTGGAATTCCCAGGCCAGTTTGCCAGTCTTCGTCTCGATTGCGTACAGCTTCCCGTTGTGATCACCGACATACGCCAAATCCCCTGCCAGTGCCGCGGACGAAAACATGTATGCCTTGGCAGCAAAATTCCAACGAAGCCGCCCATTCTTCGCATCGAGCGCCATGAAACGCGAACTGTCGGAAGTTCCGACGTAGACGACACCGTCGCGCACTGCGGGCGTGCCGTTCACCCATGACTTGTTGGTGGAATAATCCCATTTCTTGTGGCCATTAGCGGCATCAAGGGCATAGACGTGGCCGTCGCGGCATCCCACATACACGACTCCATCCACTACCGCGGGTGACGATTGAAAGCCGACCTGATTGTGAATGGTGTTATCCTCTCCCGCCTTGAACGTCCACCTCTCCTCACCGGTCTCACCGTTGAGCGCGTACAGATAGCTGTCCCAGCTTCCGATATAGACGGTGTTATTAAATACGGAGGGCGATGCGTGCACAACGTCCTTGGTCTGGACCTTCCACAGCTCCACACCAGTGTCGGCGGTGACTGCGTACACATTGCCATCGCCGCTGCCGAAATAAACCTTGCCATTCGCCACCGCCGGCGAGGAGGTCCAGATGTCCCAAGCGTCGGGGATGGTCTGTGCTGGGGAAGGATATCCATGGAGATTTTTGGCTTCGAACTTTCTTTCAAACTCGGTGGCGAATACCCATTTCGGTTTGCCGGTGGCAATATCGATCGCGGCCAGTGAGCCCGCGGACGACACAAAATAAAGCGTCCCGCCGCTCACTGCCGGTGACGATGCAATCGGCATCCGGGACTTGAAGTTCCATTTCTCTTTTCCGGTTTCCTGATCAATCGCAAACAGATGCCCGTCCAGGCTGGTGATGTAAACGGCGCCGTCGGCGATCGCTGGCGATGCGACAATTGCGGCGCCCGTCTTGAAGCTCCATTTGACGCCTTTTAGTTGTGTCGGACCCGCCGATTCATACACGCCCGTACGCGCCACATTGCCGTGAAATGTCGTCTGCCCCAACCCGCTGGCAGCCCAAGCCAAAAGCCCCAAGCCAAGGACTCGCCTCATCCGTCATCTCCGGTGTGAAACGCAGTTCTTCAGTGACTGCTGTCCACACATCTGACGGCGAGGAGAGGAAATGGTTATCAGGTGGGGCAACACAATGCGTCTGACAACATTACCGACCCCAGTCTATTTCGGCTGCTCGGCCGGCTCCTTTGTGTCTCCGCCCTTTCGTTTCCAGTCGGAAAGGAAAGCGCCGTTGAGCTCGTACATCACAAGTTCCTTGGTGTTGTGAGAGAGCGCCGTCTGCGCCTTCCACGAGCCCTGAAAAGTGTTCTGCAGAAAGTAGTAGTCCTTGCCAGCTTCGAGTGGCATTTCGAAGCCATCTGCGTTTTCCGACTGCGACACCAGCAGGTACTTGCCGGGATCTAGGTAGGCGAAGCTGTACGTGCCCATTTTGTTCACCGCGATCACGCGATCGTTGGCGTGCAGTTTGAACTGGTTGCCCTGTCCGGTATAGCGCGCCGCCAGCGCGGGACATACCACCACTACCAGAGCTTTGTCGGGCTTGAGTTCTGGCAGAGGATGGTTTTGCTTGTTGAGTTTGAAGTCGTGCTTCGACTGCAAGTCCCGTAACAACTCTTTGTTGATCTCCGCGCCCTTCTCCGGACTTTCCCACACGGTCGCTCTCCCGCTGAAAACGTCCGTCGCCTTCTCGATTACCTTGTCCGACGATTCCTTCTTAATCTCCATCAAGAACGGCTCAACGCCTCCCGCTTTCTTGTATTCGACGTACATCCAGTAGTCGTTGACGTGCTTGCCGGCGATGATGGCGCCCGGAATTCCGCCGATGATCTGTGCGAGCGCGCCTCCGCGCATGTGGGTCGTGACCTCAAAGACGACTTTGGCGACATCGTCGTAACCAACCTCCAAGTTGTCGCCCGCCTCGTCTTTGAACATCAGTTTGTGCGCAGTGTCGTCGAACGTGAGAACGCCGACTTTGTCCACCAGCACGCGGTTCTCCCCGCTCCGATGGCGGCGAGCTTTGACGTGTTCGACTACCATCTGCTCGGCAAACAGGGAAGACACCAGACCAAGAACAAGAGCAGGCCCAATCACATGCTGTTTCATAGCGTCCCTCCGACCACCTCATCTCCAGGTTGACCGCTGCGATTTATCACGCTATCCCTTGCCTGGACCGCAACTCCGTGATGGCTCGATATGCCTGATCGATAGCAGCATCGGTGTAAGCGGACGCCCCAGCGTCCGAGTTTGCGATTGCGATCTGGCCGAACGGCTTGCGTCCCACAACCCAGGGTTTCTGTTCCTCGGTCCAGGCCAAGTCAAACAACGTATTGGGCGTATAGGCGTAGCCGTGAGCCCATCGGTTGACGGTGAGGCCGTCTATGTCGCGCGCCGGGTCGAAGCCGGCACTCCCGAGCATGCGCCCGAGTTGGTCGCGGACATTTCGCTCGAACGTTGCAAAAGGAGTGCGCAGCAACTCGGTGCGACCGGCCCGGTACTGATCGCGCATCGGCAAGCCCGGCTTACACGGCGTGCGAAGCATGAAGAGAACCATGGACTCCTCTGGCTTACTTGGGAATGCATACTCGCCCAGGCTCACCGGAAAATCGAGCGCGGTGTACACGTGATAGCTCCCCGGCGATTCGATGTGGCGCACGCCGAGCTTTTCGAACGACGTCCAGTTCCGAATCGCCACGTGCGTGTACACCAGCGGCGCTTTCACCAAGTACGACAACGCTTCCTTCTGCTTGTCCGGCAACTCTGGGCAGAGATAGGGAATCATGACGTTGTAGCAAGCCAGCACGCATTGCTTCGCGCGCACCGTCTGCAATTTCTTGCCGCGGACATACGCCACCTGAACTTCCTTCGCAGCGCCCGCTCCCGCGTGCTGCACATTCATCACCGTACTGTTCAGTCGGATCCGCACCGGAGACCGGTTCTGATCCAGACGGCTGTAGTCGGCACGCGCCGTCACCACGTCTTCCATGGTGTGACCCGGTACCGCACCCGGAATCAGAGCCCGTACCAGCAATCGAGCGATCGAAGCGTTGCCGTCCGGGAAATGAAAGATGTAGGGCTCTTCTTTCTCGCCGGGCCCTAGGTCCATCCCTTGAAAGCCGGCGTAGGTGATGCCGCCGTAGTCGTCACCCTCCGCGTAGCAGGCGATCGCAGGTACGGCATCGATCCCCACCGCCCATAGATCGTGCGTGTAACTCTGAAAGAACTTCAACGCCTCAGGATGCAACTGGCAGATCTTCGTCAGGAAATCGGCGTAGCTGATTTTTGATAGCTTCGCAATCTTCTCCTCGCGCGACAGCCCTGGCAGGTAATCAACGTTCTCTGTGTACACGCGCGCGATGTCGCGCCGGATTTCGTCCTTGAGCGGCGTCTTCGCCAGCCATTCCGCCCAGGGGGTTGTTCCCAGGCCTGCCACCAGCCGGTCTTCGCCGAAAGTTTCTTTGTCGAAGAAAAAGCCGGTTGTCATCTTTCGCGACGCATACAGTTTCTGGTCGTAGGCTTTGTAAAACTTCCGGGTATCGATTCCCAATTCAGCCAGCAACTGCCTGGCTTCCGCGCTGTAGCTTCCCGGACTGTCAATCGACTGTGTCCCGCCATAGCTGAGCAGCATGCGTCCACCGGCACGAAACTCGTTGCGCTTGGCATGTCCGCCGAAGTCGTCGTGATTGTCGAGCACCAGGATGCGCGCCTTCTCACCGGCGTTCTTGCGGAAGAACCAGGCTGCCGCAAGCCCGCTGATCCCGGCACCGACCACCACCAAGTCATAGCTCTCGCCCGTCGCCTGAGCGGGTCCGTCGGCATCCCACGCTTCGCCGTCGCGCAAGTGGTGCGCATAGGTAAAGGTGCCGTCGTGGTTGCCGCGCATTCCTGTCAACGATGGAGGATAGTAGTCCGCCGCTTTCTCGGGTGCGAACTCTGCCGGGTGCGTTACTTCCGCCAAGAACTCCGATGGCGCCAGCGCTGCTAGCACTCCGCCGATCCCGACTGCCGCTCCGTTCAGGAAGTCCCGGCGTGAAATCGGGCGATCCATGCCCAGTTCACGGTCTCGCTTTTCATCCACCATGTTTTGAAGTGTCTCCCGGACGCCGCGCGATTATAGCGCGTGGCGCGGACTTTTGACCGTTGTGGCCTGCACCACTCCGGAGCACAATCCTTGCTCACTTGAGCGCAAAACTGCATCCCGGCAGGCGAACTACCTCGTCGAAGACTAGCAATCATATCGGCTTGCATGTGGAAGTCGAGGTGCACATACTTGAGTAACGTAGTGTGTCCCCGCGCGCCTAAGCGCTCAAATCTCACCCTGGAGGAACGTTCCATGCGGCAAGTCTGGTTCACACCCTATTCATTTTCCCGACGCCTGCTCGGGTTCGGCGTTGCGGGCACGCGTGCCCCTTTGCTGGTTTTGATTCTCGCCTGTCTGCTGGCCGCCGAACCTGGCTGGGCAATGGGGCCGGCCGATCCAGCCGCGCCCACCGCCCACCTGCAGTCAGTGGTCTCCGGACTGAACGCTCCGGTGGATTTCCAGAGCGCCCGTGACGGCACTGGCCGCTTCTTCATCGTCGAGCAGGGCGGCACCATCCGCATCATTAAAGGGAATAAGCTGCTGGCCCCACCCTTCCTCAATATTTCTTCGATCATCGTGGCAGGTGGCGAAATGGGACTGCTCGGACTGGCATTCCACCCGCAATACAAGACCAACGGACGCTTCTTTGTGAACTACACCCGCCGTGTCAACGGACAGCTGCAGACCGCCATCGCCGGATACCACGTCTCGCCCGCAAATCCTAATCTTGCCGATCCGAACAGCGGCCAGGTTCTCCTCCACTTCGATCAGCCCTTCGACAATCACAAAGGCGGCCAGCTTGCGTTCGGCCCTGATGGCTTCCTCTATATAGGCACGGGAGACGGCGGCTCTGGCGGAGACCCGCAAGGCAACGGCCAGAACCTCGGCACGCTGCTCGGGAAGATGCTGCGCATCGATGTCAACTCCGGCTCTCCGTATGCGATTCCGCCCGATAATCCATTTGTGGGCGTGTCCGGTGCCAAAGGCGAGATATGGGCCTACGGCTTTCGCAATCCCTGGCGATTCTCGTTTGACAAAATGAGCAAACGCCTCTTCGTTGGCGACGTCGGACAAAGTGCCTGGGAAGAAGTGGACATCGTTACTAAAGGCGGCAACTACGGCTGGGTAATCATGGAGGGTAACCACTGCTATCCTCCGGGCGCGACCTGCGATTCGACAGGACTGATTCCACCCATTGCCGAATACTCGCATTCCGAAGGCATCGCTATCATCGGTGGATACGTTTATCGCGGTGCGGCCATTCCCGCGCTCAAAGGCCTATACGTCTTCGGAGACTTCGGCAGCGCACAACTCTGGACCCTGCAGGAGACTCAGCCCGGCACCTGGACGCGAGCACCGCTGCTGTCAGCCGGTTTTAACATCAGCGCTTTCGGACGCGCCGGTAACAACGAACTGTACGTCATCGCCTACAGCGGTACACTGTACAAGTTAGTGGCGGGTTAAGGAGCGGTTGTCGGCTCCCGCTTCCCGCCGGTATTCCAAGTGGACATGCGGAGAGCAATCATTCTGCTGGGCACTCTTGCGCTGGCGGTGGGTAGTTACTACAACGGAAGACTGAACGAATTCCGGGTGCGCGCCAGTTATCGCACGAACGAGCATCTCTCTTTTCAGTGTTGGGCCGCAGTGGAACCGTTTTCGCTTGCCGGTTTCCGATGGCAATTTCTCGGTTGTGTTCGGCGCCCTAGAGGCTGACTACGCGTTTTCCAGATTTCTCTCTCTTTCCACGATTCTTCAGGTCGACACTGCTAACGCACAAGCTGCGAGCGCCAACGTCCGTCTGCGATGGAACTACCGTCCCGACAGCGATCTTTACGTGATCTACACTGTGGGTCAGAAGTTCGCCAGCCTCGCAGTTGTCAGCCCAGCTCAGTTTTACGAAAACCATTTTGCCATTAAGTTCACATATTCCTGGCAACCGTGAGGCAAATATGAAGTGGATTACTCGCAAAACATGGCCAGTCAAGCTACCGCTCAGCGTGACCAAGTGTGCGACGTTTTCACGCCAGAGATCGACAATCTTCTCCCACCTTGTAAACCGTTTCCATTGTTTCATTTGACGGCTATCTGCATATGTAGGTGTACACACAATATAACCAGTACAATGTTCCACGTGGAACATTCCACCAATTTTATCCGGAACATTTCTTACACGGGCGCGCCGTCGGGAGCCTTAGCTGTGGCCGCGCCGCCGGCGACGTCCTGCACAAATTCGCGGCGCCGCTCTGCGCCTTCGCGGTTGGTAAGTACACGGACGCGACGGGCAGGAATGTTGCTGGACTCGAGGCGGAGGATGCGGCCTCGCTCCACCGTGATGTGAAAGCGGAACCAGTCGGTGCGGAACATTCGTCCGGAAGCAAAAAAAGTCATGGAGGCGGCGATCTGGCCTTCGAAGTCAGCCCCGGTGCAGGTGATCAGACGCTTGCCGATGTCCTGGGTCCAGGTCATGCCGCCAACCAATGGATCGTTCACAACGCAACGCTCGAAGGGCACCAGGAACGTGATCTTGCGGATCTGAAGAAGCTGCAGCAGCACCGAGAGCTTCGCGAGATTCGTGACTACGATACGCGCCTCGGTAGTAGAGATCCGCTCCAACTTGAGATGAAGCTCGGGCGACCACTCGCGCTCGAATTCTTCGCGGGCCAGGGCCAGGCCTTTGTCGGTGGCGGCGACGTAGCGCAGGGTGGCGCGCGCCAGGACCACGCTGAAATAGCAGGTGACGACGGTGGCGAGTACCGGGATGTACGCAAGGAACGCGGTGAACGGGATGCGGTAAAGGCTGTCCATCACATTCATAGAAGTAGTTGGCTCCTTGTCCCAAGCGCTTTGGGGTTTGCGATTCGGAGGGAGGTTGGGTGCGTCGAAGAAGAGTCTAGCCGGGAGAGGGGAGGGGTTCCAGATGCGCTTGGTGTAGAGCCCGGAAACGAGACAGACCTGAGCCTTTGGTAATCGTGACAGGGGAAAGACGGTACAGATGACGGCGAAGCCGCGTGGCTACCGGCTTACGGTCCGAGCGGACGGAAGACAGGTTCCCCTCAACTTCGCCTTGGGCAGAGGTTGTGTTCGGCGCACGACGACGGCTTCAACCAAGGAAGCTTACTGCTCCGCGACCTTCGTTGCTTTCCGGACGGCGGCGTGCTGGTTTTTTAGGAGACGGGCGATATCGCCGAGAGGGATTTCGGGAGCTGGTTTGACGCCAACTTCCCAGAGTGGACGTTCGCCGCGGGCAAACGCGTTGTCAGAAGTAATCAAGAGCGTCTGTTCTTGTTGCATGGGACGTTGAGAAGCGTGCAAGCTGTGACTGGGCAGTTGAAATATCACAGGTTCGCTGCTTACAGCCGAAACGCCCGCAGATTGTCCCAGGGCAGCGGTGGCACACAGAATGAACAACGCAAATAGGGTCGTTTTCATGGCGATCTCCAGATTAAGGAACCTCGGGGTTTAGGGTCCTTTGCCAGTCCGGTTTGAGCCGGTGCAGGCGCATTTCTCTGCCATGGTCATAGCAAGCGCGATACCAAAGGTGGATGGCTAAGAGGTCTATTCATGCGGGTTACGTAGGTCATCGGAGTAATTATTTGCACAATTGTGGAACAGGCCTCAGGTGTCAGCTGCAGGTCTCAGAGAAGCCTTTTCGACAGGGGGCGCAGATTGTGGGAGTCTCGGTGTCGGGCGCCGGGCTTTTGGGCGCTGGGCCTGACACTCGTGACCGCTTGTGTGAGAAAATAACCACGCGTTCCTCGAGCGAATTGGATATGTCCACCGTACCTCCTGCCCAAGTTCATGCCCTGGGTCCTCCCAAGAAGCGCCGTTGGAAGCCACTTCTCCTGAGAACTGCTTTTGTTCTCTTTATTTTTTGGTTGGGATTTGTGGCCTTTATGTGGCGGACGATGAAACTCCCGCCCGAGAAGTTCGGGGCAGTGATGTCGCACATGCCGATTCCAGCCGTGTTTCTGGCGGCGCCGTTTGAAACAATGTGGGTGCGCGCGCGAGCTGGGCAATTACATCCGGGAGATGTTGCCCCGGAGTTCAACCTTCAGACGCTCGACAAGACGTCGCGCGTCGTGCTCTCTTCTCTGAATGCACATGGACCGGTAGTGCTGGTCTTCGGGAGCTATACTTGACCGCCTTTCCGGCGGGAGGTTCCTGCCCTTAACAAACTCTACGAACAGTATGGGAACCAGGTGAGTTTCCTGGCGGTGTACATTCTCGAAGCGCATCCGAGTGACGTCTGGCAGATGCAGAGCAACCTCAAAGACAACGTTGTGTTTGCGTCGCCGAAGAATGAGGAAGAACGCGCCTTCGTCGCTGGGGCGTGCGTGCGCAAGCTGGGAATCAAGTTTCCCGCGGTGCTGGATGGTTTCGACAACACAACAGAAAAGGCGTATACGGGATGGCCGGATCGGCTGTATCTGATCGATCGCAACGGGAGAGTGGCGTATAAGAGCCGTCCTGGACCGTTTGGGTTCAAGCCGGATGAATTGAAGGCCACGCTGGAGAAAGTGGTTCCCGCGAAGGCTGTTACGGAATTGCAGAAGTTAGAAGTGAGATGAAGAAACGGTTTGTGATACAGGTCTTGATTTTCACGCTGGTGGCCTTGTCGCTGGCTTCGTGGGCGCAGTCTGCGCCGGGTTACAAAGTGACGAAGAGGTGGAAGTTGGGCGGCGATGGGGGATGGGATTATCTGACTGTGGACGCAGACGGGCGGCGGCTCTTTATCGCGCGTGCAACGCGAGTTATGGTCGTGGATGAGGGCTCGGGGAAGTTGCTGGCGGAAATTCCGGATACGCCGGGCGTTCATGGGGTCGCGCTGGCGCCGGAATTCGGCCGTGGGTTCATCAGCGATGGCGGCGAAGACATGGTAACCATCTTCGACCTCAAGTCATTGAAGCCGGTGAATAAAGTGAAAGTGGGGACGCGGCCAGACGCGATCGTCTATGACCCTTTCACGAAGCGTGTCTTTACTTTCAATGCAACCAGCAAGGATACGACCGCATTGGATGCAGCCAAGGGCGAAGTTGTGGGCAAGATCGACCTCGGCGGCAAGCCGGAGTTTGCCGCGAGCGACGAAAAGGGCACGATGTTCGTCAACATCGAAGACACATCGGAACTGGTGGCGTTTGATCCGCAGAAACTGGTCGTAAAGTCACGCTGGAAGATGGCGGGATGCGAAGAGCCGACCGGGCTCGCCATCGATAAGAAGAACCGTCGGCTGTTTGCCGGATGTGGTGGCAATAAGAAAATGGCGATCGTGGATGCCGACAGCGGAAAGGTAATTGCGATGCCGGATATCGGTGACGGCTGTGACGCGACCGCGTTCGATGCCGATCAGAAACTTGCCTTTGCGTCAGCGGGGAATGGGACCATCACGGTGATTCGTGAAGATTCGCCAGACAAGTTCAGCGTGGCGGAGACAGTCAAAACTCAGGACCGGGCGCGGACGATGGCGCTGGATCCGAAGACGCACGAACTGTTCACGGTCACAGCGAAGGTGTTGCCGGAAAGAAAAGTTGAGCCGGATTCGTTCGTGGTGTTGGTTGTGGGAAAGTCGTAGTAAGCGGATAAGGCCCCGGTATCACGAAAAAATCGAAGGCGACAGACAGAAAATGTCTGTCCCACACGGGCTTAGGCCAGGATGGAGTCGTCGAGTTTCTTGCGGGACCAGTTCTCCGCAGCTTGGACGAAGGCCAGAACCAGCGGATGCGGCTTCTTGGCGGTTGAGGACAGTTGCGGCTGAAACAGGGTTGCGATGAAGAACTGGTGCGCGGGCGATTCGATAGCGCGGCATTCTTCTCCGGCGCCGCGTGCGACGATCGGGAAGCCGGCTTCCATCGCGGTCCATTCGAATTCAGGATTTACTTCGAAGTTGCAGAAGTACTCTTCCTCGACAACCTCTTTCCCGTAATAGCCAGCCAGATAGGAACCAGGGCGTAGCCGAATTTTCGGCACAGCTCCGGAAAGCTTGGGTGCGCCCTCGGCGCGCTTGGGGACAGCGCAGGCGACGGGATAAATGATGATGTTCTTCGCGTTCGGATCTTCTTCGGCGGTGGTGGCGTCTTTCATGCCGAGCACGTTGCGGGCGCACTCGATCAGGGTGTACTGGAAGCCTCCGCAGGTGGCGAGGAACGGCCAGTCGTACACGCGGGCGAACTGGATGCCTTTCAGCATGCCGTCGAAACTCTTATAAGGACTGCCGGGAGCGGCCCAGAGGCCGTCGCAGGCTTCGAGTGTTTTGGGAGCGTCGGGCGCGAGCAACGAAGGCGTCGGCAACCACACGGGTTCCAGTTCGATGCCAAGCTGGTGGGCGGAGTGTTGGAGCGATTCGTTGGTGGCGTGATGGGAACGAAAGTCGGGGTTGAAGTCGCCGAGAATTCCGATCCGGACGGGTTCGGGCACGGAGATATTTTAGCAGGCAGCCGTTGGCAGTCAGCACTTAGCATTTAGCACTTGGTTACTGCGCGTCCTTGGGCACTTGGCGGTTGGACCTGTGAAATGCCAAGGCTAAGTGCTAGGTGCCAAATGCTGCTTTACAGAAGCTCCAACTGCGCGAGCAAAACGTAGATTCCTAGCAGTGTGAGACCAGCACCGAACCAGATCATGGCAGCAGACTTCCAGGCGAGAGAGCTGACGAGATCGTGCTGGCTACGCCAAGAGATCAGGAAGGCGGGATTGTTTTCGCCTTTCCTCAGAACGACAGACGGAGTGAGATCAAGAGCAAATTGTTCTCCGGGCTTGTCTGGGTGGCTGTTGCCACTGACAGAGACCTGCGTCACGCGGAGAGTCTCGTCGACAGCCACCGCGCGATCGGGAACACCGGCCGCAGCCCAGGCCTCGGGACTCGTGGTGCCTGCCTTGCTGAGGGCCGCGGCGATTTTCGATTGCTGGCTCATCTCACCGGCGACCAAGGAAGTCGCTGGTTCAGAAAGACGGACCACCTCTGGCGGGGACGTCACTGCCGGGCCTTGCCGATCAACTGTTGTCAAGCCGAGGCTGCGCTTTTCGTCGATTGCGTTGGGGAACGGGCTCGCTTCGACACCGGAATTCTCGGCGAGTGTTCCCACGATGAAGAGCGGGTTCTGCGGCTGAACGGTCCATTCCTCAATGCGAAAGTGGTCACCGTCAAGTGTGATGCCATGGCGCGCAAGGAAGGTGATGGCGCGATCCGGTACTCGTGAGAACCAGGTTTGGTCGTACTTCTGACAGAAATCGCGGTGAAGGTCGAGCTCGGCGCCGTTGGGGTTCACCAACAGTTTCCCGGTGCTGTCGTCGAGAAAGAACGGCACGTGCAGAGTCTCTTCGGCAACTTTCTTCCATTCATGGGTCTTGCCGTCTTCGCGCTGACGCCAAGCGGTAACCTGGTAGAGGAAGCAGGGGTTGCCGGTGATGGGAGCGGGCACCGTGTAAGGCCCGGTCGCCAGTCCGCTGACTTCAACCAGGCCGAGAGAGGCGCTCCGGATCTTCGAAGTGGACGTGTTGACGAGTAGGCGCTTGCGGGCGAGGAGGCGAAAGCCGCGGATGAAGAAATAGAGGCCGCCGGCGAAACCGACCCCAGCCAACATGGTCAGCTGGTTGATTGCGAACAGGGGGTCGGCAACAAAGAGAATCACGGTCCTTCCTGACGGTTTGCGGTCTGTCATGAGGATATGAAATCGAATGGCGAAGCACACGGAGAAAGGCCCGCATAAGACTTACCGAGGTAACTGATTCTTTCTGTTTTGGCCTCCACGATCTTGGTCTCGACACTAGGAGTCGGGCTGATGGCACTCGTCGCTTTATGTGTGCTTACATTTCAGACGGGGATGAATAGCCGATTCCGGTCTTGGATCATACCTCCGGGACTTGGTCCGCTCTTACTCCCCGCGCTGAAGAACCGGGGCTAAGGTTGTTCGTTCCCCCGGGACGCGAGGAGCGAGGGTGCGGTCGACACGTTCTTCTATCGAGTGAAGCTCACGAAACCACAACGCGGCGTTCCTTCAAGATTTCTTCTACAGCGGCAATCGCGAGATCAATTTCTTCATCCGTGTTGTAAAAATGCGGTGAGAAGCGGACGCCGGCTTTGGGACGCCAGTCGACTAGGATCTCGCGGGAGAGCAGGTCGCGGCAGACTTGCTGGGAATCAGGCATGTCAATCGAAACGGTGCCGCCGCGCTTTTCCGGATCGCGCGGGGTGTTGATGCGCCATCCGTGTTGGTCAGCGAGCTGGATGAGGTGCGCGGTTTGGCGCTCTGATTTTTCGCGGATACGGATGATGCCGGCCTGGGCAATGATCTTCAGCCCGGGGCGTGCTGCTTCGAGCGACGGGACGTGGGTGGTGCCGTTCATGAATCGAAATGGCGGATCAGCGTAGCGGATGGGGCCGACTTCAAAGGCCATGGAGTCCTGGTGGGCGAACCATCCGGTAAGTTTGGGTTCGAGTTTCTTGCCGAGATCGGGACGCACGTAAAGATAGGCGACGCCAGGACCGCCACACAGCCACTTCAAGACGCCACCGCAGGCGAAGTCCACGTTGAGGGCGGTGACATCGACCGGGACGGTGCCGAGGGACTGGAAGGTGTCGAGTACGACGTGAGCGCCGACTTTGTGAGCCTTCTCGATGATTGCCTGCGCGTCGTTGATGTAGGCGCTGCGAAAGATGACGTGCGAGATAGGGACAAGTAGAGTCTGCTCGTCGATGGCGTCGAGCAGACGGTCGGTCGGGACAGTGATGCCGTCGTCCGTCCTGACCATGTGTACCTGCGCTCCATATTGCCGCTGCGCCTCCCAGAAATACATGACCGAGGGGAAGTTTAGGTCGCTGTAGACGACTTTGTTGCGCTTGCCGGAAAAATCAAAGCAGGACGCAACGACCGCCTGACAGGTAGTGACGTTCTGGTGTGTCGAGACAGAGTTTTCGGGCGCGTTCATCAGGGCGCCGAGTTCGTTGCCGACTTCCAGGGCCAGCATCCACCAGCGTTCTTCCCAGGCGCGGACACCGCGCGTGGCCCAGGTGTCGGCGTAAGCGTGAAGGGCGTCGTAGACGCCGCGGGGCATGGCGCCGAGAGAGTTCGAGATCATGTAATTAGTGTGGGCGAGAATGGGGAATTCGGGGCGGTAGCGCAGGAGAGCGTCGGACATGGTTTTTATTGTAATGCGGCAGCGGGCGAGTCGCCGACGCTACATTTCGGAGCGGGCGCGTGGTCGCAGGATGCAATAGAGCAGCGTGAGGCCGATCAGAAAGGACACGCCGCTGATCAGGTTGACGCGGGAGTCATACCAGGTTTTGCCGATGGCGGCGAGAACGACGATCAGGCCGATCACCGAGCCCCAGCCTTTCAGAGGAGAGGGTGCGGGAATCGCGGCGGCCTGTTCGGTAGTGATCCGGCGGCGAAAGGAAATGTGGGCGGCGAGGGAAACAATCCAGGACAACATCATGCCGAAAAAGGCGCCGCGCAGGATGTAGACGAAAGCATTGGAGGCGGCCCAACGTTCGAGCACAAGAGCAACGATGATTCCGTAGGAAGAAACCAGCAGGGCAAGAGTGGGAGAGCCTTTAGAGTTGAGGCGGCCCAGGGCGGCGGGGGCCCATCCGGTGCGGGCGAGCGAGAAAAGCATGCGGCTGGAGATATAGAGAGCGGCGTTGGCGCCCGAGAGCGCAGCAGTGAGCACGACAAAGTTCATGATGTGAGCGGCGCCGGGCAGTTTCACGGATCGAAAGACGGTCACGAACGGACTCTCGGTGACGCCAGCGTGGTTCCAGGGCATGATGCCTACCAGGATGACGATCGCCCCCAGATATAAAAAGGTCAGAGTGAGGAAGGTCATGCGCACGGCGCGTGCAACTTCGGTGGCGGAAGTAGATTCGCCGGACGTGACGGCGACAAACTCGACTCCACCGAAGGTGTAAATGGCGAAGGTAATGGCAAGCAGAGGGGCGGCGGCGCCCAGGGGGAAGAATCCGCCGTGGGCCGTGTATTGGGGCTGGGCGCGTCCGGTGAGAAGCAGGATCGTACCCAGGAGGATGAAGGCAGCGATGACGGCCACCTTGATCATGGCGAACCAGAACTCGAAGCGACCGTAGGCGCGCACGCTAAGCAAGTTGATGGAGAGCAGGAAGGCGGAAAAAATCAAGACCCATACGATCGCAGGGACGCTGGGAAACCAGAGTTGCATGTAAGTAGCGGAGGCAACCATCTCAGCGCCAATGGAAACGGCGATGGCGAGCCAGTATCCAGCGCGCGAAATGAAGCCGGCATAGTCGTTCAGATAGACATCGCCGTAGACGCCGAACGATCCGGCAGCGGGATGAGTGCTTGCCAGTTCTCCGAGAGCAAGGGCCACGATCCAGCTGATGAAGGCCGCGAGAATGAAACTGAGGATGACCGCAGGGCCGGCGAGTTCGATGGCGGCTGCGGTTCCCAGAAGAAGACCGGTCCCGATCGAGCCGCCGACCGCGACCATCGTCATCTGTCCGGCGCTGAGCTGGTGGCGAAGGCCAGATTCGGCGTTCGAGGTTGGGGCAGACATGGACGGTCTGTTGTATCAGAAGTTGAGGAGAAGTTCCCGCGAAAACTGGAAGATCGCTCGGTTGCAATGTGGGCTTCGCGGGCAAATACTCTCAGGACTCCTGAAAGGATGCTGGTGCCGCGGCGATAGGGTCGGCTTCGGTTAAGGAATGCGGCGAACGGGGGTAGTCGGTCTGTCCCGGGCGCGCGATTACGACCCGGTCGCGGCCATCGCGCTTAGCTTGGTAGAGAGCTTGATCGGCAAACTTGATCAGGAGATCAACGTTGTCGGTGGTTTCCCCGAAAGCGGCGACACCGATCGAAACCGTTAGCACATCCGGGAGTTCGCCTGCGCGCTCCGCATAAAGCTCTTTGAGACGAGAGCGAACCTGCTCGGCGCGTACCACAGCCTGTTGCAGCGGACATTCAGGAAGGATCACGACAAACTCTTCGCCTCCGTAACGGCAGGCTAAATCTTCGGCTCGCACGCTGCAGAGGAGAGTTTCACCGACCAGACGAAGCGCATCGTCCCCAGCAGCGTGCCCAAAGGCGTCGTTATATCGTTTGAAATGGTCAATGTCGAGGATCATCACAGACAGTGGGCGCTCAAGACGGCGGGCACGATGGACCTCGCGTTCGAGAGATTCCTGCATGTAGCGGCGGTTGTAGAGGCTCGTAAGAGGGTCGCGGATCGCCTCGAGGTGGAGGGCCTCGCGTAGATCGAGGTTCGAGATCGTGAGAGCAATGTGTTCGGCGACTGCGGAAGCCAACTGTTGGCGGCGAGCGAGTTCGTGGGGGTGGGAGGGCAGGGAGGCGTCGGAGGGTTGGCCGTCATCCTGCAGTACGAGCACTCCGATGGCATCGTCGTTAGCGATGAGCGGGATGGAGAGTGAAGCAACATAAGGGCGAAGTTGATCAGATCGCAAGGCCGAGTCTTCACCGGCTGAAGGGTGCGCAGATCCGGGGCGAAGAGACGGGGATTCTGCGGGGGTGAAAGACTGATCGAGAGGGGGCCGCAAGCCCCACTGTGCAACCGACTCCGCCCGATTTCTCGAAGCATTGAGTACCGAAAGCGCGCCAGAGGTGCCGGGAAAGAGGCGGACCAGGCGTTCCGGGATCACGCGGAAGGCCTCGTTGCGCGAGGCGCAGGCTTGCAATAAGGCACCGAGTTCGCTGATTTGAGTGACTGCGGTGGTCTCGATGCGCGCGTCCTCGAGCAGGCCGCTGATGGTCTCGTTGGCGACAGAGAGCTCCTCCTGAGCAGTTTTACGCTGAGCGATCTCCTGCTGCTGGCCGTATTGGGTGAGCGCCAGCCGGAAGGTGAAGGCGAGCAGCGATGCGGCGACTGCCGCGTCCGTGAGCATCGCTCCGTGGGCCCGTTTCCAATCGTCCAACATCAAATCAATGCAGAACAAGACTGCCACCAGGACGAGGTTGGCACCGAGAAAACTCAGGAAGTTGGTGGGTTCGGAAGCGGATTGCGGCTCGGGATCCGGGGTCCAGGAAACGGAGACGAACCCGGCGGCAACATAGGGTAGGGCCCAGCCCAGGTCGAACCAGGCGGAGGCGACCGAATAACCATGCAAGTCAATCCAGTTTCCGATGAAGGTCACGGTCGCGCAGGTCAACACGAAGATTCCTAAACGGCGCAAGAGATTCTGAGAGCTGGGAATCCGGGCGAGCCGCAAACGCACGAAGACAGCCACCAAGAGGAAGAAGCTTTGCAGATTGCTGATCGTGAGATTGCGTGCCAGGGCATCGGGAGGCAACATCCGTTGCAATGGCAGGTAGAAGAAAGTTGTGTAGCCAAGGCTGACGACAATCGCAACCTGAAACTGATCCAGAAAGATTTGGGATCTTAGGCGGCCGCTCTGATCCGTTTCTGGGAGAAAAAGCATCATCACGATGGGGGCGCCGTAGAGGCAAAAAAGCACACGCCAAGTCGCAGCGGACACGAGGGTGATGTTCAAGATGTTGCCGATCGTCATAAGCGCTGTTGGAACCATCAGGAACACAAGGTTGACCGCGAACAGAAACCAGAAGAGGGCGGCAGTCCCGCGGGCGCGACGAAATGCAATCCAGGCGCGGTTAAGGGTGAGAAGATTTTGAAAACAGAGGATTAACTCGGAAAAACCCATGCCGCTCCGCCCCGTTCCCAGGATCACGTATCCGAAGGCCTGCAATGCCATCAGGCTAGCCAAGAGGATGGCGACGAAGTTGGGATTAGAGAGTGTTGCAAATCCTACAAAGCGTGCGGGGCACATTCCTTCGGCCACCGGGACCGGCGTGTCCATTGGCTCGCCCATGTTTGAAGGCCGGAAGCTCGGCCGCTATCGAGAGAATCGGCAGCGGCGGTGACAGCTTCAGGGTGGGGAACACACGTTGGGGCAGCCAGCGAGGGAGGGCCATGACCTTAGTAATCACTGGTGAGACTTACCGCGTTGCTGGGGTGAAGGGTCAAACCTAGAATCAAAGCGGGTCTCTCCGCCCCTACACTGCCGATGCCGGAAAACCCCAATCGTGTCGAGATCGCCCGCCGGGTTGAGAAGGCGGAGAAGCTCTTGCAAAAAGGCAAGACAGCCGAGGCTTTGGCGGAATATCTGCAAGTCCTGCAAGACGATCCGCAAAACGACAATGTGCGCCAGATGGCTGCAGACCTCTGCCTTTCCCTCAATAAAGGAGCGCAGGCGGTAATCCTGCTGGGGGAACTCTTTGAACGGCAAGTGGCGGCGATGGATGCGACGCGCGCCAGCCTGACTTACAAAAAACTGGCTCGTTACACCAACCCGACATGGGAGCAAAAGGTTCGATTCGGACAACTCCTTGAGCATTCCAACAAGAAACTGGCGGTGGGGACATTCGAGAATGCACTGGAAGATCTGAATAAACAGGGACGCAAAGAAGAATCGCTGCTGGTGCTGCGAAGGATCGTGGACCTCGAGCCGACGCAACAAAACCATCTGCGGGTGGCGGAGTCGTCAGCGGAACTGGGAGAGCACGTGCTGGCGGCGCAGTTTTTTCTGAAACTGGCGGATATCACGCTGGCGGCGGGCGGGAATGCGGCGCAGTGGTTTGAGCGGGCCTACTCGGAAAATCCGACCGATCCAAAAAACGCGATTGCGTATGGCAAGAGTCTGCTGGGGCAAGGCGAGGCAGGGGCGGCCATATTTATTTTTGAGCCGCTCGTGCAGTCGGGAAATACTTCGGTCGAGTTGCGTGACCTGTATGCGCAGGCGCTGCTGGCAGCGGGACGTTGTCTGGATTGTGAGCCTCTGATCTGGCAGATGTTCGAGCAGAATCCCGCACGCATGCACCAGGTGGTCAACCTGATCGGAAAGATGGTGGATTCCGACCTGGATGTGGAGGCGGTTGCGCTGGCGCGCAAACTCGAGGTTTTCCAACGGCGGCGCGGGGAGCGGCGGTCGTTCATTACCACCATGCAGGAAGTAGTGGCCTCACACCGCCCTTCGACGGACATGTTGGAGTTCTTGGCGGAGCTCTACAACGCTTCCAATCGGGAATCCGACTATGCGCAGGCCTTGCTGAAGCTTTTTGACCTCTATTGCACCAAGCACGATTATCAAAAAGCGGGAGAGTGTCTGGACCGGGCAGCGGAGGTGGATCCCTACGAGCCGGGACACCAAAAACGGCTGGAGGCGCTGCGCGGCAAAATCGACGACCAGCGCTTCAACGTAATTGCCTCGCGGTTCACGGCGGTGAAGAAGGCGGAGCAGGTGGCGATCAAGGTGGAAGAGCCGACGCTGGGCGCGGCCGCGCTGCAGGATCTCATGTTGCAGGCGGAAATCCTGGTGCAGTACGGAATGCGGTCCAAGGCGGTGGAGCGGTTGCAGAGGATTCAGGAGCTGTTTCCGCGCGAAGAGGAACGCAATCAGGAGTTACAGCGGCTTTACATAGCGGCTGGAATGGCGCCGCAATATTCCGGCGCATTGCCTCCGCCTCCGCCGGCGGCGGGTGGGCAACCCACGACTGCAGCCTCGCAAGCGGCGGTTGCGGCTGCGGCAACGGCCCTGACTCATGAAGCTGGCGAAGTGAGCAGTTTAACTAAAGTGGCGGAGATCACCCGCAAGCTCTACCACCAAGGCAACGCAGAAGGAGTTTTGAAGGCCGCAGTGAGCGAAGTGGGCAGCCACTGGCGGGCGTCGCGCTGCATTGCCGCCACGCGTAAGCCGGGCTTGTCGCCGTCAAGCGTACAGGAATATCACGTTGACGGTCTGATTCCCGGCAGTTCAGCCGCCTTGGTCAGCTTGGTGGAGACATTACAGGACCTGGCAGTGGCACGCGGGACGGTGACCATCAGCGATGCAGCCAAGGCTCCAGAGTTGTTGAGTATACGGGGAGCGATCGAAGAATTGCAGATCGATTCTCTGCTGGCCCTCCCGTTGGTGGAAGGGAATGATCATCTGGGAGTGCTCATCCTGGCCCAGAACACGGCGCGGGCTTGGCAATCCGGCGAAATCGTCGTGATCAAGACTTTGAGCGACCAGGTGATGATTGCGCTCAACAACGCAGGTCTGCGGCGGCTGGTAAAGAACCTTTCGGTGACGGATGAGAAATCGGGTCTTCTGAAGAGGGTGTCGTACCTGGATCTTCTGCAAGCAGAGACGCGTCGCGGGTTGCAGCAGGGGACTGCCGTCACTGTACTGCTGATGCAGTTTGGACGACGCAGCGCGCTGGTGAAGGAACATGGCGAGCAGGCGCTGGAGACTGTCATGGACCAGATTGGTCAGTTATTCTCGGCGAATATCCGTACTAACGATCTGGCATTTCGCTACGAAGCGACTACGGTCGCACTGATCCTGGGTGACACGGGAGAGAAAGAGGCGTTGCTGGCCGTGGAGAAATTGCGGCGCCTGCTGGCGGAGGTTCGCTATCCCGGGAAGAATCAAACGGTGGAGTTCAGTGCTGGCCTGGCGCAGGCGGTGATGCGTCAGCATTTCGATCCGGTGGACATTGTGACGGAAGTGGTCAACCGCGCCGACCAGGCCCTGGAGCAGGCTGCGGCGCAGGGGCTGGGGAAAGTCATGACTCTGGCGCCGCAATTCGCGGCCTCAGCGGCCGTGGCATAAGTCAAAACCCAAATCCTTAACCGCAGAGGATACGGAGTCCGCAGGAGAAAAGTTCTTTCTGCAACCCTCTTAAATGTATTGCAGCCGGTCCGATCAGTTTTTGGTGATGTTCCTTTCCTACTGTTAAACTCACAAGTTGGCTTCTAGCCAGCCATCTCTTCTATTCTATCTAGCGGGACTCATGCTGAAACCTGGAGACATTGCTATTGTCAGCGGGGCGCGCACGCCCTTTGGACGCTATTGCGGCAAGCTCAAAGACTACTCGGCGCAGGACCTGGGAGCCGTCGCGGCGAAGGCGGCGATTGAGCGCTCAGGAGTGAATCCGAGCGACTTCGACCACGTCGTGTTCGGAAATGCGCAGCAGACGTCAGGCGACGCACTTTATGGGGCGCGGCATGTTGGGCTGAAGGCCGGGTTGCCGATTGAGACTCCGGCGCTGACCGTGAACCGGCTGTGTGGGTCTGGTATGCAGGCCATAGTGAATGCGGCGCAAATGATCCAAACCGACGAGGCGAAAGTAGTCCTGGCGGGCGGGATGGAAGCGATGTCGCAGGCGCCGTTTACGATCCGCGGGCGCGATGGGTTCACGTTGGCGCCCGGCGGCAAAATGGAAGACTCGCTGATGGTCGCGCTGCTCGACAGCTATTGCGGGCTGTACATGGCGAACACGGCCGAATTGTACGGCGAGCAGCAAGGGATCACGCGGCACGCGCAGGACGAGTTCGCTCTGCGCTCGCAGCAAACAGCCGACGCAGCGTACAAAGCGGGGCGTCTGCAGGAAGAGCTCACGCCGGTCCCGCTGCGGAATTCGAAAGGCGAGGCGACCGGAGAGATGCTGGCCGAGGACGATCACCGGCGTCCGCAGACGACGATGGAGGGATTGGCGAAGCTGCGTCCGGCGTTTGGCCAATCGTCAGGCAGGCCCGGGACGGTGACGGCCGGGAACGCCAGCGGCATAGTCGATGGCGCCGCGGCGGTAGTCGTGATGTCGCTGGAGATGGCGCAGAAGAGAAACATCAATCCCCTGGGGCGGATCGTGAACTGGGGGATTGCGGGCGTCGAGCCGAAGGTGATGGGACGCGGTCCGGTGCCAGCTACGAAGTTAGCTCTGCAGCGGTCTGGCTTGACTCTAGATTACATCGACCTGATCGAAGTGAATGAGGCGTTCGCCGCGCAGTATCTGTCGGTCGAAAAAGAATTGGGACTCGATCGCGAGAAAGTCAACGTCAACGGCGGGGCAATCGCGTTGGGGCATCCGCTGGGGGCCACCGGGACGCGGCTGGTAATTACCATTCTCTATGAACTGCGCCGGCGGAAGAAGAAGTATGGGCTGGCGACGGCGTGCATCGGGGGCGGGCAGGGGATCGCCATGGTGGTGGAGAGCTTTCAGTAGGGTTTTGACCACCGGACGCGCTGAGAAAGGCTTAACCCCTAAGCCTTGTCATCCCGATCGGAGCGAGGGATCTGCAATTTGTATGCGTAAGTCAAAAGGCGACATCAAGATCATCGAAGCCGTCGATACTCACATCGAAAGGTACATAGGCAAGATAGCCTTTGTCCTCGACGAGATCGATTCAGATCTCGTTCATGTTGACGTTTATGTCGTAGCCGCAACACCTGACCGTCCCTATCATTGTTTGGTCACGTCAGGTATGAGTGAGAAGGCGATGCCGGTTCCAAATGGCGCTCTTGACGGTAAGTTTGCAGAACTGGTGATCGGTCTGCCTTCTGACTGGCCGCTGACCATGGAAGCGTGGAAAGATGAAACGAACTGGTGGCCTTTCCGCCTGTTGAAAGGGCTGGCGCGCTATCCGCATGAGAACAAGACCTGGCTGTATGAAGGTCACAGTATTCTGTGGTCCGACCCTCCGAAGCCATTTGCCGAGAACACAAAGATGACATCAGTGGTGCTGTTACGCCCGAGGCTGATTTCCAAGGATGACCAGATAATCCACGTGAGCAAGAACAAACACATCCGGTTGTGGGGTGTATTTCCTTTTTATCAGGAAGAAGTCGACCTGAAAATTAGGGATGGTTCGGACAAACTAGATGAGCTTTTTGATCGGAACGGCGTCACGGAACTGCTCGACCCGAATAGGCCCAGTGTGGCGCCGCTGATGTGATAGTGCCGCAAATTGCAGATCCCTCGCTTTGCTCGGGATGACAAGTCTTAATAGAAGTGGAGCCGTATGGATATCAAAAAAGTTGGAGTTCTTGGTTGTGGCCTGATGGGTTCCGGCATCGCGCAAGTGGCGGCGACTGCCGGATTTGACGTCACGGTGCTCGAAGTCGAGCAGAAGTTCCTCGACAAGGGATTCGCGGGAATCGAGAAATCGCTGGCGAAGTTTGCCGAGCGTCCGCTGGAAAAGGGCGGCATCACTGCGCAACAGAAAGAGGCCATCCAGGCACGGCTAAAAGGGACTACGAACCGCCAGAACCTGGCCGATTGCGACATCGTGATCGAGGCGATCATCGAGAATGTGCAGCTGAAGAAAGATATGTACGACTCGCTCGATGGGATTGTGAAGAAAGATGCGATCTTTGCGACGAATACGTCGTCGATCTCGGTGACCGAGTTGATGGCGGCGACCAAGCGGCCGGAACGGTTTGTCGGACTGCACTTCTTTAATCCGGTGCCGCTGATGAAGCTGGTCGAAGTCGTGCGCACGATCGCGACTGCGCCAGACGTCTACGAGACAGCTTACGAGTTCGGGAAGAAGCTCGGCAAGGTGCCGGTACGGACATCGGACAAGACCGGGTTCATCGTGAACCGGCTGCTGGTGCCGTATTTGCTGGACGCGATCCGCGCGTATGAAGAGGGCGTGGGATCGATCGAGGACATTGATAATGCCATGAAGCTGGGCTGCGGCTATCCGATGGGGCCATTTACGCTGCTGGATTTTGTGGGGCTGGATACGACGTACTACATCACGCACGTCATGTACGACGAGTTCAAAGAGCGGCGCTTTGCATCACCTCCTCTTTTGAAGCGGCTGGTGATGGCGGGATGGTATGGACGGAAAACAGGGCGCGGGTTCTATGATTACTCGGACCCGGAAAAGCCAGTGGCGGGGAAATTCTGAAAGGTTCGTATCAGGGGATGCCTTTAGGCATGCTGCATGAGTGTGCTCTGATGCCCTGATACGAAGTTTCAAGCGACGCATCGAGGCGAGGACAGATGATGGATGCGAATAGGAAACGCTCTCCGCTGATAACGGTTGTGAATGTGCTGCAGTTGTTGCTTGGGCTGGTGTTGGCCGGGTTAACGGTGTATTTACTCGTGCTAACGCGCTCACGAGAGACACTGGCAGAGCCCGACGCGGCTGACACAGTGCATGGGTTGTTCATCGGTGCAGCCGTGCTGGGTGTTCCGGCACTGGTCACGCTGATCGCGGCTTGGGGTTTCTGGAAACGGCGGTTTTGGGGTTGGGTGCTGTCCTTGGCGACGGATGTCGGGATGCTAGCGGTCCTCGTCTACAGCATGATCGATGAGAGTAACCGGGACGGCGACGAGATTGCATTAGCTGCGGGCTTTGTGGTTCCTGGTGTCTTGCTGTTGCTGCCGGCGGTGAGGAAATTCTTCTGGGACGCTGCGACCAACACAAATCTCTCATCCTGAGCGTAGCGAAGGACCTGCTTTTTTGTCATCCGTCAGGCAAACAGACCCTTCGCTTCGCGAAGGATGACAATCAATTGTTGGAGAGATGCTCTGATGACATACGAAAACATCCTAGTTGAAAAGAAGAGCGCGATTGCTTATGTGACTGTGAACCGGCCCAAGGTGCTCAACGCGCTCAACATGGCCACCATGGAAGAGCTGCGGTCGGCGTTTCATGACATCAAGAGCGACGCCGCGATCCGCGTAGTGATTTTCACCGGGGCAGGCGAGAAGGCGTTCATCGCTGGCGCGGACATCAGCGAACTGGCCAAGCACGATGCGGTGTCGGGCAAGGAGTACACCCATCGCGGACAGTCGGTGCTGAACCTGATCGAGAACCTAGGGAAACCGGTGATTGCGTGCATCAATGGATTTGCGCTAGGCGGCGGATGCGAGATTGCCATGGCTTGCACGATGCGGCTGGCGAGTGAGAACGCCAAGCTTGGGCAGCCCGAAGTGAAGCTGGGGATCATCCCCGGCTATGGCGGGACACAGCGCTTGCCGCGTCTGGTCGGCAAGGGGCTGGCGATGCAGCAGGTACTGACCGGCGAGATGATCACGGCGCAGGAGGCGTATCGCATCGGGCTGGTGAATGAAGTGACCGCGCCGGCGGACTTGATTCC
>JACXTT010001990.1_pt1 | contig 33176 bp, 23 predicted proteins | sample 9270951 | NCBI WGS metagenome assembly JACXTT01 (sample SAMN15532306, study PRJNA645909) | rock metagenome | isolation source: weathered quartz diorite | place: Puerto Rico | collected 2017-06-21
GGGTGGCGTCGGTCCCGGCACGTCCCGTTCGCCATTCGGCAGCGCCGCCGCCGACCGCGTGCGCGAACTGGCGCGCGGGGTCGACCTGCTGAGCGGTGCACCGCCGCCGCGCGCACGGACCGACGATGAACGGGGTAATCGCCGCGTCACGGTCGGCGCCGGCGAGCGCGATGTCCCGCTGCGCATGTATGTCGACAGCATCCGCATGAAAATCGAACGCAATGGCGGCATCGCCTTCGCGCCGCAGGACGCCGACCGCGTGCGCGTCGAGCCGCTGGTCAGCATGGCGGTGCGCAGCGACGGCAGCATCGACGAGGTGACCATCGTGCGCTCGAGCGGCCATCCGCAGGTGGACGAGGCGGTGCGCCGCATCGTTCGCGTCAACGCCCGCTATTCGGCCTTCCCGCCGAATATCGCCTCGCGCTACGACGTCATCGAGATCCGCCGCATCTGGAGTTTTACGGATACCTTGCGGCTGCTGGAAGAGGTGCGGTAAGCGCCGACCTTCATGCTTCGCGCGCCACTTTGGCCAGCAGGCTTTCGACCGTGCTCAGGTCGGCCGGCTTGATCAGGTGGTGATCGAATCCCGCCGCCCGTGTTCTTTCCCGGTCCTTGTCGTCGCCCCAGCCGGTGAGGGCGACCAGCAAGGGCCGCGGCTGCAACGCCATCGCCTGCAGGGCCTGCGCCACTTCGTAGCCGTTCATGGCGGGCATGCCGATGTCGAGAAAAATCACCTGCGGCCGCATGCGTGCTACTTTATCCAGCGCCTCGGCGCCGCTGTGGGCCACTTCGCTGCGGTGGCCGACCACCTCGATCAGGGCGGCCAGCATGTCGGCGGCATCGGCATTATCGTCGACTACAAGCACCGACAACGGCGCCGCCGCAGGCTCTTTTTCGGCCGCGCCGGCGGTGACGGCGGGCGGCGCGTCGTGCGCCAGCGGCAGGCGAATCATGAAGGTGCTGCCGGCGGCGGAACTGCTCTCCAGGGTGATGCTGCCACCGTGCAGCTCGACCAGGCGGCGCGACAGCGACAGGCCGATGCCCAGTCCGCCCTGGGCGCGGTTGAGGGAATCGCCGACCTGGGCGAACATCTCGAATACGCTGGCGTGGGCGGCGAAGGGGATGCCGATGCCGGTGTCAGTAATCGAGATCGCCGCCATCGCCCCTTCGCGCCGTGCCGTCAAGGTGATGCGTCCGCCGCGCGGCGTGTATTTGGCGGCATTGTTGAGCACATTGCCGACCACCTGCGCCACCCGCAGCGGGTCGGCGTCGAGCGGCAGTGCTTCGGGCGGCAGGTCGAGCGCCAGCGTGTGTTCCGCCTTGTCGATCAGCGGCATGCTGGTTTCGACGGCCGCCGCGATCACGCCGCCCAGGTCGACCCGTTGCGGCTTCAGATCGAGACTGCCGCTGGTGATGCGCGCGATGTCGAGCAGGTCGTTGACCAGGTGGCTCATTTGCAGCACCTGCCGTTCCATCATGGCGCGCACCTTCGCCATCGCCGCGGCGTCGCTGCCCGCCAGTTGCATCAGCTGCAGGCCGTTGCGCAAGGGCGCCAGCGGGTTGCGCAGTTCGTGCGCCAGGATCGCGATGAATTCGTTCTTGCGGCGGTCGGCCTGGTGCAGCGCTTCGGTGGCGCGCACCCGTTCGATATGCACCCAGCAGCGCTCGACCACTTCCTCGACCAGTGCCACTTCGTCGGCGGTCCAGTTGCGCGGGCGGTCCTGGTGCACCGCCATCATCGCCACCAGCTTGCCCTCCTTGATCAGCGGGCAGCAGATGATGGCTTTACAGGCGATGGCGTTGAACATCTCGGCGCCTTCGCCCGGCCCCAGTTCGCGGTCGACGTCGCGGATCAGCAGGGTGTGACCGGCGCGCATCGACCTGGCCGCGCGCGCGCCGAACAGGTCGAGCGAGTATTCGCCGACGGTGCTGACGGCGTCGTCCGCCAGCCAGTCGTAGCGTATATAAAAATGGTCGTTGTCGTCGGCCACGTCGGCGTACGGGCAGCGCGTCACGTTCAGGTGCTGGCCCAGCATGCGGGTGGTCACCGCCATCACGCTCCTGGCGTCGTCGGCGTTGCGGGTCGCTTCGCTCATGGCGTCGAGCAGGCGCAAACGCTGTTCGACGCCGCGGCGGTCTTCGACATCGATGTGCACGCCGATCCATTCGCGCACCTTGCCGTCGGTATCGAGTACCGGCACGGCGCGCACCAGCATGTGGTGGTAGACGCCGTCGACGCGGCGCAAGCGGTGCTCGGTGACGTAGGCGGTGCGCCGCCGCATGGCCGCTTCCCAGGTGCGCTCGGTGCGCGCGCGGTCGTCGGGGTGGACGGCGTCGAGCCAGCCGGTGCCGCAGTACTGGTCGAAGCGCTGTCCGGTGAATGCGCTCCATGCCGGCTGCACGGTTTCAAAGTGACCGCTGGCCTGGCCGTCCCATTCGATCACGCTGGAAGCGGCCACCAGCGAGCGGTAGCGCGCTTCGCTGCGGTGCAACTGCTGGTCGGCCTGGCGCACGCCGGTGACGTCGCGCGCCATCGCCAGCAAACCTTCGAGGCCGCCGCCGTCGCCATCGATGCGGGTGACCGTCACGTCCCACCAGCGCGGCCTGCCGCTCTTGCTGGGCGCCGACGAACTGAACTTGCCGACGCCGCCATCTCTCGCCTGCGCCAGCGCCGCCTCGACGGCATCGAGGCGCGCGGCCCGCCACAGCCGCCCGATCGGCTGGTACAACACCGCCGCTTCGTCGTCGATTTCCAGGGCCAGCATGCCGTTGCCATTGATCACCATGACATCGCCGCCAGCGTCGAGAATCATCACGCAATCGGAACAGCTTTCGAAAATCCAGTGATGGGGACCACCGGCACGCGATGTTTGCTCGATGAAATGATTCGACTGGTGTTCTGGCATGTTGTCCCGGGTGTAAGAGGTGGATCGCGGTGTGAAATTTAAGTTTTCCTCAAAGCATGTGTAACTGTGCCATATCCAGTCTCGTGCTGTCGCGCCATTGTTTAGCTAAGCAAGCACTTTGATGTGCGGCAAAGCCCGAGGGGGCCGCGGCCCGTACCCTCATCTCTAATGCCGTTTTTACGCGGCTTGTCAGTTGGGTAACCTTGGGCAACAGATGGGCGCACAGATCATGGAAGTTTTATCTCAACGTAACGGGCGCCGAGCGTCCTTGTACGCGGCCTTGTCCATGTTATTGCCGGGTATGGCCCTGGCCCTCGTACTCGGCGGCTGCGCCAGCCTCACCGGCGCCCAGCAGGCCACGCCGGCCGGTTCGGGCGAGGCCGACAAGGCGCCGCCCACCGTCCTCATCACGCCGCAGCTCATCGCTTCCGAACAGCAGCAGCGCGAAGCGGCGGTGCGGCAGGACCTTTCCTCGCTGGTGGTCAACAATCCGCCCGCCTATGCCATCGGCCGCGGCGACATCCTTTCCATCGTCGTCTGGGACCATCCCGAATTGGGCGGCACCATCGTCACCCCGGCCACCGGCGCCGCCGAACTGGGGCCGAACGGCGCGCCGCCCAACGGTTTTGTGGTCGACAACGAGGGCCGCGTGCAGTTTCCCTTCGCCGGCAACCTCAAGCTGGCCGGCCTGACAGAGGACCAGGCGCGCGATCTGCTGGCCTCCAAGCTGGCCAGGTACATCGCCAGCCCCAACGTTACCCTGCGGGTGCAGGCGTTTCGCAGCAAGCGTGTCTATATAGATGGCGAAGTGCGCTCGCCCGGGCTGCAGGCCATCAACGACATTCCCATGACCCTGACGGAAGCGCTGAACCGTGCCGGCGGCATGCTGGCCACTGCCGACCAGAGCCGGCTGGTGCTGGAGCGCAAGGAACAGCGATATCGCATCGACCTGCGCGAGCTGGTGCAGAAAGGCATCAATCCGGGCGCCGTCATGCTGGCCGACGGCGATATCGTGCGCGTGCATTCACGCGACGAAAGCAAGGTGTTCGTCACCGGCGAAGTGGTCACCCCGCGCGCGCTGACCATGCACAACGGCCGCCTCAGCCTGAACGAGGCGCTGGGCGAATCGGGCGGGGTCAGCCCGCTATCGGGCGATTCGCGCCAGGTGTACGTGGTGCGCAAGGCGGGCGATGAGGTGCGCGTGTATCAGCTCGACGCCCGCGTCACCGGCGCGCTGGCCATGGCCGAAGGCTTTGAACTGGCGCCGAAAGACGTGGTGTTCGTAGCCGCTTCGCCGCTGGCGAACTGGAATCGCAGCCTGAGCCTGCTTATCCCCGGGGCGCTGACCTCGGCCGCCACTGTCGCCAAGCCTTGAGCGCCGCAGGAGACTGCCATGGACTTTCCCAACCAGCAGCATCCGCTGTCGCACGTGGTGCAACAGCCGCCCACCATGAGCATGCGCCTCGACCCGCGCACCACCGGCCTGCCGCCGGACGAGCCGGCTGTCAGTTTCAAAACCTACTTCAATACCATCTACGACAGCCGCTGGCTGATCGGCATCATCACCGCGCTGCTCACGGTGGGCGCGCTGTTGTATGCGCTGCTGGCCAAGCCGGTGTATGAAGCCAATCTGATGATCCACGTCGAGGAGGAAAGCCCGAACGCCTCGAAAAACATCCTCAGCGAGGCGTCCTCGCTGTTCGAGACCAAGAAGGCGGCGATCGCCGAGATGGAGCTGCTGCGCTCGCGCATGGTGATTTCGCGCGCTGTCGACAACCTGCAGCTGTACGTCGAGGTGCAGCCGGTGTATTTCCCCATCGCCGGCTCCTGGCTGGCCGACCGCTCCAAGGGCGCGCTGTCGCAGCCAGGCATCTTCGGCTGGGGCGGCTACGTGTGGGGCGGCGAAAAACTCGAGGTCGGGCTGTTCAACGTTCCCGATGCACTGCTGGGACGCGATTTCGTCATCACCGCGCTCAGTCCCGAACGTTATCGTTTCGGCGGCAACAACGGCGCCCCCGTGTTCGAGGGCAAAGTCGGCCAGCAATATGTCGTGCCCACTTCCGACGGCACCATGCAACTGAAAGTGGCGTCCATCCACGCGCTTACCGGCGCCCAGTTCCGCGTGCGCCGGCTGGCCCGCCTCGGCACCATCGAGCGCATCCAGAGCTCCATGGTCATCACCGAGCAGGGCAAGCAGTCCGGTGTGATCGAGGTCAAACTGCAAGGTGAAAACGCCAAGCGCATCAACATGCTGCTGAGCGCCATCGGCCGCGAGTACCTGCGCCAAAACCTGGCGCGCAAGACGGAGGAGGCGGAAAAATCGCTGGCCTTCCTCAACCAGCAATTGCCAATCCTCAAGCGCCAACTGGAGCAGTCGGAAGACCGCTACAACCAGTTCCGCAACGCCCACGGCACCATCGACCTGCGCGAGGAAGCGCGAATGAGCTTGCAGCAGGCGGCGGCAGCGCGCACGCGCCGGCTCGACCTGATGCAAAAGAAAACCGAGCTGCTGGCGCGTTTCACGGAAGACCATCCCATCGTCAAGGGATTGAACGGGCAGCGCCGCGAAGTCGATGCGGAAATCGACGACATCGCCAAGCGTATCCGCTCGTTGCCGTCGCTGGAGCAGGATGAAACCCGGCTGACCCGCGAAATCAAGGTCAACACCGATTTATACACGGCGCTGTCGAACACCGCGCAGCAGTTACGGCTGATTTCGGTGGGACGGGTCAGCAATGTGCGCCTGATCGATGCGCCGATGGCGCCGGAAAAGCCGGTGCGGCCGAACCGGCCCCTGATCGTCATGCTGGCGGCGATCATGGGCGTGTTTCTCGGCATCGTGATCGCCTTCGCCCGCAAGGCCATCCGCAGCGGCATCGACGAACCCGGCAAAATCGAACGGCTGCTGCACGCCCGCGTGGTCTACGCCACCATCCCGCACAGCGACAACCAGGACCGATTGCTGCGCAAGGGACGGCCGATGGCCCGGGGCTTGCCGCTGCTGGCCACCGAGGCGCCGGACGACATGGCCATCGAGAGCTTGCGCAGCTTCCGCGCCGCGCTGCAGTTCTCGATGCCGCATTTCAAGAACAACATCGTCATGCTGTGCGGCCCCACGCGCAATCTCGGCAAATCGTTCATCGCCGCCAATCTGGCCGCTGTCGTCGCCGCCAGTGGCAAACGTGTGCTTCTGATCGACGCCGACCTGCGCCACGGCCATCTGCACCGCTATTTCGGCGTCGACCGCGAAAACGGTCTGACCAAGGCGATCACGGGCGCCGAATCGGTGGACAACATCATTTATCACGACGTTGTCGAGAACCTCGATTTCATCGCCACCGGCCCCTTGCCGCCGACCCGCTCGGAGTTCCTGCTGCACCTCAATTTCGCCCAGCTCCTGTCCACCGTCAGCACCAATTACGACCTGGTGCTGATCGATCCGCCGCCGATCCTGGCGGTGGCGGACGCCTTGATCATCGGCGCCCACGCCGGCGCCGTGTTCATCCTGGCGCGCGCCGGCGTCACCACCGAGACGGAAATCAACGAATCGATCAAGCGCCTGAACCACTCCGGCATCGCCCCGCAAGGCGTGCTGTTCAACGACATGGCGGTCCGCCTGGGCGCACGCCGTGCCTATCACAGCTACGACGCGCCGCCGCGGGTTGCATTCGATACCTGATCGGGCGATCTCCTGCGGCTAGCGTCATCGAAGGCGGGATCTGGCTCGGTGAGCCTGACCCCGCCTTTGGCATGCAGGCCTCGCTGAACCAACATCTCACTTGCTACGTCCTCTTCCGCTTCCGCCACTTGTGTATTTCGCAGTCTTGATACGCTTGCACCGCCTGACGCTGCGCCTCGTCGACCAGTGACTCCCAAACATTTTGCGGCCTCGCCCGATGCCGGCAATGAAGCCGATTGCACCGTTTTTGCGTTGCGCGGCAGCGTCAAAGCCGTCGGCTTTTCCAGATAATGCGGCGTGACGGCCGATCAACAGGTGGGAGGCCGGGCCTTGCAAGGCGTGGCGTAAGGCGCGTGATTCCACCCGCGGCAGCGCAGCTTGCATTAGCCTGCGAACCGCGGCGCGCGTGACACCGGCCATGTCACGATGCGAGCCACCACCTCGATACGGCGCATCGTCGTGGGCGCCGGGTTCCGTCAATGTCGCCTCGACGCGTGCGCCCGCTGCGAAAATTTTGGCTATCGCCGGCGCTGGCCGCCGGGCTTTTCAAAAAGTCAGGCGGGAGCTGTTGCCGCCGTTGCAGGGCGCAGCAATTTGCGCTTTGCCCACTTGCGAACCTGGCCGGTGTGCGATTCGAACATCAAATAAAACAGCCAGGCTGCCGCCACCAGTCCGGCCAGCATGGCGGTGTACACGGCGAGATGGGCGGGACTGTGCGGCGACAACTGTGCAATACCGAAGCTGGCCATGCTGTAATGCTTGAGCAGATAAATCAGGGGCACGTGCAGCACGTACACGGTGAACGAAAATTCGGCCAGATAGCGTCCGCCGGCGGCCACGCGCCGGGACAGAGAGCCTGTCGGCGGCGCCACGTTGCGCAGGCTGCACAGGATCAGCAGGAACAGGACGCTGATCACCAGGTCGGGGCCGAACGAGGCCACCGCCAGGTCGTCGTTCATCCCGGTCAAGCGGAAATACGCCGAAGCCCCCAGGGCGGCGACGATGAGCAGCGCGCGCATCCCGCGGCCGCAGTCGATCTGGATGCGCGAACAGGCGGCGCCGAGCAGCCAGATCATAAAATACAGCAGCAAGATCGTCGGCAGGCACTTCAACAATACGGCCAGCATCAGCAGGCAGCCGATGCGGCGCGCCAGGCGCGGCGTGCGCACCAGCACCACGAGCAAGGGGAACATGCAGTAGTACCAGGTTTCATTCGCCAGGCTCCACAGCGGAAAATTGGCGCCGAAAGTGGGGACTGCGATGGTCTGCAGGCCGGCAAGGTTGCCGAACAAGGTCAGGGCCGAAAAGTCGCCCAGTGAAGCGTAGTCGACCGCGTGCATGTCGACGTCGCCTTGGAAAATGCCGAGCAGAAGCGAGAGCACGAAGACGGGAATCAGGACCGTCCACAAGCGGGTGGCGCGGTCGACGGCATAGTTTGCCAGGGCATCCGGCTGAGTCCATTTGTCGAGCAGGCTGCCGCCCACCAGCCAGCCGCTGATGACGAAGAACAGCAACACCGCCTGGTGGCCGAAGCCGGTGATAAAGGCAAATCCCTGGTACCACAAGGCGGGGTCGGCGATGGTGCGCGTGCCCGGGTAAAACAGGGCGCGCAGGTGGGCGGCCGCGACTTCGATGGCTGCGAAGGCGCGCACGAAGGCGATCACGATCGAGTGCCAGCTGTCGGCGCGCGCTGCGGGAGCGGCGGCCCAGGTGAATGCGGGCATTAAAGTATTACGCATGAGTTCCTCGCTTGGTTGATGTGAAGCGCCTGGCAAATCTCGGTGAATGCCTTACGCCGTCTTACCGTACCGGCCGCAGCACGGGCGGCGACTCGGCGCCGTGCCCCTTGGTGTCGCCGGGTCCTTTTAAAAGCCGGTGCTGGCCAATGTGCCGGCGTGACGCGCCACCAGCCGTGCAGCGCGCCACATCAGGTAGCCGATCGGCACGTGCCGGAACAGCATCACGGTGCCGACAAACACCGCGGCGGACCAGGCCAAGCCTTGCCGCGCCTGCCTCGGTGGCGCTTCGCCGGCCAGGCGGATGGCGCCGACCCCGGCCAAGGCCCCCACCGCCCAGCCGGCCGCCGCTTCCGCGATGCTGTGCTCGTCATGTACGACCAACAGCAATGCCATCAGCGCGCCCAGTGCCAGGCCGGCGACAACGCCTAGGCGGCCGAGCGTGGCGGGGCGACGGCCCGATATCAGATAAAACAGGATGACGGCAACGGCGGTGACGCCGGTCGCGTGTCCGCTGAGCGCGCGGAAATCGGGCGCCAGTGCATACGCGCCCCAGGCGATATAGGCCACCTTGGACGCCGCCACCAGCCCAATTGCCAGAAAAAAAGAACAACTCCACCAGAACGCCAGCCGCCAGACGCCGGCGCAGACCATCCACACCGTCATTGCCGCCGCCGCTGCCAGTGTCAGCGGCAAGTCGCCAAGGTGAATGATGTGGCTCCACGACATGGCTTTAGTGGGTGCCCACCACGGCCACCAGGGTGCCGGCGAGGATGCGCAGATCGACCCAGAAGCTGCGTTCTCGTACATAACGCTGGTAGAACGCCAGCTTTGCCGGCAACACCTCGTCGAGATAGGCTTGTTCCGGATCGCTCGCCCGGCCCAGGATGGCATTTTCCTGGCGATACTCGATCGAGGCCCAGTCTGTGATGCCTGGCGCCACCGACAGCACTTCGCGCCGCACCGCTTCCGGGTAGCAGGCGACGTAGCGGGGCACTTCCGGGCGCGGGCCGACCAGGCTCATCGACCCTTGCAAGACATTCAGCAGCTGCGGCAATTCGTCGATTTTGTAGGCGCGCAGAAAGTGGCCGGCCCGCGTAATGCGGCAATCGCGGCCGACTGTGATTTCGGCGCCGGCGCCGGCGCCGCTGCGTTCGGCCATGGTGCGGAATTTGTAGATCCAGAACAGCGTGCCGCCGCGGCCCACTCTTTGCTGGCGAAACAGGGCGGGTCCGGGCGAATCGCAGCGCACCCAGGCGGCCACAGCCAGCAGCAGCGGCGCCAGCAGCAGCAGGCCGATGGCGGCGGCGGCCAGATCGAACAGGCGCTTGCTCATACGCTTGCCATGGCAAATGCCTGGTGCAGGGCCTGGACGACGCGCTGCTGATCGGCGTCGCTCATTTTGGTGTAGAGCGGCAAGGTGAGCATCGACGCGTAGCTCGCTTCCGCCGCCGGAAACTCGACGTCGGCGCGCTGGCAGAATTCGCGCCAGACCGGATGGCGGTGCAGGGGAATGAAATGCACGCTGGTGCCGATGCCTTGCTCGCACAGGTGTGCAATCAGGGCGTCGCGGTCGATGCCGGCGGCGGGATCCACACGCACCACGTACAAATGCCAGGCGTGGCGGCTGCCGCTGCCGGCGATGGCATCGGACGGCAAGCGCAGCGGCAGTTCGCGCAGCGCCGCGTTGTAGTTCGCGGCCAGCTGCTGGCGGCGCGCCAAAAAGGTGTCGATCTTGCGCAGTTGCTGTACGCCGATGGCAGAGGCGATGTCGGTGAGATTGTATTTGAAGCCGGCCGCCACCACTTCGTAGAACCATGACGGCGTGGTGGCGGTATAGCGTGCAAAGGCGTCCTGGCGTATGCCGTGGATGCGCATCAGCCTGACGCGCGCCGCCACCGCCGGGTCGCGGGTGACCACCATGCCGCCTTCGCCGGTGGTCATGGTTTTATTGGCATAGAAGCTGAATACGGTGGCATCGCTGGCCAGGGTGCCCACCAGGCGCGATTTATACAGTGTCGGAAAAGCGTGGGCGGCATCTTCCACCACCCGCAGACCGTGCGCTGCCGCCACCGCCAGGATGCCATCCATGTCGCAGGCGAGACCGGCGTAATGCACCGGGATGACGGCGCGGGTGCGCGGCGTGATTGCCGCTTCGACCGCCGCCGCGGTCAGGTTCAGGGTGGCGGGGTCGACGTCGGCCAACACCGGCACCGCGCCCAGGTAGCGCACCACTTCCGCGGTGGCGGTAAAGGTCATAGTAGGCACGATGACTTCGTCGCCAGGGCCGATGCCCAGCGCTTCCAGCGCCAGGTGCAGGCCGGCGGTGGCCGAATTGAGCGAGACCGCTTCGACACCGCTGCCGAGGTAAGCGGCGAAATCGCTTTCGAACTGGCGCGTCTTGGGGCCTGTGGTCACCCAGCCGGAGCGCAGGCAGGCTACCACCTCAGCGATTTCTTCTTCGCCGATATCGGGCAGGGCGAAGGGCAGGAAAGGCACTGTCGTTGCTGGAGAAGGATCGCTGTCGTTCATGGCTGGCTCCGATCGATGGTCATGTGGCGTTGCACGCGGCCGTCAGGCGCACGCTTGAAGAAAGCGCTGACCGAGCACGTCGTAGGTCAGGTTGTCGAGCACGAAGCGGGTGCCGTTGCTGCCCATCGCGTCGCGTGCCGCCGGCGCCATCGCCAGCAAGGTGCGGATGCCGGCGGCGACCGCCGGCGGATTTTCCGCGGCCACGGTCAGGCCGCAGCGCGCTTCGCCCACCGGGTCGTTGCCCGCCTCGATCGCCTGCAGCACGGGGCGCCCGGCCATCATGTAATCGATCAGCTTGTTCGGTGAAATGCCGAAGCGAAACAGCGGCTGGCGCTGCAGGCCGATATAGGCGATGTCGAAACTGCGTAGTAAGGCGGGAATCTGCTCCTTGGCGACGGCATCCATGAAACGCACGTTATGCAGTTGCTCGGCACGGGCACGTGCCTGTAGACGGGGTTTTTCGGGACCGTCGCCGACCAGCACGATTGCGACAGCTTCGCCGCGCAGCAGGGCGGCCGCGTCCAGCAAGGTGTCGAGCGCATTGGCCAGGCCATGGGCGCCGGCGAAGCCGACCACGAAAGCGCCGCCGGCCCGCAGTGCCGCCATGTTGGCGGCGACCGGCTCGGGCAGGGCGGCCGGCGGCCGGCGCCACTCCGCCGCGTCGGTGCCGTTCGGGACGATATGCAGTTTATCGGGGGCCATGCCATGCGCTTCGAGATGGGCACGCACGTTCGGCAGCATCGACACGATGGCATCGCAGTTGCGACAGGCGAAATTTTCCGCTGCTTGCAGGGCCAGGATAAAAGGATGCCAGCGGGAGTAGCCGCCCAGTTCGATGGGAGACAGCGGCCACAAATCGTGCAGCTCGAACAGCAGGCGCGCGCCGGCATGGCGGGCAATACGGTGGGCCGGCCAGATATCGAGCGGATAGGTGCTCGAGGCGATCACGACATCGGGCCGGAAGGCACGCGCGAGCGTGGTGGCCAGATAGTGCAGGCGCAGCAGGAAGGCCAGCATATTGCGAATCCGGCCCCAGCCATTACCGGCGTAGGCAGGTGTGCTCAGCCAGGTATATTCGATGCCGTCGATTTGCTGGTCGAGGCGGCTGCGGCCGTGCAGCTTCGGGTTCTCGCGTCTGACATGCGAGTGCGATGCGGCGACGATGCGCACCCGATGGCCCATGGCGACCCAGGCGCGCGCCAGATAATAGGGGCGATATTCCATCCCGTGCTGCAAGGAGCCGGCGTGATGGTTGATCAGTAGAATGTTCAAGGTGCGCCTGTCGATTCGGAGGGCCGAACTGCGGCCTACCCATCGAAGATATCAAGCGCTATGCACGGCGTATTGAAGCCCCGCAAACCCGGGGGGAAGATCTGGTCAATTCGGAAAGACCAGGCTGGATTCCACGCAAAAAGGTTCCGGTCGGCATTGCCCCCGGGACCTTTGGTGTGCGCCGGCCATGCGCGCGGCCGGCAGTTGATGTATTACTCAAAAACTTTCATAGGCGCCGATATCGCCGGCGCCTCCCAGCGGCCGTGCGATGCTGTCGATGTCGAAGGATGGCGCCGCATTGGCGCTTGCCGTATTGATGGCCGGTGAGCCGGCTTGCAGGCGGTAATTGCCGCCGCCATTCGGCTGGTAATCGATGAACTTCGGATCGGCGGCGATGGTGCCGCTGGCGCTGCCGGCGCGCAGGCGGATGTCGCGGCCGTTGCCATAAACAAGGTTGTTGGCGGTGACGTTGGATGAGCCGATGCAACTGGTCCCGGCGTAGCAATACTGGGTGATCGAGGCGCCTGGATTGTCATAAACAATATTGTTGATGACCTTTGTATTGCTGAGAACGATGCCGCCGGGACTGTCGCCGGACCCCACCTCGATGCCGCCGCCCATGCTCTTGGCGCCGTTGTTGAAGACGGTATTATTGGCAATCACAACATTGTTTGCCGCGTGCCACAAATGAATTCCCCAGGCTGACACGCGGTAAACAATATTGTTCATGATCTTGCCGCGCAGGTTGGAGTGATAAATGCCCTGCACGCCATTGCATTTGCCCGGCACACCGATATCGTGCACCACGTTGCCGATGATGTCGTCGTCCACCGCCGTGTAGGTGGCGTCGACAATGCCGGCGCCGCCACTGCCGGTGCAGCCGCCGCTTACCTTGAGATCGTGTACATGATTGGCCTCGATCAAAGTATTCGACGCGTAATTCAAGATGCCGAGACGGCCCGGGCCGCTGATATCGAAGCCGGACACGTCGACGAAATTGCCGTTGTTGGTCCAATGCGCCTCGGTGCCGGTGCCGACCACCTTGGCGCCCCACTTGACGTCGGACACATAGCGGATACGCCCGCCGGCATTGCCTGAATTGCGGGTGACGACGTTGCCGCTGTAGGTACCGGGAGCGACATGCACGGTGGTCGACGGTTTCGCCATCGAGGCTGCCTTGCCGATGGTGCGAAAAGGCGCGGCCAGGCTGCCAGGGTTGGCGTCGCTGCCGCCAGTCGACACATATAAATGGTAAATGCTGGGTGCGGTGGATGCGGCGGGGTACTGCTCGGCACAGGCCAGGCCGCTGGCGGCGAACAGGGTGACGGCACTGGAACACAACAGGGTTTGAAGGCGGGCATGGGAGGCGAGGGCGGTCGATTGCTTCATCTGGACTTCCTTGACGACGAGTGAATGAGCAGATTTGACCGACAGGCACTTCTTGAGTTCAATGTTTTGGTAGAAAAATTTTCCTCACGTATCAGATCACAAAGAGATTTCATGATGTAAAACATGCCCAATAGCGTTTATCGCGCCGTTAAATTGAGCTAAATCAATAAATTAATTCGAGGTGGGGGATTCTGGCGTCACCGTTTGCCAGCAACGGAAAGTCACTGATTTTTTATGCAATCTTTTGCATAGTCGCCACTCGCTGCGGCCTGAAGGGAACCATGCGGCCAGACTAGTGCGGCAACGCGGGAACGGCCAGCGTCCGCTTGCGGCGGCGCAGGCCGCGTGGCCCGGCCTGCAGCCCTGACGTTCTACAGGCCCGGTTTGGCCTTCGCCAGCGTACTCGAAGCCGGCTTGAGCGACGCGCTGGATGGTACCTGGGCGATGTCGGCGCCCAGATCGACGGCGGATTTCGAGCGTCGGTTGACAGTGCCGCCTGCTTCGTTGGCGGCAAGCAGGCGCACGCCCCGGGCGATCGCCGGCGACCCTGGCTTGAGCTGGTAGTTGCCGCTGCCGTCGGGCCGATAATCGACGAACTGCGGGTCGGCCGCGATGGTGTTCTTGGCGCGGCCGCGGCGCAGGGCGATCGGCCTGCCGTTATTGAATACCAGGTTGTTGGCGAAGGTGTTGTCGGCGCCGGTGCATTCATGGCCCGGGTAGCAGAACTCGGTGATCGACGCCGCCGGGTTGTCGTAGATGATGTTGTTGACCACCTTGGTGTGGTTGAGCACGGCGCCGCCCGGGCCGTCGCCATTGCCCAGCACAATGCCGCCGCCCATGGTCGGCGAGCCGTTGGCGAACAGCGTGTTGTTGGCGATGGTGACGCGGGTGGCCGCATGCCACAGGTGGATGCCGTAAGACGACACCCGGTACACCAGGTTGTTGACGATGCGGCCGCCCCGGTTCGACGAATAAATGCCGTGCACGCCGTTGCAGGCGCCGGGGAGGCCGATGTCGTGGACGATGTTGCCGACGATGTCGCCATCGGAGCCGGCATAGTTGCCATTGTCGATGCCGGCGCCGCCGTTCGGCGTACAGCCGCCGCTGACGGCCAGGTGGTGCACATGATTGTCCTGCACCAGCGTGTGGGATCCCATGTTCAAGATGCCGATGCGGCCGCTGCCGCTGATGTCGAAGCCGATGATGTCGGCGTAGTCCCCGTGATTGGTCCAGACCGCCTCCTTGCCCTGGCCGAGCAGGCGCGCGCCCCATTTGACGGTGGACAGGTAGCGCACCCTGGCGGCGGGCGTACCGGCGCTGCGCGTGGCGATGTTGCCCATGTACAGGCCTGGCGCCACCTGTACCGTGCTGCCTGCGGCGGCCGAGCGCGCCGCCCGCTCGATGCTGCGGAACGGCAGCTCCGCGCTGCCAGGATTGCCGTCGTCGCCGCCGGTGCTGACGTACAGTGTGACGGGCGCCGGTAGCGCCGCTTCCGGCAACGCCGCACGGCTGCCCTGTGTGGTGGACTGCGCCGACGCCGTGGCGGCGTTCGAGGCCGCCGCAAGACCGGCTGCAAGTGCACCAGCGACGACCAGCGCCCACGCTGGCGAAAGTAATTGAGGGTTCACAAGGCTTCCTTTCACCGACCATCCGGCCATGCTAACTGTCCGCGTCGGCGACGCTCGCATCGGCATCAATAAATCTGCGGACATCGCGAGGAACCGCATGCTTTTAACTTGGTTCGGTCCGCTGACTTGCGAATTCTCAATTCGCGCGCGCCAGTGCATTTCATACTTCGTTGTAGCGCGTCCACTGAGGATGCGAAGCAGTCAACCAGCCGGACCTATGAAAAACCCTTTTAAATCGGCTTATGGCGCAATTGCAGCGGACGGGCGCCCGAGCTTGACGGCGGCAATCGGCTCGACGGTGGCACGCCAGGTGTTTGCCAGCGGCTTGTACTTTGCCGGCCTGTGGATCACCACCAGGGCGCTGGGACCACAGCAGAATGGCGTACTGGCGACCTTGCTGCTGTTGCCCCAGACCTTGTTCGCATTCCTGAACATGGGCATAGGGCCCAGCCACGTGTATCACCTGAGCAGCGGGCTGGGCAGTCATGGCCGCATGCGCATCACCAACTGGGCGCTGGCGGCTGCCTTGTGGGCCGCCGTCGCGCTGGTGCTGGCGCTGTGCAGCGAACAACAGATCGGCCGTTTCCTGCCAGGCATCGGCAAGCAGGCGGCGCTGATGGCCAGCCTGCTGTTCCCCATGATGCTGCTGGCGGCCTGGTCGTCGGCCCTGATCCAGGGGCAGCGCGATTACCGCAGCTACAATCTGACCCTGCTGATCCAGCCGCTGGTATTTTTTGCGGCCATCCTGGCGCTGCGCGCTGCCGACGCCATCACACCGGTCGCGGTGGTCTGCTGCACCATCCTCAGCCAGATGTCGCTGTGGCTGTGCAGCGAGCGCCGGATCAGCCGCTTCAGCGCTGCGCCGGTGGAAAGCCGGCACCGGCTGGTGGACGCGCTGCGCTTCGGCCTGCGCGCGCATTTGAGCAACGTCATCACCTTTCTCAATTACCGCCTGGCGCTGTATCTCGTCAGCTTCATGCTGGGGGCAACGGCGGTCGGCAAGTACGCGCTGTCGGTGCAACTGGCCGAGGTGTTCTGGCTGGTATCGAGCGCTGCGGCCATGATCGTGTTCCCCGAATCGGCCGCCAAGGGGCGCAGCCCGGCCCAGTTGCAGCGCATGATCGGACAGGTGGCATTGACCGTGGTGCTGATCACCGGCACCGGCGCGCTGCTGGCCGGCATCCTGGCGCCGCTGGCGATTCCCTGGATTTTCGGCCCGGCCTACGCCGGCAGCGTGGTGCCCTTCGTCATTTTGCTGCCCGGTGTGGTGCTGTGGAGCTATATGAGTGTGATTTCGAATTCGCTGGCGGGCATGGGTTGCCAGGGCGTGAACATCCGCGGTGCGCTGCTCTGTCTGACGATCAACGTGGTCGGCGATGTGCTGGCGATCCCGCACTGGGGCATGCGCGGCGCGGCGCTGGCGTCGACCGTCGCTTTTTCTTGCACTGCCTTGTTTACGGTGCTGGCCTACAAGAAAATCATGGTCGCGCGGGTGCAGGCGGTGCCGGCATGAGCAAGCCGGCGCTGCTGATGGTGACCACCGGCTTCCCATATGGGCAAGGCGAGTCCTTTGTTGCCGCCGAGCTGGAACATCTGGCCGAACAGTTCGACGACGTCACCCTGGTGCCCTGCGTGTTCACCCCCGATAAGCCGCCGCGGCCCCTTGCCCAGAAGGTCGAGCTGGCCTACGCCACGGCGCGCTGGGGCGCGTCGCGCGTCATGCATGTGCTGGAATCGCTGCTCCGGGCGCTGTGGCGCTATCCCTGGCTGGGCGAAGCGGCGGCCATCGTCGGGCGTCGCCATCGCCTGGAAAATTTGAAGGAACTTGTGCGCTGCCTGTATCGCGCGCGCCTGTTCGAGCAATTTCTGCAGCACCAGCAGGCGGCCGGCAAACAGTACGACCTGATTTATTTTTACTGGATCGTGCCGGAAATCGCCGGCGCCCTGTCGTTTCGCCGCCGTTACGCGGCGCCCGGCGCGCGTATCCCCACCATCGTGGCGCGCGGCCACGGCGGCGATCTGTACGAGGAGCGGCGTCCGGGCGGCTACGCCGGCCTGACCGATTTCATCACGGCCGGCATCGACGCGGTGTTTTGCATCTCCGAACACGGCAAGTCCTATTTGACCAACAAATATCCTGCCCTGGCCGCGCGCTTTCACCTGGCGCGCCTGGGCGTCGCCGATCCCGGCTTCATCAGTCCGCAGCCGACCGACGATATTTTGTCGATCCTGTCCTGTTCCTTCATCGTGCCGGGAAAACGGCTGCACCTGATCGTCGAGGCCATCGATGTCTTGCTTACCGAAAATCCGTCCTTGGCGGTGCGCTGGACCCACATCGGTGACGGCGAACTGTACGGCCAGTTGCAGGATCAGGTGGCGCGCCTGCTGGGCGGGCGCCGCGCCGAAGTCATTTTCAAGGGCTACATGCGGCAGCCGGATCTGGTCGATTTTTACCGTGAGGCCGCCTTCGACGTGATCGTCAATGTCAGCGATACGGAAGGCATTCCCGTCAGTCTGATGGAGGCGAGCTCGGTCGGTATTCCCATGCTGGCGACCGACGTCGGCGGCAGCGGCGAAATCGTCAATGCCACCAACGGCATGCTGATTCACGAGGCGTCGAGCAGCGCGGCGATTGCCCAGGCATTGTTGAAATTTCACGACAAGGACAGGGCAGCCGCTTACCGCCGGCGCGCCCGCAATTACTGGCAAAGCCATTTCAATGCGCAGACCAATTACGCCTGCTTCGGTGAGGCGCTGCGGCGCAGCGTGGAGCGCCCATGAGCGAGATTCTTGCGGCAAAGCTCGGTTCGCGTTATGCCTTCCTTGCATTGCTCGGATCGCTATTCCTGCTGTTCACGCCCTTCGAACAGTCCGGCCCCCATCCGACCATGTTCCCGAAGTATTTCGCCGCCGGCGCCGGCATGTTCATGCTGGCGCCGCTGGTGGTGCTCAAACCGGTAACCATCCGCATGGCGTCCGTGCTGATGACTTTGGCGGTATTGACGATCGTCTTTCACACCATCCTGATCAAACCGGCGCCCGCGCAGTTCAGCCTGCTTATTCTGGCCAACGGCGCGCTGGCCCTGATGTTGTACGAGGCCAGCTACAGCTGGCGGCGCGAGTTTGGCGCGGCCATTTCCTGCTTGTTGGTGGTAAACGCCGTGCTCATCGCCGTGCAGGCCGTCCTGTTTTACGTGGTGACCCACAGCATTTTCGACTTTCATAAATTCCTGTTCGGATCCGACAGCCGCTTCGCCGAGGATTATCTGAACATCGCGCGCTTTTCCGGCATCCAGGTGGAGCCCGGCACTTACGCCAATTACATGGGTTGCCTGACGGCGATCCTGCTGTTGTCGTCCGAATTTACGGCGAGGGTATTGTGGACGGCGTTTCTTGCGGTGCTGTCGATCTTCTTGACGAATTCCGGTTCCTCCGTGTATTTCGTGCCCGTGCTGATCGCGCTGATGGCGTATTTGTGGCGCAGCAAGATACGCATGAGCCACCTGCTGGTGCTGGCCTTGGCGATCTTCGCCTACCTCTCTTTCTCCGGCGTGCTGACCCACCTCGAGGACCGCTTTTTCGAGCATGACGACGGCAGCCTGTCGCACCGTGTGGAAGGCATGCACGCCTACATGACGCAAAGCGTGGAAGAAAAGCTGTTCGGCGTCGGCTTCGGCTCGGACCCTTGCGTGCGCTGTTACTACCAGGATATCGGCGTCACTTTCAATCTGGTCACCCGCGGCGGTGCATTGGTCACGCTCGCGCTGCTGCTGCTGCTGGTGCGCTCGGTGGCCGTGAACGGCTTGATCCTGGCAACTATTCTGTTTCTCATTCCACTCAACGAAAAAATGTTTTTTTATGAGGCGCCGATCTGGCTGTTCCTGATGCTGGCCGCGACGCGCCTTCGCGGCAAGCCCTTGTTCACGAATAGCAAAGCGCCGCCGGGGCAATTCCAGCCCATGCCGCTTGCTGGGCAGCCCTGAGGGGCTGCTGCACACAATCGGGCGCCTCGACGGCATGCGCTGCGCTGGATTGTTTCGAACGCCATGGATTGTCACCATCATGCGCGTTGGCCGCACGGGGACACGCTGTCCTGTGCCAGCTTTAGCCAGGCGGCAAGTACGCTACTGCAAATTCGATGAACATGCCCAAATGTTGGACGCGCGTTGTGCGCAAACGATGACTGGGCTGGCTTATATGCCCGGCGGCTGATGAAGGCGCCAGCGCCGGACACCGGCTTGACGGCGGTGCGAGCGCACCTGCGGCGGCGTCGATTTTGCCTGCCCCGTTTCGTGGTTCTTGAGATTCTGTTCGCGCGCGCCACGGCCAACGATCATGGGCGCGCCGGTCCGGCGTCGAATGTCCTACGCGCGGCGCTTTACGCAGCGGCGCATCCGAGCAGCCGCTGTTGTTCTCGACTAGAGCATCAAGCGAGCGCCTGTTCCAGGCAACCGACGATTAATCCCGCCGCATTGCCATCGCCGTAAGGGGCAATCGGCCGACCGCGCGAGCCCGGTGCGGCGCGCAGGGCGGACAGGATGGTGCCGACATCGGTCGGCGGCGCCAGCCGGTTCCAGCCGGCATCGACCAGTTCGGTCCACTCGGTCTCATCGCGCAGGGTGACGCAGGGCACCTGGTGGAAAAATGCTTCCTTCTGCACCCCGCCCGAATCGGTGGCGATCAGCGCGGCGTGCTTTTCCAGTTGCACCATGTCGAGGTAGCCGAGCGGGTCGACCAGTATCACCGCGGCAGCCAGGCGCTCCAGGGCGCCCAGATTGTGCAGGATCTGGCGGGTGCGCGGGTGCAGCGGGAAAATGACCGGCATGTCGCGGCCGAAAGTGGCCAAAGCGTCGACAATGGCGCCAAGCCGGCCGGGGTGATCGGTGCTTTCCGCCCGGTGCACGGTGGCCAGGCAGTAAGCGCCGGCGCGCACGCCATGTTCCCGCGTCAGCTTTGCCAGTAAGCCGTCGGCAGCGGTGCGGCGTTCGCCGTGACGGCGCGCCACATCGAACATGACATCGCCCACCGCGTGAATGCGCGCCGGCGCCACGCCTTCTCGGGCGAGGTGGGCGGCGGCGCCCGCCGTCGGCGCGAACAGCCATTCGCTGATGCGGTCGGTGACGATGCGGTTGATTTCTTCCGGCATGGCCATGTTGAAGGACCGCAGGCCCGCTTCGACATGGGCGACGGGGATGGCCAGCTTGACGGCGGCGAGGGTGCCGGCCAGGGTGGAATTGGTGTCGCCGTAGACCAGCACCGCGTCCGGCGCTTCGGCCTGCAGAATCTGCTCGATCTGCATCAGCATGCGCCCCGTCATGGCCCCATGCGTGCCGCCGTGAATGCCGCAGCTGAAGGCCGGTGCGCGCATGCCCAGTTCGTCGAAAAACACCGCCGACATATTGCTGTCGAAATGCTGGCCCGTGTGCACCACCACTTCGCGCAGGGATGCCGACTCGGCCAGGGCGGCCGAGACCACGCTGGCCTTGATGAATTGCGGCCGTGCGCCGAGCACGGTAAGAATTTTGCGTGAACGCATGGCGGGATTCCTCGATTAATTACCAGACCAGCGACTGGTACAGCCGCGCCAGGTTTTCCTTGGTGTTTTCCGTCCAGTTGGTTTCGAACTGCCGCGGATGGGTCAGCAGATAGATGCGCGCGTGACGGCCCAGCGCCTCGCGCGGGGTGGTTGGATAGAAATATTGGGGATGCGGACGGTCCGAGATATAGATATCCGTATTGCTCATCAAGGCGGGGTCGTAGGCTTCGCAGGTAATGCCGCAATGGGCGCGCAGTTCGGGGTCGCCCAGGATGACGGTATTTTGCAGTTTCAGCCGGCGGTTGGCAAAATCGCCGTGGCTGGCGACTGTGGTCATCTTGCTGCCGAATTTCTTTTCGATCGAGAGGAAATTGCGTGCGAATTCGTCCTTGATTTCCGGCAGGCGGCGCAGAACTTCGCAGGCGTGCTTGATGCGGTGGCGTTTTGCGAAGGTCGCCAGCTCCTCATAGTGATAACTGGCCTCGCTGCCGTATTCCTCGATCTCGCGCATCAGCCGATAATCCAGGGTGGACAGCCTGAAATAAAAGGTCGAGCGCACCTGATGGCGTTTCTCGAGCTCGAACAGTTTGCGGGCCGTGCGCAGGTCGGTGTCGATATCATGCCGGTGCACGATGGTGCAAACTTCGGCGCCGGCGCCGGCACTGTCCGCTGTCGGCAAGCCGCGCAGAAAATCGCGCACCGACACCTGGACATAGCCGGCCCGCGCGGCCGCCAGTATCACCGACTCGTGGGCCGCCAGTTGCGATGGCATGGCGTAGTCACTGTACAGCCGTTGGACAAGCTTTTTCATTGCAGGCGATAGCGTGCGCGGTAAGGGGAAAAGCCAAGTGCCGTCTTGAACAGTTTCAATCCGGGACTGGCGCCGAAGTACGTGTCGTACATCAGGTATTCGGCTTTCCCTTCGTCGATGAAGCGGCAGACGATGTCGCTGACCAGCAAGTGCATGATGCCGTCGTTGTTGCGGATGCCGATGATGCGGTTGAAAGCGGCGAAGTTGCCCCACAGTCCAACTTCGCAGTACGCCACCAGCCGCCCGGAGACGTCGAGCGCGCCGAAATACTGATAGTTCGGATCGGCCACATAATGCTGCTGCTTGTCGAGATAGGACTGCGACATCGCCTGGCCCTGGCGCTGCTCGACCGAGGTATTGACGTGATGGATATCGTCGATGTAATCGTTGCGGTCGATCTCGACCACCCGGTAGCCGCGCGAGCGCGCGCGCCTGGCATGGTGTTCGGCCGAATTGCGCCCCTTGATGGTGGCCATGTACGCGTCGCCGCTGGCGAAACACGACAGCTTGACCAAGGCCGCGCCCAGCGTCTTGTTGCCGATGACAAGGAAGCGCGGATGGCGCTTGCTGAAGTGACGGTAGATGCGTTCGGCATTGGCCGGATCCATGGCTCGCTGGAAATCCAGGCGGGCGATGGGGAGCCGGGCAATGGTGCGCGCGAGTTCAAGCAGCGACGCGAATGTTTTTCGCATGGGCGAGGGCTCCGTAAAATTCGATCAGGCGGGCGGCCTGGGCCGCCCAGTTGTAGTTGGCAAGAATGGCGCGGCGGCCGTTTTCGCCCATTTCGCGGGCGATCTCGGGGTGGTAGGCAAGAAAATCGATGGCGTCGGCGATCGCCTGCGGATCGAGCGGGTCGACGCACAGCCCACAGCGCTCGCCGTCGATGATCGAGCGCCACAGCGGGAAGTGCGATGCGATGACCGGGATGCCGGCGGCCATGTACTCGAACATCTTGACGGGCAGGGATTCGAGGTAATTGCTGGTTGGATGCAAGGTGACCAGGCCGGCCACCGCGCGCGCCATCACCCGGCGCACGCCGCCGCGGTCCAGGTGGCCGTGACGAATCACCCTCTGCCAGCCGGGTTCGGCCATCATGTCTTGTTCCAGCCTGGACTCGGAAAAACTTCCTGCCAGGCTCAAGCGTGTCGGCGTGCGCAGCAAGGTGCAGGCTTGCAGCAATTCCCGGATACCGCGCGTGGCGCCGATGCCGCCGACGTAGCAGACTTCGGGCGCCTTGTCGATCCAGCGCGCACCGGCGTCGAACTCGGAGGGCAAGGGATAATTGTTGACGTCCACCGTACCGGGGTGAATCAGCAGGAATTTGTCGCGGATGCTGGGGGTGGCCGCAACGATGCCGTCGAGCTGGGCGCAGGCGCGCCGTTCGAACTGGGAAAAGGCCAGCGACAGCACACGGCGCGCGCTCGCGGTCAGGTATGGTTTGCTGAGCAACTGCTTGGGCACATCCTCGTGGGCATCGAAAATCACGGTTTTGCCGAGGCGCTTGAGGCGCAGGCCGACCGGGATCAATTCCGGATCATGCATATGGTAAATATCGCCATCGAGTGCGATTGCGCGCCGGTAGACTTTGGCGGTGGTGTGCAGCATGCGGTCGAGCCGGCCCTCGGGGCGGCCGACATCGGTGATGCTGACGCCGTCGAGAATCGCCTCTCCCTTGCCGTCGGCCACCACCAGGGCGACCTGGTAGTCGTGGTCGGCCAGGGTGCGGCACTGTTTGACGAAAATACGGGTATCGCCGCGCGCGTGCACCGAGGTCAGGTGCACCACTTTCAACGGACTTGCGCTCGGCTTCAGCATATGGCGTCGGCCGGTTCGCCAGGCAGGCTGACCTTAGCCGCCTGCAACAAGGCGAAGGCGACATCGTCGACGTCGCCGGCCGACATATACGGCCCCATCGGCACGCTCATGACTTGCTCCGCCAGCGCGCAAGCGATCGGGCAGGGATCCGATGCCAGGTGGGCGTAGGCCGGCTGCTTGTGGATGGGCAGCGGATAGTGCACGGCGGTGGGAATGCCGGCCGCCAGCAGTTCGGCCTGCACCCGTTCGCGTTCGGCGACCACCACGGTGTACTGGGCGAAGGCGCTGTGCCGGTCCGGACCGCGCCCGACCATACCCAGCCGGCCAGACAGCAGGGCGTCGTAGCGGCTTGCCAGCCGGGTGCGTTGTTCGAGCTCCCACTCGAAGCGCTCCAGCTTGGCCAGCACCACCGCGCATTGCAGGGTGTCCATGCGCCCGCCCACGCCGACCCGGGTATGCACGTAACGGCGCGACTGCCCGTGCACGCGGATTTCGCGCATGGCCTGGGCCAGCTGCGGATCGCTGGTGAAGATGGCGCCGCCATCGCCATAGCAGCCGAGCGGCTTGCTGGGGAAAAAGCTGGTGCAACCGATGGTCGACAGGTTGCAGCTGCGCTTGCCGCGGTAGGTGGCGCCGAAACTCTGGGCGGCATCCTCGACGACGGCCAGGCCGTGGCGGCTGGCGATGGCGTTGATTTCTTCCATGTCAGCCGGCTGACCGAACAGCGACACCGGCATGATGGCACGGGTGCGGGCGGTGATCTTCGCCTCGATCAGGGTGGGATCGATATTGCAGGTGGCGGCATCGACGTCGACGAACACGGGCACGGCGCCGACCAGCACGATGGCCTCGGCGGTGGCGATGAAGGAGAACGGCGTGGTGATGACTTCGTCGCCGGGACCTACGCCCAGCGCCATCAGTGCGATGATCAGCGCTTCCGTGCCGGAGGCCACGGTGATGCATTCGCGGGCGCCGGTAAAATGCACCAAGCGCTGCTCGAGTTCGGCCACTTCCGGCCCCATGATGTACTGGCCGTGGTCGAGCACGTCGTGGATGCGGCGGTCGATGGCGGCGCGCGACGTCTGGTATTGGGTTTTGAGATCGATGAATTCCATGATGCGGTGTTTTCCTTCAAGGGACCAATATGGCGGACGAGTGCGGGACGTTCAGGCGGCGCCGGCGAGCGCTTCCTGCAACTGGCACCGGCCGTTTCGCAAGAAATACACGTCGCCGGTATGCGCACACACGGCGCTGCCGTCCGGCGAAAAGTGCAGGCGTTCGCCGTGGCGGCCGATCCAGCCGATGCGTTTTGCCGGCACCCCGGCCATCAGGGCGAAATCGGGGACGTCGCGGTTGACCACGGCGCCGGCCGCGACAAAGGCGTATTGGCCGATGGTGACGCCGCATACCACTGTGCAGTTGGCGCCAAGCGTGGCGCCCCGGTGCACCCGGGTGGGCCGGTACTGGTCCTTGCGTGTGACCGCCGAGCGCGGATTGTAGACATTGGTAAATACCATGCTGGGGCCGCAGAAAACGTCGTCGTCGAGCACCACGGCGTCGTAGACGGAGACGTTGTTCTGGATCTTGACGCGTGCGCCGATGAGCACGTCGTTGCCGACAAACACGTTTTGGCCCAACGAGCAACCGTCGCCAATGCGGGCGCCGCCGCAGATGTGGGCGAAGTGCCAGACCCGGGTGGCGGCGCCGAGAACGGCGCCGTCGTCGACGATGGCGCTGGGGTGAATCAGGCTGCTGTCCATATCAATACTCCAGCGGTAATGCGACGCGCTTGCCGTCGCGCGCCGACATGTAGGCGGCGACCAGCACTTCGAGCGACTTCAGCCCTTCGCGGCCGTCGGTCTCCGGCTCGGCCTGGCCGCGCAGGGTGCCGATGACGTTGTCGTAGTACAGCGGATGGCCGAAGCCGTACACCGAGGTGGTCTGGTAGCTGGCTTGCTCCACCTTGTCGTCGTCCGGATCCGGCTTGGCGAACTCCCACTGCTGCACCTCGTTGACGGCGACCCCGCCGATGCGAACCGAACCATGTTCGCCGAGGATGGTGATGGAACCTTCCAGGTTGCGCGGATAGGTCAGCATGGTGACGTTCATCGAGCCGAGCGCGCCGTTGCGCCAGCGGACGCTGAGCACGCCCGTGTCCTCCACCTCGATATCGCGCGCCAGGGTGGCGGTGTAGGCCTGCAGGCTTTCCACCGGCCCGATCAGCCAGTCGATCAGGTCGACATAGTGGCTGGCCTGATTCATGAAGGCGCCGCCGTCGTATTCCCAGGTGCCGCGCCATTTGGCGCTGTTGTAATAGGCGTCGGGGCGGGTCCAGAACACATTCAGGTTGACCATGTAGATGCGGCCGAAGCGCTTCTTTTCCATCGCGCTTTTCAACAGCTGCAAGGTGGCGTTGCGGCGGTTTTGCTTGACCACGAACAGGCGTACGCCGGCGGCATCGCAGGCCTGCACCATGCGCTTGCCGTCTTCCCAGCGGGTGGCCATGGGTTTTTCGGTGATCACGTGGCGGCCGCTGGCGGCGATCTGCACGGTCTGCTCGGCGTGCAGGCCTGACGGCGTGCAAACGATGAAGGCGTCGGCATCGCAGCCGGCCAGCATGGCGCCCAAGGTCGCGAATGGGCGGGCGCCGGTGCTGGCGGCAGCCTCGGCAAGGCGCGCCGGATCGATGTCGCACACGCCGGCCAGTTCGCAACGGTCGCTGTGCTGGGCGATGGCGCCGAAATGGTTTTGGGCGATGCGGCCACAGCCGACCAGGGCGAAGCGGATTTTACGGTCTACAACGGCAGGGGGGAAATTGCGCATGGTGCTTTCCTCAGGCTTTGACGACGTTGGGCAGTTGCTCTTTGTAGACGCCGCGGGTATCAACGATCAGCTTCGCGTGCTCGGCGATCAGGGCGTAGTCGAAGGCGCTGTGGCTGGTGGCGATCAGCACCAGGTCGTAAGACGCCAGGCTGGCGGCGGTGAGGTGCACGCTGGCCAGGTCGAAATGGTGTTCTCGCATGCGGGGAAACACGGGTACGTGCGGGTCGGAATAGTCGACCACGGCGCCCTTGTCGCGCAGGATTTCCATCAGCTCGACGGAGGGCGATTCGCGCATGTCCTCGACGTCTTTCTTGTAGGCGATGCCCAGCACCAGGATGCGGCTGCCCTTGACCGAGCGCGAGCGGGCGTTGAGGGCGTCGCCCAGTTTGCCGACCACCCAGTGCGGCATGTCGCTGTTGATTTCCCCGGCCAGTTCGATGAAGCGGGTGTGCAAGCCGAACTGGCGGGCTTTCCAGGTCAGATAAAACGGGTCGATGGGGATGCAATGGCCGCCCAGGCCGGGACCGGGATAGTAGGCGGTGAAGCCGAACGGCTTGGTGGCGGCGGCGCGGATCACTTCGTGGATGTCGATATCCATCTTGTCGGCAATGATTTTCATCTCGTTGACCAGGCCGATGTTGACGGCACGGTGGATGTTTTCCAGCAGCTTGGTCAGTTCGGCGGCGCGGGTGGAACTGACCGGCACCACGCGGTCGATCGCCGGGCTGTACAAGGCGATCCCCGCCTGCAGGCAGGCCGGCGTCGAGCCGCCGCACACTTTGGGGATGGTGCGGGTTTCAAAGCTGGGATTGCCGGGGTCTTCGCGCTCGGGCGAAAACACCAGGAAAATATCTTCGCCCACCGTAAAACCGCGCGATTCCAGGCGCGGGCGCAATTCTTCCTCGGTGGTGCCGGGATAGGTGGTGCTCTCGAGCGACAGCAACTGGCCGGCGCGCATGTGGGGCAGCAGGGCGTCGGTGGTGTCCAGCACGAACGACAAGTCCGGCTCGCGGTAGGCGTTCAGGGGCGTCGGCACGCAGATGATCAGGGCATCGGCCTCGCCGGCGCGGCGGAAGTCGGTGGTAGCTTCGAAGCCGGCGGCGCGGGCGGCGGCAATCTGCTCGATCTTGATGTGTTCGATATAGCTGCCGCCGGCATTCAGGCGGGCGACCTTGGCGGCATCGATGTCGATGCCGAGCACCTTGAAGCCGACCGCGGCGTAGCGCAAGGTCAGCGGCAGGCCGACATAGCCGAGCCCGACGATGCCGATCACGGCGCGGCGATCGGCAAATTTGGCCTGCAAGTGTTGTAAATGGGTGCTAACTAACTGGTCGCGCATAGTGATCGCCTCCGTCGGCTGGTGCTTGGGTGCCATTGATTGGCACCCGGGTGTTTAAATTGGGAACTAAATTCTGAAAGCGGCGAGCCGTTTCAATAAGGGTTGGCGCGCCAACTCGGGTGCCTTCAACAGGGGCGCCGGTTCGGGGTGGCGCTGCGGCGCATATTCGGAAACAATGGCTTTCACCATCGATTCAATCATGGCGCGGTCGTTGGTATCGCAAGCCATCATCAGGCAAGTGATATAGGTTTCCAGAATGCCGGGCCGCAAGGCATTTTCTTTCATTCGCATAATGCGCGGATGGTCGCTCGGAAATACTTCGCCGTCCGTTAATAATTCCTCGTGCAGTTTTTCGCCGGCGAATAATCCGACATATTTAATAGCAATATCGCCGTCGGGATTCACGGTGGTCTTTTCTTTCAGGCCGGACATCACGATCATGGTGCGGGCCAGGTCGGCGATGCGCACCGGCTCGCCCATGTCGAGCACGAACACATCGCCGCCTTCGGCCATGGCGCCGGCCTGGATGACCAGTTGCGCCGCTTCGGTGATCAGCATGAAGTAGCGCGACACATCCGGGTGGGTAATGGTCAAGGGGCCGCCATGGGCGATCTGGCGCTGGAACAGGGGAATCACGCTGCCGGACGAGCCCAGAACGTTGCCAAAGCGCACCATGCAGAAGGTCGTGTGGGTGGCGAAGCGCGCTGCCGCGGCCTGAAAAATCATTTCGGCAATCCGCTTGCTGGCGCCCATGATGTTGGTGGGGCGCACCGCCTTGTCGCTGGAGATCAGCACGCAGGTGTCGACCTTGAAACGCTCGGCGGCGGTGGCGATGACCTGGGCGCCCAGCACGTTGTTGCGCAGGCCTTCGACGATGTTGGCTTCGACCAGCGGCACGTGTTTATAGGCGGCGGCGTGATAGATGGTGTGGATGTGGTCGCGCCGCAGGATACGTTCTACCAGGTTGGTATTGCATACCGAACCCAGGTGGGCTTCGATGGGAATGCCGGGAAAGCGCGCCTCGAGTTCCTGGCGCACCGTGTACAGGGCGAATTCCGAGTGGTCGAGCAGGTGCAGGCGGGCCGGCGCCAGGGTGACGATCTGACGGCACAGTTCGCTCCCGATGGAGCCGCCGGCGCCCGTCACCAGCACGGTCTTGCCGCGCACGCAGCGGCTGAACAGGTCGACCCGCGGCGGCACCGGTGGGCGCCCCAGCAGATCCTCGAATTTCAGGGCGCGGATCGAGGCCGGGTTGCTGCGGCCGTGGTCGGCCAGGTCGACCAGCCGGCTGAGAATCTTGGTGGTGACGCCGGCATCGCCCAGGCGCTGGACGATTTCCCGCAGGCGGGCCGGCGACACCGAGGGCAGGGCGATGACCACCGAGCGGATGCACATGGCGTTGACCATTTCGACCAGGCGGTCGGTGTGGAACACCCGCAAGCCGGCGATGCTGCGTTCGTTGAGCGCGTGCTTTTCGTCGAAGAAGCAGACGGGGCGGAATTCATTGCTGGTGCGCATGGTCAGCGCCAGGCTGGCGCCCGACTCGCCGGCGCCGTAGATGGCGACGGCGTCGCCCGCTGGCGGGCTCATCAGGTTGCGCAGCAGATTTCTCACCATGATGCGCGAGGCCACCACGTAGGAAAACACGATGAACCAGTAAATGGCCAGTACGCTGCGCGGGAATTTTTCTTCGTTGACGACGCACAGCACCACGTAGGCGCAGATGGCGGCGATCGCCAGCGTCAGCCCGGTCACCGCCAGCATGCGCTGATCGATGAAACGGATCACCGCGCGGTACAGGTCGGACATGGAGAAGGCCATGATGGTGACCACCGCCACCAACAGGTAGGACAGCGGGCCGTAATGACTGGCCAGGCTCATGTCGCCGACCCGCAGCAGCATGGCGATGAGGATGCAAAATGGCAGCGCCACCAGATCGGCGGCCACCATGATGGCGATTTTCATTCCACGGTGCATTGCCACCATGTCGGCGCAGAATTGCCGTATTGCCTTAATTAAAATCGCGGTCATTGTGATTCCCACTTGAAATCGTTTCGATGGCGACTGCGAAACCTGGTCGGTCGCCGATGCTCTTATCTGCTGGATGATTATTAAATTTATTTCCCATAGCAGATTTGAGAATACTCAATCGCCCATGGAAGCAATTATTGATCAGCTGAATCGATAATATTTCGCAAACAAAAATAGTGCGGTTTATTTAAGCGGCGAAATATTTTGATAATAATCATTGCGCAATAATTTTTCGACTGCCATTCAATTCGATGCCCGATTTAAAGTGTTCATTTTGGAAATGGGCTTGCAGGGGGCAATCGGCTTGAGTGCAGTGCGGCGCCGGCCATAAGCGGCGGTTATGGTCGGCAATGGAGAAGTGATTATTCTTTGCCATGACTATCGTCAATACTCGCGGCCACGGTCGCTCTTTGCGGCCTTCACGTCCAACAAAAAACCCCTGGGGAGATACGCAATGAATTTCAAACAGAAGCCGCTGGCAGCCGCGGTATCGATGGCCTTGTGGAGCCTGGCTTCTCTGCCGGCCCTGGCGCAGACGCAGGCGCCAGCCCCAGCGGACGCGCCCGCCGGCCAGATGCAGACCGTCGAAGTGACCGGTATCCGTGCTTCGCTGGCCAAGTCGCTGAGCGTGAAGAAAAACGCCGCCGCCAACGTCGAAGTAATCACTGCCGAAGATGTCGGCAAGATGCCCGATAAAAACCTCGCCGATTCCTTGCAGCGCCTGGCCGGCGTGGCCGTGCGTACCGATTACGACGAAGCGGAAAAAGTGTCGATGCGCGGCACCAATCCCGACATGTCGCTGATCCTGTTCAATGGCCACACCGTCAGCGGCGGCGACTGGTATGTCGCCGACCAGGGTTCGAGCAGCCGCAGCACCAGCCTGTCGCTGATGCCGTCGTCGGTGCTCAACCAGGCCATCGTCTATAAAACCTCGCAGGCCAACATCGCCGACGGCGGCTTGGCCGGCACCATCAACGTGACCACCCGCAAGCCGCTGGCACAAAAAGAAAAATTCAGCGGCGCGGTCAGCGTGGGCGCGGCGTATGCCGACCTGCCCGGCAAAATCACCCCGGACCTGAATGCCAACATGACCTGGAAGAACGACGCCGACACCTTCGGCATCATCGTCCAGGGGTTCAAGGAGAAGCGTTTCAGCCGCCGCGATTCGGCCTCGCGTTTCGCCTATGGCGCCAGCAGCGGCTGGGACGTGATCAACACCAGCACCATGAAGGGCATCACCGACCAGTCGCTGGCCGGCACCGGCCTGAAAGCGGCCGACCTGAACGGAGTACGCTTGCCAGGAAGCATGAGCTCGGAATACGTGCAAGGCGTGCGCGACCGCAAGGGCGGCATGGTGTCGATGGAATTCAAGCCGAACAAGGACCTGGACATCACCGCCACCGGCTTTACCTCGTCGATGAGCGCGAACAACAATGGCCGCCTGACGTCCGGCGCCATCTACAGCATGCTGCTGGGTAAAAACGATCCGCTGGGCGGCGTCGCAGCGTCGTCGGCGAATACGTCGTCTGGCGGCAAACAGGTGTTTGCGCAGATCAAGAACCCGGTGATCGTCAACGAGACTTCGGTGTACGGCTTTCCTCTGAAAGTGCTGAAAAGCGCCGACATCGTGTTCCCGGACGGCACCACGCCTCAGTACGTCGGCAACTCGGAAGGTTTTTATCGCGATGGCGCCGTCGCCACCAGCTCCTTCCTGGATCTGGATGCCAAGTACCGGGTCAACAACGATTTCACCATCAAAACGCTGGCCTCGGTCACCCGCGGCGTCGGCAAGACCGACCGCGACCAGGGCCTGACCTTTGCCCGTTACGGCACCGGCATCTCCTACGCCCTCAACGGTTTGAAGGAAGCGCCGGATTCGCAGTACATCGGCGCCGGCAGCAATGTACCGGTGATGAACCCGGACGGCAGCGGCTATAAACTGGTCGGCTTTGCCGCATCCGGCATCCGCACGGTCGACCGCGAGGCCAGCCTGCAGCTCGACACCGAGTACAAGCTCGACTGGAAATCCTTCCAGTCGATCGAAGCCGGCGTGCGCTATTCGGACCATCACCGCGACAGCCGTCGTTTCAATCCGGCCCAGCGCGGCGGCATGCCGGCCGCGCCGACCACCGGCGTGGTGCCTTATCCAGGCAACTTCGGCGATGGCCTCGATGGCGGCAACTGGGACCGCACCGGTTTCAGCTACGATCCGGTGACCCTGAAATCGTACATCAATGGCATTCTGAAGCCGACCACCGATGAATTCGAGCGCCGCGTCGCCAGCGAAATCGAGATGCGCGAGCGCCAGAGCGCCGCGTATGTGATGGCGAACCTGGAATACCAGAAGATGTCCGGTAATATCGGCCTGCGTTTCGTGCGCACCGAAGTCGACGCGGCGATCGCCACGCCGATTCCTGCCGGCGCCTGCCAGCGCACCGAACCGGGCAAGCCGGCCACCACCTGCGCCGCCTACCCGACCGCGATTACCACAGCCGGCGATGGCGCGACCTATGCAGACGGCGCCGTGTTCAATCCGAACCAGGGCATCCTGTACTACAAGACGCCGACCAACCGCACGTTCACCAACGTACTGCCTAGCATTAACCTGCGCTACGAGATCGATCCGTCGATGATCTTCCGCGCCGGCTCAAGCCGCACCATCGGCCGCCAGAACTACAACGTGCTGGGCAGCGGTTTCGGCACGCCGACCTGTAACGCCAACGGTTGCTCCGTCACCGGTCCGAACCCGTCGCTGCGTCCGCTGACTTCGGATAACTTGGACTTTGGCTGGGCCTGGTACTTCAAGCCGCGCGCCTTGATCTCGGTCGACGTCTTCCATTCGAACATCGACGGCTACGTCAAGACCGGCACCACCGGCCAGACCACCGTCGACCTGGTCGATCCACGCGACTCCGTCGTCAAGCCTTTCTTTGTCAACAGCTCGAGCCAGCAGGGCGCCAAGATCAGCGGCATCGAAGTGGCCTATGAAACGCCGCTGTGGGGCAGCTTCGGCATCACCTCGAACGTCAGCCGCGCCAAGACCCGCGTCGACGACGGCCGTCCTATGGTCGGCGCTTCCGAGTGGGCGGCCAACCTGGGCGGCTACTTCGAGAACGACACCATGAGCGCGCGCCTGGTGTACAACTACCGCGGCAAGTACGTCAACAGCAGCACCGCGCCTTCGCCGACGGCCAACAGCCAGGGCTTGAGCGTGATCAACGGCGTGGCGATGCCGACGGCACCGACCTACGCCGCCGGCGTGTCGACCCTGGCGTTCTCCCTCAATTACAACCTGATGAAGAACCTGACCCTGGCCTTCGACGCCACCAACCTGCTCAACTCGGTGCGCGCGCAGTACCGTTACAGCGAGGAAGAGCCGCAGAAGATCGACGTCAGCGGCCGCCAGTACTATCTGAACCTGAAGTACAAGTTCTGATCGTCGCTAGATGGGATGGAAAGGCGGCTGCGGCCGCCTTTTTTTATGGCGCTTTCACCGTTACCTGTTGAATTTCCCCAGCGCCGCTCTGAGGAACTGTTCGGCAGTGGCGATGCGCTCGCCGTCGATTGCCCAGCGCCAACCCAGATAATTTTCCAGATAGCGCGTGGCGACGCCGTTGAAATGGCGCAGCCAGCCTTTGAAGCGCCCGTGATACGAATTGACGTTCTGGACGTGGATTGC
>JACXTT010001991.1_pt1 | contig 33140 bp, 30 predicted proteins | sample 9270951 | NCBI WGS metagenome assembly JACXTT01 (sample SAMN15532306, study PRJNA645909) | rock metagenome | isolation source: weathered quartz diorite | place: Puerto Rico | collected 2017-06-21
AGAATACTGTACTCAAACTCGCTCCAACCCCGGTCATGTTGACGCGTCTTGTTGAGAAATCCGAGAACATTTCGGTCCATGTAATTCTTGGTGGTGCCGAAGAGAAGGAGTGTGCAAATCACCCAGCGAAAATAGCCGGCGTAGGATGAAACAGCTGGCCGCGCCTGTTCATTCCCCTTCGCCGCCTCGGCATCCGCCGACGCTGCCAGGCTGCCGGATGCGGAGGTAGGTCGCGCTGGGTCCATGGAGTGAATGGAAAGCTACTACTTTTTGCGGCCGGCTTCTAAGCCGGATGATCCCTGGTTAAACCCGGGTTGCACATTAACGACGCCGAATTGACGGTCGGCGACCTCTCGGTGGGCCGCCATGGCCCACAAAAAGCAGATGCGATGGCCGGGAACGGAAACGTTCGGGTGATATCCATTGGGGATGAGCACAGCGTCGCCGTCGCGCACCACGGTCACCAGCTCCGGATATTCCGTATTGTTGTAGACCAACTGAATGCCGTAGGCCGGCTCTGGCATGTCGAAATAGACGTAAACCTCCTCCAGCATTGCGGCGTGCTCGTGCGGCGGCCAGCTCGTCCAGTTTCCCGGATCGGCTTGCGTGATTCCGGCGATGAGTCTCCCGGCTTCAATGTTTTTGGCGAGCAGCATCTGTAGATGCCGCGTGTATCCGGGTCCGCCGGTGCTGAATTTCAATCCAGGGTCCATTGCGATGTCAGTGGAGCGCACGACTTGCAGCGGATAGCGATTGTCAACGTCGGCGGAAAACTCGGCAAGGTCCACGCCTGTCTTGGTCGTGATGGTGACGGAAGAATCGCGTGGAACGTAGATGGCATCGTACTGCCCAATCTCGATGTCTTTCTGATCCACCGCCACGACGGCCCGGCCCGAGAGACAGATGAGTCCCGTCTCGCGATTTCCCGTTGAAAAGGACTCTGCGGATTTTGACGAGTTCAGCAGGATGCGGCCGTACGCCAGATGACGCATGGAACTATTTCCGGGAGTAATGGAAACATGCCGGCCCGTATGCGCGTTGGTCTTGCGGAAAACCATTTCTTCTACGACGGCTTGCTGCGGCGCAGTCATGGAAACTCCTTTCCAGAATAGCTTGTCGCGATTCAAGCTGCGAGGCACACCCTTGGCGAGATTCATTGCGAACTATAAGAACTGCCCGCCTCGGAGTCAAACCGCAAAAACTGAAGTTCCCATTCAGTGGGACTCAACAACACTCAGGGCGGAATTTCAACAATCGAACGGACTTGCCCCTGACGCGCTCCGTTTCGAACGGCATCCGCCTACCAACTGTGCATGGTGCCGTCGCGGAGGCGATTCACAGGCAGGTACGCCCTGCGATACGGGTACTTGGATGCAAGGTTTTCATCCAGATCCACGCCGAGGCCGGGGGCATCGCCAGGATGCATCATTCCATTGGAAAAACTATACGAATGCGGAAACACGCGGTCGGTCTCATCGGAATGGCGCATATACTCCTGGATGCCAAAATTGTGGACGCTCAAATCGAAATGCAGCGCCGCAGCCATGCACACGGGACTCAAGTCGGTCGCGCCATGCGACCCCGTCCGAACGTGATAGAGCTCAGCCAGGCTGGCGATTTTTCGCAAGTGTGAAATGCCTCCGGCATGCACCACGGTAGTCCGGATGTAATCAATAAGTTGTTCCTGGATGAGCTGCTGGCAATCGTAAATGGTGTTGAAGACTTCACCTACAGCCAGCGGCGTGGTGGTGTGCTGACGAATCAGGCGGAAGCTTTCCTGCAGCTCTGCCGGAACTGGATCCTCGAGCCAAAACAAATGAAATGGTTCGAGGCTCTTCCCCAGGCGCGCTGCTTCGATCGATGTAAGCCGGTGATGCGCATCATGCAGCAAGTGAACTTCCGCTCCAAACTCCTTGCGAAGCTGTTCGAATAAGAGCGGCGCGAAGTTCAGGTACAGCTCGGAACTCCAGGCATTTTCCGGCGGAGCACCTTTTTCCGCCGGCTCGTAATACATTTTGCCGCGGCCCACTCCGTATGCGCTTTCCAACCCGGGAATGCCACTTTGCGCGCGAATCGCTTTGTATCCAAGTTTGAGATAGTCGGCCACCGCTTTAACCGTTTCTTCGATGTCGCGTCCGCTGGCATGTCCGTAAACGAGAACGCCATCGCGGGAAGCGCCTCCCAGCAATTGATAGACCGGCGTGTTCAGCGCCTTGCCCTTGATGTCCCAGAGCGCCGTGTCAACGGCGGCAATCGCGCTCATGGTGACCGGGCCACGGCGCCAGTACGCGCCCTTATAAAGGTATTGCCAGAGATCCTCAACCCGCCGTGCGTCTCGCCCAATCAGGAGTGGAATGATGTGGTCGGTGAGGTAGCTGGCAACCGCGAGTTCTCGGCCGTTCAGCGTGGCATCCCCCAGCCCGTAAATCCCGTCTTCCGTCGTAACCTTCAGCGTTACGAAATTCCGCCCCGGACTGCAAACAATCACTTTGACATCGGTGATTCTCATTTTTGGTTTAATTCCCCTTTGGAGCTATCTTCGAATCGGGGATCAAGCGATCGAAGTAATGCGTTTCAGGCATGTCCCTTAATCGCGCCGCCGCACTTTCCGCCGTGATGTCGCGTTGCGGCCCTGCCAACAATTCGTAACCGACCATGAATTTCTGCACGGTTGCAGATCGCAGCAGCGGAGGGAAGTAGTGCGCATGAAAGTGCCACTCGGGATGCTCCATTTGGTCCGTCAGTTGTTGGTGGAATCCCATCGAATACGGAAACGCGGTCTCGAACAGGTTGTCGTATCGAATCGTCAGACGCCGCAGGATGTCGGCAAGGTCGTTTTTCTCTTTTTCATTTAACCCCGCGAGGCTCGAAAAATGACGCCGGCTCAAGATCAGCGTTTCGAAGGGCCACACCGCCCAATAAGGTACCAACGCCGTAAATCCCTCGTTTTCGCAAACAATCCGCTCCCCACTTTCGAGTTCCAGTCCCAGGTACGCGCACAGCAGGCATGTGTCATGAACTTGTCGGTATTCGCTCATCGCGGCCTGTTCGCGCGCGGGGAGGTTTGGAACTTCTCCGTTTGCCCAAATCTGGCAATGCGGATGCGGATTGCTCGCGCCCATCAGCTCGCCGCGATTTTCGAAGATTTCCACGTGCCGGACCCACGAGAGCGCGCTTAGTTCGCGATACTGTTCCGTCCAAGCCTCAACAACGGCGCGGACTTCTTCCGGCTTCATCCGCGGTATCGTGAGGTCGTGCCGCGGAGAAAAACACACCACGCGGCAGATCCCTCTTTCCGTGCGCGCGACAAGGAGCCCGTCCTTTTCCCACTTGCCCTCGGGCACATCCGGCAGCAGCGCTGGAAAATCGTTGTCGAATACGAACGTCGTCTCATAGACGGGATTCCGCAACCCCTGGGACCGCGCGTTGCCTGGGCACAAATAACATTCCGGATCGTATTCGATCGCCGGCGGGGCGGCGCGTCTGGCTACCTGCCCAAGCCAGGGGCGTTGCGTCCGATGCGGTGAAACAAGGATCCATTCGCGCAGCAGCGGGTTCCAGCGGCGGTGTGGCGTTTCTCGAAACTCGTTCCAATTCATCCTGATTTTTCGCCTACGCTTGAACTTCGGATTGCGCCACCGCGCCAGCGCCCTCGGCTGGCGCACAAATATAAATCTGCGGAACGATTCCGGTTTCTTTTTCGTAGCCTCTGGCCATGTTTTCCGCGAATGCATCGGCAAAACGGCTCTTCACGAGATTGATGGTGGACCCGCCGAACCCGCCTCCGGTCATGCGCGCTCCGCAGACCCCCTCTTGCCGATTCGCCTGGTCCACCATCAAGTCGAGCTCCGCGCAGCTCACTTCATACAAGTCCCGGAGGCTGGAGTGCGACTCGGCCATGCGTTTCCCAAACCGTTCAAGATCTTCCGCCCGTAGCGCATCCGCGGCCCCCAGCACGCGCGCATTCTCCGTTATCACGTGCAGCGCGCGTTTATGAAGGACCTCGGAAAGCGTTTCGCGATGCAGCTCCAATTGATCCAGCGTTACGTCGCGCAGGGAACGAATCCCCGGCAGAACCTTTGCAAGTCGCTGGACCGCTTCTTCGCATTCTGCGCGTCGCTGATTGTACCCGCTCGATGCATGTTCGTGCTTCACCATCGTGTTGCAAATAACCAGGCGCACGCATTCGGGAATCGCGACGAATTCAAAATCGAGCGCACGACAATCGAGCAGCAGCGCGTGATTCGCTCGTCCGTGCAGCGAAACGAATTGGTCCATGATCCCGCAGCGCGCGCCGACGAATTCGTTTTCCGCTTTCTGGCACAGGAGGGCCAACTGCACGCGATCCGGAGAGTGGCCGGATTGTTCGGCAAGCGCGAGTGCCGTGGCCACCTCGATCGCCGCGGAAGAGCTAAGCCCCGCTCCCATCGGGACCTCACCGTGGATGAGCAAATTTGCTCCGCGCAAAGGAACGCCGGCGCGCTTCAGTTCCAATGCAACGCCAACCGGATAATCGCTCCAAGTATTGCGTGAGTGGATCTCTGGGGAATCTAATTCCACTTCAGCGGTGTCCGAAAACCCATCGGAGCTGATGACCAGTTTTTGATCGTCTCTCGGGCTAACGGCTACCCGGCAGTAAAAACCGAGCGCCACGGGCATCACATAGCCCTCGTTGTAATCGGTGTGCTCTCCGATCAGGTTTACTCGGCCGGGCGCGCGGTAAACGCGCGGATTCGCGCCAAATTTTGCGCGAAACTGTTCGGCGATGGACGTGGACCCTCTCATAGACCTTCGTCCCGGGGAAATTCAATCGAAATGAAAAAGGCCGGGCTCCGGGTCGTCCGAACTCCAGCACAAGATGGTTCCTAGGAACGCGGCGCCGTTTTCATGCCCGCTTCACGCATGGCGCGTCTGCCGAAGACAAACATCACCAGGCCGAACACTAGGAGAACAAATCCCCACCCCAGGTTGAGGTTCACTCCGAGGGACTGTTCGTTACGCGATGTATCACCGAGCAAACCGTATCCAGCCAGAATGCCCCCAAGGAGCGAAAACAAAATTCCAATCGGCAGACGAATGTCCAGGTTCATGAAAGTTCCTACCAAAAAATGATGTTCAGCAAAACTGTTGCGCTCAGGACTATGACCGCGAGTGGGGCCGGGCGTGCATACCAAGCCAGCGGCTCCTCTTCAGGGCGCGCGGTGAGCGAGTATACCAGCCCAACGAGTTTGTTCTCCTCCGGCGCTTTCGTGAGAAGGCTGACGAAGATCGTGACCAGGAAGCACGTCGTCCACGCATAAATGGCCGTCCAGAAATTCTGCGCCATCTCGCTCGGATACGTGTGCACCAGTCCCAGCCCCAGCCACCCGCCCTTGATTCCCGCCGCCGCTCCCGCCGGTAGTGTCAGGCCGTGGTGCGCGGCCGCCGCGGCCGTCCCCGAAAGCAGTCCTGAAAATGCTCCATGGCCCGTGGCTCTCTTCCAGAACATTCCGAGCAGGAAAGTGGCGAAGAGCGGCGCGTTCACGAACGCAAACACAAGCTGCAGCATGTCCATGATGTTGTTGAAGCGGTTCGCCATATACGCCGCGGCGATAGAAAACGTGATCCCAAAAACCGTGGCAAACCGGCCCATCCAGAGGTAGTGCTCGTCGGTGGCGTTTGGCCGAATATAGGACTGGTAGATGTCGTACGTCCAAACGGTATTGAACGCCGTGACGTTTCCCGCCATGCCGGACATGAAACTCGCGAGCAGCGCGGTGAGGCCGAGTCCCAACATACCCGGCGGAAAATAGTGCAGCAGCATGTTGGGCACCGCAAGATCGTAATCAAGTTGCGGCTTACCGTCCTTGTCGAGAGCCGGCTTCCCGCTGTTTGCGTCCACCTTATAAGGGATGATGCCTTGCCCTTGCGGCTGCGCCATCACGGTAAGGTTTGCGTTCGGAACCGCAGGCTGCGTCGGGAGTGCGATGGCGATCAATCCCGGCAGGATGACCAGAGCGGGAAACAACATTTTCGGGACGGCACCGATCAGCGGCGTGCGCCGCGCCGCGCTCATGGACTTCGCGGCCATCGCTCGCTGCACGACGAGAAAATCCGTGCACCAATAACCAAACGAAAGGACAAAGCCCAATCCCATCACCAAGCCAAACCATTCGACTCCGAGTCGGTTGGTGTGCGCATTGCCGAGTCCGACCCACGAGTGCGTGAAACTCGGGTCGAGCCTGGCCTTCAATCCCGTCCAGCCTCCCACGTTTTTCAAGCCAATCCACGTAAGCGGCAGGAATCCCGCGACGATCAGAAAAAACTGCACCACTTCGTTGTAAATGGCGCTCGACAGGCCGCCAAGAAACGTGTAAGCGAGCACAATCAGCGCGGATATCAGAATCGCGAAATCAAATATTCGGGTGCTGCTGATCCCTAGTCGCTGAAATGGGCCATCCAGGACATGCAAGGTCTGAACAAGTTTGGCGATGGCGTACATCGAAATGCCCGAAGAGAAAACCGTCATTATGGCGAACGAGATGGCGTTCAGTCCCCTCGTTTTCTCGTCGAAGCGCAACCGCAGATACTCGGGAACGGAGCGGGCGCGCGAACCATAATAAAAAGGCATCATGAAGATGCCGACAAACACCATCGCGGGGATGGCGCCGACCCAATAGAAGTGCGAAGTGGCGATGCCGTACTTTGCGCCGGAAGCCCCCATACCAATGACTTCCTGCGCGCCGAGGTTCGCAGAAATAAATGCCAGCCCACAGACCCAGGCTGGTATCGCGCGGCCCGCGAGGAAAAAATCGGTGCTCGTCTTCATCGAGCTCTTCAGCGCAAAGCCGATGCCCACAACAAAGACGATGTAGAGGCTCAGAATGAGCCAGTCGATTCCAGCCATTCCGGAAGCACTCCTTCCTTTTGTTTGCGGCGCACCGGATCTTGCGGGTTCGCGGCGCACCATTCCGCAAGTAGGCATTCACAAAGTTGGGAGGGTACATGAGAGTGGAACTTGCCGCAAGCACTTGTCCGCAGTGTAGAATGCCGTACGTCCTCTCGCGGATGCGAAAAACAAAGATGGAAGACTCCGGCGCGGGCCCGCCCGTGTGCGCAGCGGGCACTAATTGGAGCAGGTAAATGGATATCCACCAACTCGAACTGTTTCTCGCGGTCATGGACTCCCCCAGCATGACCCGCGCGGCGGAAAAAATTCACCTGTCACCTGGCGCAGTCAGTCTACAGCTCCATAACCTTGCTGACGAACTCCACACGGAACTTTTCGTACGCCGTGGAAAGCGGTTGATTCCGACTCCGGCAGCCTTGCGCCTTGCCGAGCGAGCCAAGGAAGTCGTTAAGCTGATGGGCCACATCCAGCAGGAGTTTGAAAACGATCTTTCCAAAGACATTCGCCCTTTCCATTTCGCGACGGGCGTCACCACCCTGATCTACCAGTTGGGAGGCCCGCTGAGACAGCTGCGAAAGCGCTATCCCAACGCCGAAATTCGCGTGACCGTAAGCGTAACGGAGGAAATGGTTTCCGGCTTGCTCGATCGCCGCTTCGACTTGGCTCTCATCTCGCTACCGGTTTCTGAGTCCGGCCTCCGGCTCATTCCGCTTTTTGACGAAGAGCTGCTCATCGTGCGCCCCTCGGCAAACAAGGGGGGGAGCGGACATGTTAGCTCCCTGCGCGCTTCGGAACTAGCTGACGTACCATTTCTGCTCTACCCGAAGCGGAGCAATGTGCGGCTGGTCATCGATCAGTTTTTCAAGGAGCTCGGTGTGACGCCGCGTGTGCTGATGGAAGCGGATGACACGGAAGCCATCAAACGCCTGGTGGAATCTGGTTTCGGCTACTCGATACTTCCCGAGCATGCTGTGAGGGGGCGGTCGCAGTTCCTTCAAAAGTTTCGCGTCGAAGGTCATCGTCTGACGCGGAGTTTGGCGCTCGCGATGGTAAATACCGAGTGTCCTCGAAAGCTGACGGAATCCATCGCCGCCTTTCTCCGGACTACGCTAGTCGAGACTTAATGCTGCGGGGAAAATACCTAAACGATTCCTTTAGAAAGTCTCAACACTCCAGTTTCCTGACTTGGCTTACTATTAGCTCGCTCGGCAGTTCCTGGCAACGGCACGTAGGGGTACGCCACGCAAAGGCCCGAGACGGGCAAAAGAACTGCCGCATCTGGCCGGCGCATTCTCATGGCACTCGATGGAGGTAGTATGTCTGCACAAAGAGCTTCGCGGCGGGATTTCTTGAAAATCACTGGCGCCGGCGTCGCCAGCACAGCTCTCGGCGTTACAACATCAAGCTACGCAAGAATCATGGGCGCGAATGACCGCGTACGAGTGGCAATTTGCGGAGTGCGAGGTCGCGGCAACGATCACATCCACGGCTTTGCGCGCGTTCCAGGGACAGAAATTGCCGCGCTCTGTGACGTAGATGAGAGCGTGTCAAACCGTCGCCTCGGAGACATCGACAAGCTGGGATTGCCAAAGCCCAAATCCTACGTCGATGTCCGCAAGCTGCTCGGGGACAAAGATATCGACGCAATCTCCATCGCTACACCCAATCATTGGCACTCGCTGATGGCCATCTGGGCGTGCCAGGCGGCGAAAGACGTCTATGTGGAAAAGCCGTGCTCGCATAACTGGTTTGAAGGACGGCAGCTGGTGCGTGCCGTGAAGAAGTACAACCGAATTTGCCAACATGGAAGCCAGTGGCGATCCAACCCAGGTATCCTGGAAGCCATGAAGCAGATGCGTGACGGCACGATCGGTGATGTTTACATGGCCCGCGCGCTTTGCTACAAGTGGCGGGCATCCATCGGGCACGCTTCCGAGGAACCCGTTCCTGCAGGCGTGAACTATGACCTGTGGACCGGACCGGCACCGCTGAAACCGTTTACACGCAACCGCTTTCACTACAATTGGCATTGGATCTGGGACACCGGTAACGGTGAGGTCGGCAACCAGGCCATCCACGAAATTGACATTGCACGTGCGGGATTGGGTGTGGGTTTCCCCACATCGGTGTCCTCTATGGGTGGACACTTTATGTTCGAGGACGACCAGGAGACGCCCAACACCCTGAACGCCACGTTCTGTTTCGATGCTCCCGGGGGCAAGCGAAAGATGATGGAGCTCGAGGTCCGCCATTGGATCACCAATCACGAGGCGGAGATTGGCACTGGTGCTTATGGGGCCAGTGGCGTGCCTCCCGCGGGACTCACTACCGACGCGAAGAGAAATCCTGACGGCAAACAGTCCCTAGGGCCAAAAGATGCCAAGACCAACACCGTCGGAAATATTTTCTACGGATCGAATGGCTATCTCGCCGTCGACGGTTACGACGCCTACAAGACATGGCTAACGGATGAAGTCGCACCAGGGCCGTCCGGCAAGTCGTCTGGTGACCACTACGCGAACTTTGTCGATTGCATCCGCAGCCGGCGTGCCCAGGATATTCATTCGCCGATCGAGGAAGCCCACATCTCAACGACACTCGTGCATCTAGCAAATGCCTCGTACCGTCTTGGGCGTACGCTGCGCTTCGATCCCGCGCAAGAGAAGGTCATTGGAGATGAGGAGGCTAATCGGCTGCTGCGTGGTAGTTATCGCTCACCTTATATTGTGTCGGAAGAGATTTGAGTCATCCAGGGTCAAAAGATATGAAGGTCTCACGCTTCACAAACGTCGGCGCTTCATGGGAGGCGCGGTTTCGTGAGAGCGTTGACAATAGCGGCAGTACCAAGCGGCACGTTTCCAGGGAAGGACACAGCTAGTCATGCGCATTCCGATTGCCGGCACATTCCTCATCCTCGTCGTTGTGGGTGCCGCTCTAACGTCTTTCGTCTCTGCCAGCCCTCATCCCCCCGACCGCATCACCATCGCCGTCAACGAAAAAGCCCGCAGCGTCGACGTCTCCATCGATGGCCAGCCCTTCACCTCCTACATCTGGCCCACCACGCTCAAAAAACCCGTTCTCTATCCGCTGCGCACCGCCAAGGGCACCATCGTCACTCGCGGCTTCCCGCTCGAGCAGCGCGCCGGCGAACGCATCGATCACCCGCACCACGCCGGCCTTTGGTTCAACTATGAAAGCGTCAACGGAATCGATTTCTGGAACAATTCTGACGCCATCAAACCGGAAAATGCGCCAAAGATGGGCACCATTCTCCATCTCTCTATCGTCTCCGCGAAAAGCGGTTCGCAGCAGGGTGAACTCGACGTCGAAACCGATTGGATCACTTTCGACAAAACAGTTTTGCTCAAGGAACACACACACTTCGTTTTCCGCGGCGGGTACGGCTTCCGCAGCGTGGACCGCATCACCACCCTGCGCGCGCTCGATAAGAAAGTCGACTTCAAGGACGAGAAAGATGGCGTCCTGGGCCTTCGCGTCGTCCGCGCGCTTGAAATTCCTTCGGACAAACCGGAGGTCTACACCGACGCCAGCGGTCGTCCCACTACCGTCGCCAAGCTGGACAATACGGGCGTCAACGGCACCTACCTCACCAGTGAAGGCAAAAAAGGCGACGCCGCCTGGGGCACGCGCGGCCGCTGGTGCAATCTCAGCGGTCTCGTCGGCGACGAGCCTGTCACCATCACCATTCTCGACCACCCTGCCAATCCCGGCTTTCCCACCTATTGGCACGCCCGCGGCTATGGCCTTTTCGCCGCCAATCCACTCGGCCAGAAAATTTTCAGCGAAGGCAAACAGGAGCTGAATTTTTCTCTCGTCCCTGGCGCCAGCGCTACCTTCCGCTACCGCATCCTGATTTCTTCGGCCATCTCCACCCCCGAAGCCACCGAAGCCGCCTACAAGGACTTCGTCGCCGTCTATCACTGATTCGCCGAGCCGCAGGATGACAATTCACGTCGACTTAGTTTGGAAAAAACCGCGTTCCCGACTATCCTTCTTCTTTACTAAAAATTGAAACCTAACAACTAAAAACTCCTCATGACTACCCACATCGGCCTCGTCGGCGGCGGCAACATCACGGAAACTCACGCTCGCGCCGGTCGAGCCATCCCCGGCGTCGAAATCTCCGCCATCCACGGAACCAGCGCAGAAAAAATCGCCCGCCTCTGCCGCGAACACGGCGGCACCCCCTTTCAAGACTTCGACGCCTTCTTGCGGCATCGCCCCATGGAGCTCGTCATCATCGGTAGTCCTTCCGGCCTGCACGCCGCGCAAGGCATCGCCGTTGCCCGTCATGGCCTCCACGTCCTTACGGAAAAACCGATCGAAATCAGCATCGCGCGTGCAGACGCCCTCATCGAAGCCACGAAACAACACAAAGTCCAGCTGGGCGTGATTTTCCAGGACCGCAGGAAACCGCACATTCGCCAGCTCAAAAACTGGCTCGATCAAGGACTGCTCGGCAAGATCCTATTCGTCGACGCCCGCGTGAAGTGGTATCGCCCTCCCGAGTACTACGCCAGTTCGCGGTGGCGTGGCACTTTGGCGCTCGACGGCGGCGGTGCGTTGATCAATCAGGGCGTTCACACCGTCGATTTGCTCCTTTGGCTGCTCGGTGATGTCGTTCGCGTGCAGGCCCGGACCTCCACGCAGCTTCACAGGATCGAAGCCGAAGACACCGCCGCAGCCATCCTCGAATTTGCCAACGGCGCGCTGGGCATTTTCCACGCCACCACCGCCGCCTATCCCGGCTATCCTCGCCGCGTCGAAATTACCGGCACCGAAGGCACCGTCATCCTCGAGCACGACCGCATCATCGCCGCCAATCTCCGAAACGCTTCAGCAGCGACCATCGAATCCGCTCCCCTCGACGAGAATCTGAGCTCCTCGACCGCCACGGTCAACGATTTCCGCGGCCATCAGTCCGTCCTCGAAGATTTTCTACAAGCCATCCAGCAGAATCGCGCCCCCGCTTGCGACGGGCTCGAAGGCCGCCGCAGTCTTGCTCTCATCGAAGCCATCTACCGCGCCGCAAAAACTCCCGATCGTGTCGCAACGGTGTGACCGGCAGATTTTCGAATCATTTGCCCATATTCTGGAGATTCGTGTAAAGTTCGCTGCATCCATCGTGGTCCACGAGGTGCAACCATGGCCACTACTCTCGCGAGTTCTGAAAAAGGCGTTTTGCCTTCATCCAATTCGTCTGCGGCCCAGCCTGCAGCAAAGCGCTATCTGGCCCTCGACGCCTTTCGTGGCTTCATCATGCTCACCCTCGCTGCGGAGGGATTTGGGTTCTCCGCCCTAAAGGGTGATCCCACGTGGGGCCGCGTGGCAAGCTGGTTCCACCACGTGCCCTGGGAAGGCGGCGTGTTCTGGGACATGATTCAGCCTTCTTTCATGTTTATGGTCGGCGTGGCCATGCCGCTCGCCCTTGCCCGTCGCACGGAACTGGGCGCCACACCTCGAGAAAATCTTCGCCGCGTGCTGACGCGATTTGTCCGTCTGATTATCCTGAGCCAGATCCTCATCTGGGTTTCCGCCGGCCAGATCAAGCCGCAGTTGATCAACGTTCTCTCTCAGATCGCTTTCACATACTTGCTTACCTATCTGATCATGCAGTGGCCGTGGCGATATCAGGCCTTCGCGGCTTTTGTTCTGCTCGCAGGATGGACCGCGTTGCTCTTCGCCTTCCCCGGGCCTGACGGCCCGTTCTCTCACCGGGATCACATTGGGCTTCGAGTCGACCGCGCCATTTTTCGCTACGATTACGACCCCGCGTACTCCACACTGAATTTTCTCACCAGCACCGTGTGGACCCTAGCGGGCGCTTGGGTGGGCCGCTTGCTCATGGGCAACAAATCCCATCGAGAGAATCTGACCAAACTCGCGGCAGGTATGGTTGTCTCCTTTGCGCTGGCCTTCGCTTTACACCCGTGGATTCCCTTCATCAAACAGGTTGGCACGGCATCCTTCGTCCTGTATAGCCTCGGCTGGGTTCTCTTCATGCTCATGGGGTTCTATTGGCTTATTGAGGTGCGCGGCTACCGCAGATGGACGTATCCGTTCGTCGTGGTGGGCATGAATTCAATTTTCATTTATTCCTTGAGCGTGATTCTGGTCGAATGGCTGGATCGCGCCGTCGGAGTTTTCACCTTCCATTACAATTTCATTGGGACACTCGCTCCCGTGGCGCAGGCATGCACGGTCCTCTTCGTCATGTGGTACCTGTGCTATTGGCTGTACAATCGAAATATCTTCTTGAAGCTCTGAGCTCGCTTGAACCCGGCCAGGCTCGCCCAGGTTCTTCGCCAGAGCGGCGATCAAGCAACTGTCTGTACTCGCTGGCCCAATTTTGATGCAGCCTGGGATCGCGCGCCTCGCGGGGGGTCTAGAGTTCCTGGCTAAGTACGATTTCGCCGATCCCGCCTTGCACCTTCAGCCGGATCGTGGCGGGAGTTTTCCCATACGCGTCGTTCGTATAGGTGTCGTCTTCGTGTTTCAGCCCGTGCGCATCAATGCTACCGATTCCACCGGAAGCGTGCACAATCACGCCCACGTTTTTCGGCAGCCGGATGTTCGCCTGGCCCACGCCTCCCTCGATATCGGCCGTCAAATCCGTCTTACGGTCTCCGGTCAGGTCGACGTCCACTTGCCCTGCACCGATATTCAGATCCAAACGCGTGAGCGGCACATCTCGCAAATGCAAATTCCCCTGGCCTGCGCCCATGTCGATCTTGAGCTCCAATGGAATGTCCTTGCTGAAATGCAGGCTCCAGTCGTTTTCCGAGTGGCCGATATGCACGGACCGCGAATCCTGCGAGACAGTGAGCTGACCCACGCTCTCCGCCACGATGTACTCGACGCGAGGTTCGTCGTACGAATCGCTGTAATTAAAATCAGCCTCCAGCAGATTCGCCGAACCGCCATTGATGGTGAGCTGCCCAGCGCTCATCTCCAATTTCGCGCGCGCCGATTTGGCTCGCTGCGGCTCGACAATTTTTGTTGTGTGTTTCGTGCCAAAGACTCCGCCTCGCCCGTGCGAAAATCCACGGCCATGCCAGATCAGCATGCCGATAACCAACACAAAAGCCACGGCGCCAAACGTGGCGCCCAGGGAAATGCCGGGCGGCGCGTTGGGATTGCGGCTCCTCTGGACGTTGTCCCAAATTTTGCCGATCCCGATGAAAATCAGGATAAGCGGCCAGTACGTCCGCAGAATCGACCAGGGCTCAAACGCGGGGTTCCACCTCCGAAGCAGAAATAGAACCCCAAATCCGATCAAGACGATGGGAAACACCAAGGACGTTCTTCTCGGACTTCCGCCCTGGGCCATGGCACACCTCCGCTACCTCTTACTACGCGCGAGATCCAAAAAAAGTTCAGGCAACCGCCACAAACTGCCAAAAGCATAGCGCAATCTCCTCCGTCCCACACGCAGCCATCGGGACAGGCCAAGGGCACGTTGTTGCCGCGCTCCAGTACGCCGTTGTGCTAAAGTTCGCCATAGCCAGGTCCGCGAGGGTTGTCCATGAGGGATTTCGAGAGAATTTTCTGGATCGTGCTCGATAGCGTGGGAATCGGCGAACTTCCCGATGCCGCAGACTACGATGATGTCGGCAGAAGCACGCTCGGGCACATCGCGGAGTCGCGCGCGCTGCAAATCTCGAATCTGGTGCGGCTCGGGCTCGCAAATATCGCGCCGCTCAAATACCAGGCGCCGGCAACAGCGCCTCTTGGTGCGTACGGAAAGGGCGCAACGCGCTCTCCGGGAAAAGATACGACAACGGGGCACTGGGAAATGGCGGGCGTATGGCTGGACCAGGCGTTTCCTGTTTATAAGAATGGCTTCCCTCCCGAGTTGATCCAGGAATTTGAGAAGCAGATAGGCCGGAAGACCATTGGAAACAAGCCCGCCTCCGGCACGGAAATCATCAAAGAACTTGGTGAAGAACACGTTCGGACGGGTAAGCCCATCGTTTACACGTCGGGCGACAGCGTGTTTCAAATTGCCACCCACGAAGACATTGTCCCGATCACCGAGCTCTACCACATTTGCGAGATCGCCCGGAAATTGCTCGTTGGGCCGCATCGCGTCGGCCGCGTCATCGCGAGGCCGTTCACCGGAACTCCGGGTAATCTCGCGCGCACCACGCGCCGCCACGACTATGCCGTGGATCCGCCAAAGCCCATGCTCATGGACGTTCTGGCCGAACGCAAAGTCCGCGTCTTCGGCATCGGCAAGATCCACGACATTTACAACGGCCGTGGCGTCGAAGAATACGTCACCACGAAAGGCAATACCGACGGCATGGAAAAATTGACAGCGGCAGTCAGTGACCGCCAGAGTGGCCTCATTTTCGCCAATCTCGTCGATTTCGATATGCTCTACGGCCACCGCAAGGATGTCGAGGGTTTCGCCAAGTCGCTGGAAGAATTTGATCGCATGCTCGGCAATTTCTTGCCACTGCTCGGGCTCTCCGATTTGCTGATCATTACCGCGGACCACGGCTGCGATCCTGATCCCCGCTGGCCCACTACCGACCATTCCCGTGAGTACGTGCCGATTCTGGCTTATTCGGCCGCAACTGGTGCTGGCGTGAACCTCGGCGTGCGCGACACGCTGGCCGATATGGGACAGACCATCGCCGAGAATTTCGGCACCGCAATTCCCCACGGCACCAGCTTCCTGCGTGAAATCAGCGGCCAGTTCGCCGACGCCGCGAGATAAACAATCGGAAGTACGGACAACGGAAGAAAGGCTCAGCCCACGTGGACAAGATCATCTCACCCGGACGGATTTTCATCGCCATTTCCCTGGTAGTTTTCGGGATTCAACATTTCTTGTATGCCAATTTCGTTGCGACGCTGGTGCCCGCGTGGATGCCGGGGCGGCTATTTTGGGCGTACTTTGTAGGCGTCGCGTTCGTCGCAGCCGCAATCGGAGCCCTCGTCCCGAAAATGACGCGGCCAGCGGGAATTCTGCTGGGAATACTGTTCTTTCTTTTCGTGGTAACGCTTCATATCACGAGAATTGCCTCTCACCCGCACGATGGAAACGAGTGGACCAGCGGATTTGTGGCTTTGGCAATGTGTGGGGGCGCCTGGATTCTTGCCAGCGCTACTTCATTGGAAGACCAGCGCGGATCAGTGGTTTCATTCCTCAGACTCGGGCGGTATTTTTTCGCTTTGGCCGTCGTGGCGTTTGGCATTCAGCATTTCGTCAACGAGAAACTTACTATTCGAGTCGGCCCGCCGTGGTTTCCGGGGCGGCCCCTCTGGGCCTATCTTACCGGCACGGCCCTCGTTGTCACGGGTGTAGCGATCTTCCTCGGGCAGACGGCGCGATTAGCCTCTACACTCCTGGGCACGCTCCTTTTTCTCTTTTTTCTGTTCCTTCACATTCCTCGCATCCTGGTGAATCTACACGATCCGGGCCCGTGGACCAGTGGCTTCGAAATCCTGGCCCTGTGTGGAAGTGCTCTCGTCCTGGCCGCCATCCTGCAAAGTCAGCAATGCTAACGAGGAATAAACGCAGACGGAGTCTCGTCCCTTCTTCTGACAATGTGAGAAAAGTTGTTCAGTGGCCGGAGCCGGAAACGGCAGTGGCGGAGGGGGCGCTGGGGGCGTAGTAGCCATTGCGCGTGCGTGCCATGAGTTTGCCACGGCCGCGTGGCGGAATCACTTCGACAGTGACCGCGCGGAAAGTGCCGTCCCGGTTCGCATTGCTAGGATAGTAGGCCAGCGTGTACTGATTGCGGATGTCGTGCGCCACTTGCTCACAGATGCTGTGAACGTCGTCGACATTCTCCGGGAAATACGCTATGCCGCCCGAGGCCGCCGCGATCTCCTGCAGAACTTTCTTGGCGCGCTTGGCTTCCTTCTTGCCCTCGCTGCTGAGGAGACCGATCGTATAGATCACCGTGTCGGTCTTTTGGATTTCCCGGAGGGTTTTTTCCAGCGAGTTGTGGCTGGCATTGTCTTCCCCGTCGGTGACCAACAGCAGCACTTTCTTGTCCTTGGAACCTTTCTTGAGATGATCCAGCGAGCCGATAATGGCGTCGCGCAGCGCGGTGCTGCCGCGCGAATCGATACGCTCCAGCGCTTCTTTCAGCTCAGGAATGCTGCTGGTGAAATCCTTGTCGAGGTCGAGATAAAAATCGTCGTTGAAGTTCACCACAAAGGCCTCGTCCCGCGGATTGCTGGCTTGCACCAGGGTGAGCGCTGCTTCATTCACGCGCGGCCGCTTCTCGCGCATGCTACCGCTGTTATCAATGACCAGCCCCATGCTGACAGGCACGTCTTCGCGCTTGAAGACGGAAAGTTTCTGCTCAACCTTGTCCTCAAAGACCCGGAAATTTTCCTGCTTCAGTCCGTCCGCAAACCGCTGCCGATCGTCGAGCACCGTGGTGTGCAGCACCACGAGGTTTACGTCCACTTTGATGCTGGAGCCCTGCTTGCCTGAGGTCGAGGCTTGGCCCGGCGGCGGAGGCGGGGGCGGGCTTGGCACCGGAAGCTGCGCCGAGGCCGAGGTAGCCAGAAGTGCAATCGCGCAGAGCAGGATTGTGATATAGCGCAGGCAAATAAAGACGCGCGTCCGGACTCTAGTGGCTGGGGGCGTAGTATCCGGTCTTTGAAAAGACGCTAAGGGGCGGAAGCCCCTTGGGTGCGCGCAATTTGATTTTGACCTTGCGCCAGCGCGCGTCGTGGGCCTTGTTGCTTGGTCGATAGCCGAGCACATATTGATTTCGCAGCTCCATGCCTATTTTCGAGGCAATGTCCGGAAGCTCCTCCAACCTTTCTACGTTGAAGACACGGCCCCCGGTCATTTCCGTTACTTCACTGAGAAGCGACGGGCCGGCAAGTTCTTCCGGCGATCGGTTGCGGGAGCCGATCGGATCAAAGATGCCGATCGCATAGAGCTGGGTGTCCGCTTCCTTCACCAATCGCTTGATGTCGCTTTCGTTGTACCGACTATGATTATCGCCTCCATCCGATAGGATGAGCAAGGCTCGTTTGGCGTTGTGTGCACCCCTCATCTGGCTGAGGCCAAGATAGAGTGCGTCGAGAAGCGCAGTGCGGCCTCTCGGCGCGGTCAGCATCATGCGGCTCTGCAAATCTTCTACGCTGTTGGTGAAGGAACTGCTCAACTCGGCGCGCTCATTGAAGCTCACGAGGAAAAACTCATCCTGCTGATTGGCGGTCTTGAAAAATTGTACGGCAGCTTCCCGCGCCTTGCCGACTTTGTTGGACATGCTGCCGCTGAAATCGAAAATGACGCCAATGGAGATCGGCACATCTTCTGCCGAAAAGGTAACTACTTCCTGCTCAATATTATCTTCAAACACCCGGAAATTGTCCGGCTCAAGTCCCGTGACCAGCCGGTTGTAAGGATCCGTAACCGTGACGTTCAATAGCGCTAGATCGACATCCATCCGGATGAGCTGGCGCGGTTTGATGGAAACGCCGGGGGTATCCCTTCGCACGTCATCCTTCTTCACCTCCTCGCGCCTGGCTTCGTCTTTGGGCTTATTTTCGTCCGAGGCGGATTGCGCAGCGAAGGATGATCCGGCCTGCAGGGCGAGCAGGCATACCGGCAACAAAATTCGAAAGGAAAGAATTAGGACGCGAATACCTGGCACATCGCGTTTCACGGCACCCTCTACATCCCGGCCAACTGGGACGGCCGCGCGGCTCGGACTAACTGGAATTCTATCACTCGGCTTCCCGAAAACAAGTTCAATTACTTGTTGTGCCGTATTGAACAGTTTAATGGGCCGGTTGGAGCGAGCAGCGTGTGTTAGCATCGCCGCACGGGCACTCTCCTATTTGTGTAGGACCGGTCCGGATGCGCTGTTATTCCCGGTGAACGGAGAACGAGAAGCGATGAGTTCGGCCAAAGTAGTCGTAGTCATTCCTGCGCGGTATGGTTCCACGAGGCTGCCCGGGAAACCGCTGGTCTTGCTCGCAGGAAAACCGATGATCCAGCGCGTATTCGAACGGGCCAAACTTTCGAAACGCGTCCATCACGTAATTGTGGCTACCGATGATGAACGCATTGTGAAAGCGGTGCAAGAGTTTGGCGGCGAAGCCAAAATGACGCGCCCGGATCACCGCACCGGAACGGAGCGCGTGGCGGAGGTGGCCGCCCATGTGTCAGGGGACGTCTTCGTGAATGTTCAGGGCGATGAGCCGCTGTTGGACCCTGCGGCCGTTGATGCAGCCGTAAGTTCCCTGCTGGAAGAGCCGCAGGCTTCGATCAGCACCGTCGCGACCCCCATCAAAACGCCGGGCGACATCATGGATCCAAACGTGGTGAAGACCGTGCTCGATTTCGAAAGCAATGCGCTCTACTTTTCACGCGCCCCCATTCCTTGGGTCCGCGATACCGCGAGCAAAATCCACGTGCAGCACCTGAAGCATCTTGGGCTCTACGTTTTTCAGCGTGACGCCCTGCTGGAATATCCGACGCTGCCGCAAGGTGAACTCGAAAGAATCGAGCAACTCGAGCAATTGCGCTGGCTGGAAAACGGCTGGAAGATTCGCGTGGCGGAAGTAACCCACGATGCGGTCAGCGTGGACATCCCGGAGGATGTGGCGCGCGTGGAGAAACTGCTGCAAAAATGACACCGCTGGCGGGGACTCCGCCGGGCGGGATGCTGCAATACCTGCCCTTCCTCAAGGCTGCCGCGATAGTGAGCCAGCGATCACACGGACGCGGTTCGTATCCGTGCCGGCCTCCGTGCCGATCAGAAACACGGCATTCGAATCCACGGCGTAGGCGGTAAAGTCGAACGTCCTCGGCGATGGGAAGTTGGTTGTTACCGACAGGGTGTTTGGGCCGGTGCCTGGCGCGGTGATGGTGAGCGGCCCTTTGAACTGAATATCGAAGAACTGCGTCCCCGTTCTGAACTCGTTGAAATCCATGATGCCGCTGGCGTTAGTCCCGGAGGCCGAAGTCAGCTTCATTTGCCCGACAAAGTCTTCCTCATCGCTGCTTACGCCTGTCCAGACGAAGGCGAAGTCCCCCGCAAGCGAAGCGGGCGAGATCGGGCCGGCTGTCTGGGCCAGGAATGTGCCATCACTAGTGATACCGCTGTCCGTCTCCTGAAAAACGGCCTGCGTTGGCGAAATCAGATAAAAAATGAAGGAAAAAGTTCCGGCGCTGGAGTCCGTCCATGTTGCTGTACCGCCGCCGAGTCCATTAGCGTCGACGGTATAAGTCCCGGTGACCGTGCCGCCCTGCGACGGAAGGAGCGTGACGGTGCCGTCGTTGTTCTCGTCGAGAAATATCTCGGAAAGATTTCCTGCACCATTCGCGGTGAAGCGCCCGGCCGTGGCAATCGGCCCGCCTGCGCTGCCTCCTATCAGAAATGCAAATCCGCTGTTCAGCGAAGCGCCAGTGAAAGACATATTTTGCTGCGCAAACGCTTCCCCGGAGAACGCCGCCGGAAAATCGGTGCCGAGCAGTTTCAAACGAGTTCCATCGACGATATAGAACGCAAAATTGTGACCGGCAATGTTTGCCGTACCGCGGCCAAAGTTAATGCCGTCGCCATTTGTATCTATTTGGTAGAACGCCCCCGCCGGAAAAAGCTGTTGATTGGAGGACGTGCCCGCTTCATTGGAATCAAACAGACCCGAGCTAATCCCGCGCCCGCCATCTGCCGTAAAACGTCCGATGACCGATTCGGGATTCAGCCTCACATTGATGCCCGCGAAATCAAAGACGTAACCTCCAGCGATCGCCGGATCGGAGAAGGCCGCCGTGTTCTGTCTCTGGAACGAGCCAGTGGCCGTCGAGTTCACGTCGGTCTGCGCAACGACGCCCTGTGTCGAGGAAGTGAGCGTGATACTGTAATTGGTCGTCCCCGTGCTGTTTTTCAGGGTAAGCTTGCCGCGGCCATCGGGACCGATGGAGTACGTGCTGTTGGTGAATTGCAGGGTGAAAACCCCCGCGCACACGTTGACGTCCTCAAGACCACCCGATATATGACCATTGCCGTCGGCAGTGAAACTCCCGGCCCGTGTAAAGAAACTACTGAGCCCGGCACAGAGTTCCGTGCCCGTCATCGAGAAAGCGTACTGGCCTTTCAAGCTCGCGTTGGAAAAGTTTCCCGTTGCTGGAGGAGGCGGTGGTCCGACAACTGTGGTTCCATTGTTGCAAGCGGCCGTAACCGAACCAACTAGAATGGCAGCGAACAGGGTGAGGCGCTTGATGGAGGCGTTCATCGCGGACCTGCTTGGCTCGCGAGCTGGGCGCGCTGTGCTGGAGACAGCGCACGCGCCCCGGCGCGAGAGAGCGGTGCGCCCTTCGCGGTTCGCAGCGCAAGTGACTGCCCGCCCTTTTGGATCAGGCGCACAAGAAAGACGCTTCCCTGCCGTGTGGCGGAATTCACGCCCACGACTCTCACCGAATCACCCTCTGTCAGAGAAAAGTGGTTCGCCTGAAGATAGGAGGCCCCTCCGAGATGAACGTCAATCGCGCCGCTCGCGGTCTGCAGAACGATGTGGGCTCCCATCGGGGGTGTCGCGGATTCGGCTGAATAGCTCAGGACGGTTCCTTCGATCATCGTCTCCTGGTTCGCGCTATAAGCAAGGCTGCGGGTCGCAGCCTGTCGCGGCCGCTCCGCCAACATTTGCCCCCAAGCGCTATTGTCAGAAAACAGCAACAGCAGCGCGAGATAACCTGCAATTCTGGCGAGATTTATTCTGCGCATCTCAGACCCCCGGAGACGAATTCACCAAACCTGTCACTCTGCAGGTTATGTCGGCCCTGCAAACTCTAAATAAGCTTCTTCCTATAAAAACCCTGCCGTGTTAGAAAAGTTGCGCGCGGCCGTCTTCGCATATTCGCAACTATTCAATTCTTTGGACGGCCTCCTCTTCAGCCCTGTTGCTTGGGAAACAGGGAAATGTATTCGATTCCTCATTAGAGGTTTCCGTCTTCCCGGAGGCAAACTTCAGTAGAAAAAATTGCCCCCCTGGACCAAAAAAGGATGCTTCCCGCTCGGCAAAATAAGAAAAATCGTTCTTGCAGAGCAAACACTTCGATTTGACAGAATCCCCAGTTGCGGCCATAATTCTATGTACGTCAATCCTGTGGAGGGCTGACAAGCCCGGCAAACGATGCGGGCTATAAGGATGGCGCCAAAATATATTTTTGTTACCGGCGGTGTTGTTTCCTCACTGGGAAAAGGCGTAGCAGCCTCCTCGATTGGTTGTCTCCTCGAAAGTCGCGGTTTCAAAGTCACCCTGCAGAAATGCGATCCGTACCTGAATGTGGATCCCGGTACGATGAGCCCCTTTCAGCACGGGGAAGTCTTTGTGACCGAAGACGGCGCGGAGACCGACCTCGATCTCGGCCACTACGAGCGCTTCACGCACGCTAAACTTTCCCGCGACAATAACTGGACCACCGGCCGCATCTACGAAACCATTCTCACCAAAGAGCGCCGCGGCGATTACCTCGGCAAAACCGTTCAGGTCATCCCGCACGTCACCGATGAAATCAAGGCCATCATCAAGAAAGTTTCCGAGGGCGTGGACGTCGTCATCGTGGAGATTGGCGGCACGGTCGGGGACATCGAATCGCTCCCCTTCCTCGAAGCCATCCGCCAGATGCGCCTCGAATTGGGCGCGGAGAACACGCTCTTCGTTCACGTCACCCTGGTGCCGTTCATCGCCGCGGCCGGTGAACTGAAAACCAAGCCCACGCAGCACAGCGTGAAAGAAATGCTGAGCATCGGGATTCAACCGGACATCCTGCTTTGCCGCAGCGATCACCACATTGCCGCGGACTTGAAGAAAAAAATCGCGCTCTTCTGCAACGTGTTGGAATCCTGCGTCATCTCCATGGAAGATGTGGACACCATTTACGCCGTGCCCGCGGAACTCAGCAAAGAAGGACTGGACGCGCAGATCCTCCGGCTTCTCAAACTGAAGGACCATGCGTCGAACATGAAGCCCTGGCTGGATCTGGTGCACCGCATGCATCATCCGGCGGGCGAAGCGCGAATCGCGGTCGTCGGGAAGTATGTGCAACTCGAAGACGCCTACAAGAGTTTGCGCGAGGCCTTGCTCCACGGCGGTCTGGCGCATAATCACAAGACCGTTCTCGAATGGATCGAAGCGGAAGAGATTGATTCAGCGGCCACGGCGGCCCGTTTGCACGGTTACGACGGAATCCTTGTTCCCGGCGGCTTTGGCAAGCGCGGCATTCAAGGAATGGTGCACACCATTCAGTACGCGCGCGAACACAAAGTGCCGTTCTTCGGGATTTGCCTGGGGATGCAGTGCGCCACCATTGAATATGCCCGCGATGTCGCCGGATTGAAGCAAGCGGACAGCACCGAATTCGATCCGCAAACCCCGCACCGCGTGATTTACAAATTACGCGAGCTCCTAGGCGTGGATGAAATGGGCGGCACCATGCGATTGGGCGCATGGCCGTGCAGGCTGGAGCCGGGTTCCTTCGCGCACAAGGCGTACGGAAAACTCGAAATCAGCGAGCGCCATCGCCATCGCTACGAGTTTAATCGCGATTACGAAAAGACCTTGGTCGCAGCGGGGTTGAAAATCACCGGACGCACTCCGGATGAAAACTACGTGGAGATCGTTGAAGCGCCCGACCATCCCTGGTTCCTCGGCTGCCAGTTCCACCCGGAATTCAAATCCAAGCCGCTGGAGCCGCATCCGCTCTTCGCAGCCTTCATCGGCGCGGCGCTCGAACACAAAAAGCAGAAGACCCGCCCGGCTGCAGCCATCGCCGAGGCACAGCACGCGCCCGCCCTGCGCGCAGCACCTAGGGCGACGGCGTAAACGAGATTACCAGCGAATGATGCAGCTTGCTTCGCCTGACTGACGCTGTTATACAGATTTTTTCACGACGCTCCGAGCATTCCTGACGAAAAGCGAGCCAGTGGCCCCTCTTTGCGTGATAGGGAAATACTTGGGAGCCTCGCGCGTGTCCGCGACCATTTTCGCTTTGTTGTAGAAGCTGCCGTCCGGGTCCACGCCCACGAAGTCATTGGCGAGAATTCGCTCGATCCCCGTGGCGTCCCCGTTGGCCACCGACTCCGCCCATTGCCGTTCGCTCTCAATGATATAGCGTTCCGCTTCCGAGGTGCCTGCGTTCTGCGCGGCCACGGCATAAACGCCCGCGACAAGCGCAACGACAGCAATAAGCGATACTCGATGCTTCATGAGTCCTCCGATACCTGGGGGTAAGACCGTTTCGAGTATGCTATCTTCTGTGAGATTTATGCCAGAGTCTAAGGAGATCTCCCTTGGCCCTCTGCGTCTCGGCGCAGGAAATCCGCTTTTCCTGATTGCCGGGCCGTGCGTGATCGAAAGCGAAGCCCACGCGCGGATGATGGCGGAAAAAGTTGCGAAAATAGCAGCAGATGCGCGTGTGCCCTACATTTTCAAGGCCTCCTACGATAAAGCCAACCGCACTTCCGTGAAGGCATTTCGCGGACCCGGAGCGCAAGAGGGCCTGCGGATTCTCGGCAAAATCAAAGCGGACTTGCAGGTCCCAGTGCTTACCGATATCCATGATGCGTCGCAAGCCGGACCGGCGTCGGAAGTTTGCGACGTGCTGCAAATCCCCGCATTTCTGGCACGCCAGACGGAGCTGCTGATCGCAGCCGGAAAGACCGGTCGCATTATCAATCTTAAGAAAGCACAGTATCTGTCGCCCTGGGATATGGCCAACGTCGCCGAAAAAGTAGCGAGCACCGGCAATTCTAAAATCCTCCTGACGGAACGCGGCGCTTCCTTTGGCTACCAGAATCTTGTGGTGGATTTCCGTTCCTTTCCAGTGATGCAGAAAACGGCATACCCCGTCGTTTTTGACGTTTCGCATTCCGTGCAGCTTCCCGGCGGGCAAGGCCACGCCAGCGGCGGCCAGCCGCAATTTATCGAGCCCCTCGCTCGTGCAGGTGTAGCCGCCGGAGTAGATGGAATCTTCCTCGAGACTCATGACAATCCCGCAGCGGCTTTGTCCGACGGCCCGAACGCGCTACCCCTCGCGCAGCTCCCTGCCCTGCTCGCCAAACTGAAAGAGCTCGGCACACTGGTTCGGCGCTGGAGCACGAAATGAGCCTGGACACCGCGCGGCGCGTGCTCAAGATCGAGGCGGAAGCGATTCACGATGTCCTGGCGCGCCTGGACGCCAGCTTCGAAAAAGCCGTGGACCTCTTATTCGCCTGCAAAGGCCGGGTCGTGGTTACCGGCATGGGAAAATCCGGCCTCATCGGCCGAAAAATCTCTGCAACACTTTCCAGCACGGGAACGCCATCCTTCTTCTTGCACGCGGCCGAAGCTCTGCACGGGGATATGGGCATGCTCGCCCGCGGCGACGCTCTCTTGGCGGTGTCCTACGGAGGCGAAACCGAAGAGATCGTACGGCTGCTCGAAGCCTTGAAGCGGCTAGAGATGCGTCTTGTCACGCTCACCGGCAAGATTCATTCGACGCTGGCAGAAGCGAGCGACGTCGTGCTGGACGTCAGCGTAAAGGAAGAAGCGTGCTCCATGAATCTTGCGCCAACCGCCAGCACCACGGTGGCGATGGCAGTAGGCGACGCGCTCGCAGTCTCCTTGCTTGAACGCCGCGGATTTCGTCCCGATGATTTCGCCGCGCTGCATCCCGCCGGAAGCCTGGGCAAGAAACTGCTCCGCGTCGAACACCTCATGCACGCCGGCGAGGCGCTGCCCCGCGTTTCGAAAGATACGCCGATGCCCGACGTGTTCCATGAAATGTCCGCCAAGAAGCTCGGAATGACCACCGTGCTTGAACCCGATGGAAGGTTGGCGGGAATTCTGACCGACGGCGACTTGCGGCGGCTGATGGAAAAACATCGCGGCGCGGTTCTGGAGATGCGCGCCGTGGATGGCATGACCAGGAATCCGCAGGTCATCGGCCCGCACGTGCTAGCCAGCGAAGCCCTGAATTTGATGGAAAAGAAAAAAATCACCTCGATCGTCGTTGTGGATGAAGCGAACGGGGTCCTCGGCGTGGTGCATCTGCACGATTTGTGGACACTGGAGTTAATCTAGCGTTCTATCCTGGAAATGCGTCGCAATTCTGGGTTGTAGGTCAGGACTTCAGCCCTGACAAAATAGCGTGAGCAAACTAGGGCTTTAGCCCCTGAAGGCAACGCGGAGGACAATCAGTTGGCACGAACATCAGGCAGTGCAACCCCGGTCGTAAAGCAGCGCGCAAGCCGCATCAAGGTCCTGTTGATGGACGTGGATGGGACTCTCACCAATGGAAGTGTCACGCTGCTCTCGCAAACGGATGGCAGTGCGCTCGAAAGTAAAACGTTCGACGCCCATGACGGACAGGGACTGACCCTGGCTGTCACCGCCGGTCTCCACACCGGCGTGATTACCGGCCGCGGCAGTCCCGCGCTACGCCGCCGCTGCAAGGAACTCGATATTACCTTTATCTACGAGAAACAGGGGCACAAGATCGCCGCCTACGAAGACGTTCTGCGAAAAACCGGCGTGAACGAATCCGAGGTCGCCTTCCTCGGCGACGACTTGCCGGATTTGATGGTTATGAAGCGGGTCGGCCTGGCAGTGGCCGTCGGAAACGCCACCGACGAAGTCAAACGTGCCGCGCACTACATCACCAAGGCGGTTGGCGGCAAAGGCGCCGCTCGCGAGCTCGTCGAACTCATCCTCAAATCCAAAGGCATCTGGGAGAAGATGATAGACAAAGCCCGCGCCTAAGGCCGTCTCGGGTCATAATGCAATTCGGCACCGCGCTCGTGAGGACCCTTAACGATGCTCCATGCTTGGCATGATGTTTCTCCGGGAAGTGAGCTTCCCCGCGATTTTCAGGCGGTGATCGAAATTCCTCTCGGCTCCAACGTGAAGTACGAGTTGGATAAGGCCAGTGGGTTATTGAAAGTGGATCGGATCATCCATTCGGCGGTGTTCTATCCGGCAAACTACGGCTTCATCCCGCAGACGTATGCGGACGATAATGACCCTCTCGATGTCCTCGTTTTGTGCCAGGAGCCGGTACAGCCACTGGCGCTCATCAAAGCGCGGGCCATTGGCTTGATGACGATGATCGATTCCGGAGCGAGCGACGACAAGGTCATTGCCGTAGCCACAAACGATCCGGAATTCAACAGTTACGTCGAAGCGAACGAATTGCCGCCGCATCGCTTGCTGGTCTTGAAACGGTTTTTCCAGGATTACAAGCAGTTGGAAGGCAAGCAGGTACAAGTGGAAGATATTCGCCCAGCGTATGCGGCGGTGAAAGTGATAGAAAAGTCGCTGGCGCGGTACAAGGAGCAAAGAGAGACCCTTCGCGCGAAGGACCGCCACTAATGCAAATGTACTATTCTTACCGTCTGAGCTACGTACTAGCTTCGAATTACGGGTGCGCCTGCCACGCGTGGGTTTGTCATTTTGAAGCGGGCATGAGTCTATCTCGTGGAGCGACGGGATGAAGGGCTTCTTGAAATGGTCACTGGGAGTTGTGCTGGGCCTTTTGGTCGTGACCTTTGGGGCGCTTTCCTATATGGCTGGCAGCCCGAAGGATGCTCTGTATATGGTGCGGTACGCGCTGCCGCATATGCACCGCGGCAATTTGAAAGTGGGCGACGATGCGCCGGATGCCCGGCTCCTCGCTCTCGATGGTCAGACCCGTTTCCATATCCGCGAACGCACCGCCGGCCGGCCCCTCGTTCTCGTTTTCGGCAGCTTTACTTGACCGCCCTTCCGTCGCCAGGTTGGCGACGTCGTGCAGATTTACAACGACTATAAGGACCACGCCGATTTCCTGACGGTCTACGTGCGCGAAGCGCATCCCACCGATGAATGGCAGATGAAATCGAACGTGAAAGACGACGTTTGCTACGCGCAGCCGAGAACTTTGGAACAGCGCATGGCCATCGCCAACGACTTCACCAAGCGCTTCAAGTATCCCTTGCCCTTTGGCGTGGATGACATGGCCAATGCCGCCGACCTTGCGTACTCCGCGTGGCCCGAGCGTCTCTACATCATCGATGAAAACGGTCGCATCGCCTACCGCGGCGGAATGGGTCCGTTTAACTATAATCCCGGCGAAGCCCGCGCCTGGCTGGCCGGGCGTTTCGGCGAAGTAAAGCACCCGGAAAAAACGGAGACTGCTCCGAAGAAAAGCTGAGCCATGAGGATTCGTGCCGGCAACTCGGCTGCGCCCCGATCAAAAACCTTACGAAACATTGGCCTAGCTCGGGCCCTCTCCAAGCTCGGCGTTTGCTCGCGGTCCCAGGCCGCCGAACTGATTCGCGCGGGACGCGTCACGCTGAACGGAAGATTGCGTCGCGATCCGGAAACACCGGTACACATCCAAAAAGATCGCATTGAACTTGATAGCAAGCGAGTTGGCAGCAGCGAAAGAATTTATCTCGCGCTCAACAAACCGCGTGGCGTGGTTACCACCGCGTCGGACGAAAAAGGCCGCGAAACGGTATACAGCTATCTTCCCGAAAACTTTCCGTGGGTTGCGCCCGTCGGTCGGCTGGACATGGCTAGCGAAGGATTGTTGCTGCTGACGAATGATTCCGAATGGGCCGCGCGAATCTCGGCACCGGAGACACACCTAAAAAAAACGTATCACGTTCAGATCGGCGCAATTGCGGATGAGAATTTGCTAGACGCTTTGCGCACCGGAATTCGTTCCTCAGAGGACGGCGAATTGCTGCGCGCAAAACGCGCGGACCTTCTGCGATGCAGCGAGCACAATTCCTGGATCGAAATTGTTCTAGACGAAGGCAAAAACCGCCAGATTCGCCGGATGTTGGAACATTCGGAAATTGAAGTTTTGCGACTCGTACGCGTAGCGATCGGACCGCTGACGCTCGGCGATCTTGCCAAAGGCAAGACGCGTGTGATCGAGAAAGACGAGAAGCAGGCTCTGGACCGCGCGATGAAAGCTGGGACCCGTGAACCTGCTCCCTCGCGGTAACGAAACCTATTTGGATTTGTAGGTGAAGCTCACTTTGGTTTCTTCGTCGAGGACCAGCGGCCGGACGAAGTGATACGAATTGCCGGCTCTTGGCACGTCGATGCGCACCGGCAGCACGCCGGAAACGCGCTGCTGAAGATTCGTTAGATTCGCAGAGGCTGCCGTCTGCTGCTGAGCCGCGATTTTTCGCGCGTTGCGTTCGCTGCGCTCTAATTCTCGCGTATCATGCGGAGCGTTGGAGGCTTCGACAGTTACAGTTTCCGTCGCGGCACCGACTCTCGTGGAACTGACTTTTCCGAATAGTTCAAGGGTCTGGAATTCTTCCGCGCCGGAAACATCTTGCGAAGCCGGCGGCAGAAGACTCGCGGCGATAGCGTCGCCGCCAAAATCTTTTACTTTGTATCGTTCGGGGAGAAAAACTTCCCACTGCAGAAGATCGATGGGAATGTCCATTTTCGGAAGAGAAATATCGGAGCCGCCTTTTTTCGCAAAGGGCGCGCCCGAATGGATAAAAACAAAAGACACGTTGTAAGAATCCGTGGGACGGAATCCGGGACGCAGCAACGGGACGCGGTTGCCGTCAGGACCTTCGACGGGTTTTACTTTTTCTCCAGCGACTTCGGCGGTGAGAATGCTTGCGCCCGCGGGCAGCGCGATTTTTAGAAACGGCTGGGCCTGGTTTTTGACGAGCAGCTTTATTTCCGTCAGCGAGCGGCCTTCGGTCGTGACGAGCGTAGTAACGACGGCGCGTTCCACAACCGCGGAGAGCACGCTGCTGTCCGGGAAGCGTGTCCATTCCAGCGCAAGGCTGGGCTTTTCGCTCGGCTGCTTATGATAACGAAATGCCGCCTGCATCGGAAACCGCGAGAGCGAACGCAAATACGGATTCGTTTCCTTGAAATCCATGCGCTTGAGGCCGCCGGCTTCTTTGGCGGTGAGTTCGATGGATCCCGCGCCATCGACAAGAACTTCGCCGGTTTCGCGTTGGGCATTCTTGAAACTTAGAAATGGCGCATCCACTTTGGTAGCCGAGATGGATTTTTCCATGGCGATCAGGAATTGATGAGAACGTTGCGCGGGGGCGCTCAATTTCAAAACCAGCACGCCGGACTCCACTTCACTCGATTCGATGGAGGCGCCAGTGGTTCCGTTGACTTCGTAGCCAGCAGGGATTTCGATTTCGAATTGAGCGGGTTCTCCCTGCACGACGGAAATGTCGGCGAGGGCGGCAATTCGAATTTCGGCTTCGCTAACTGAGACGAGGGTTTTCACGTCGGAAAGAAAGCGGACTTCTTTCGGCACGACGGGAGAGATGGCTTCCCGAGTGGTCCACCAGATGTTGGCCTGCACACCAGGAACGAGCGTGGCTTCGATGGATGTCTGGCCGTTCGCGGACGACCTCGCGGTGATGAGGCCCGGGCTGACGCGGACATTGGTGTGGTCGCCCGGGACAATGAAGGTGAAGCGCACACTTCCTGCCGACGGCGCAGGAAGGCTGAAAGAGGCGCGACCCGCTTCGATGTTCAGCGGAAGCCCGGCGTCGAGAATCACGGAAAATTCCGAGGGACCATTCAGAACGGCGGTGTGCGTTCCGTTTTCCAACGCAAGAGGCAGGCTCTTACCTTCCTGGCGGGCGTCCAGGATGGCCATGCCGGTGGTGAGGGGAACTTTCGTCGCGCCCTTGTGAAGAATTTCACCCTGCAACTGGACTGTTCCTTGCACCGATTCGTCGGTGACGCGGAATTTCAGATCGGCGCGCTTCATCGAGTAAGGGACGGGCGGCGCGTCCGTTTTGCGTGCCGGTTTGCTCGCCAGTTCGAGGAGATGGTTGTACTCGTCAAGCGGGAGCGTGACATTGCCCGAAGGCGGGACGGGAGGAAGCGCGGACCCATCTCCTTTGGCGAGTCCGGGGAGAATCAAAATCCAAGCCAGCAGAATTGCTGAAAGCTTTTTCATTTGCCACCTGCCTTTTTGTCGCGCTGAAAAGCGATCTCCGCGGATGGAGACTGATTTTCCGCCGTGAGTTCAGAAACGAGAAAGAGAGACGGACCGAACGCCGGAAAGGAGACACGGATGGGGAGAATCCCGGCGCGCTTCCCCGCCAAAGCATCGGCTCTGAATTTATCGAGCAGAGATAGAGTTGCGGCTCTCGCTTCTTTGGATTTGCCTTCATCTTTGGAATCCACACCAGGCAGAGCCGGCGGCGACGGCGGTGCCGTCTCAGGCATGGGCCGAGGACCGGCGGCGTCTCCCGCCCCGATTCCGCCGGCGATGCCACGGCCGATTCCCGCAGAGTACACTCCGGGATTGAGAGCGGCCGAAGAAGGATTCACGTAGGCGACGATTCGAAACGCACCTGGTTCCGGCGTCACTTTGAAAAGCGGTGGATGGTAGACGAGAAGCCCGGTGTGGGAGACCGGCAAATCGAGAGCGGGCAGCCAGAGTTTGAATTGACCTTTGTCGTTCCAGGCAGAGCCGCGCGCCAGATAGACAATTTCGACCGCGAACTCCGGCACTTCTTCGCCGGAACGAGCCTTGTCGAGCGGAAGCAAGAGGCTGCCCTCAGGAGATTGACCGGGCCGAACCGCGCGTCCGGCGAGAGAAGCAGTCCAGAGAGTGGCGCCGGCGGGCAAAGTGACTTTCAAAAAGTTGCGCTGATTATTTCGAATGGCGTAGCGGGCTTGAACGAGGACCTTTCCTTCGCCAGTGATGAGCACCTGATAGCGGGCTTCCTCGACGTTGGCCATCAAGACCGCTTGCGGTGTGTATCGGGCGACGTCCACGCGGAGCGATCTCGCCAATTTCGTAGGGCCGGGGCGAAACCGGAACGCGTTGAGCGACTGCGACTGGCGGCTGGCGACCATCTCGCCGAGGTCGGTGGCGTCAGCGCTTTCCAGGCCTTCGGATTTAGCGTCCTTGATCTCGCCGGCGCCTAGAACCTCGACGGCAACGCCGCCTGTTTCGCGCTCGGCGTTCAGGAGGCGAAGGAGTGGAACGTCAATTTGCCCTTCGCGGGAAGTGCGAGTCTCGCCGGTGATGATGAAGCGCGCTTGCTGCTCGACCGGTTCGAGAAAGGTTACAGAGAGTTCATTGTTCTTCACAACCCAATCGGCCACCATCGCGCCGAGTACCTGATTGATCGTGACCTGGTCCGGGATCTGGATTTTTACTTCGTGCGCCGCACCCTGAGTGACTTCCAGATTTACTTCGGCGTTGATGGAAGTGGAATCTTCTCCGAGCCCCAGGAGTTGCGTCAGCGAACCGCACAAGCGCAGCGGCTGAGTGGCGCGATGGTCCTCGGTTTTTCGCCGCCAGGTGAAGGTGAGGACTTCATTGCCGCGGCCGTACGCGATCCATTTGCTTTCGACGGCAGTTTCGGATTTTTCGGAAAGAAGACCGCCCGCGAGGCGGATGTCCACGCCCTGTCGAGGGATCTGCACGGAAGCCCGAGTGACGCCTGAGGCGACAGAAGGAAGCGAGATGCTCTCTTCCCCAGCCGATGTGGCCACAGGAAGAGCAATCTCGAGCACGAGAACAGCGCGACCGGGATGAGAAAGAAGTGCGGAGAGCTGGCCGCCGGCTTTGCCGCCGACAATAGGCACCAGAGAGACGAGCTTACCATCCAGTCTGGCCTCGCGAACGAGCAAACCGGCGGGGATGGGCACGCGCACCCAGCCGTCTTTCAGGACATCCACGGTCAGGCCAGCGCGACCGGAGGCGAAGTCGCCGTTGATCCGCAGATCGTAGTCCACGCGCGTGAGGGTCGCTTCGACGGGCGGCGGTTCCGGTTCGCGTTCGGTGGGGTACGCGCGGGCGTGCAGCGTGCGGTACTCGTCGACGGGCAAAACGACCCATCCGGGGGAATGCACGGCGGTTTGTGCGGGAGAATTCGCGGCGCAAGAAAAAAGCATGGCGAAAAAGAAACCAATACACAGCGGCAATCCTGCGCTTTTCCCTGGCAGTAGAGTCGATTGAATTCGTGCCGACATACAAGTAGCCTCCTCATCTCGAAAGCCGACGAGCGCGTGAATCCATTGAGCAACCCGGGAATGGAATGACTTGTCGATGGAATGGGATGTCAGGTCGCGCGAATATGGTTGTTCCATAAAAACAATTCTTTCGCTGAAGCGAAGAGCCTGGTCTTGCAACTACCGGTACCTCATGTCAGTAGAACGGTGTCGCGGGCTTTTCTTGCAGAGGTATTTGAACAGGCTGGAATGCGGTGCCGGGCAGGGTTCCTTCAATGCTTGCGCTCGCAGCGCCTCA
>JACXTT010001992.1_pt1 | contig 33130 bp, 36 predicted proteins | sample 9270951 | NCBI WGS metagenome assembly JACXTT01 (sample SAMN15532306, study PRJNA645909) | rock metagenome | isolation source: weathered quartz diorite | place: Puerto Rico | collected 2017-06-21
CCGCGATGTCCCGAGGCTCTCGACTGCTTTTGCTGGAGAGGCTCGTACCCGATCGCGTCCCGACCGACACCGGATCGCTTGCGACTTTGATGGTCGACCTCCACATGATGGTCCTGCTGGGTGGCCGCGAGCGGACGACCGACGAGTACGCCTCGCTGTTCGAGTCGGCGGGACTGCGTCTGACGCATACGATCACGATGGACTCGGATTTCTACGCAATCGAAGCCATACCGGGCTGAGCCTGAGTCGTTGACCTACGAAGAGGCGCTCGATCTCATCTCCCGGCAAGGGCGCTTTGCAATGAAGCTCGGCACCGAACGGACGCGATCCCTCCTGGATCACATCGGCGCGCCCGATCGACAAATGAGGGGTGCACTCATCGCCGGCACTAACGGCAAGGGTTCGACCGGCGTATGTCTCAGCACAATCCTTCGTGCCGCCGGCCGCGACGTTGGCTTCATGCCGAAGCCCCATCTCATCTCGTACACGGAGAGGATAGAGGTGAACGGGACCCCGATCAGCGAGCAGGATTTCGTCTCCACGCTCGAGGGCCTGGCGCCGTCGCTCGAAGCGGTCGGATCACAGCTCGGTCCGCCCACTGAGTTCGAAATGCTGACGGTGATGGCGATCGCCTATCTCGCTCCGCGCACAGAAATGCTCGTCTGCGAGGTCGGGCTTGGCGGCCGGCTCGATGCCACGAACGCGCTCGATCTCGGAGTTGCCGTCATCACTAACGTCGACCTCGATCATCAGAAATATCTGGGCAGCACGATTGGTGAGATCGCGCGCGAGAAAGCGGCGATCATCAAGCAAGGCAATCGTGTCGTGACCGGCTGCCGGGGCGAGGCACTTGAGGTCGTCGAAGCCCGTGCCGCGGCTCGATCGGCCCCTGTGTGGCGTCTCGGTCGCGAGATCCGTGTGACCGCCGAATCCCTCGGCTGGGCTGGACACGCGATGACGGTGAGCGGACCAGGCTTTGAACACCGCGACCTGAGGCTGAGCCTGCTCGGTGAGTACCAGCCGGACAACGCAGCCTTGGCCGTGGCTGCCGCGCACCTGATCAGCGACGTGAGCGATGCATCCGTCCGCCGCGGTCTTGCCGCGACGGTCTGGCCCGGACGCCTGCAGGTGATCGCCGAGCGCCCACGTGTGATCCTCGACGGGGGGCACAACCCGGCCGCCATGGTCACCGCCGGCGCAGCTTTGCGGAGACTGATCGGGTCGGAGAAGCTGGTCGCCGTGTTCGCCATGCTGAGCGAGCGAGATCCGGTCCAGCTGCTGGCCGCCCTGAGGACGTTGAGCCCGGACGCCGTCATCTTCACCGAGCCCGCGAGTGCCCATGGTCATGTCATCTCGCCCGAGGAGCTGGTCACGATCTACGGCCCGGGCGCGCACGCCGCGCGACCGGCGAGCGCCGCCATCGACCAGGCGAGGGAGCTTGCCGGGGTGGCAGGGAACGTGTTGGTGTGCGGGTCGCTTTACCTGGTCGGCGAGATCCTCTCGCTCAGGGACTAGAACGCAGGAATCGCAGGCACAGGTACACGCTGCCCGAGACCATCGGCAGCAACAGGGCGAGTCCAAATCCGGCCCAGAGCACACCTCCGCTGAGGGCAAGCCCGGCCAGCAGAATGACCGCGAGTAGGATCCCCCCGACCCCTAAGGCGAGATCTCTGGCCGCGCGGGGACGCGGCGCTGCCTGCACCGCGGGAGGAAACGCCGAGGGCTGGTGCGTTGCTGATGCATTCCTGGCGGCGAGGCCGTAGACAAGCAGGCCGATCCCGGCCAGGCCGCCGAGCAAGGTGATGACCTCGGCGATAAGGCCTTCCCGCGTGTCCGAAACGCGAGTCACCGCCGCCAGGGCGAGCGCAACCAGGGCCGCCCCGGCGACAAGAGCGAGCCACCGCATTCAGCGCGCCGCCGAGAGCAGGCTGCTGCGAAGCCGGCGCATGCCGCGCAGCCAGCGATCGTAGTCGTCGGCCTTGCGGCGAAAGTACTCGGCGACCTCTGGGTGAGGCAGGATGAGGAAGCGCTCCGCCGCGATTCCTTCGACGACCACCTCCGCCACTGCATCGGGCTCGAGGGCGCCTGTGGTCAGGAAGTCGATGCCGAGCTGACCGACCTCCTTCGCAAGCATGTCGGTCTTCACTCCCTGTGGACAGAGGCATGAGATTCGGATGCCCTCGTCGCCATGGACGATCGCGAGCCACTCGAAGAACGAGAGGGCCGCTGCCTTGCTGACTCCGTAGGGCGCGGCAAAGACATGGTTCAACAGTCCTGCCGCGGAGACGGTTCCCACGATGTAGCCTTCGCGGCGGCGCAGCATGCCCGGCAGCACCTGGCGGGCGACGAAGACATGCGCCATCACGTTGACTTCCCAGATGCGCTGCCAGTCGGCGTTCACAGCTTCTGGCCCACCGCCGACGGCGATCCCGGCGTTGGAGCAAAAGATGTCGATGCGGCCATACGCCGACTCGACGGCGTCGACCATGCGCGCGATGTCGGCCTCGCGTGACACGTCGCATTGAACCGGCATTCCACCGATTTCCTGGGCCAAACTCGCCGCACCGCCCCCATCGATGTCGGCGACGACGACCGCCGCCGGCCGCGCCGAGCCGAACCTCTTGGCGAGCGCGCGACCGATGCCCCGCGCGGCGCCGGTGACGACGATGACCCGGCCGTTCAGGTCCATCGCAAGCTCACGAACACGCCCACCTGAACACTCTCGAGGTCGTCATGAGTCCTCCTGAAGTGGCCTGATTGTCGCTCGAAAAACTTTCTTGTGGAAAACACCGCTGGGGTCCTTTCGGAGACTCGCGATACCGCATAGAATCACTCCCCATGGTCGGAGGGGGCCTCGACTACAGCGCGCCGTTCCAGCGCGCAATCGAGCTGATTGGGAAGCGCTGGACCGGGGCGGTCGTCAAGGCACTCCTCCCCGCACCTGCTCGCTTCAACCAGCTGCTTGCCGGGATTCCGGGAATCAGCGATCGAGTCCTGACCGAGCGTCTTCGTGAGCTCGAGACCGAAGGCATTGTGGAGAGGCTCGTGGATCCGGGACCGCCCGTGCGGGTGAGCTACCGATTGACGTCGCGCGGGCGCGCGCTCGAGCCGGTGCTGGCTGCGGTTGCGGACTGGGCGGAGAGCTGGCTCGCGGCTCCGGCCGCGGCCGTGGGCTGAGCTCGGACTTCGAATTTCGCACTCGTCACGTTGGGCCCTCCCTTCCTCCACCGTGCCGTCCCTCCCCCGCCGGCACACCTCCATCGAGCTTAGGATTCGAAAAATTCGAATCCAACCCAGGCTGTTAAGAGGTCCGAAAAGGCATGGCGAACACGACTGATAGGCTTTACCGAATGCCGATTGGCGATTTTCTCCGCCGGCGGCCCGAGGCTCAGACCTGTCAGGCTTGCGGCTCGCCTCTGCCCCATGGCGCGGTCTTCTGCCCTTCCTGCGGGGTCAGGACCGACGATCCTCAGGCCGAACCTCTCCACATCGTGGACCGGACGACGGGGCTCTTCAACGATCGTTTCGTGCGTCCTGTGCTCGAGGACGAGCTGGCTCGCGCACACCGTTATCAGCGCAACCTCGGCGTGCTGCTCATCGAGGCCAATGGAGCGCTGCCTGCGGACGAGGCGCTGAAGACCATGGCCGCCGCGCTGGCCAGCACCGTCCGCGACGTCGACACGCCTGGCGTACTCGGCCGCACACCGCCCCAGCTCCTGGCCATCCTGCCTGACACCGACGTCGCCGGTACCGCCCATGCAGCCAACCGCGTGCTCGCCGCGGTCAACGAATCGCTCAAGCCGCAGGGTGCGCAGGCGGCGGTCGGCCTGGTGTGCGTGCGGCCGGGTCAGCGCGTACGGGCCGGCGCCGTCATCGAGAGCGCGAGCCGGTCGCTGCGCTCGGGCCGCCCCGAAATGATGGGCAAGCCCGCCTGACGCTCGAGATCTATCTCGCCCGTCATGGCGAGACCGAGTGGAGCCTATCGGGACGCCATACCGGCACCACTGACCTTCCGCTGACAGCGCGCGGCGAGGACAAGGCCAGGGCACTGGGACACCGGCTGCGAGGCATCGAGTTCAACACGGTGTATTCCAGCCCGATGCAGCGCGCCCGCCGCACGGCCGAGCTCGCGGGCTTCGAGCATCCCCTGATCACCGACCTCCTCCGCGAGGCCGACTACGGGCGGTACGAAGGCCTGACCTCGCAGCAGATCCACGAGTCCGAACCGGGTTGGGAGCTGTACAGAGACGGCTGTCCCGACGGCGAGACGCCGGCGCAGATGTACGCGCGGGCGCAGAAGTTCGTCGCGCTCGCCAGGACACGCGAGAGCGGGCGCGTTCTGGCCTTCGCGCACGGCCACATCCTCCGTGCCATCGCCGTGGCGTGGATCGCGGTGGACATCAGGGTCGCGGCCGGACTGCAGCTCGACGTCGCCACGCTCAACATCCTCCGCGACGCGGACCGCGGCCGCGTCATCGCGCTCTGGAACGCGGCGTGACGCGCGCTAGGTCCGGCGGCGCAGCGACCAGGTGCGGCTTCGCACGCCAGGAAGTCCCGCGAAGACCAGATATGCCGACGTGGCGATGACGGCACGATACGTGTGGCGTTCGCCGGGGTTGATGAGGAGCATCTCTCCGACGCCGACCTCGCCCGACTGCTTGCCGTCGTCGAAACGAAGCCGTCCACCGGTGACGATCAGCGCCACCGGGATCGCGTTGCGGTGCTCGGGCACGGTCTGGCCTGGTTGCAACCGCAACCCAACCACGCGCATCGAGCCGCAATCTGCGATCTGCTCGAAGCCAAACGGACGCGGCTGCTCGCTGACCTCGGGCCCAGTCACGTGAACATCATCCACGCGACCGGCATCGAAGGTGCACGGCAAGCTCGCGGCACCGTGGTCGTGATCGACGTCCTGCGAGCCTTCACCGTCAGCGCTTATGCCCTCGCCGGCGGAGCACGCGAGTGCCGCCTGGTCCGGACCATCGCCGAAGCGCGGGCCCTGGCCGCGATCACCCCGGGATCGGTGCTCTGCGCCGAGGAGGATGCCCTTCCGGTCGAGGGCATAGCGATCAGCAACTCCCCGACCAGGATCCGGCGGACCGACCTGCGGGACCGGATCCTGATCCAGCGTTCCTCTGCGGGAACGCAGGTGGTGTCGGCGGTGGAGGTCAGCGACATCTTCGCGGCGAGTCTGGTCGTCGCCCGGGCAACGGTTCAAGCCTGCCTGTTAAGAAGGCCGCAGACCCTGACCCTCCTGGCATCGGCGGACCATCCCGAAGACCACGCCTGCGCCCAGTACATGGAAGCGATCATCCAGGGCATGCCGCCGGACCTTGACCAGCTGCTCGCACCGCTGCGCGCGAGCGACCGCTACGAGCGAGTGATGAGCGGGAATTGGCCCGGCTTTCCGCCCACCGACATCGAGCTCGCGCTGAAGGCTGACGTGTTCGAGTTCGCGATGCCGGCAGTGCGCGAGGCCGGCTATCTGCGACTGACGTCCAGTCCGACGTAACCGCCGACGTCGATCGCGACGCGATTCCGCGGGCCGGATCAGCCAGAACCGCATCACACCGCTCAGCGAATGGCGAAGACGAGCATAGCCGCCAGCTGGCAGAGCTCCGCCGTCGCGCCGCAGACATCACCCGTCGCCCCGCCCAGCCTCCTGCGAGCCATTGCGACCACCAGGACCGCAGTCAGCGCAACGACCGGAAGCGCGATCAACGCTCGCCGCCAGTCCAGCACGCACACGATCGCGGCGCTGACCGATCCCACCACGAGGTCGACACCGCGGTGGCGCGAGTCCCACGCAGCGATGCCCAGACCGCTGCTTCTCACATATGGCACGAACGCGATCACCGCCAGCGTGGCCAGGCGGCTGAGCGCCCCCGCAATGACGAGCGCCGCCACCGCCCGGCCGGGCGAGATGGAGGCAATGGCGGCCACCTCGAGCAGCAGGACGACGACGATCGCGCTGACGCCGTAAGAGCCAAGTCGCGGATCCCTCATGACCTCGAGCCGGTGCTCGACATCGCCGCGTCCGAGCAGGCCATCCGCGGAGTCGGCCAGCCCGTCGAGATGGATCGCGCCGGTGAGGAGGCAAAGCACGGCCACCGACGCCGCCGCGCCGAGCAGCGGGCTGGTCACGGCGCCCGCCACCACGAACACGACGCATGCGACAAGGCCGACCAGGGCACCGATGGCCGGGAAGAAAGCACGCCCGAGTCGCTCACCCGGTCCGCCGTCGGCGTTGGCCACCGGGAGCACGGTGAGGAACGTGACGGCCGCCCGCAGCGACCGGGCGGTCACGTCAGCTCGAGGGCTCTGCCCGCGACCATGAGCATCGAGCGGTCGGCCCTCCCAGCGAAGATTGTGTTGACCGCTCCGAGGACGTCGCGAAAAGTGCGAGCCAGTGGGTTGGGGGGCACGATGCCCAGACCGACCTCGTTGCTCACCACCACTCCCTGACGATCGGCCAGCTCAGCCGCAGCCCGCACTGCCTGTGTCCGAATCTCGTCAGGCGTACGCCCCGCGCCGAGCAGGTTGGAGACCCACAGGGTCAGGCAATCGACGATCACGAAATCGCAGGTCGGGGCGGCTTCGATGGCTGCGGTCAGGCGCACGGGCTCCTCCACCGTCGTCCAGCCCGGCGGTCGTGAGTCGCGATGGTTCCGAATCCGGGCGTCCATCTCGCCGTCATCCGCCGTCGCGGTCGCGATGAACGTCACCGGCAGGCCTGAGTCGAGACCCAACTGGCAGGCACGGTCGGACTTGCCGCTGCGGGCGCCACCGAGCACGAGCACAAAACCCATCAGAAATCGATCCCGCGCATGGCCCGGATGCCGCGGTCGAACGCGTGCTTGCGGTTGCGCATCTCGGTCACGGTGTCGGCGAGATCGATGAGCTCGGCCGGGGCGTCTCGCCCGGTGGCGATCACGTTCACGGCCGCAGGGCGTGAGCCGAGCAGGGAGACCACGTCCGTCACTGGAATCCAGCCCCAGTTGATCGGGTACGTGATCTCGTCGAGCACGACGAGGCCATAAGCGCCGGACCGGATTTTGTCCTGGGCGACGCGCCAGGCCTCACGAGCCAAGGCCTCGGTGCGCTCCATGTCGGGCGAGTCCCAGGTGAAACCGTCGCCGATCGTCCACCACTCGATGCCCAGCCGTGTTGCGGCGTCCTTCTCGCCAACCTTCCAGCGCTCCGACTTGATGAACTGAACGACGCAAACCTTCCAACCGCGCGTGACGGCGCGGAGTGCCGTGCCGAATGCCGCGGTCGATTTGCCCTTGCCGTCGCCGGTGTTGACGATCACGATCGATGAGGCTTTACGTGAAGCCCTGGGCGGAGCCTCGCGCGGTACTTCGGACGGTTTCAACTACGCACCGGCACGACGGCTTTGCCCGATCCGTTCATGTGGATCACCCTGACCTGGGCCCGGTAGTGCTCCGAGATCGCAGGCTCGGTGAGAATTTCCTCCGGCGGCCCCACCGCCACGAGGCGCCCGTCGACCAGCAGCGCCAACCGATCCGCGTACTGACCGGCGAGGGTGAGCTCGTGCATCGCCGCGATCACGGTGAGCCCCTGCTCCGTCCGGAGCTGATCGATCAGCTCGAGCACCGCCTGCTGGCGGCCGACGTCGAGGGAGGTCGTGGGCTCGTCGATCAGCAGGACGGGCGCCTGCTGCGCCAGCGCCCGGGCGATCGCCGCGCGCTGCCTCTCACCGCCGCTCAGATGGTCGAGCGGTCGCGAGGCCAGCCGTTCAAGCGCAAGCCTGCGCAGGATGTCGGCAACGATGCGCCGGTCGCCTGAGCTCTCGCGGCCGAGATAACCCAGGTGTGGGCTCCTGCCGAGCAGGACGTACTGCGAAACGGTCATGCCGGCCGGCATCTGTGGCTCCTGGACCAGCATCGCCACCAACCGCCCGAGCTCACGCGCGTCGAGCCGGGTCACGGGGTCTTCACCGATCCGGATGTCGCCGTCGAATGCCACCAACCGGGCGATGGCCCGCAGCACCGTCGTCTTGCCGGCGCCATTGGGGCCGATCAAGGCCATCCAGCTGCCGCTTGTGATAGACAGATCGAGGGCCGAAACGGCGGTTTCGCCGTCATAAGCGATCGAAACGCCGGCGAGCGTGACGTCGCTCACAGCGCCGCCGCTCGGGTCGAGCGCATCACCACGATGAAGAACGGAGCGCCGACGAACGCCGTGATCACTCCAATGGGCAGCTCAGCCGGCGCGACGACTGTGCGCGCCGCGGTGTCGGCCAGGACGAGGAATGCCGCGCCGAACATCAGCGAAAGCGGGATCACGACACGATAGCTGCGGCCGACGAGCAGACGAATGGTGTGCGGCACGATGATCCCGACGAACGCAATCGTTCCCCCGACGGCCACCACGGCCGCCGTCCCGAGGGTGGCCGCGATCACCACGATCAGTCGGACGCGCCGCACCGAGATGCCCAGGCTCGTGATCTCGTCTTCGCCGAGGGTCATTGCGTCGAGCAAACGCCGGTGTAGAAAGATGATGAGCGCGCTGAGCACGACATAAGGCAGCACCAGCAGCACGCCGTCCCATCCCGCCGTGACCAGGCGCCCCAGGATCCACGAGTAGACCTGGCGGATCGAGCCGGTCTCGGACTGCTGCACGTACATCTGGACCGAGTTGAAAAAGGCGGCGATCGCCACTCCGGCCAGGATCAGCCCGGTCGTCGAGCGAAGCCCGGTGACCGTCCGGCCGAGCGCGTAGGCGCCCGCCACCGCGGCGCCCGCGCCTAGGAACGCGGCCAGGGGCACGACGTTGACTCCGATCACCGAGGTGCCCGGCGCGAACGCGATCGCAAGCGTGGCGCCGAGGTTGGCTCCCGCCGCGGCGCCGAGCAGGTATGGGTCCGCGAGAGGATTGCGAAACACGCCCTGGTAGGCGGCCCCGGCGATGGCCAGCGTGCCCCCCACCAGGAGGCCCAACACCACGCGAGGAAACCGGAGCGACCAGAGGATGTTGGACTGGCCGGGGTCCGCGTTGCCGCCGACCAGTGCCTGGACCACGGTGCCAAGGCTGATGTGGACAGGGCCCACGAGCACGCCGACTCCGCAGCTCACCATCAGCGCCAGGAAGCCCGCGCCGGCCCACATCCAGGGAAGGGTGGGCAGCCCGCTCAGCACGAGCGGGGTCGCGCGGAGCTTGACGCCCAGCATCACGCCACCTTCTCGAGCTGCTGCACGTGCAGCGCCACGGCCTGCATGAAGTCGATGATTCGCGGGCCCCAGCGGGACGCCACATCGTCGTCGACCCCGACCACCTGTCCCGTCTTGACCGCCGTGATCGCGCCCCAGCCAGGCCGCGCAGCGACGGTCTTGAGGTCTTGCCTGCAGCACCTGGTGTCGGCCAGCACGATCAGGTCGGGGTTGGAAGCCACGATGTACTCGGCGGACAGCTGCGGGTAGTCGGGCGCGGCGCCGCTCGCGGCATCTGCGATGTTGGTCAGCCCGAAGAGCCTGTAGGCCTGCCCGATGAATGTCGCCGACGTGACCGAGTAATAGGTGTCGTCGAGCTCGTGATAGACGCGCAGCCGGCGCGCCGGCTTCGACACCGAGGCGACGAAAGAGCTCACCTGCGCGCGCATCCTGGCGACCAAGGAGTCCGCCTCGCCTGGATGACCGGTCGCGGCGCCAAGCTGCTTGATCTGCAGATAGGAATCGTCGAGGCTTTTCGCCGCCGGCTCGACGAGGATCGGAATGTTCAGGGCCTCTACTCCGTGGACCAGGCCGCCGATGTCTTCCGCCGCAACCACCAGGTCGGGTGTGTAAGCCGCGATGGCCTCGATGTTGGGCTGGAAGCCCGAGAGCTTGGTCATGGGCGCGTTCGAGGGGTAGTTGGATTGATCGTCGACGGCGGCGACCTGCGAGCCCGCGCCGATCGCGAACAGCATCTCGGTTGCGGTCGGTGACAGCGAGATGATGCGGCGCGGCTGATGGGCAATGGCCACCACCGCGCCGCCTGGAGCGGTGATCGAGACAGGGAAGTGTGCGGCGGGCGTTGGGGGCGTCTGCGATTGCCCGCCTCCACACGACGCGACCACAAAAAACGCAACGACGGCGACCCGGAATCGTGCGGCCAGTTTCGCGCTGGCCCACGGCTGATGCGTGCGCATGCAGCGTCCTCCCGCGGCAACGGCCCCACCTCGCAGGGGAAACCTCGCCGCAGGAGGCGCCCCCACTGATCCGCGCAAGTGGGATCGATCGCTCACGGGACAGGTCTCCTGGCTTGTGGATCACCGCGATCCGGCCGCCTTCCCGAAGCTCTCGCCTCAGTGGCCGCTGGCCGGACGCTCCCCACTCACAGTTGCGCGACAGCGCCGGATTTCAACCGCCTTCCCGCAATCCAGTGAGCTATTCAGTTGTGCGAAATCATTATGAGCGCTCGGAAACTCCCGCCTCGTCGAAGGTGGCCATCTCGTTGAGGAGGCTCACCGCAGCGCGTATCACGGGCAGCGCGAGCGCGGCACCGGTGCCTTCGCCGAGACGCAGGTCGAGGTCGAGCAGCGGGCGCAGCCCGAGCTTTTCCAGCACCGCGCCATGTCCGAGCTCTTGCGAGCGATGCGAAGCGATCATGTAGCCAGTCGCCTCGGGCGCGATCGTGGCCGCCGCGAGAGCTGCAGCGCCGGAGATGAAGCCGTCGATGATGACGGGCTTCCTCGCTGATGCGGCCTCGAGGATCACCCCGACAAGGCCTGCGATCTCCAGCCCGCCGACGGCTGCCAGCGTTTCGATGGGGCCTGCTGCGACAGCGTCGGCGTTGACCTCCAGCGCGCGGCGCACGGCGCTCAGCTTGCGCTCGAGACCCTCGTCGTCGACGCCGGTGCCCCGACCGACGACGAGCTTGGGGTCGAGCCCGGTCAGCGCGCAGATCAACGCCGCGGAGGAGGTTGTGTTGCCGATGCCCATGTCGCCAGTGAGCGCGATGTCGAGCTGCTCGTGGCGGACGAGTTCGCGGCCCACCTCGATGGCGCGGTTTGCCTCGTCGACGCTCATCGCGGGCCCTCCCGTGATGTTCGCCGTGCCGCGCCTCACCTTGACCGCGCGCAGCTCGGCATGTCGGGGCAGCTCGGCGTCGACTCCGATGTCGGCGACCACGACACGCGCGTCGAGGGCGCGCGCGAGCACGTTGATCGCCGCGCCGCCGCGGAGGAAGTTGAGCACCATCTGCGCCGTGACCTCGCGCGGGTATGCGCTCACACCCTCGGCCGCCACGCCGTGGTCCGCCGCGAGCGTGAAGACGACCGCGTGGTCCAGCGGCGGGTCGATCCGACCGGTAATTCCGGCCAGGCGCACCGCGAGCTCCTCCAACCGGCCGAGACTCCCCGCGGGTTTGGTGAGCCGCCCCTGGCGCGCGGAAGCCTGGTCCATCGCTCTTTCGTCGAGTGGCGGGATCGGCATGTAGGCACCGAACACTAGCCGAGGTACGGTTGCCGTCGTGACCTTCCGCCAGTTCCGCAAACTGTGCCTCTCGCTGCCCGAGGCGGAAGAGGTCGAGACGTGGGGCGAGGCGACGTTTCGGGTGCGCGGCCGCATCTTTGCCATGGGCTCGCCGGGCGGAACCGAGGTCTCGGTCAAAGCCTCGCTCGACGACCAGGCCGGGCTTGTCGCGTTGGACCCGAAGACGTTTGCGGCTTCCGCCTACACGGGCCGCTTCGGCTGGGTCCGCGTGATCCTCACCCGGCTGGGACCGGAGCTAGGCGAGCGCGTCGTCAGGAACGCCTGGGAGCGCACGGCTCCCAGGCGACTGCTTGATCAGAACGCGCGGCGCCGGTAGCCCCGACCCGCGATCAGCCGAAATATCAGGAGCAGGATCGCGGCTCCGATGAAGGCCATGATCATCGCGGTGACGATCGGATGGCCCGCGATGGCGATGCTGAAGTGGAAGATTCCAACGAGCACGATCCCGCCAAAGAAGGCGCCGAGGATGCCGACGACGATGTCCCAAAAAAGACCAAGGCCGTGCCCGAGCGCCACATGGCTGGCCAGGAAGCCGGCCACGAGCCCGACCACGACCCACAGCAAGATCGAGTCCAGGTCGAGACTGATCGGCGAACCGTTGACTGTAATAGCCATTTACAGGCCCCCTTTACATATCTAGACCGCGCACTGATAAAACGCCCAGGGGGCCCGGGTTAACCATCGCCGGTTCGGGACACCTTGCCCGCGATCTCGTCGAACGCGGCGCCCAGCACGCGGTTGAAGGCCGGGAACGGGTGGATCACGTCCGCCATCTGACGCAGCGGTGTGCCGAGCTTCACCGCGAGCACCAGCTCGCCGAGGATCTCTCCCGCTCGAGGGGTAACTAGGGTCGCCCCGAGCAGCGCGCCGCTCCCCTGGTCGGCGACAAGCTTCAGCGTGCCGCCGTGGAAGTCGTGGATGTAGCCGCGAGCGGTCTCGGCGGGGTCGATCGTGGTGACCACGACGTCGATGCCTCGTTCTCGCGCCGACTGCTCTGACCAGCCCACGGACGCCACCTCGGGGTCGGTGTACGTGACGCGGGGCACGGCGCTGTGGTCGGCCCGGGCGTCCATGCCGCGCAAACGGCGGGCCACGATCTGGCCGTGGTAGTAGGCAAGGTGCGTGAAACCGCCGATGCCGGTGACGTCTCCCGCGCCGTAGATGCCGTCGCGAGCTTCGAGGGTGGCGGGGTCGACCTTCAGCCACCCGCGCTCGGTCTGGGCCAGCCCGGCCTGGCGCCACGCCTCGAAGTTGGGGCGGCGGCCGGTCGCGACGAGGAGCCGGTCACCGGACACGATCGCGCCCGACTTCAGATGCAGGACGACGTCAGAAGCCTGCATCTCGGCGGCCACGCATGGATCGCCGACCAGGATCTGGATGCCGTCGGCCTGCAGGTGGGGCAGCAGCGCGGCTCCCGCCTCGGGCTCCTCGAGGCCGAGGAAGCGAGGGCCTGCCTCGACGATCGTCACCCGAGACCCGAGTCTGGCGAAAGCCTGGGCGAGCTCCACGCCGACCGCCCCACCTCCGAGCACGACCAGCCTCTCGGGCAGCTCCCGCGGGATGGCCGCCTGGCGGTTGGTCCAGTAAGGCACCTTGTCCAGCCCCTCGATCGGAGGTATGGCCGCGGTGCCTCCGTTGGCGATCACCACCGCCCGTCGCGCCACCAGCTGCTCATCGCCCACCACCACCGTCCGGAGGTCGACGAGCTTGCCCTCGCCGCGAACGAGCTTGGCGCCCGTGGCCTCCATGGCCGCGGCCGGCCGCGAGTCGTCGAGGTCGCGCGCCATCCAGAGGACGCGCTTGGAGACCTTGGGAAAGTCGACGTCCCACTCGACGCGTGATGCGGCGAGGGTGCGGGCTCGGCCGGCTTCCTCCAGCGTCTCGGCAGACCGGAGCAGGGTCTTGGAGGGCACGCATCCCCAGTAAGGGCACTCGCCGCCGACCAGCTCGCGCTCGACGACCGCAAGGGAGATCCCGCTGCCCTCGAGCCCACCGGCGATCGCCTCCCCGGCCACGCCACCCCCGAGACACACGATGTCAAACTCCTGCGGCAACGTTCTCTCCTCCTTGCGCGCTTTCCCGCCGTAGTGACTCGAGCCACGCCAGGCGTCCCCGGCCCAAGAACTCGATGACGTACTCGCTGGCGGGATGGGTGAGGATCTGCTCAGGCGTGTCGTACTGAGCGATCTGCGCCTGCATCTTCAGCATGCAGATGCGGTCGCCGACCATCACCGCCTCCTCGATGTCGTGCGTGACGAAGACGACTGTCTTGCGCATCGTCCGCTGGATGCTGACGAACTCCTGCTGCAGCCGCTCGCGCGTGATGCGGTCCACCGCGCCGAACGGCTCGTCCATCAGCAGGATCGGCGGGTCCGCCGCGAGGGCGCGCGCGAACCCCACCCGCTGCCGCTGTCCGCCGGAAAGTTGATGGGGAAAACGGCCGCGATATTCGTCTGGAGCCAGGCCGACCAGCTCGAGCAGCTCGTCGATCCGTTTGTCGATGCGCCGCTTGTCCCACTTCCAGAGTCGCGGCACTGTTCCGACGTTGTCGCCGACGGTCATGTGAGGGAAGAGTCCTGTCTGCTGGATGACGTAGCCCATCTTGAGACGAAGAGCCGCCGGGTCGACGCCGCGTGTGTCGACGCCGTCCACGAGAATCCGCCCGCTATCGGGATCGATCAGCCGGTTGATCATCCGCAGCGTGGTCGTCTTGCCACAGCCTGAGGGCCCGATCAGCACGCAGGTCTGCCCGCCGGGAATCTCCAGGGTAAGATCGCGCACCGCGTTGGAGCCGCCGGCGAACTGCTTGCTCACGTTCTCCAGGCGGATCACGGCTCATTTACCGTAGAGGAATGGACGGCGGGATATTCCTGGACTACGTCGACCCCTGGATCAACTGGGACTGGCTCTCGACCCACGTCCACGTGTTCGCAGACGCGCTCGAACAGCACCTGATGCTGACCGCGATCGCCGTCGTGCTCGGTTTCGCGATCGCGCTCCCGGTCGGTGTCGTGGCGCAGCGGCAGCGGTTGCTTCGCAACCCGATCCTTACCGTGTTCGGCATCTTCTACACCATCCCTTCGATCGCACTGTTCGCGCTGCTCATCCCTTACACGGGGCTCAGCACGCTCACGGCCGAGATCGGTCTGGTCGGGTATGCAGTCCTGATCCTTACGCGCAACGTCGTGGTCGGTCTCGACGCGGTGCCCAAGGACGTGCTCGACGCCGCCGATGGGATGGGCTACCGGCCGTTCGCCCGGCTTGTAAACGTGGAGCTGCCGCTCGCCCTTCCGGCGATCTTCGCCGGCGTTCGCATCGCGACTGTGACCACCATCGGTCTGGTGACGATCACCGCCGTGATTGGGCTCGGCGGCCTTGGCCAGCTCATCCTGCAGGGCCTTGTCGAGAACTTTCACACCCCGCTGGTCGTGGCGACGCTTCTCTCTATTCTTCTGGCTCTGGTCGCGGATGTGTCGCTGGCCGGAACGCAGCGGCTCGCCCTGCCGTGGGCGCGGAGCGCGTAGTGGGCTGTAACGGCAGTTCCCGAAATCAGCCGCCAGCTGCGCCGCAAATGGCCGGTACAGGCCACTGAATGTCGATCCTCGGCCGCGTTCTGCAGTGGTTCGCCGACCCTGCCCACTGGACGGGCCCCGACGGCATCCCCACCCGGCTGGTCCAGCATGTGCAGCTGTCGGCGGAATCTGTCGTGATCGGCGCGGTAATCGCATTGCCCGTCGGCATCGTGCTGGGCCACCACGGACGTTTTGGCAACCTCGCCATCAACGTCTCGAATGTCGGGCGGGCCGTGCCGTCTTTCGCGCTCCTCGTGCTGGCGTTTCAGGTGTTCGGTCTTGGAGACCTGCCCATCATCATCTCCCTGACCGCGCTGGCCATCCCGCCGATGGTCACCAACAGCTACGTTGCGATGCGCGAGGTCGACCCCGACGTCAAGGATGCGGCTCGCGGGATGGGTTATCGAGAGCTGGCCCAGGTGCTGCGCGTCGAGTTACCACTCGCGGTACCACTCCTGATGGCGGGAATCCGCACCTCCGCGGTCCAGGTGGTGGCGACCGCAACGCTGGCGGCGCTCATCGCTGGCGGCGGATTCGGCCGCTACATCATCGACGGGCTCGACCAGCAGGACTACACGAAGCTGGTCGCCGGTGCGATCCTGGTCGCGCTGCTCGCGCTCGCCACGGAGCTCGGACTCGCCGCTGCGGAGCGGTTCCTGGTGCCGAGGGGCATCCGCCTGCAGAGAGTCCCGTCGGCCCGGCGCCTGACCTACAAGACCGCCTAGGTGGAAGAATGTTTGATTCCTCGGGGTTCGAGTACGTGACCCGCCCGGACAAGGAGAGAGGCTGATGAACTTGAAACTCCGCTCGGCACTGGTGGCCGGCGTCCTCGGATTGGCCCTTGCGGCCACAGCATGCGGCAGCTCGCCGTCGTCCGGATCGAGCACACCCAAAGGCACGATCACCGTCGCGGGCTTCAAATTCTCCGAAGGCAGCGTCCTCGCCGAGCTTTACGGCCAGGCCCTTCAGCACGACGGCTACACGATCAACTTCAAGCTGAACCTCGGATCGCGTGAAGTCGTGGGGCCGGCGATCAAATCGAACCAGGTCGACCTCTACATCGGCTATGCGGCGACGGACCTCGAGTACTACAACAACGCTGCCGGTGAGGCCAGCGGCGACGTCACCGCCACCACAGCGAAACTGAACAGCCACCTGCAGCCTCTGGGCCTGCAGGCCCTCGCCCCATCGTCCGCGGTCGACCAGAACGCATTCGCGGTGACGAACGCGACCGCGACCAAATACACGCTGAAGACGCTCTCCGACCTGGCCCCGGTCTCCGGCCAGCTCGTGCTCGGCGCGGGACCGGAATGCCCGCAGAGGCCGTTCTGCGCTCCCGGTCTGCAGCGCGTCTACGGGATCAAGTTCAAGAGCTTCAAGGCCCTGGACACCGACGGTCCGTTGACGCGGGCCGCCCTCAAGAACAACGACATCCAGGTGGGCCTGGTCTTCAGCAGCGACGCCGACCTGACGAGCCTGGGTCTGGTCGTCCTGCAGGACGACAAGCACCTGGAGAACGCCGACAACGTGGTGCCGATCATCCGCACGCCCGTGGCGACCGCTGAGGTCAAGAAGGTGCTCAACGCTGTGAGCGCCGGCCTGACCACGGCCGACCTCGTCAACATGAACTCCCAGGTCGAGCTGCAGCACATGGACCCGGATGTGGTGACCAAGGCCTACCTCCAGCAGCACAACTACTTCAGCTAATCTCCGCGGCGTCGATGGAGCGGGCAGCGGCGCTGGCCGACTTTGAGGCTGCGCGCGAGGAGTGGGAGGCCGCCTTTCGGCGGATTCCCGATGGCGCGCTCACGTACCTCAAGCCCGGCGACGATTACGCGCTGGGCGGCCTGCAGGTCCATGTCAACTGGGTGCTCGCCCACTACGGGCGGGTGCTCGAGGGTATCGTGGCCGCCGGGTTCGCGGACATCGGCCCTCAGGACCCGCCCGGCGCCGAAGATGGAGCCCGCGCCGGCGCCAGGCGCGGCCTGATGCCGGCAGAGCGGCGGGGATCCCTCGGCCAGATGGCGCATCTCCATGCGGCCGTGCGAACCACCGTCCATGAGCTGCCGGCATCGGACTGGGCGCGCAAGGCGCCCGTCGTTTACGGAGCAGGACAGGAGCCGTACCCGACCAGCCCCGAGGACATCGTCGGCTGGCTCCGCGACCACTATCGCGAGCATGTGGAGCAGAGCGCGGAGCTGATCGAGGAGTGGAGGACCGCTAAGGAAGCCGGTTGATCCACGACGCGTCGGAGTATTTCGACGCGACGAGCATCGAGGCCGCTGCGGTCTCCTCGGGCGTCAGCGCGCTTTCCGAAGAGTGAAATTCGCGGGAGAAGAATGCCTGCATGCGCGCCGCCACCTCGTCGCATGACAGCTGCGTGAACCAGGCCAACGGCGAGACCGCCTTCTCCGCGCTGCGCACTCCGCGCTCGGCGATGGGGTCGCGACCGATCCTGATCAAGCCCGGCAGCAGCTCCACGTCCATCGAGTGCGCGATCGTCGTGTGGTGCAGGACGAATCCGCGCCGGCGGGCCTGGGCCGCGCCGGCGATCTTGCCCCGCGGGGAGATGATGTCGTTGATCTCGCGGTAGGCTGCCGGGATCCCCATTGCGTTGAGCGCGCGCACTGCCCAGTCGTCAACCAGCGCGTAGGACTTGCGGAAGCTGGTCCCTGAGACCATCGACTCGGGTAGGTACATCGAATACGTGATCGTGCGTCCCGGCTCGCACAGCATGGTGCCCCCGCCGCTCATCCGCCTCGTGACGGTGAAGCCGAGCGCGTTCGCCATGCCAAGGTCAACCTCGTTTCGCACCGACTGATGCGATCCGATGACGAGCGCCCGCTCGATCCACTGCCACAGGCGCAGCGTGGGACGGCGGCGCCCGTGCATGACCTGCTCGAGCAGGACCTCGTCGAGCGCCATGTGCATGTGAGCTGCATAAGGCGAATACGGAATCAAGTTCCACTGCGCGTCGTGCAAGCTTGCCGCGGTCAATGCTCTGCCAGTATTCCTGATGGACGTGGAACAGAGGCGAACGCTGTGGACGCTCTACGCGATCAACTTCCTGAACGCTGTCGGGATGTGGTTCTTCCTCCCGCTGCTGCCGATCTTTCTCGGCCGGAGGGGCGGCTCTGCGGCGCTCGTCGGAGTCGTCTTCGCGGCGGGCCTGGTCGCCAACGCCCTTGTCCGCTATCCGGCGGGTTGGGCGGCGGACCGGTTCGGCACGAAGGCGGTGCTGGTCGCGGCGACGGTCGCCACCGCGGGGTTGTTTCTTGCGTACCTCCTTCCGCTGCCCGTGCCGGCCTTCATCCTGGTCCGGTTCCTGCACGGCGCCGCGCAGGGTGCGTACTGGCCCGCGGCGAACGGACTGCTGGCCGAGAGCACCGCCTCGGGCGAGCGGGGCCGCGCGTTCGGCTACATGCAGTCGACCAACATGGCGGGAATGCTGATCGGGCCAGGGATTGGAGGCTTCATCGCGCTGTTCAATCTCGGCCTGGTGTTCGGAGTTGCGGCTGCGTTGTCCGCACTCGCGGTGGTTGCGCTGGCGACGCTGCCCAACGTCCACACGCCGAGCACGGTGGAGCTACCGGCGCGCGCGCTGCACATCGGGCGGACGCTGCTGCCGCTCATCCTGCTCGGCGCGGGAACCTCGTACATGATCGGCGCGTTCGACACCATCTGGTCTCTGTACCTGACCTATCGAGGCGCGACCACCTTCCTGGTCGGTCTGTCCTTCGTCACGTTTGCCCTGCCAGCGATGCTGCTGAGCGGATACGCGGGAGCGCTCGGCGACCGCTTCGGTGCTCGGCGTTTCATCGTCGGAGCGCTGATCTGCACCGCCTTCTTCGCCGCGCTCTACCCGTTCATCGCCTCGGTGCCCTGGCTGATCGGCCTCGGGCTGATCGAGGGCATGTTCACGATCTCGGGCCTTCCCAGCACCATGGCTGAGGTCAGCCGCCTCGCCGAGCCGGGGCAGTATGCCCGCACGCAGGCGGTGTATCAGACGCTGCAGACGGCAATTCAGATCGTCGGGGCGTTGGCCGGCGGGGCGCTGTTCACGCTGAGTCCGACGTACACGTTTCTGTCCATCGCAGCGATCTGCGTCCTCAGTGCAGGCACGGCGCTGGTTCCGCGTGCGGCCTACGCCAGATGGGCGCATGAAGCACAGTAGAGGAGACATGAGCGCCAATGGGGGCCCGATCAAGCACGTCGTGATCATCGTCAAGGAGAACCACGGCTACGACAACTATTTCGGCACGTTTCCGGGCGGCAACGGTGTCCCGCTTCCGCCGAGCCCCAATCCGCCGCCCAAAGACCCCGATCACCGTCACGCTGCGTGGCTGACACGCGACACGACTGCTCCTCGCGTTGCGTTTCCGCGGAGCGACATACCTCATTACTGGGGCTACGCCGAGCAGTTCACTTTGTGCGACAACTACTACACGGATGTGGCCGGGCCCTCGACGCCGAACCATCTGATGCTGATCGCGGCCGACTCCAGGCTCATCGACAACCCCTCGACCAGCTATCGAAAGCACCCCGGGCCACCGCTTTACGACGTACCGTCGCTGCCGTCGCAGCTCGATGCGGCGGGCCTGACGTGGGGCAACTACAACGGCTACGCCTTCGAGTTCATCCGGTACACCGCGGGCAGGAAATCGGGCTGGCAGCAGTTCGCGGCCGACGCCCAGGCCGGCAAGCTGCCGTCGGTTTCATGGCTGTATTCCGACGAGACCGAGAGCGAGCATCCCGCCGACACGGCGGCCCAGCGCGCCGCACACGGGGGCGACGTGAGCAAGGGCAGCCTGTGGACCCAAAGCCAGGTCCAGGCGGTGGCCGCCGCGGGCCTGTGGCCGGAGGTCGCGATCTTCATCACCTGGGACGATTGGGGCGGCTGGTGGGACCATGTGACGCCGCCCAAGGTCGAGAGTTGGACCGACGGCACGCAGTTTCGTTACGGAGGCCGCGTGGGATGCCTCGTGCTCAGCCCGTACGCACGCAGGGGATACATATCCAAGACGCTGAACTCACATGTGAGCCTGCTCAGGTTCTGCGAGAACAACTTCCGGCTTCCGTCGCTCAACGCGCGCACGCAGTCGGCCGACGGCATGGAGGACTGCTTCGACTTCACGCAGTCGCCGTTACCACCTCCTCAGTAACGAATGTCGTCCAGGCTCTTCCAGCCGTACGAGACTTCCTGCAGCAGCGACGCGCCGATCGTGATCGGCTGGCTTCGGACAAGAACCCCACCCAGCCTCTCGTAGAAATCGCGAGCACGGCTGTTGTCCCGCAGCACCCACACGATCATGTCCGCAAGTCCCAACTCGCGCAGACCGGCCACGACCGCCTGGACCAGGCGATGTCCATGACCGCGTCCCTGCGCCTCACGCAGGACGTAGATCGCGTACAGCTCGCCGGAGAAGCCAGTCTCGCCGGCTCGTTCGCGCCCGCCTGACGCAAAACCGACCACACCATCGCGGTCCTCGGCCACGTAGACGCGGTCAGACGCCTCGCCCAGCGTCCGCCTCCAGCGTTCCTCGTAGCCCGCTTCGTCGAGCGAGGCGAGGAAGTCATCGGGCAGCAGGCCGCGGTAGGTCGTGCGCCACGTTGCGACGTGCACGCGCGCGATCGCCGCCGCATCGCCGGTCTCAGCCGGGCGTACCAGGCCGACCATCACCTCAAAATTATCGCGGGGGATTGTGAGGTGAGCGAAGAGCCGCTGCTCGAGGCGCGGGCCCGGCGGGCGATTCCCCTCATCGCCGCGGCACTGGCAGTCATCGCGGTGGCAGGGCTGCTCTACATGCGCGCGGGCATCCCCACGTCGACTGCAGTGACAAGAGGGGCGCCCCGGGTGCCGCAGCTCGCGGGCCGCTACTCGGTGAGCTACGACTTCATCAGCCCGACCGCGGGATGGTCTTTGGTGGTGCAGCAGAGCTTCGTCCCGACGTTCTGGATCTTTCAGACCGTCGATGGAGCAAGGCACTGGCAAAAACAGTTCGAAGGAATCCCGCAAGGCAGCCCACAGTTCATCAGGTTCTTCGATCGCCAGCACGGCTTTGCTCATGCAGGCGACCTGTATCGCACGCAAGATGGGGGAGCGCACTGGCAGAAGATCTCGGTGCCGGAGGGCACACCGAACGTTGTCTTTGCCAGCGCGACCCATGGCTGGGCGGTCGCCGTCGGGCCGGACCAGGCGTCGACCGCTCACCTGTATTCGACGTTGGACGGCGGGCTGTTCTGGAAGCTGCTGGAGCCGGCGTCCTATCCCTCGGCCATGGGCAGCTCCGTGAACCCTGATTTCCGGACCGACGGAGAGGGGTGGACCGGCGCCGATGGATCGAGCCCGACTGTGTACTCGACCCGCGACGGTGGGTCGACCTGGCACGCGATTGCCCTGCCAATCGGGTGGCCGTCAGGCGTCACGCCGACACCGCCCGGCGGCAAGGGATTTCCCGTCGGTTACCACACGTCCGTGGTTCTTCTCCCCGGCAATGGAGTGATCGCCCAGGTCGCGGACTACTCGGGCGCAGTCGGACGGACGTTCACCTCCTTCGACCGCGGCCAATCGTGGCGCTTGATCGTGCCGCCCCCGGCTCCGACCCAGCTGTCCGACCTCTCCTTCGTTGACTCCCGGCATTGGTGGGCGTCGCGTTGGGACGTCCTCTTCAAGACGTCCGACGCCGGCCAGACCTGGACTTCGGTGCATACGGTTACGCCCGACCTCCCGGGTGACTGGACGTTCGAGGCGGCGCACGTCATCGACGCGGCTCATGCGTGGTTGCGCATGACTTCGGCCAACCGCAGGAACGGCGCGACGGGATTGGAAATGACCTCAGACGGCGGGGTGCACTGGTTCGCGGCGAACGTGCCGGAGCCGGGTTAAGCTGGCGGCCGGCCATGGCAACGGCGGAGCAGGAGCCGGTTGATGACCTCGCGCCGGCGCGCGCCCGGGCCCGCCGCGCCCTGGGCCTGATCACCGCATCGCTGATCACCATCGCGGCCACCGGCGCCATCTACGTCAGGCCCGCTCTTCCGACATTCGGAGGTGCGATCGATGCGAGCTCGGCGTCCCCGGCCCCCTATCGCGTGGCCGCGGTGGACTTCGTCAATCCGGTCACCGGCTGGGTCGTCGTCGACTTCGATTCAGGCGACTACGCGGTGCTGCACACGAGCGATGGAGGTCTGAGCTGGACGCGTCAGATGTCGGGGGCGGGCCAGGGCCATCCGCGCTACATGAAGTTCTTCGACGTCGCCGTCGGCGTATTCGCCCTGGTCGGCACCAGCCCGCTGCTGTATCGAACGGCCGACGGCGGCAGGACCTGGTCGGCGCTGCCGGTCCCGAAGGTCAGGGGCACGGTGCTGTCGTGGTCGTTCGTCGACTCGGACTTCGGTTGGCTGCTGGCCAGCGGGCCGAGCTTCACGACGCCACCATCTGCCTATCTGTATCGAACCGAGGACGGAGGCGTTTCCTGGACCAACCTCGGTCTTCCAGCCGCGGGGCCAGACCAGGCGTTCCAGGTCAGCTTCTCGTATTTCACCACCGGGTGGCTCACCAGCGCCAACCTCGGGCCTTATGCATACAAGACCCAGGATTTCGGCGACACGTGGACGCGCGTCACACTTCCGGCGCCTCAGGGCGGTTGGCCTCACGGAGGACGGTTCCTTGTGGCCGTACAGCCTTCATCGGGCGGCGGCGCCGTTGCCTCGGTCGTCTACTTCGCGGCTGTCCAGGGACGGAAGGGCGCCGGCGCCATGATCCGCGACTTTCCGCCGCTGACGGTGCGCGCCTTCGACGGCGGCCGGCCTGTCACGTACACCTATGCGACCGCGATCGGCCTCGTCAACACCGGCCCGGTCCCCCAGGCACAGGCTCCCAACGAGCAGCTGCTCAGCACCGTCGACAACGGAACGAGTTGGTCGTCGATCGACCCGCCGTCGTCGAGCGGCGCGATCGGCTTCGTGGATGCTTCCCACTGGTGGTGGATCGGCAGCGGGCGATGGGCGACCACCGGCGACGGCGGCGCGACGTGGAGCGATCCTCGCAATACCGAAGCCATCGAACCGCTGCCCGGGTCGCTTCAGGTGCTGGACCGACACCACGCGTGGTTTGCCGCCGCGGCGGGGGCCCGGCCCCTGCTCGAGGCCACCGACGACGGCGGCAGGGGTTGGCGCATGGTGATGCTGCCGCCCATGCCGGACGTGCCTACGCTCTGACGTAGGCGATCACCGCCCGCGCCTCGGCCACGACCTCCCCATGGTCCTGCTCCACCGTCGCCTCGCAAAAAGCAAGGCGCCGCGTACGGTGGCGCACAGTGGCGCGCGCGACCAGGCGGCCCGGCACAGCGGGACGCAGAAAGTCCACCTTCAGGTCGGCGGTCACCGTCGTCTCCCCCTCTTCGGCGAGCGTGAATGCGACCGATGCCAGCGCCTCGTCGGCCAGGGTTGCGAGAGCGCCGCCGTGCACGATGGCACCGCGCGAGGTTGGAAACCCGTGCGATTCGGCGGTCATTCTGGCCGCGAGGACGAGCTTTCCGGACGCGACCTCGACGATGCTTGTGCCGATGTTGGCGACCATGCCGGTCGAAGACCATTCTTTGTAGAGTTCGGGAAGCGCCCGCACCCCGTAGTGGTCAGTCATGAATCAAGGTTTCGGTGCAGCTCGAGCACCGGGGCGACGAGCCGGTAGCCCATCGCGGCGTTGATGCGAAGGATGGGCGGATTGTCCGCATCGTTGTTGGTCCGCACGCGTGTGTAGCCCGCCTCGATCGCCTGTGCCATCGTCTCGTATTTCAGGGCTCGCGCGATGCCGCGGCCACGCACCTGGCGCGACGTGCCCGTGTACGCGGTCCAGGGGACGCCGCGCACGACGGGACAGTCGAGCACCGACGTGCCCACGATGGCGTCGCCTTCACGCGCGATCCAGAAGCGGTCTTCTCGAATTGCGGGGTTGTCGAACCAGAATCGGCGCCACTCCGCGAAGCTCTTCTCGCGCCACGGAACCGTGGTCGGGATGTCCTTCTCGGACTCGATCATCATCTCGTAGAGCTTCCGGAATCGATCCGGGTCAGCGTCCTTGCTGATCGGGTGCAGCTGAACACCCTGCCGTTTCATCTCCCGCCGGCACTCCCCGACCGCGGCCAGGATGTCGCCGCGGCGCGCGACCAGGTCGAGCTCGGACGTGCGCATGCGGCGGTCCTCGTGATAACCGAGCCGGCCGAGCGCCGCGATGTCCTGCTTGATGTCTTCGCGCACCCGGGCGACCGCGGTCGCCGCACCCTCGCCGCGAAGCCAGGCTTCACCGAGCTTGACCAGCTGCGCGTACACACCCTGGTCCCAGGCGTCGCCGCGCAGCATTGGCCGGACGATGCCGAAGCGTGTCTCGTCCTTGGCCCACTTTTCGTGCGATGCGGCCACGTACGCGACAGCCTTGCCTGCGCGCACGTCCACGCGTCGCATGGTCTTCTCGAGCTCGTCGGACATGAGCCACCAGTGGCGGAGCAGGATCGGATCCCGCGGTTCGCTCGGGTCGCGCAGCGACTCGAGCTCGGCCACGATCCCGGCGTCGTCGAGCGTGGCAGGCCGGAGCTGGAGCTCGAACTTCGTCACTGCCATCGTTGACTGGAAGGTTAATCTCTGCCCGGTGATGGCCCGGTGATCCCCAGGCGCGTGCGCGGGATGGGCCGGCTAGGAGGGGGCCGCCGCGTCCCCTCGCACCGCATCGCGCTCTCGCCTGCGTGCTGGGGAATCAGCGATGCGAGCGAATGGGGCCACCAGATCGACGTCGATCGTGTGCTCTCCGAAGCGGGTGCGGTCGGCGAGGGCGCGATCACAGCAGGTCCGCCTGGTTTCCTGCCGGATCGAAGCGACCAGGCCAGGGCGCTGCTCAGGCGCCACCGGATTCAGGTCGTGGCCGGCCAGGTGCACGCGATCCTCCATCACCACGAGGCCCGCGGCCCGGAGCTCGCCCATATCGACGGTCACGCCCACTGGCTGTCGGCCATCGGGGCGAGCACCCTGGTCCTCTCCGCGATTCCCGAGCGGAGTCCGGAAGCCACGCGCAACGAGACCCTGTCCAGCGCGGAATGGGCTCACCTTCTCCATCTCATCGGGTCCGTCGAGCACGTTTGCGCGCGGCACAAGCTCAAGCTCGCCGTGCAACCCAGGTTCGGCAGCACGATCCAGGGGCCGGAAGAGATCGAGCGGCTGCTCGTCGGCTCGGAAGCCGGCGTCTGCCTTGACGTCGCGCACCTGGTGATCGCGGGCGCAGACCCGGTCGAGGTCGTCGAGCTGGCCGCGGGCCGGATCCAGCACGTCCACCTCAACGACGTCGACCTCGACCTCGCCCGCCGGGTGCGTGACGGGTCTCTCAGCTACAGAGACGCGGTGGCTCGCAGCATGTTCCGGCCGGTCGGTGAAGGCGGCGCCAGGGTGGCGAAGGTCACGGAGGCTTTGAGGCTCGCCCGATACAGGGGCTGGTACACGCTCGAGCAGGACACGCGGCTGACGTCGCACGACGACAGGCCACTGGGCCGCATCAGCAGGTCGCTGGAGTACGTGCTGCCTCTGCTCCACTGACCGGGACGCGTGCCACCTCGTCGATGCGAAGGTTTTGCTGCCTCGAGAATGTCCAAAAGCCGGTTCTGGCTCCCGGTCACACTTTCCGGCCGGCGCCCGCCCAGTAGGGATCGCGCAGCTGACGTTTCAGCAGCTTGCCGGCGGCGTCGCGCGGAAGCTCGTCCACGAAATCAACCGAGCGAGGTTTCTTGTAGCCCGCGAGCCGTCCGGCGCAGAAGCTGATCAGCTCCTCCGCCGTGGTCGACATGCCCGGCCTCAACTGGACCATCGCCTTCACCGACTCGCCGAACTCGTCGTCGGGCACCCCGATCACCGCCGCGTCGATCACCGACGCGTGCGCGTGGAGCACCGCCTCGACCTCGGCGGGATAGATGTTGACGCCGCCGGAGATGATCATGTCGATGCGCCGGTCGCAGATGAAGTAGTAACCCTCCTCGTCCCGGTACGCCACGTCTCCGACCGAGAAGAATCCCTCGCGAAGGCTCTTGCTCGTCGCTTCGGGACGGTTGTAGTACTCGGCCACCCAGCTGCTCCGGACCATCAGTTCGCCTGGCTCACCGACGGCTGCTTCGGAGCCGTCGTCGCGCACCAGCCTGATCTCCTGGCCGGGAACTGCCGTGCCGCACGAGCCAGGCTTGCGCAGCTGGTCCTCCGGACGCAGCACCGTGTTGATCCCGGTTTCGGTAGCGCCGTAAAACTCCCAGAGCACCTGGCCGAACGCCGCCTCCCCGCGGACTTTCAGCGCGTACGGGCATGGTGCCGCGCCGAGGATGAGCGCTCGGAGCGACGATGTGTCGCGCGGCCGCTCTTCCTGCGCATCGATCAGCCGGTGGAGAAGTGTGGGCGCGATGAAAGTCGTGGTGACGCTGTGCCGTTCGATCAGATCCAGCGCGTCGCCGGCCTCGAACTTCTTTTGCATGACCACCGTCGCCCCAAGCACCTGGTGCAGGACCGAGAAGAATGCGACCCCGCTGTGATATCCCGGGCCGCACAACAGGTGCCGGTCAGACTGGCTCAGCTCGAAGATGGAGATGACCTGCAGCACGTTGGCGAGGTCAACTCCGTGCGGTCGCCACGTGCCCTTGGGATGCCCCGTCGTCCCCGACGTGTAGATCATCGACGCGCCAAGTCCTTCGGCGACCGACGCGAAGTCTTCTGCTGCGGCATGCATCAGCTCCTCATACGAGAGCCAGCCGCGCGGAACGACATCGCCGACCGCCACAAACGTCACATCTCCTTTCACTTCGGGACGTGCCGCGGCCATGGCGTCAACGTGGTCGGGTCCGGCGATGGCGACCTTCGCGCCCGAATCGTTGAGGACGTAGGCAATCTCCGCCCCCCGAAGCCGGTAGTTGACGGGAACGATGACCAGGCCGGCGCGGCGAGATCCGCCGGCGATCTCAGCGCCCCCGATCGAGGTGAACGACATCAATGCGACTCGGTCCTCCTCGCGGCAGCCAAGTCCTGTCAAGACGGCAGCTGCGCGGCTTACCCTCGTGTTCAGAGTCTCGAAATCAACGATTCGGTCTCCGCACACCAGCGCCGGTTTCTCGGGCAGCGCTTCGGCATGAGCGGCGAGGAAATCGAGGCTCATGTCTCGATGCTAAGAGTGCGACGGGGCCGGGGTAGGGGTCGCGGTGGGCGGGGGGCTGGGCGAGGGCTTGGCGGAGCACGGGGTGCTGGTGGGGAGGCCCAACGTGGAGGCGGTCGGCGCAACGCTGCCGGTGATGACGACGCGATACCGGTAACACCCGCCCAGGAGGGCCCAGGTGTCGGATGCGGCCCAGTGATGGAACACGACGCCGGCGCTCAGCGGCGGGTATTTCGACAGCACGTCCGGCGTTGCGTCGGTGATCGATTCGATCGGCGAGGTCCTGGTCGAGTCGAACTGCCACAGGTAGACATGGGTGAGCGGCCGGTTTTGCGAAGTGTCAGCCGCCGCGGGCAGCTTCGTCGCGGTGAGCAGCGCGTCGACCAGCGTCTGCGGTCCCGCGCCCGGCTTCACCGAGGCGAAGGTGTGGTCGGGGACGGGCGCCGACCACGCGACGCCTATCACGTTTCCTCCGGACAGGTAGCGGTTCACCGGCGCGGTTCCGTCCGGTGCGGAGGCGTTGTAGATCTCGATCTCGCCGTTGACCGCGACGGCGAGCTGCTGCGCGTCCGGGCTCCAGGCCAGTCCGTCGGGATGCGGCAGTTTCGAGTTGACGTGCCGCGGCGCCAAAGTGGTCGGGCTGGGGTGCGCGGTAGGACCGGCCGTGGCGCTTGGCGGGGCACTCGATGATGCGCTCGGGGAGGCCACGGGCAGCGAGCTGTTGATGGGCTCGATGACGGGACCGTGGTCGGGCATGGCGACGGCTGCCATCGTTCCGTCCGCTGAGATGGCGAGCGGACCGTCGTCGGGTCCGAGCGGCAGCGGAAACGGGTTCAGGACCTGTGCATCTGCGTTCAGCCAGTACCACGTGCCGGTGCCGAACTCGCGCACCGCGAGCAGCCCTGAAAGACCTGGCGCGGCTCCTTCGGTGAAGAACGCGGGCTGCGCCGGAGGCTTTGCCAGCGCCTTCAGCGCGGCGGACGCCTGCGTGAGGTCGAGCGCATCGACCTCGTACGTGCTGCAGCAGCCTACCGTCAGCGCGAGGTAGCGGGAGTTGCCGACCAGTCCGATCGGGCCCTCGCTCTGCGAGTCATGGGAGGCTGCGAGCGGGTCGGTGGTTCCAGCGAAAGGGTCGACCCGGAAAAGCCAGTCGTAGGGGACGACACCGGTCGTGGTTCGCGTCTCCGCCGCGCGGTCGTCATGCAGCGTGAAGTACAGCACCGGGTGTCCCACGCTTGGCGCCGGCGCCCAGACCGGGCCGGCCACGCGAAAGGCACCCGGCGGCAGGGGTGCGACGATCGTCGACTTTCCGCTGGTCGGGTCAAGTACGCCCACGCCCTTGTCCGCCACATATGCGATCAGGCCCTGCGTGAGGCCGCCGGTGAGCGGCGACGGGGTCTGGATGGGTGGCGCGCCGGACCGGCTGCTGCAGGCGGCAATCAGCAGGGCGGCCGTGATCAGTCGAACGAGCCTGAGCATGAGCAGCCGATCTTATCCTCCCTTACCAAGGGGTTCTGTTACCCGTACGAGGAGGCGCGCGTTTCAGTATCGAGATGCGGAAGTTGGTGTTGCTGGCCGCGATCGCGTTGCTCGGTGTCGCGTGTGGCGTGATCGGCAACGGGACTGGCGCGAATCCCACGCCGTCTTCGGGCGGGATGGGCTTCGACGTCACGGCCACCGAGAAAGACCACGCGGTCAGCATGCACGCGGGTCAGAAGCTCGAGGTGGTGCTCCACACCGCAAGCGGAATGGTGAACTGGTCCCATCCCATTTCCAACGACCCTTCTGTCCTGGCGCCCGTAGTGGATCCCGCGGCGACCGCCGCCCGTGGCGTGACCCTCGCCGCGTTCGAGGCCAAAAAGTCCGGCGAGGTCGAGGTCACATCGATGGCGGGCCCGCTGTGCCCGACCGGCGCGATGTGCCCGATGTACGCGATCGCCTACATGCTGAACGTGACGATCACGCGCTAGCGGGCATGCCCGCGTTGCGGATCGCGGCTGCGATGGCGTCGAGCTGAGCCCGCGCGGGAGGGTGTTCGTACGTGCGGGGAAACGTGAGCCCGAATCCGTCGTTCGGGTAACGCGGGACCACGTGGACGTGAAAGTGCGGAACGTCCTGGAACGCCGCCTCGCCGTCCATCACGATCAGGTTGACGCCGCTGGCGCCCAGGGTGTGGCGGGCGACCGCCGCAAGCTTGCGGGCGACCCGAAACGTGCGCATCGCCGCGGTCTCATTGATGTCCGTCATCAGGACCGCGTGCTCACGTGGCACCACCAGCATGTGGCCCTGGGTGATGGGCTGGACGTCCATGAAGGCGACGACGGTGTCGTCCTGATACGTGAAGCTGGCGGGCGACTCCCCGCGCACGATCTCGCAGAAGACGCACTGGTCGGCCATGCCGCCGACAGCTTAAACGGCGGTTCAGGTTTCTGAGTCGGTCTGAGACTCGAGCGGAGCCGGCTCCGGAGCGGGTTCGGACCCGCCGTCGGATGCTCCGATGGGCTCCTGAAGCGGTTCCGCGCCGTTGGGCGACAGCGCGGCCTCGCCGTTGACCACCACCTCGGCGGGGAGGCGCTGGCCACGCCGGCGGCGCCGGGCCCTGCGGTCTCCCCGGTGCGGGCGCGACAGGCGCTGCACCTGGGAGCGGATGCCCACCCTCTGGCAGGCGGTGACAACCGCTCCAACCCCCGCCACCAGGCCGTCCTCCTTGCAGTGCTCGAACAGGGGGCCGAAGAGCTCGGGAGCGCCACCGATCACCGTCTTCGAGTCGCCGACTATCACCAGCAGCTTCTTGGCTCGGGAGATCGCGACGTTGACCCGGTTCGGGTCGTTGAGGAAGCCGATCGCCGCGCGCTCGTTGGAGCGCACCAGCGACAGGATCACGCCGTCCGACTCGCGGCCCTCGAATGCGTCGACCGACTCGATGTCGTCGGGCGGCACGATCCCCTTCAACGCGCCCTGCAGGCGGTTGACCTGCGAGTTGTACATGGCGATGACCGCGAGCTTGGCCTTGCGGACTCGCCGCCGGATGATCGACGTGATGTCCTTGCAGAGCGCGACCTCGAACTCGTTGGCCACGGATCGCTGCGCGTCGCGGTACTCGTCCTGGGCCCCGGTGTCGACCCACACGAGCTCGCGGTCGAACGGCCACGGCAGCGGCATGCGCGGATGGGGCGCCTCGTGGATCAGCTTCCCTTCGTAGAAGAGGTCCGACACGACGCGGCCGATCGGCTCGCGCATGCGGTACTGGCGAGGCAGCATGATCCGTGAGCCGGTCGGGACCTTGTCCCAGATCCAGCCGTAGAAGCTGTCGTCTCGCACGAGCTCGTCGAGCGGCGTGTCGATCCTGAACGTTGAGGCCGCCTCCTCCATCACGGGGGGCAGCTGGTTGAGGTCGCCGATCATCACCCATCGCTTGGCCAGCGGCATCAGGGCGAGCGCCTCGTTGGCACGAACCTTGTTCGCCTCGTCGAGGATGAGCCAGTCGAACACCTTGAACCGCAGCCGTGAGTCGATGGTCAGGCGATTGCAAGTCCCCGCCACGAGGTTGAAAGGCTCGAGGTCGTCGCCCTCGACCAGAGTCGGACGAAGCCGGCGCGGGACCTTTCCAGGCTCGGCGATGCGTGCCTGTCGGACATGGGAGAAGCCGAGCAGGCGCTCCTGCCCGGTGTCGACGGCGTCGTTGGAGTGCGAGGAGAGAAGGATCGAGGAGCTCGGGTTGCGCCCGAGGATGCGGCGGATCGACTCCACGATGGCGGTCGTCTTGCCCGTCCCGGGCGGTCCCTGGATGAGGTAGAGCTGCCCTGGTCGCATGCCCATCACGCGGGCGACCGCCTCGGCCTGCTCCTCGTTGGGGTCCGGCAGGTGGTGCGCGCGCTTGCCGTCCAGCGGTACCCGAGGCGGGGTACCCAGCCAGCCCGTGTCGGCAAGCTGGGCGGCGAGGGCGCCAGACCGCGGGCTGCCAATCTGCAGCTGGCGGATAACCGACCGCTGGGCCTCGAACATCTCGACGCTTGCGGTGGGGAGGACGATGCCTTCGTCCGGCAGCGGGTCGTAGCGCCGGAAGCTAACCCAGAGGTTCGAGCCCTGGATGCGGTCGAGCGACATGCCGCGGTACTCGGGGAAGCCAGCGGAGCGGACGGTCAGCGAGTCGATGCCGCGGTAAATGCGGCCGTCGGCGTCGTCGACCAGGTGCAGGATGGCCCGCACGTACTCACCGCCGCGCATGTCCTCTCCGCAGTTCGGGCAGTGGATCCCGTTCGAGGTGGGAACCTCGGTCTCGCACTTTGGGAACTCGATCCACTGCTCGGTCGCCTCATAGCGCCGGACGGCCGCCTCGGCGAGCTTCTCCCGGTAGTCCCGCAGGTGCTCGATGAACCGCATGGTCGAGTCGAGCAGCGGGTGCGTCTTGGCCTGCTCGCGCAGTGCGATGGCGGTGAACCCCTCCAGGTCACCGTCCCACTCCTTGACTACATGGAGCTCCTGAAAGCGGAGCCGGAGACGGTTCTTCTCCATCTCGTAGGCGCCCTCCAGCTCCTGCCAGTCGGTGATCTCCAGGGCCAGGCCCATGGGGGTCCGGCCGAGCTTGCCGGTGAGGAGCGTGGTGCTGACCTGACCGATGAACTCCAGGGGCTTTTCCGGTTTGACCACGTTGTAGGTTCCGTCGATGACCTTCTGCTCCTGGAGCACCTGGCGCAACAGCTCGGCGCCGCCGTGGGCCTCCAGGGCCAGCACCTTGGCCGCCGCGGGCGTGCCGGGGCGGACGCGGATGCCGAGGCGCCCGGTCTGTATCTCCTCGCCCGGAATGTCCGGGTTCCAGAGCGGAAGGACGTCGCCGGGTTGGGGCCCCCGCGAGCTCAAGGCGCCAGCCTCCGAGGTCGTAGGGCTGATGGGCGCGCTCATGCGAGGCGGGCCTTGGAAGTGGTGCGGGCTGAACGCGTGATTGGGATCAAGTCAGATTAAAAGAGGGTCCTTTGGCGGGACCTAGCACCCCAATGGGCAGGGCCTACGTTACCACACCCGGCGGTGGATCAAAATTTGGAACGCCGTGTGGAAGAACCGGCTCAAGCCGTACGAACTGCTGTCCCGGGACGAGGTCAACACCATCCACGAGCACGCGATGACCATCCTGGAGGAGATCGGCGTCGACTTCCTACACGAGGGGGCGCGCCAGCTCTTCCAGAAAGCGGGGATGCGCGTCGAGGAGAACCGCGTGCGGTTCGAGCGCGCGTTCGTCATGGAGCAAGTCGCCAGGACGCCGCCGACGTTCGAGCTCCAGGCCCGCAATGCATCGCGCAGCGTGACGCTGGGCGGTGACAACGTCGTGACGGCGCCTGTTTACGGCCCGCCTTTCGTGACCGACCTGGAACGCGGCCGGCGTGGCGCCACGATCGAGGACTTCACGAACTTCGACAGGATGTCGCAGTCGGTCGACCAGATCCACTGCGCGGGGGGGACGACCGTCGAGCCGGAGGACCTGCCGCTCGGGACGCGCCACCTCGACATGGTTTATTCACACCTCCGCTGGACGGACAAGCCTTTCATGGGCAGCGTCATCTCCACCGAGAACGCGCGTGACACCGTAGAGATGGCGTCGATCGTCTTCGGCGGCCGCGACAAGATCGAAAAGACGCCCGCGGTGATCAGCTTGATCAACGTCAACAGCCCGCTGCGCTACGACGACCGCATGCTTGGTGCGCTGGTCGAGTACTCGCAGGCGGGCCAACCGGTGATCGTCACACCGTTCCTGATGGCAGGCGCCATGTCGCCCATGGGTCTTGCCGGCACGGTCGCCCAGCCGACGGCCGACGGGCTGGCCGGCATCGCGCTGGTGGACCTTCAACGGCCCGCGCCCCCGCGGCGTCTCGGGTCTTTTTTCCCCCCCACCCCCCCTC
>JACXTT010001993.1_pt1 | contig 33128 bp, 25 predicted proteins | sample 9270951 | NCBI WGS metagenome assembly JACXTT01 (sample SAMN15532306, study PRJNA645909) | rock metagenome | isolation source: weathered quartz diorite | place: Puerto Rico | collected 2017-06-21
TACCCCGACGTGTGGCGCGACTACACGAAGCTCACCATCGATCGCGGCTCGCTGGTCGAGGACGTGCGGCGCGCGACCGAGTTCGAGTACCGGCGCAACATCGCCAAGCTCGGCAAGCCGGTGGATCGCAAGGAGTGGGGCATGACGCCGCCCACGGTCAACGCCTATTACAACCCGCGCCTCAACGAGATCGTGTTCCCGGCCGGCATCCTGCAGCCGCCGTTCTTCGACGCCAACGCCGACGACGCCGTCAACTACGGCGGGATCGGCGCCGTGATCGGCCACGAGATGACCCACGGCTTCGACGATCAGGGCCGCAAGTCCGACGCGGACGGCAACCTCAAGGACTGGTGGACGCCCGAGGACGCGGAGAAGTACAAGGCGCGCTCGGCGGTGATCGAGAGGCAGTACGGCAACTACGTCGCCATCGACACGCTGCACATCAACGGCAAGCTCACGCTGGGCGAGAACACCGCCGACAACGGCGGCCTCAGCATCGCCTACGGCGCGCTCGAAAAGGCGCTGACTGGCAAGCCACGCACCAAGATCGACGGCTTCACGCCCGAGCAGCGCTTCTTCCTGTCGTTCGCGCAGATCTGGCGCAACAACGCGCGGCCCGAGGCGGTGCGGCTCCGCATTAACACCGATCCGCATTCGCCCGGCGAATTCCGATGCATCGGCACGGTCTCCAACATGCCGGAGTTCGCCCAGGCCTTCGATCTGAAGGAAGGTGCCCGGATGGTGCGACCGGAGAACGAGCGCGCCAAGATCTGGTAACGGGCGCTTCGCGATTGGGCCGAGCGCACGCGTGCTCGGCCCGATTCGTTGAGGCGGCCCGGGCGGTCCGCGCCCTCAGCGGAGCTCGAGGACGAAGGAAGGCTTGAGACAGGCGTCCGCGAAACCGAGCCGGACCAGGTTCCGATGGGAGCCCTGGGGCATGCCGCGGCCGGGCGCCGCCGTCTCGACCCACGCCCAGCGACAGCCGAGGCGCGCGCAGCGCCCGAGCCGCGCGGCGATCAGCGCAGCGTGAGCGCCGCGCCTGCGCCAGCGCGTCAGCGTGGCGCCTCCACCCAACCAAGCGAGACCTCCTTCGACCCATAGCGCCCCCGCGGCGATCGGGGTGGTTCCTGCGCAAGCCAGGTAGTGCTCCAAGCCTCGGGCCCGCACGGCCGCGAGGCTCCAGCGGCGTCGACTGGGTGCCAGACCGAAGCACTGGGCATGAATGTCGACGATGGCGGCAGCGTCCCTCGAGGACGCCCGCCGGACGACCAGCCCTTGCGCGGTGAGCCCGTGCGGCACCGGCCGCCGCGCGTCGCGGACCAGGAGTGCGTGTCCCCGCGTGCGGCGGAATCCGCGCGCCAGGAGCCAGGATTCGATCCGCTGCGCGTGAGGACCGGGGCTCATGAGCAGGCTGAAACGCCGGACGCGGCCCTCACGGTAGAACGCGATGATCGCGTCCAGGAGCCGCTCGCGGACCCGCTCGCGATGGCCGAACCCGATCACGCGGTTCATGCGCAAGGAGTCGCTGCCGGCGAGCGAGGTGAGGAACGCGTCGCCGATCCAGGCCGTGCGGGCCTTGGCGCGCGCGGCGAAGTCGGCGGGCATTCGCTTCCAGTGGGCCTCGGTGCCGTGCTGCGCCATCCGCTCGATGGAGCGGAGCATGGCGGCGGAGGGCGCGCGCTGCGTGGGCGGAGTGAGGCGGGCCGTCATGCGCGGGTCGGGAGCGCGTCAGCGCATCGCGCGCAGCAGGTCGAAGCCCAGCGCGTCGACGTCCATGCTGGAGTTTGCCAGCACCACGACGCCGACCCGCCGCGCCTCGTCCATGCCGATCCACGAGCGCATCCCGCCGGTCCCGCCGTGGCACCACGTCACCGCACCCACCGATTCTCCCGCCGGACTCGGCAAGCGCACCGACCAGCCCCGCCCCACGGCCTCGAGGCCGCGGCCGCGATAACGCGGCCGTCGCGTCTCCTCCATGGCGAAGGCCAGATCGCTGGACTTGAGGCCGAGTTGAGCCTGGAGGTAAGCGAGCAGATCGTTGGCGGTCGAGCCGAGCCCTCCGGCCCCGGTCAACGCCCCGTAATTCCAACGATGCGCCGGGCTGGCGAGACGCCAGCGGCCATATCCCCAGCGGCCCACGACGTACCCCGCGGCCATCCGGTCGGCGGCCGCCGGGCTCGGCGCCACGCGGGTGTCGGACATGCCGAGGCGGTCCGTGATCTCGCTCGTCACCAGCGTGTCGAAGCGGGCCCTGGCGACGCGCGTCAGCGCGTGAGCCAAGAGACCGATGCCGAGGGTCGAGGGCTCGATCCTCGAACCGGGGGGGCGCGTCAGGTCGTAGCCGGACAGGAAGCGATGAAGCAGCTTCTCGCGATAGCCGGCGTAGGGATCGTCGTAGGGTGGACACCACTCCAGCGGGGAACGCGATCGATTGGGCGGCGTCGGCGGCAAGCCCGAGCGGTCGGTGGCCAGCTGCTCGAGGGTGATCGTCTGATCGTGCCAGGTCGGCACGCTGACCGAATCGGGCAACAGGTCGCGCAGTGGCTGGGTCAAGCTCACCTGCCGGCGCTCGGCCATGCGCTCCAGCAGCAACGTCGTGAACGTGCGGCTCACGTCCCCGATCTCGAAGATGGTCTGGCCATCAGGGGGCGGCGCGCCCAGGCGCCGATGCCCGAAGCCGAAAACCTGCGTTCCCGAGGGGTCGACCACGCCGACGACGAGGCCGATCACGTTGCCGGATTGGATCTCGGGCGAAACCAGCCGCGTGATGCGCTCCTGGGTCTCGGGACGACCGGCCGCGGTGGCGGGCACGGTCGACTCGCGCCGGAAGGGCTGCGGCTGGTAGCCGATCACGTAGAGGATCGCAAGCCCGACGTAGAGCACGCCCACCGCACGCGAGCGCATCAGCTCGGAATGCGGGACGAACGCGCCGCCTGGATCGCGGCGAATCACCGCGCGGATCGAAGCGACCACGAGCGGGAACAGCACGCGCATGATCCCGGCCACCACCAACAGCCCGCTGGTGACCGCCAAGACCGAGATCGCGATGTCCATGCCTAGCGCTTCGTGCGCACCGGGACGAGCCAGGGGTTCATGCGCCGCGGACTATAGCGCCTCCCCCGCTGGCTCGCAGGCCGCGATCGATCGGGCAGAAACGGCGGCGAGCCGCCGGCGCTTTCACCGGCGGCTCGTAGGGGCTCGGGATCAGAACTGGGCTTTTTCGGTCGAGCCGTCGAGCGCCAGGGTCGAGCTCCGGCCGCTCGACACGATCTGCATCACCTGGTCGAAGTAGCCGGTTCCCACCTCGCGCTGATGGCGCGTGGCGGTGTAACCGTTTGGCTCCGCAGCGAACTCCTGCGCCTGCAGCTCGGCGTAAGCGCTCATGCCGTGCTGCCGGTAATCGCGGGCCAACGCGAACATGGCATGGCTCAGGCTGTGGAACCCGGCCAGGGTCACGAACTGGAACTTGTAGCCCATCGCGCCCAGCTCGCGCTGGAACTTCGAGATCGTTCCCGCGTCGAGCTTGCCGCCCCAATTGAAAGAGGGCGAGCAGTTGTAGGCCAGCATCTTGCCGGGGAACCGCGCCTGGACCGCCTCGGCGAACGCCTGCGCGTCGCGCAGGTCGGGCGTCGACGTCTCGCACCACAGCAGGTCCGCATACGGCGCGTAGGCCAGGGCGCGGGCGATTGCGCAGGCCAGGCCACCGCGGTACTGGTGGAAGCCTTCCGCGGTGCGCTCACCGGTGAGAAACGGCCGATCGCGCTCGTCCACGTCGCTGGTCACCAGCTTGGCGCTGTCGGCGTCGGTGCGGGCGACCAGGACCGTCGGGACCTCGAGCACGTCGGCGGCGAGCCGCGCCGCGACCAGCGTGCGGATGAATTGACCCGTCGGCACGAGCACCTTGCCGCCCAAGTGGCCGCACTTCTTCTCGGACGAGAGCTGGTCCTCGAAGTGGACGCCGGCGGCGCCCGCTTCGATCATCGCCTTCATCAGCTCGAAGGCGTTGAGCGGCCCACCGAATCCAGCCTCGGCGTCGGCCACGATGGGCGCCATCCAGTGCGTGCGCGCCTTGGCCTTGCCGTTGCCGTTGCCGTTCCGGCCGCTGCCGTTGGCCACGGCCTGGTCCGCGCCCTCGGCGTGATCGATCTGATCCGCGCGCAGCAACGCCTGGTTCAGACGGCGCACCGCCTGCGGCACGCTGTTGGCGGGATAGAGACTCTGATCCGGGTAGGTCTGGCCGGCCAGGTTGGCGTCGGCCGCGACCTGCCAACCGCTGAGGTAGATCGCCTCCAGCCCGGCCCGCACTTGCTGCACCGCCTGCCCGCCCGTGAGCGCGCCCAGCGCGGCGACGTAATCACGCGTGGTGAGCAGCTCCCACAACCGCTGCGCGCCGAGCCGCGCCAGCGTGTGCTCGACCTTGATCGAGCCCTGGACGCGCGCGACGTCGACCGCGCCGTACGGCCGCTGAATGCCTTCCCAGCGCCCGTCCGGAGCGAAGGCCTCCCACGGAGCTTCGGAGCGCGCGCGCTTGGCGGCGACCCGCGACGTCGGTTGTGGAGCAAGGTGCGAGGACATGGACTACCTCCGGGGAACGGGGGTCAGGGGTGGCTGGGTCGTCGTGTGATCGTGAATCGCGCACAAGGCCTCGTACGCGGGCAAGGTAAGGAATTCTTCCAGCTCGGGCGACATCGCCACGCGCAGGAACAGCTCGATGGCCTCGCGGAAGCGCCCGGCCTCGTAGCGCTCGGCGCCGATCTCGGCGCGGACGCGCCGCATCTCCTCGTCCAGCAGCGCCGTCACCCGCTCGCGGGTGACGCGGCGGCCATCGTCAAGCGCGGCGCCGTGACGGAGCCAGTGCCAGATCTGGGTCCGAGAAATCTCCGCGGTGGCCGCGTCCTCCATCAAGTGATACAGCGGCACGCAGCCCACGCCCCGCAGCCAGGCCTCGAGATACTGGACCCCGACCCTCAAGTTGAGCCGCAGGCCCTCTTCGGTGCGGGTGCCCGCGGGAACCTGCAACAGGTCGGCGGCGCCGACGGTCACGTCCTCGCGCAGGCGCTCGAGCTGGTTCGGGCCGTGCATCGCGGCCGCGAAGATCTCGCGCGCCACCTGAACCAGGCCCGGATGCGCCACCCAGGTCCCGTCGTGGCCGTCCGCCACCTCGCGGCGCTTGTCCGCGCGCACCCGCGCCAACGCCGCCGCGCTCGCCTCCGGCTGGTTGCGAATCGGGATCTGCGCCGCCATGCCGCCGATCGCGTGCGCGCCGCGCCGGTGGCAGGTGCGCACGGTGAGCTGGGTGTAGGCCCGCATGCAGGGCTGCTCCATCGTGACCTGGGAGCGATCGGGCAGCACCGCGCCCGGATCCTCGCGACGCGCTTTGATGGTGGAGAAGATGTAGTCCCAACGGCCGCAATTGAGCCCCGCTGAGTGCTCGCGCAGCTCGAACAGGATCTCGTCCATTTCGAATGCCGCGGGCAGCGTCTCGATCAGGCAGGTGGCGCGAATGGTCCCGATCGGCAGCTCGAGCGCGCCTTGCGCGTGAACGAAGATCTGGTTCCACAGCCGGGCCTCGAGATGGCTCTCCAGCTTGGGCAGGTAGAAGTAAGGGCCGCTGCCGCGGCGCAGGAGCTCGGCCGCGTTATGGAAGAAATACAGGCCGAAGTCGAGCAGCGCGCCCGGAATGGGCCGACCGTCGAGTCGGACGTGTCGCTCCGGCAGGTGGAGACCGCGCGGCCGCACCATCAGCGTCGCCGGGCTCGGACTCAGGCGATAGGACTTGGCGGTCTCGGGGTCGTCGTGCGTCAGCGTGCGGCGCACGGCGCCGATCAGGCTGCGCTGACCTTCGAGCAGGTTGACCCAGGTCGGCGCAGTCGAATCTTCGAAGTCCGCCATGAAGACGTCGGCGCCGGAGTTGAGCGCGTTGATGATCATCTTGCGATCGACCGGACCCGTGATTTCCACCACCCGCCGCTCGAGATCGGGCGCGATCTTGGCCACGCGCCACTCGGCGCCGCGGACCGACGCCGTCTCGGGCAGGAAGTCGAGACGCTCACCCGCCGCCCAGCGGGCGCGCCGCGCGGCTCGCCGTGCCATGGCGGCTGCGACCTCAGGTCGGAAGACGCGCGCCAGCTCGCCGATGAACGCGATCGCGGCGGGCGTCAGGACATCGCCGAATTCGCCCGGCGCCGCGTCGATGTCGAGCCCGAACGCCTGTGCTTTCACATGCTGGATCATGTGAAAAACGATAGCGTTTGATTGTCGACTTAGTCAATAAACTAATCTACAACAGCTAGTTACAATGAAGCGTCGATTACACATCTGTAAGTCAATCTGTCAATCGTGTAAACTCAGCGCGTGCCGTCCCTCACGGTTCCGGGTCGAAGAGTTCGGGCGCTGCGCACCAAGGCAGGGCTCTCACAAGCCGCACTGGCCGAGCGTCTGGGGATCTCGTCCTCCTACCTCAACCTGATCGAGCACGAACGCCGGAATCTCACCGCCGGCCTCTTGGTGCGGCTGGCCCAGGTGCTGGACCTCGATCTGCGCACGTTGACCTCCGGGCTCGACGGGCGACTCGTGGCCGACCTCCAGGAACTGTTCGCCGATCCGCTGTTCGAGGGTGCCGCTCCCCCGGAGGCCGAGCTGCGCGAGATCGCGGTGTCGAGCCCCGACAGCGCGCGCGCGATCGCTCGGCTCCACCAGGCCTACAAGACGGCGCAGGCCTCGGCACGGACGCTGGCCAGCGCAGCGCTCGACCGCCAGGACCTCCCTGGCATGTCGACCGCCGAGCTCTCCCCCGAGCAGGTGACCGACTTCCTGCAGAGCCACGCCAACCACTTCCCCGACCTGGAAGCGCAGGCCGAGCGGGTATGGCGCGACGGCAAGTTGGAGCTCGAGGATCTGTTCGGCGCGCTCTCCGGCTACCTGCTCGAGCGTTTCGGGGTCACCGTCCAGGTGCGCAAGGTGAGCGAGATGCGCGGCGCCATCCGCCGCTACGATCCGACCTCGCGCCGGCTCTCGATCTCCGAGGCGCTGCGCCGCGGCTCACGGAACTTCCAGCTCGCCTACCAAATTGGATTGTTGGAGAACCCCGAGCTCCTCGATCGGCTGATCCGCGATCCGGCGCTGGCCTCGGACGAATCGCGCGCGCTCGGCCGCGTCACCCTGGCCAGTTACTTCGCGGCCGCGGTGCTGATGCCCTATGCCGAATTCCTGCGGGCGGCGGAGCAGGAGCGCTACGACCTCGACGTCCTCCAGCACCGCTTTCGCGTCAACTTCGAGCAGGCGTGCCATCGCCTGTGCACGATGCAGAGGAAAGGCGCCCAAGGGGTGCCGTTCTTCATGGTCCGCATCGACATCGCCGGCAACATCTCGAAGAAGTTCAGCGCCAACGGCGTGCGCTTCCCGCGCTACGGCGGCATCTGCCCGCTGCGCAGCGTCCACTCGGCGTTCCTCCAGCCCAACGTGCTGCGCATCCAGGTGTCGCGCATGCCGGACGGGCTCACCTTCTTCTCGATGGCGCGCACCATCCGCCGCCACCGCGGCGGCTACCACACGCCCGAGATCCTGTTCGCGATCGAGCTCGGCTGCGAGATCGAATGGGCGCGCCGGCTGGTCTACGCCGACGGCATCGATCTCTCGAATCTGGTGGGGGCGGTGCCGGTCGGCACCACCTGCCGGCTGTGCGAGCGGCTGGATTGCGGCGCGCGCGCCTTCCCTTCCATTCAGAAGCCGCTTACCGTGAACGAGAACGTGCGCGGCGTCACCTTCTTCGCCCCCGCCGAAGATCCCGAGCGCGGCTAACGCCCCCGCCCGTGCTTTCCGTGGGGACCCATCCCCTCGCCCTGGCCCGACAGACTCTCTTCGTGGTAGCCGGAGGGAATCTTCCACAGTCCTGAATCCATGGACTTGTGGTCGAACGACACCATCTGGAGCTCCAGGATGACGGTCGAGTCCTCGACGCAGCGGCTGATCAGCGGGTAGCCGTCGGTCGCGGTGTCCCAGGCGAAGGCGCGCGTCCCCGCCCCGCCGACGTTGGTGGCAGCGATCCCGAGGTTGCCGAGAATCCGGTTCATGGCCACCACGTTGGCTTTCTCCCCCGGAGTCATGGCGAAGTCCTTCGAGGTCGAGCCCCAGTACTCGCCGGTGCGACGCTCGCCGCGAAAGATGTTCACCCGCTGGCATTCATGGTCGAGCACGGTCTGCTTCTCGTCGGTGCCGACGTAGTGGGGCGGATCGGGCAGCTTCATGGCGCCCATCGTGCTCTTCATCATCGCCATCGCCTGCTCACGCTGCGCCGCCGGCATCTGCGCCAGCTGCTGGCTCATCTCCGCCATCATGTCGCCGCTCAGACCCTTCGAGTCGATGGCGAACACCTTCTTGTCGGTGTCGTCGATCATGCGCAGCAGGTTCTCCTTGGCGCTGAAGACCATCCGGAACGAGCGCGCACCCTGCATCTGCATCACCGCGTGGGTCGCGTCGACGCAGAACGCGGCCTTGAGCGGCGATTCCTTGCCCGACATGCGCTCCTTGCCCTGGTAGAAGGTGTTGAGCTCGGCCACGGCCGGCGCGGCCACGAGAAGCAACGCCACGATCGCTGCGGACATGCGCACGGACCACCTCGCGGGTGAGGGTCTCGGAACTCGGAACGCGCGCATTCTAATCGGCCCGCCCGGCCTGCGTCACGAGCCGAGGAGCCGTCAATCGGGTGCCGCCCCCGGCAGGAAGATCGCGCCCTGGCTGCGCGGGCCGTCCATCCGCACCACCAGCGGGGACTCCAAGCGCAGATGGCGCACCCCGCGGCGCTCGCTCGCCGCCGGCTGGGACTCGAGCCAGTCCCAGCGCACGAACCCCTCCCCCGCGTCGGCGTTGACGGTGAAGTAGCCGACCTGGAACGACGTGAGGTTCTGGAAGAAGTGGCTGCCTTGGGACGGCGTCACTCGCATGTCACGAAAGCCGGATTCGACGATCACCCGCGCCCCCGCGATCTGCTCCCAGGTGACGGGGATGCCGAGCCACGGATCGGCCGAGCCCCAGCGCCCGACCCCGACCAGGAGGTACGGCCGGGCGTCCGCCATGAGCTCCGCGTTGTAGCGCGCGATCTCCTGCGCGACGTCGCGGCTCGCGCCGCGATCGAAGCGATCGAAATCGATCGCCACCACGTCGTGGAGCTCGAGCGTCCCGTTGCCCAGCACCATCGGGCTCCGGCACAGCAGGCGCTCGGCCTCGATCCCGTCGAGGTCGTGCTCCTCGAACACCGCGCTCATGACCAGCGGTCGCATCTGCAGGAAACCGAACTCGTGAGGCTCGCCCCGGCGGCGGGCGAGCCGGACGGCGAACTCGATCTCCGCCGCCCGATTCATGCCGCGCCGGCCGATGTCGAGCAGTTGGGAGAGCAGATCGGCGAGCGGGAACACGCCGTGCTTGAGGATCGACGCGAAGGTCACGAGGCGCGGCCCGGCGCGCGAGATGCCGTCGTGGATGGCGTGGCTGTCGGGCGAGTAGGTCGACCCCATCGAATACAGCGTCCCATCCGCTTCGGCGGCCTCGAGGCCGAATCGCGATTCGCGCATCGTCTCCTCGCCGGTGTCGAGCTCGAGCGCCCAGAACTCGCGCTGCGAGTGGGCCAGGATGTCCTCGACGGTCGAGAAGTGCACCAGGTGGCGCGGATCGCGCGGGCAGAAGAGCAGGCTCTTGCCGCCTTCGACCACCGTGCGCCCCATGCCCAGCGCCACCGCGGCGACCCCGTCCTCGGCCGTGAGCGGCGCGGTCGGATAGTAGTTGTGCGAGCGCGCCACGCCCGAGAAGTCGGGGTAGTAGCGCGAGCCGTGGCGCTCGCCCACCACCTGCTGCACCAGCACGGCCATCTTCTCTTCCTCGAGCCGATACGGCGTGGCGCGCAGGTAGGCCTTGGCGCGGTGGCTGAAGGTCGAGGCGTAGACGCGCCGGATGGCGGCCGCCAGCTGCGCCAGTCGGCGCTCCAGATTGGGGTGGTCGTTGGGCAGCATGAACGTCTCGTAGACCCCGGTGAAGGGCTGGTACTGCGAGTCCTCGAGCAGGCTCGACGAGCGCACGGCCAGCGGCCAGCGCGCCGCCTTGAGGAACAGCCGCAGGGAGTCGAAGACGTCGGGCGGGAGCGGCGCGGCCAGGAAGCGGCGTTCGATTTCGGCGTCGTCGTGGCCGGCCAGCGCCATGTCGAGCAGGCGGTGATCCGCGAGATAGCGGTCGAAGCAGTCGGTGGCCAGCACCACCGCAGGCGGCACGGCGACGTGGACGCCGGCGAAGCGGCGCGCCGCGCCGTGATAGCCGAGGAGGTAGCGCGCGAACGCCAGGCCGCGCGCCTTGCCCCCGAGTGAGCCTCCGCCGATGCGGGCGAAGAAGTTGGCGCCGGCATCGAACATGTGTCGGTCGAAGTCGGCCACCAGCGTCTCGCTCTGCTCGCGCCGGTATTCGGCGATCGAGGCGATCAGGTCGTGGCGCAAGTCCTCGAGGGTTTCGAAGTCCGGCACCTTGCGGGGCTTGAGGCGGCGCGCCAGCGCGAACTCGGTGCGGGCGGTGAACCAGTTGGAGAAGTGGTTGCGCTCGCCGTGGTAGCCGATGCTCTCGGCCGGCACGTCGAGCAGCTGGGTCTCGAGGCTCTTGAGGTCGGCGGCGCGGCCGACCTCGCGCCCGTCGGGCATGCGAAAGACGAAGTCGCCGAACGCGAACTGCTCGATCATGAAAGTGCGCAGGTCCGCCAACAGGGTGTCGGAGTACTTGCGCAGGAAGGCCGCACCCATGGCCAGCGCTTCGGGCGCGAACTCGACCCGCGACGACTGGAGCAGGATCGGCAGGTCAGGCACCGCCTCGCGCGCCATCCGCGCCAGCTCGAACCCCGCGCCGCGCGTGATGCGGCCGCCGCGCGGGAACTCGACGTCCGAGATCAGCCCCATCACGTAGGGCTGGTAGCGCGTGAACAGATCCCAGGCTTCTTCGAAGGTGCTGCTGAGCAGGATCTTGGGTCGGGCGCGCATGCGCACCAGCTTGTGCGAGAGATTGATGCCCTCGGTGATCAGCCGCTCCGACTGATGGATCAGCTCGGTGTAGATCGTGGGCAGGAACGCCGAGTAGTAGCGGACGTTGTCTTCGACCAGCAGGAGCACCGGCACGCCCACCATGGCGGTGTCGTGGGCGACGTTGCGCTTGTCCTCCAGGTACTTGACGATCGCCACCAGGATGCGGGCGTTGCCCTGCCACATGAAGATGCGGTCGATGTCGGACGTATCGCGGCGGGCGACGAAGTCCTTGCGCTCGCTGTTGTCGTAGGCCAGGACCACCACGGCCGCGTCCAGTCCGCGGCGCTTGACCTCGGCGGCGAGCTGCGACGCATCCATGTCGCCGAGCTGGATCGTGGTGATGATGAGATTGAAGCGGCGCTCGGCTCCGGCGCGGGCCAGGGCCTCGGCGCCGCTCGACACGTGCGTGAGCCCCGGCGTGTGGTGGAGGCTGAGCTCGAGGAATTCGCCCAGGATCAGCTCGTTGAGCCGGCCGTCCTCCTGGAGCGTGAACGAGTCGTACAGGCTCGACACCAGGAGGATGTCCTGGACCCGGTAGGGCATGAGGTCCTGGAAGCCTCGAAACTCGTCCCGACCGAATCCGGGCATCTCACGTGGCAAGGTCGACATGGCGCCCGAGCATAGAGGGAGCTTCGGCCGTTCTCCAGGCGCGGGCTCAGGGCACCACATCGAGAGGCGCCGCCCCAGGTTGCCTCAAAAGCATTCTGATCCGGCCGGACCCGGAGTACGCTTTCAGACACAATAAGGAGGCCGCCATGCACCCACGCTTCTTGCTGATCATCCCCGCCGCTGCGCTCGCCACCGCTCTCGCGCTCCCCACGCCCTCGTCGGCTCAATGCACCGGGGTTGCCGAGATCTTCGGCAACGACATGACGGTGAGCGCTGCCAGTTCCGACATCGAGTCCAGTTTCTATGCTCAAGGGCCCAACCTGTTCGTGGTGTGGAACGAATCGGGATCGACGCCGGTTGTCCACCAGGGCGGCCAATACAAGGCCGTGTGGAATGCCGGAACGCTTCTGCACGAGATCGGCCATACGATCGGCCTCGATCACGGCGGGCCCGTCGTCACCGCCGCGGACCAGAAGGAGGTGATCTTCGTCGCCTCCGACAATGGGCGTCTCTACAAGGTCGACGCCAAGACCGGCGCGGCACTCGCCAGCGTCGATACGCGCCGAGCGATCTGCTCCGATGACGCGATCGCGGCCACCCCCGCGGTACAGCTCTACGCCTACTCCAATCCTGCCTTTCAGAGCGCGATGCTCGCCGAGCGGGGCAGGCCCGACGATCTGGTGTACGTGGTGACGCACCACGGATGCGGGGACCCCACCGGCAATCAGGTCATTGCCTATTACGCTTCGGATCTCACCCTCAAGTGGAGGTTCAACTCGACGGCTTCGTACTCCATGGACTACGGGATGGATGGCTGCGAGGTGGATGCTTCCACCAATCAGATCTACTGCGCGACGCACCAGGGGCTGGCGGGGCAGAACACTTTGTGGGCGCTCCAGGCCCTGCCCCCGACCCCGGGGGGCGGCCTGGTGTGGTCCAGCGACGCAGGCAGCCTCGTGACGCGGCCACGGATCACACCCGGCGAGCTCTACTTGACGCGAGCCGATGGGACGATCCTCAAACTGAACCCTTCCACCGGCTCCACCGTCTGGACGCTCCCCAACAGCTCGCCGATCGGACGCAACATCTGGCCCGAGTTCCGCGCTCCGCTTCCGACTCGGATCTACTACACGACCGGGGACGGACTCCTTCACGCCACCGTGGACAACTTCCCATCGCCGGTTCCCCTGTGGCCGCCGGTCTCCCCCGGGCCGGGCATCAAGTTCGTGGGGACGCCGGTCTGCGCGCCGAGCGCCGGCAAGCTCTACGTTGGCCGCGACGACGGAAAAGTGCAGCAGATCTCTCTGGCGAGTGGCAGCCTCGAGGCCACGGAAGTGGTCGCCGACCCCGGTACCCTGTGGGATTCCACCCTGGATCGGAGCAGCGCGGGGGCCTCCGATCCCGACCGGCTGCTCGTGACCACGACCACCGGCGGAATCAAGCGCTATTGCATTCCGTGGCTGCTGACCACCAGCGTCGCACGTCCCACGCCCGCCTCGGAGCTGGCGCTTGCGCTGAGCACACCCAACCCCTTCACGCGAACGACACGCATCGCGTACGGACTGCCCTACGACACGCGTGTCGAGATCGACCTCTATGACGTCGGCGGCCGGCGGGTGCGCACGCTGCTGCGTGGGCCCCAGCGGGCCGGACCTCACGACGCGATCTGGGACGGGCTCGATGACGATGGACGCGCGGTGGGCAGCGGTCCTTATTTCTACCGCCTGCGCATGGTGGATGCCGACGGTCGCTCGATCGAGCGCTCGAACAAGATCGTGCTACTCCATTAGCGCCCAGCATCCCGATCGAGCTCGACTCCCGAGCCAAAGAGGAGAGAGGGCCGCCGGTGATCTTCGGCGGCCCTCTTGCGCGACCGGGCTCGAGCCCCTCGGGCCTAGACCAGCCCCTGGTCCATCATCGCGTCGGCGACCTTGAGGAAGCCCGCGATGTTGGCGCCGTTCACGAGATTTCCGGGCGTGCCGTAGCGCTCCGCGGTCTCGAAGGCGTTCTTGTGGATCGAGATCATGATCTGGTGGAGACGCTGATCGACCTCCTCACGCGTCCACGACAGCCGCATGCTGTTCTGCGACATCTCGAGTCCCGAGGTGGCGACGCCGCCGGCGTTGGCGGCCTTGGCCGGACCGTAGAGCAGGCCTTTCTCGATGAACACGCGCGCCGCTTCCAGCGTGCTCGGCATGTTGGCGCCCTCGGCCACCACCGTGACCCCGTTCTTCACCAGGTGCGCCGCGTCGCGGGCGTTGATCTCGTTCTGCGTGGCGCTCGGGAAGGCGCAGTCGGCCGGGATGTCCCACAGCGGGTTGGCGTCCTGCATCGGATCGGTCGCCACGTAGCGCGCCGGGCGGAAGGTGTCGGCGTAGTCCTTGATGCGCCCCCGTCGCACGTTCTTCAGCTCCATGACCCAGCGCAACTTGTCGCGATCGATGCCGTCGGGATCGTGGATGAAGCCATTCGAGTCGGAAAGCGTGATCGGGCGCGCCCCCAGGTCGAGCAGCTTCTCGACCGTGTACTGAGAGACGTTCCCGCTGCCCGAAACCAGGCAGCGCTTGCCTTCGAGCGACTGGCCGCGGGTCTTGAGCATCTCCGAGGCGAAGTAGACGCAGCCGTAGCCGGTGGCCTCGGGGCGGATCAGCGAGCCGCCCCAGTGGAGGCCCTTGCCCGTGAGCACGCCCGTGAACTCGTTGGCGAGCCGTTTGTACTGCCCGAACAGGAAGCCGATCTCGCGCCCGCCCACGCCGATGTCGCCGGCCGGCACGTCGGTGTCGGGTCCGATGTGGCGCCACAGCTCGATCATGAAGCTGTGGCAGAACTTCATCACCTCCTGGTCGGTCTTGCCCTTGGGATCGAAGTCCGAGCCGCCCTTGCCGCCCCCCATCGGCAGCGTCGTGAGCGAGTTCTTGAACACTTGCTCGAAGGCCAGGAACTTGAGGATCCCGAGATTGACCGAGGGGTGGAAGCGCAGGCCGCCCTTGTAGGGGCCGATCGCGCTGTTCATCTCGATGCGGAAGCCCCGGTTGACCTGGATCTCGTTGCGATCGTCCATCCATGGCACCCGGAACATGATCACGCGCTCGGGCTCGACCAGCCGCTCCAGAATGCGGGCCGAGCGGTACTCGGGATGGCGATCGAGCACCAGCGCCAGCGAGTCGACGACCTCGTGGACGGCCTGATGGAACTCGACCTCGGCCGCGTTCTTGGCTTTGACCATCGCCATCAGCCCGGCGACGTAGTCCGAGGTACTTCCAGTCTTGGGCCGCGCGGACATCACGTTCGACGCGCTCATCCTTGCCTTTCCTTTCTCGAGGCCACGTGGCCCCTCGGGCGTCGCGGCCCTGGCTCACGCCGCGCCGCGCGGCTCACCGCGCCAGGAACTCCAGCACCCTTGCGTTCACTTCGGCCGGCTTCTCCATCATCACGCTGTGCGAGGCCCCGGGCACGACCCACAGCTCAGCGCCCGGAATGGCGCGCGCCAGCGCCTCGCTGTGGTTCTGGCGCACCACGTCGTGCTCGCCGGCGCCGATCAGAGTCTTGGCCCGGATCGAGCCCAGCTCGGCCGTCGTGAAATGGGGCTCGGTCTTCCACAGATGGAGGATCTTGGCCATCGCCTGCTCGTAGTGCGCGGGCTCGGGCGAGAGCGCGCTCCAGCCCTGGCGCATGCCGTCGCCGAAGGCGGCCACGGTCGCCGTGTCGATCCAGGCCTGATCCGGGGCCTGCATGCCGTCGGGCGAAAAGTTGGCGCCGAAGGTGATCAGGTGGCGCACGCGATCGCGGTGGTGGATCGCGAGATCGATTCCTTCCACCCCGCCATCGCTCCAGCCCATCACGTCGAAGCGCCGGATGCCGAGCCGATCCATCAGCGCGATCACGTCCTCGGCCATGGCGTGATAGGTGAGCGGGCCGGGCCGATCGTTGGTGCGACCTTGCGCGCACAGGTCGGGGATCACCAGGCGATGGCGCCGCTCGAAGTCGGGGATCTGTTTCTCGAACTGCATGCCGTTACCGGCGCCGCCGTGGAGCAGGACCAGCGGCGGACCCTGGCCGCGGACTTCGTAGTACATCGTGATGCCGTGGATGGGCGCGTAATCGGCGCCCGCGCTCCGGCTCAGGATGAGCACCAGCGCCAGAGCCGGCGCGAGCACCCTCGCGCCCACTCCCCGACGGCGCGCCACGCCGCTCGCAACGGGCATCATTCGAGCGACTCTAGCGCAACCGGCGCCGGTTGACACGGCGTCGCGATGGTTGAACCGACGCGAAGGACCTCGTAGGCTGCGGCCGCTTCGGTGCCGGATCGTGCCCGTTCTCCACCCATTCGAGGCCTCTCCATGAGCTCACCGGACGCCACCGCACCGCTGGACCCCGCCCTCCGGCCGCCCGACGCCAAGGAATTCACGCTGCGCTCCGTCCTGGTCGCGATCGTGGTCGCCGCCGTGATCGGCGGCTCCTACCCCTACGTCGTGCTCAAGCTCGGCTTCGGCCCCAACATCTCGGTGGTGTCCGCGTTCTTCGGCTACCTGGCGCTCGGCCTGGCGGCGCGCAACTTCCATCGCTGGGAGAACAACATCGTCCAGACCGCCGGCACCTCGGCCGGGCAGACGGCGTTCCTGTGCACCTTGATGGCCGCTTTCGATCTGCTGCGCATGGACCCCGCGGCCCACTTCAATTACGTGCTCCAGCCCCACCAAGCGTTCCTGTGGCTCACCTGCTCGGGCGTCCTGGGGGTGCTGTTGAGCGTGCCGATGCGCCGGCACTTCGTGGTCGACGAGAAGCTGACTTTCGCCGACGGCGTGGCGGCCGGCGAGACGCTGATCGTGCTCGATGGCCGTGGCGGCGAATCGCGCGCCGCGGCGCGCTCGATGGGCGTCGGCGCGGTGGTGTCGGGCTTCTTGATGACGATTCGCGAGGACGCGCGGCTGCTGGGCGAGGTCTGGTATCGAGTGCCGGAGATGCTGCCCTTCGGCGCGCTGGGCGCCAAGATGAACGTGGGTCTGAGCTGGAGCCTGCTCTCGATCGGCTCCGGCATGCTGGTCGGCATGCGCATCAACACCAGCATGGTGATCGGCATGAGCATCGCCTGGGTGATCGCGCCGCCGATCCTGGTCGGCGACGGCCTGGTGGCGCACCTGGTCCGGCGCGAAGTCCAGCTCTGGATCCTGTGGCCCGCGGTGGGCTGCCTGGTGGCGGGGGGCCTGACCACGCTCGGACTCCGCTGGCGGGTGCTGGTGAAGTCGTTCCGCAGCCTGACCGCGGCCTCGGTGGGCTCGGGCGAGTTCCCCATGAGCTGGGTGATCTGGGGCTCGCTCGCCAGCGCGGTGGCGCTCGCGCTGGTGCAGCGCCTGAGCCTGGGCATGCCGTACTGGCTCACCGCGGTCGCGATCCTGCTCTCGATCCCGCTGATGCTGGTGGGGATCCGCGTGTTGGGCGAGACCAACTGGGGCCCGATCAGCGCCCTCACCAACATGACCCAAGGCATCTTCGGCGCGCTCGCCCCCGGCTCGATGCTGGCCAACCTCACGCTCAGCGGCGTCACCGGCTCGGTCGCCTCACAGTCCGAAGGCCTGATGCAGGACTACAAGACCGGCCACATGATCGGCAGCACGCCCAAGTACCTCACCTACTCGCAGCTGATCGCGGTCCCGGTCGGCGCGGCGGCGGTGGCGTTGGTCTATCCGCTGCTCAAGAACACCTACGGAATCGGCGGGGACAACGGACTGCAGTCGCCGATCTCGCAGCGCTTCGCCGGGCTGGCGCGCATCCTCTCGGCGGGCCTCCACGCGCTGCCGCCGGGGGCGGCCCTGGCGCTGCTGGTCGGCGTCTCGGTCGGCGTGTTGCTCACCTTCCTCGAGAGCGAGCCGTCACGACGGCGCTGGTGTCCGTCTCCGACCGGGATCGGCATCGGCATGCTGGTCCCGGGCAGCGCCGTTTTCACGATGTTCGCCGGCGGTCTGGCCGGCGAGCTGTGGCGCAAGGCGTCCGCCAAGGCTTACGCGCATCACGTGACGCCGCTGGCGTCCGGTTTCATCGCCGGCGAGGCGATCGTGGCGGTGTTGATTCCGATCCTGGTCGCGGTCGGACTGGTGCACCTGCACTAGTCGCGAGCGAATGCGGAGTGAGCGCGCCCCGCGGAGTCGGGGGCTAGAGGCGCCGCCGCCTGCGATCGTTGGCGTTCCGCCGCGGGCGACGCCCATGGCGCTCTTCCTGTGCGGGCGCGGCGCTCGCGCTGACGGCCTGCGCCGCCGGGCGACTCGCGCCCTCGCTCGAGCGCGAGGGCCGGCGCCCGCGTGATCCACGCCCCGAACGCCGCGGCCCACCGTCGCTACCGTCGGACGCGCGCCGCGAGTCGCGCGGCTCGGCGGCGCGCTGGTAGTCGAAGTCGGGGACCATCACGCGCGGAATGGAGCGGCCGAGGAAGCGCTCGATCGCGGCCACGTCGCTCTTCTCTTCCGGGCTCATCAAGGTGAAGGCGTCGCCCACCGCCTCGACGCGGCCGGTGCGGCCGATGCGGTGGACGTAGTCTTCGGGCGTGTGCGGGACGTCGTAGTTCACGACGTGGGAGATGTCGTCGACGTCGATGCCGCGCGAGGCGATGTCGGTGGCGACCAGCACCTGGATCCGCCCCCGCCTCAGGTCGGAGAGCGCGCGCTCGCGCTGACCCTGGCTGCGATCGCCGTGGAGGGCCGCCACGCTGTGTCCGCGCCGCAGCAGTGCGCGGGTCAGGCGATCGGCGCTGCGCTTGGTGCGCGTGAACACGATCGCGCTCGAGACGTCTTCTCCCAGCAGCACCTGGTCGAGCAGCTCGACCTTGAGGTGCCGCGCCACGGGATAGATCGCCTGGGTGATGCCGGCGGCCGGCCGCGACGGCGGCGCCAGATCGACGCGCTGCGGCTGACGCAGGGCCTCGCTCGCGACGCGGTTGAGCTCGGGCGGCATCGTGGCGGAGAACATCAGGGTCTGCCGGCGCGTCGGCAGCAGGCGCAGGATGCGCCGCAGGTCGGGAGCGAAGCCCATGTCGACCATGCGGTCGGCCTCGTCCAGCACCAGCACCTCGACGTCGTCCAGGCTCACGCTCTGGCGGCCGTGGAGATCGAGCAGCCGGCCGGGCGTGGCCACCAGCAGGTCGACGCCGTCGTGCCGCAGCATCCGCTCCTGCGGTCCGATCGGCACGCCGCCGAACACCACGCCGGCGCGAACCGAGGTGAAGCGCGCATAGTCGCGGGCGTTGGTCTCGACCTGCGCCGCCAGCTCGCGCGTCGGCACCAACACCAGGGCCCGCAGAGCGTGGTGCCCCTTGAGCAGCCGGGCGAGGATGGGCAGCACGAACGCCGCGGTCTTGCCGGTCCCGGTCTGCGCGGCGCCCACCAGGTCGTGGCCCGCGAGCACGATTGGAATCGCTCGCCTCTGGATCGGCGTCGGTTCGGTGTATCCGGCGGCGCGCACTCCTTTGACGATCGGTGGAGGCAAGCCGAGTTTGCTGAATGGCATCGAGGCTCCCGAAAGCTAAAAAGCCGGGGCGGCTTCACGAGGAAGCTCGCCCCGGCGCGTGTCGTGGTCCGAACTAGACTCTGCGAACGTTGGCGGCTTGCAGCCCCTTGGGTCCGCGAGTGACGTCGAACTCGAGGGCCTCGCCCTCGGCCAGCGTCTTGAACCCTTCGCCTTGAATCGCGGAGAAATGCACGAAAACGTCTTCGCCGTTCTCCTGGGAGATGAAGCCGAAACCCTTCGCTTCGTTGAACCACTTCACGGTGCCACGAGCCACTTGCAACTCCTTGCTGATGGGCAATCGCCCTGCATAAACGCCGCACCCGATCGGGGCGGTCACCAACCGGTCAGCGACGACCGGTGCCTTCGATCACGGGAGGCCGTCAACAAAAAACCGCCAGTTCGTCCCTGGCGGTATTGAAGGCTGGCGACCATCCACACTCGACCGAAAGACGCGGAAGTATCCACCGCGAAAATGCAAACGGCAAGTAGAAAACGACACGCTGCGCTGGTCGCATTTCCTGGAAAACAGCTTCCTCATGGCACGTTGTCGGCTTACTGCACGACCAGCTTGAGCGGTTTCGCGAACGCGATCCGGCCGCCGTGCGCTTCGCGGCCGCCCACCGGCATGATCCGCCCGCCCGGCCCCTCGACGCGGCCCAACGCGGTGGACTTCTCGGTGCCGTAGAGGAATGCCGCGGTCAGCGTGTACTCCCCCGGCTTGGCCGGCGCCTGCAGCGTGTAGACCACCTTGCACTCGGCGTAGGTCCCGGCGTCGGGATCGCTCTTCACGTCGCTGACGTTGACGTAGTTGATGTTCTTCGAGAGCCCTTCCAGGCGGCCGTCGAGGAAGCGCGTCTGCGGCTTGCCGTCGGGTCCCGTGACCTGGGGCGGCGCGGCGATCAGGAAGCCTTCGGTCTGGATCGGGCTCGACTGGTTGCGCAGGTCGGTGTCAGTGAGCATGACGCCGACCACGGGGCCCCCGCCGCCGTGCGTGGTCACGGTCACGGTCAAGGCCCCCATCGGCTTCACCTTCTCGGCGGAGGCCGCGACGCTCACGCTGCTGTGCGCATCGAGCGTCTTGATCGAGGCGATGAGCTTCTCGCGATCGCCGGGCGAGAGCTTCTGGTAGTTCTCCTCGCCCCCCGAGATCTCGCTGAAGTGGCGGCCTTCGGGCAGCAGGCTGGCTTGGGCCTCGGCCGGCATGTCGCGCAGCTGCTCCTTGCCGACCGACGAATGACAGAAGGCGCAGTACGGGCCGGCGTTGGTGACCGCACGCGGCGTGCCGCCCGGGAACGCCAGAAGCTTACGGGCCGTTCCGAGCCCGCCGACCAGCACGACCACGCAGCCGACTGCCACCACCTTGGTCCACGACGTACGGTGTCTCATGCGTCCCCCCTGGAGATGTTCGCGTTGACGTCGCGGGAGAATAGCAAAGCGGCTCAGGATTCATCGAGATCGCGGTGGCAGCGCTGGCACTGCGCCTTGAGGTTGGAATCGTCGAGGAAATGATGCTCGGGCGCCCCGGCGTCGTGGACGCGGTGGCAGGCCATGCACGAGATCTTGTTGGGACGGTGATCCGCGATCCCGTGGTACTTCTGCTCGTCGCGCTTCCGGATGCGCAGATCGGTGGCGTGGCACTTGAGGCAGGCCTGGTTGGTGAGTGGGAGTCGCATGGTGGTGGGCTCGTGCCGATCCCCGGCGACCCAGCGCGCCGCGTCCCAGGCGGAGAGCAGGGTGACCTGGCTCCATCCCCCCCACCCCTCGCCGCTGTGGCAGGTGAAGCAGCGCTCCGGATGACCCGACCCTCTCGCCCCATGATGCGCCGCGGCCAAGGCGCGGGGCGGAGCCGCCAACATCGCGTCCATCTTCTTCTGATGGAGGTGGCAAGCGACGCAAAAGCGGTTGTCCTCGTCCTGGTGCTTGACGAAGGCGGTCGCGGCGATCGCCACCAGCGCGAGGATCGAGGCCGCCCGCGCGACCCGGGACGAGCGCGAGTGCGCTGGGCGCGGAGATCGCGCGTCACCGGACATCGCGGCAGTCTAGCGGAGCCGGGATGCCGCGCGCGAAGCGGGGGTCGTGATCGCGCCTTTACCGCGACAGCGAATCGAGGTTCGCGGCGCGCTGCGACGCGGCGTCGGACTCCTGGAGCGCCCGACCCACGGTGGATGCGCCGGGGAGGCTCGAGCGCGAGATCACGCTGTCGCGCTGCCGTTCGGTGAGCGGCGCTCGCGTCGACTTCGGCGCGGCGCACCCCACGACGGCGAGCGCCAGCACGACCGCAGCGCGCACCACGGAACGGATTGTCGCGTGCTCTTTCATGCGGTGGTTGTCGGCCCGTGCGGGCCGGATCTGTAGCGCCCGCCTGGGCCGGCGTTGACGCGGCCTTGAGGCGCCGCGACCGCCTTCTGACGCCCTCTTGATGGGCTTCGGTGATCCAATCTTTTCGCCATGAGGGACGTCGCGTTCATCGGGCTGGCCGTGATCCTCTTCGCCTTGATGGCCGGGCTGGCCCGCCTGTGTCAGTGGGTGAAGCCGCGATGACCTTCGCCACGACCATCGCCGGCTTCCTGGCGGCGCTGCTGTTCATTTACCTCGCCCTGGCGCTCCTCAAGCCGGAGTGGTTCGAGTGATCGGCCGGCGTTCATGACCCTGCACGCCTGGGTTCTGCTGATCGGGTACCTGGTGGTCCTGCTCGGCCTGGCCTGGCCGCTCGGCCGCTACATGGCGGATGCGCTGGAGGGGCGACGAACGCTGCTCTCCCCTTTCACGCTTCCGCTCGAGCGGTGGTGTTATCGGATCGCCGGCGTGCGGTCGGATGACGAGATGGATTGGAGTCGCTACGCGTTCGCGGTGCTGGCCTTCAACGCCGTCGGCCTGTTGGTCGTCTACGCGCTGCAGCGATTGCAGGCCTGGCTGCCGCTCAACCCGCAGCATCTCGGGGCGGTCAGCGCCCACTCGTCGTTCAACACTGCGGTGAGCTTCGCCACCAACACCAACTGGCAGGGCTACGGCGGCGAGACCACCCTGAGCAACCTCACCCAGATGGTGGGCCTCGCGGTCCAGAACTTCGTCTCGGCCGCGAGCGGAATCGCGGTCATGGCGGCCGTCGTGCGCGGGCTGGCGCGGCACGAGACCGACCGGCTCGGGAACTTCTGGGCCGACCTGGTGCGCAGCACCGTCGCGATCCTGCTGCCGCTGTCGCTGGTGCTGGCGTTGGCGCTGGTCTCCCAAGGGTCGGTGCAGAGCTTCGCGCCCAACCGCTCGGTGCCCTGGCTCGAATCGCTCCACGGCGCGGGCGGCGCGGCGACCGGGCAGGTCGTGCCGCTCGGGCCGGTGGCCTCGCAGGTCGCCATCAAGCAGCTCGGCACCAACGGCGGCGGTTTCTTCAACGCGAATTCCGCGCACCCCTTCGAGAATCCGACGCCGCTCTCCAACGCGCTCGAGCTGCTGGCGATCCTTCTGATCCCGGCCGCGCTGTGCATCACCTTCGGCGAGATGGTCGCGGACCGGCGTCAGGGCTGGGCCCTGCTCGCGGCGATGACGGCGCTGTTCGTGATGCTGGCGATCCCGGGGATGTGGTTCGAGCACCAGGCCAACCCGCGCCTGACTGCGCTCGGCGTCGACGCCACGCCCTCCGCGCTCGCGCCCGGCGGCAACATGGAGGGCAAGGAGGCGCGCTTCGGCCCGGCCGAGTCGGCGCTGTGGGCCGCCGCCACCACCGCGGCCTCCAACGGCTCAGTCAACGCGATGCACGACTCGTTCACCCCCCTGGGCGGGTTGGTGCCGATGGTGCTGATCCAGCTCGGGGAGATCGTCTACGGCGGCGTCGGCTCGGGCCTCTACGGCATGCTGGCATTCGTCCTGGTGGCGGTGTTCGTGGCCGGGCTGATGGTCGGCCGCACGCCCGAATACTTGGGCAAGAAGATCGAAGCCTACGAGATGAAGATGGCGAGCCTCGTCATCCTGATCCCGCCCTTCGTCGTGCTCCTGGGCACGGCGCTCGCGGTCGCCTCGACGAGCGGCCGAGCCACGATCTTCAACCCCGGCGTCCATGGCTTCAGCGAAGTGCTCTATGCCTTTTCCTCGGCCGGCAACAACAACGGCAGCGCGTTCGCAGGCCTCGGCGCCAACACCCCCTTCTACGACACGGCGCTCGGGATCGCGATGTTCGTCGCGCGCTACGCGCTAATGGTGCCGATGCTGGCGCTGGCCGGCGCGCTGGCGGCGAAGAAGAAGATCCCCGCCGGCTCGGGCACGCTGCCGACGCACGCCCCGCTGTTCGTGGCGCTGATCGTCGGCGTGGTGCTGATCGTGGGCGCGTTGACGTTCCTGCCCGCCCTCGCCCTGGGCCCGATCGTCGAGTCGCTCCAACTCGGCCGAGGCGCGCCGTGAGCGACCGCCGCGAGCCGCGCTGGTTCGATCGGGAAATCCTGAGCCGGGCGCTGTGGGACTCGGTGCTCAAGCTCGACCCGCGGCACCAGCGCCGGAATCCGGTGATGTTCACGGTGCTGGTCGGCAGCCTGTTCACCACCGGGCTCGCTTTCCAGGCGCTGTTCGGCCGTGGCGACGCGCCCGCGGGATTCGTGTTCGCGATCGCAGCCTGGTTGTGGTTCACGCTGCTGTTCGCCAACTTCGCCGAAGCCGTGGCCGAAGGGCGCGGCAAGGCCCAGGCCGACGCGCTGCGGCGGGCGCGCGGTGACGTCATGGCCAAGAAGCTCGACGACCCGACGCAGCGCATGGCCTTCCGCGCCGTCCCCGCCACCACGTTGCGCCTCGGCGACCTCGTCGTCGTGGCCGCGCACGACGTGATTCCGTGCGACGGCGAGGTGATCGACGGCGTGGCCTCGGTCGACGAAAGCGCGATCACCGGCGAGAGCGCGCCGGTGATCCGCGAGAGCGGCGGCGATCGCAGCTCGGTCACCGGCGGCACGCGCGTGCTGTCCGACTGGCTGGTGATCCGCGTCGCCGCCAATCCGGGCGAGTCGTTTCTCGACCGCATGATCGCGATGGTGGAGGGGGCCAAGCGCCACAAGACCCCCAACGAGATCGCGCTCGACATCCTGCTCGCGGCCCTGACCCTGATCTTCCTGGTGGCGGTCGCGACGTTGCTGCCGTTCTCCGCCTTCGGCGCTGCGGCCGCGGGCCACGGCCACCCGGTCTCGTTGACGGTGCTGGTGGCGCTCCTGGTGTGCCTGATCCCGACCACGATCGGCGGCCTGCTGTCGGCGATCGGCATTGCCGGCATGGACCGCATGGCACGCGCCAACGTGATCGCCATGTCGGGGCGGGCGGTGGAAGCCGCGGGCGACGTCGACGTGCTGCTGCTCGACAAGACCGGCACCATCACGCTCGGCAACCGCCAGGCGGCCGCCTTCGTGCCCGCGCCGGGCGTGGATGCGACCACGCTCGCCGACGCCGCGCAGCTCGCGTCACTCGCCGACGAGACGCCCGAAGGCCGCAGCATCGTGGTCTTCACCAAGGAGCGGCACGGCCTGCGCGAGCGCGACGTGTACGCCTTCCACGGCGCCTTCGTCCCGTTCTCGGCCCACACTCGCATGAGCGGCGTCGATCTCGACGGCCGGCAGATCCGCAAGGGCGCCGCCGACGCGGTCGAGGCCTGGGTGCGCAGCCACGGCGGCGCGCTCGACGAGCGGGTCCGGCTCGTCGTCGACGAGGTGGCGCGCCGCGGCTCGACGCCGCTGGTGGTGGCCGAGGGCCGCTCCGTTCTCGGAGTGATCGAGCTCAAGGACGTGGTCAAAGGTGGGATCCGCGAGCGCTTCGCCGAGCTGCGACGCATGGGCATCAAGACCGTGATGATCACCGGCGACAACTCGCTCACCGCGGCGGCGATCGCGGCCGAGGCCGGCGTCGACGACTTCCTGGCCGAGGCCACGCCCGAGGCCAAGCTGGCCTTGATCCGGCAGTACCAGGCCGGCGGGCGGCTGATCGCGATGACCGGCGACGGCACCAACGACGCGCCCGCCCTGGCCCAGGCCGACGTGGCGGTGGCGATGAACAGCGGCACCCAGGCCGCAAAGGAAGCCGGCAACATGGTCGATCTCGACTCCAATCCGACCAAGCTCATCCAGGTCGTGGAGACCGGCAAGCAGCTCCTGATGACCCGCGGCGCGCTCACCACCTTCAGCATCGCCAACGACGTCGCCAAGTATTTCGCCATCCTGCCGGCGGCGTTCGTCGCCACCTTCCCCGAGCTCGCGGCGCTCAACGTCATGCGGCTCGCGACCCCCGAGAGCGCGGTGCTGTCGGCGGTGATCTTCAACGCGTTGATCATCGTGGCGCTGATCCCGCTGGCGCTGCGCGGCGTGCGCTACCGGCCGCTGGGGGCGGCCACCGTGCTGCGCCGCCATCTGCTGATCTACGGCGTGGGCGGCCTGCTCGTTCCGTTCATCGGGATCAAGCTGATCGATTGGGTGCTGGTCGGCTCGGGGCTGGTGAAGGGCTCATGATCCGCGCCTCGCTGCGCATGCTGGCGGTGCTGACGCTGGTGACCGGCGTGCTCTACCCACTGGCCGTGACCGCCCTGGCGCAGCTGCTGTTTCCCCATCAGGCCGGCGGCAGCTTGATCCGGCGCGAGGGTCGAATCGTCGGATCGTCTCTGATCGGGCAGCCGTTCACGTCGCCCGCTCACTTCTGGAGCCGCCCTTCGGCGACCTCGCCCGCTTACAACGGCGGGTCCTCGACCGGCTCGAACCTGGGTCCTTCGAACCCGGCCCTGGTCGACTCGGTGCGCGCGCGCGTCGCCGCGCTGCGCGCCGCCGACCCTGGCCTCCACGGCCCCATCCCTGTGGATCTCGTCACCGCGTCGGGGAGCGGGCTCGATCCCGACATCAGCCTCGCCGCGGCGATGATCCAGGTGCCGCGCGTGGCCCGCGCGCGCGGCTGGGCGCCCCGCGCGGTACAGGCGCTGGTCCTGCGCCACACGACCCGACGGCGGGTGGGTTTGCTGGGCGAGCCGGTGGTCAACGTGCTGGAGCTCAACCTCGACCTCGACGGCCCGCACCCGGCGGATCAATCCGCCGAGCCGCGCTCCGTCCGCGCGCTGGGCCGCGTCCCGTAGAGCAGGACGGGGCGCCAGCCCTGCGCCTGCTCGTGGAGCTCGGCGATGCGGTCGACGCCGTAGCGCTGCATGCGCACCGCGAGGTCGAAGCGCCCGACCTTCAAGGCCTGCCGCACCTGCCACGTCACGAGCGACTCGATGAACGTGATTCGATCCTGAACCGTGACTTCGCGAAACTCGATGTCGCGCAGGCCGGTCTCCACCTCGTCCGCCAGCCATTCGAGCGCGCGTTGGCACTCCCGCGCGTCGCGGTCATGGTCGTGCGCAGGGTGGCGCAACCCCTCGGTCCAGCGCCGCAGGGAATGGAGCATCGAGGCCATGGGCGCCTCACGAGGTCGCGCGGGTGTGCTCCCACACCCGGATCGGAAGGATGATGACCTGGACCCCGATGAACTGGAGCCGGCGTTGGATCGAGAACGCGGTCTCGTGGTGCAGCGAGCGCGTGAACAGGTTCTCGCGCTGGAACACCAGCTGCCCCGCGAACACCACCGGCCGCCGGAATTCCTTGACCAAGTTCACGCACTGGCCTTCCAGCTCCTGCACCAGATCGGTGCCGAGCGAGTGGCGGAACTCGGCGTAGAAGCCCATGCGCGCGGACAGGTGCACGTAGTGCTCCAGATCGGCGACCACCTTGGCGTCCAGGGCCCCGATCTCGTCCACGCCCTTGAATTGCGCCGAGTCCACCAGCCCGACGCTGACGAACACCAGGTTGCGGAAGTGCTTCGGGAACAAGCGATGGACCGAGAGCAGCGTGTGCACGCCGAGACCGTTGTAGGACTCGACCAGCACGATCGCGGTCGGCCCGTCGATGGCCAGCTCGGGCGGATTGCGCAGCCCGGGCAAGGGCAGGTTGAGCAGCGTCTCGTCGAGCGACTGGAGCATGCGCCGCACCTGACCGTAGTGGCGTCGGATCGCGGCGCAGGTCAGGACCAGGGCCAGGGTGGCAACCAGCGTGATCCAGCCGCCCTCCATGAACTTGAGCGACGAGGTGATGACCAGGATCACCCCCGTGACCGCGGCGCCCACCGCGTTGATGACGAAGCGCCGTTTCCAGTGCGGCGATTCGTGGCGCACCTGGAGCCAATGGCGCGCCATCCCGAACTGGCTGAGCGTAAAGGTCATGAAGACGTTGATCGAGTACATGACGACCAGCAGGCCAACCACGCCGCGCGTGTAGAGCAGCACCAGTCCGGCCGCCAGCCCCATGCTGAGCACGCCGTTCTGCGTCACCAGTCGCTCGGACAGATTCTTGAAGCGCTTGGGCACCCATTCGTCGAGCGCCATCGCCGACAGCGTGCGCGGCCCGTCGACGAACCCGGTCTGCGCCGCCACGAACAGCAGCGCCCCTTCCGAGATCAGCGTGAACGCCACCAGGGCCGGGCGGACCGGCAGGCTGCCGATCCGCCAGCCGCGCGTCAGCACCTCCCACAACGAGGCGTTGAGGGTCTTGCCGCTCTCGAACGCGACGCGATTCAACAGGTAGCAGAGCAGGATGCCGCCCGCGGTGAAGGCGAGCGAGGTCGCCATCAGGAGCATCGTGCGCTTGCCGTTCTCGACCTTGGGCTCGCGCAGGATGCCGACGCCGTTGCTGACCGCCTCGATGCCGGTGTACGTGCCGCCGCCGAGCGAGAACGCGCGCAGCATGATCACGGCCACGCCGGCGAGACCGAGCTGTCCGATGGCGTGCTGCGTGTCCTGTCCGGTGGCGCCGAGCAGCTGGCCGAGGTCGGGAGCGTGGCGCAGGATGCCGAAGGCGATCAGCCCGGTGTGGCTGACGATGAAGGCCAGGAAGATTGGCGTCAGCACGTACACCGACTCCTTGACCCCGCGCAGGTTGAGCAGGATCAGCCAGCCCACCACCACGAATTCGGCCGGCAGCTTCATCCACTGGTGCTCGGGCGGGACGAACGAGAAGATCGCGTCGCACCCGGCGGCGACCGAGATCGCGATGGTGAGCACGTAGTCCACGACCAGGGCGCAGCCCGAGAGCACGCCGGGAGCGGGGCCGAGCAGCTTGGTCGCGACCAGGTACCCGCCGCCGCCGGTGGGAAACTGCTCGATGATCTGGGCGTACGAGGCCGAGATCAGGAACACCGTGACCACCACCGCGCCCACCAGGTAGAGCGCCAGGTGCTGATGGGGACCGAGCTGGCGGAAGATTTCTTCCGGGCCGTAGCACGACGAGGAGAGTCCGTCCGAGCCGAGACCCACCCAGGCGAAGAAGGCGATCAGCGCCAGATGGCGATGGATGGCGGGGTCGAAGAGGTTCTTGGGCGCGCCGACCAGGATCCCGCGCAGCTTCTCGATCACGTCGTGCCCACCCAGGCCAGTCGCGAGGCAGCGAGGCCGGGGCTCGCGCCGCGGCCGCTACGGAAGTAAGCACTCGCCCCGCGTCAAGGCCGTGTAGGAAAGAGCAGCGCCCGCATCAAGAACGCATCAAGAGCCGCGTCGCTCCGCGGCGGGGGTTTCATGGCGCTCGTCGTCGCCCCGATCCGATGCGCTAGTCTCTAGGCCGCTCTCGCGCGAGAGCGAGGAGGACCATTGGCCGAGCAGCGTCCCGATCCGGAGCAGCTGCTGGCGCGCCTCAAGAGCGCCCAGGAGCGGGAGCAGCGCGCCCAGCTCAAGGTGTTCTTCGGCGCCGCCGCCGGGGTCGGAAAGACCTACGCCATGCTGGTCGAGGCGCAGGAGCGCCGCGCCGCGGGCCAGGACGTGGTCGCGGGCGTGGTGGAGACTCATGGGCGCCCCGAGACGCAGCGGCTGCTCGAAGGTCTGGAGCGCCTCCCCCTGCGCGCGGTCGACCACAAGGGCACGCCGCTGGCCGAGTTCGATCTCGATGCCGCGTTGGCGCGCCGGCCCCGATTGATCCTGGTCGACGAGCTGGCCCACACCAACGCGCCCGGCTCACGCCACGCCAAGCGCTGGCAGGACGTCGAAGAGCTGCTGGCCGCGGGGATCGACGTCTCGACCACGCTCAACGTCCAGCACGTCGACAGCCTCAACGACGTGGTCGCGCAGATCAGCGGCATCACCGTGCGCGAGACGGTTCCGGACGCGGTGCTGGACCGCGCCGACGAGATCGAGCTCATCGACCTGCCGCCCGACGATCTGCTCCAGCGCCTGCGCGAGGGCAAGGTCTACGTGCCGGCACAGGCCGAGGTGGCGATCCGGCACTTCTTCCGCAAGGGCAACCTGATCGCCCTGCGCGAGCTGGCTCTGCGCCGCACCGCGGAGCGCGTCGACGCGCAGATGGAGACCTACCGCCGCCACGAAGGGATCGCCGAGCCGTGGGCGGTGCGCGAACGCATCCTGGTGTGCGTCGGCGATCCCGACATGGGCCTCAAGCTGGTGCGCTCGGCGCGGCGCATGGTGTCGGGGCTGCGCGCCGACTGGATCGTTGCTCACGTCGAGACCCCGGCCGAGCTGCGCTGGGCTCAGCCGCGGCGCGACTTCGTCGTCGACGTGATCGGCTTCGCGCAGGACCAAGGGGCCGAGACCGTGACCCTCCACGGCATCCGCGTCGCGGACGAGATCCTGGCGCTGGCGCGGCAACGCAACGTGTCACGCATCCTGGTCGGCAAGCCCACCCGCTCGCGCTGGCGCCAGCTGCTCGAAGGCTCGGTGGTCGAGGCCCTGGTGCGCGGCAGTCGTGAGATCGACGTCTACGTCATCAGCGGCGAGGAGGAGGGCGAGTCGCCGCCGCACGATCTCACCCTGATCCCTTCGGCGGCATGGTCGCATTACGCCCAGGCGATCGGCGTGGTCGCGGCCGCGACCGGAGTGTCGTTCCTGATGGCGCGCATCTTCGAGCCCGCCAACCTGGTGATGGTCTATCTGCTCGGCGTCATGGTCGTGGCGCTGTTCATCGGCCGCCGGCCGGCGGTACTGGCGTCGCTGCTGAGCGTGGCGGCGTTCGACTTCTTCTTCGTGCCGCCCCACTTCACCTTCGCGGTCTCCGACACCCAGTACCTCTTTACCTTCGGCGTGATGCTGGTGGCGGCGCTGGCATTGAGCACGATGGCCAACTGGCTGCGGGTGCAGACCGCCGCGGCGCGGCGGCGCGAGCTGCGCACCGCGGCGCTCTATCGCCTCGGCCGCGAGCTGGCGCCACTCGGCAGCACCGACGCCCTGCTGACCGCGACCGTGCGTCTGGTGGGCGAGGAATTCGACGGCCGCGCCGTGGTGCTGCTGGCCGACGAGAGCGGCCGGCTGCGGCTCCGCGCCGGCGAGCTGGGCGAGCCCGAGACCGCGCGTCACGAAGGCGGCGTGGCGCAATGGGCGTTCGACAACGCGCTCCCCGCGGGCATCGGCACCGACACGCTGCCGGCGGCGCACGGCGTCTACCTGCCGTTGATCGGAAGCCGCGGGCCGATCGGCGTCCTGGGGCTGAGCCGGGCTTCGGGCGAAGCGCTGCGCCCCGATCAGTTCCGGTTCCTGGAGGCGATCGGCAACCAGGCCGCGTTGGCCATCGAGCGCAGCCAATTGGCCGGGCAGGCGGAGGCGACCCGGGTCCAGGTCGAGTCGGAGCGCCTCAAGAACGCCCTGCTCAGCTCCGTGTCGCACGACATCCGCACGCCGCTCGCCGCCATCACCGGCGCCGCGACCAGCCTGCTCGGCGACTCGATTCCCGAGCCGACGCGGCGCGAGCTCACCGCCACCATCGCCGAGGAGGCCCAGCGCCTGAGCCGTCAGGTCGGCAACCTGCTCGAGATGACGCGGCTCGAGGCCGGACCGATCGAGATCCACAAGGAATGGCACTTGCTCGAGGAGTCGGTGGGCGCGGCGCTCGAGCGCTTCCACGCCCGCCTCGACGGACGCACGGTGACGGTGAGCGTGGGCGCCGCGCCGCTGGTGCGCTACGACGACGTCCTGATCGACCAGGTCATCTTCAACCTGATCGAGAACGCGCTGGAGCACACGCCGGAGGGAACCCCGATCGAGATCCGCGGCGGGCGCGATCGCGAGGGCGTGTGGCTCGAGGTCGCCGACCGCGGCCCCGGCTTCGAGCCCGGGACCGAGGCCCAGGTGTTCGAGAAGTTCCACCGCGGCGCCGCGGCGCGCGGGAGCCGCGGCATCGGCCTCGGCCTGGCGATCTGCCGGAGTTTGATCCAGGCCCATGGCGGCCGCATCGTGGCGCTCAACCGCGCCGGCGGCGGCGCGGCCTTCCGCTTCTGGCTGCCGCTCGAAGGCGAGCCGCCGACGGTCGAGGCAGAGCCGCTGCGCTACTCGTAACGGAGCGCCTCGATGGGATCGAGCCGCGCCGCGCGCCGCGCCGGCCACACGCCGAAACCGATCCCGACCGCGGCCGAGAACACCAGCGCCACCAACACCGCGAGGCCATCGACCGAGGTCTGCCACTGGAACAGTCGCCGCAGCAGGATCGCCGAGCCGCCGCCCAGCAGCACGCCGATCGTGCCGCCCATCAGGCACAGCACGACCGCTTCGATCAGGAATTGCAGCAGGATGTTGGCGGGAGTGGCGCCGAGCGCCTTGCGCACGCCGATCTCGCGCGTCCGCTCGGTGACCGACACCAGCATGATGTTCATGATCCCGATGCCGCCCACCAGCAGGCTGACTGCGGCGATGCCGGCCAGCAGCAGCGTGAACACCTGCGTCGTCTCGCCCAGCGTGGTGAGGAAGTCCGACTGGTTGCGGATGCTGAAGTCGTCGTCGGCCCCGACGCGGAGACGGTGCTGGCGGCGCAAGATCTTGCGCGCTTCCGCCATGGTGACCGGGATCTCGGCCTCGGAGGGCGCGAGCAGGTTGAGCGTGCGCAGCCGGTCGGTGCCCATCAGCCGGTAGCGCGCGGTCTCGAGCGGGACCAGCACCTGATCGTCGGGATTGGCGAAGCCCGCGCCCTGTCCTTTCGAAGCCAGGACGCCGACGATCTCGAACTGCACGCTGTTGATGCGCACCGATTGCCCCACCACCGCGGCCGGCACCGCGATGCCGAGGTCGAGCACCACCTGCGAGCCCAGCACCGCGACCCGCCGGCGCCCGGCGTCTTCGGCGGCGGTGAACATGCGCCCGCTGTCGAGCGTGAACTTGCGCACGTCGAGGTAGTTGGCCGACGTCCCGGTCACGGTGGTGTTGGTGTTGCGGTTCTCGTATTGGACCTGGAGCGAGCGTGCGACCTCGGGCTGGACCGCCAGCACGTCGCTGGCGCGCTGCTCGACCGCCTTGGCGTCGTCGATCGTCAGCACCGCGCGGTTGGTGGCCGACGCCACGCCGCCAGGTCCCCGGAACTGACCCGGCACGACGGTCAGCAGCGTCGTGCCGAGCGAGGCGATGCGATCCTTGACCGACTGCTGAGCGCCGCGTCCCAGCGCCACCATGGCGATCACCGCCGAGACGCCGATCACGATGCCGAGCATGGTCAGGAACGAGCGCAGCTTGTTGGCGCGCAGCGCGTCGAGCGCGACCCGCAGCGTTTCGGCGATCGGCACGACTAGTTCCCTCCGCCACGAGCACCACCGCCACCGCCGCGCCCACCGGCGCCCGCGCCACCTCCGCCACCACCACCCACGCCTGTCACTCCACCGCCAACGCGCTGGCGGATGCGCTGCATGTCCTGCGTGCGCTGGGCCTGGATCTCGGCCACGCTCACCAGCGCGACCTGCTCGCCTTCGCGCACGCCGTCGAGGACCTGCGCATAGTCGAAGTTGCTGACGCCGAGGCGCACGAGACGCGGCTCGAAGCCGCGACTGGTCTTGACGAACACCATCGAGCCGCGACCACCGCTCGCGCCCGCCGGCCCGCCGCCACCGGAGAATCCTCCGCCGCCTCCGAGCCCCGCGCCTCCAGCGGCGAAGCCCCCGGCACCCGCCGCCCCAGCACCCTGGCCGCCGAATCCCCTTCGGCCCGCGCGTCCGCCGCGGGTCGAATCGCCGCTCGCA